>LBJMC04202__coassemble_637_pt1 | contig 23285 bp, 19 predicted proteins | sample LBJMC04202__metabat2_low_PE_018 | metagenome-assembled genome bin LBJMC04202 | reverse complement strand
CCTCTGGCATCTGTTGTCATTCAGGGATGCAAGCAGTCCACCATAGGTACACGGAAATATATTCTGCATGAAAACCAGTGCCTTGTTTCCGGAGTGGATATGCCGAGCATATCAAATGTTGTCCATCCTGGCGCGGAAAAGCCCTTTCTTTCCGTATTCGTCTATCTGGACAGAAATATATTGACGGATTTGATTTCGGAAATGGAGGCGGAACAAAGGCCCGCCTTTCAGGCGGACGAAGGAGTTTCCGTCGCAGACGTTGAGCCTGAATTTTTCGAGGCGATGCTTCGTCTTGTTGAACTGCTGGACAGGCCGAATCAAATAGCAGTGCGTACCCCAATCATCATGCGCGAACTTCACTATCTGCTGCTTGTCGGCCCGCAGGGAAGTACCTTGCAGAGCCTGTACACACATGGAACGCAGGATAGCCATATTGTTCAGGCCATTGCCATTATGAAGCAGAATATTGCCAGCCCCCTGCGTATGGACACTCTCGCCAGACAGCTCAGCATGTCCATATCGAGCCTGCATCGACATTTTAAAAATATCACAGGGTTCAGCCCCTTGCAGTATCATAAGCAACTGCGTTTGTATGAAGCGCAGAGACTGATGCTTGTTGAAAATGAACGGGCCTCGAATGCTGCACTGGCAGTCGGATATGAGAGCGTCACTCAGTTCAACAGAGAATATAAACGTATGTTCGGTGAGCCTCCGCACAGGGATATAATGTTGAGACGCAGCTACTCATGGTAATATATTTCTGAAAAGGAAAATTAAAAAACAGCGTCCCGGTAGAACTGCCTTTACCGGGACGCCAAGAATGCAATTTCATGAGTTCATGGAAACGAGCCTTACAGGGTAATCCTGTAGCCTGAAATTGTTTAAAACTTTATTCCGGAGCCTCATCATCGCAGGAGACTCTTTTTATATATTGATATAACATGTCCTTCTTCTATGATTCCGCTCCGCTATGACGTCGGCCCGTCATGAACCATGATAAAAAACGCGCGGAGGCCGGCGTTTTGCCTCAGGCAGATGCCCGCGCGCAAAACCGAGCGTCAGCACACTGACCAGCCGCAGCTCTTCCGGCACATTGTAGCGGGCCTTGACATCGTTCCTGTTCATGAAGGATTCGGCAAAACCTATCCAGCAGGTTCCGAGGCCCTGCGCATGTGCCGCCAGCATAATGTTTGCCGTACATAAGCTGGCGTCATAGACGTACCAGTGTGACGAAGGATCACCGTACACGGCCACCAGTGCCGGTGCATTATAGAAAACATTGAAGGATTCTTTGTGCAGCCAGTCTTCATACTGGGCCAGCCAGGGTTCTTCCTTCAGTCTGGGCAACAGCCAGGCCTTGATTTCATCAGACAGAGCGTGAATGGACTCCTGCCCTTCCAGGACGGCAAAGCCCCAGGGCTGCATACCCGAGCCGGTCGCTGCCTGCGTGCCGAGGCGCAACAGCTCATCGATCATGGCAGCAGGGACAGGCCGCTCCTCATATGTACGGCAGGAACGCCGTCCGGCAATACATTGCAAAGCGTCCATCGAAACCTCCTTGCTTCAATGGTGGTGAAACGCACATGTCAATTTTTCTTAAAGCGTCAGACAAGGTCAAGTAAGCTGTTTCCGGGGGCCGGAATATCCCGGGCCTCCGGAAATCTGAAAGGGCATACGCTGAAAAGGGTAACAGGAGGTGACAGGGCGGATGCAGAGGGAGCCGTCCGCACGGATTACATCATGCCCGGAGCTGTATCCGCTTCTCCGGACTGAGCCGGATTCTACACTGCCCGAACGGCAGGCCCGGATGACGGCGGTTCCGGGTGAGTTGCGTTTTCGGCGGGGGCCGTCTGTGAGAGTCTTTGCTCCCCATGCTTTGCAATATTGCGTCAGGGGGGATGCGGCAGGAGAACGGAAAGTCGGTCAGCTGTTCATGCCTGTGCGTTTCAGCCAGTCGTCCATGTCTTCAGACAGTGAAGAGCCGCCGCTGTAGCGTACGGAGAGAGCTTCCGTAATGCGGGAAGAAGGGCACAGTTTGGCGATGGCCGTAAGACTCTGCCCCAGACGGCCACCGCCGTGACTGACAAAGGGAACTATGGTTTTTCCTGAAAAATCATATTGCTCAAGGAACGAGGCAATGGGCATGGGAATGGAGGCCCACCAGTTGGGATAGCCCAGAAATACCGTATCATAACGTCCCATGTCGGCAATGCGCGTTTTCAGTTCCGGCCGGGCTGCCTGCTCCTGATCGCGTTTGGCCTGCTCAAGGCAGGTGTTATAGTTTTCAGAATAGGGTGTGACCGGTTCGAGTTCCACAAGATCCCCGCCGACTTTTTGATGCAGCAGCCGCGCAATGCCGCGTGTATTGCCGGACCAGGTGAAGTATGCGATCAGGGTGCGTTCCGGGGCGGCTCCCCGGGCTGTCCGGGGAAGGGCATTGAACGCAAGCCCTCCGAGAGTCAGGGCGGATATGGCCAAAAAACGTCGACGGGAAAAGACAGTATGCATCATAATACTCCGGATTTATTGTTGTGAGCTGAAATGCTGTTGTTGACGCTTCAGTTCGCGTTTCGGGCCAGGCGGAAACCGAGATTGAAGGTTTTGTTTTCCGGCGGGTATGCGGCGCGATAGGCGGAACGGAGGTGACGCCCGAAGTCGTTCCAGCCGCCGCCTCTGTTGACGCGATAGGTTCCTGAAGCGGCTCCGGCAGGATTTTCAAGGCTGTTTCCGTCATATGCTCCGTACCAGTCCCAGCACCATTCCCATACATTGCCGTGCATGTCGTACAAGCCCCAGGGGTTCGGGGCGAAGCTGCCCGCGGGAACGGTTCTGCTCCGGTACCGGCCGGCGGGATACCCGTCATAGGGGTAGGTGCCGTAATAATTAGCCTGATCGACAGTGACATTTTCGCCCGTGGAAAAAGGCGTCGTCGTTCCTGCGCGGCAGGCATATTCCCATTCCGCTTCCGTGGGGAGGCGGTAGCCGTTTGCCTCACGGTTCCATGTCACCGTTCTGCTGCTTCCTTCACCGCGTATTGCATAGGCCGGAGTCAGATGTTCTGCTGCGCTTCGGGCATTGCAGTATGTCACGGCATCATACCAGCTGACATTTTCCACCGGCAGATCGTCCCCCTTGAACTGAGAGGGCGTATTTCCCATAAGTTTCCGGTATTCTTTCTGCGTTACTTCGCGTGTTCCCAAATAAAAGGAAGGAAGGGTGATGCTGCGCCGGATTTCGTCTTTTTCCCGGCGATGTTCCGAGTCCGGACTTCCCATTTCAAAGGTTCCGCCGTTAATGAGTATCATTTCATTGTCTGCAGCCCGTACCGGTACTGCCGCCATCATGGCGGTCAGGCACAGGGCTGTGAGGAAAAACAGTTTCATCCTCTGCTCCTTATCCTGCGGTTGTCTGCGTTGAAATCTTTTTATGGTCTGATTTTTTGATGAACAGCGAAGCGGGCTTGTGCCATGTGCCGCTCAGAGAAGAAACTCGGGCGGCCAGCCATGCGCACAGAAAGAACATTGCGCCGTAATCCAGAAAGAAGAGGGCGGTACTTTCGCTCCACAACATAAAGGAACTGTTCATGGTCAGAGGATATATCAGTTCCCTATACTGAAAAGCGTGTATGCCGTAGACGGCGAAAGCAATGCTCATGCAGAAGGATACACGGCAATATACGCCGGAACGCGGGAATGAAAGCAGTCGTCCGAGCGATGTGCCGAATCGTTTTCCGTACATGCCCAGATGGACGGCGGCAAGAATAAAACACCAGTGCGCACAAAAGACGTGCAGCGTTCTGATGGAAAGAGCTCCCTTGAAGTCGGCGAACGCAAAAACCGTCCGGGAAATGAAGACAGCGCTTGCAATCGTGCCGATCATGGACAGGAGCAAAAGAGCATTCAGAAAGAAACGGATGCTGCGCGAGGCATTGTATCTGCCTTTTACCAATGTCTTATACCATGCACGGTTCAGCCAGGTATGCAGCAGAAAGACGGCGGACAGAAAAAGCCCCAGCCATTCATGAGCGACGCTGCCCGTATGATGAGCGGCCATAAGCAGCAGAAACAGAAGCAGCATGATGATATCCGTCAGTATTCTTGTCTGTGCAGTCATCTCTCAGTCCCCTTTTCCATGGTTATGGAGTGTGCGGCGTGGCGGAAGGAGATGGAAAGTCGTCCCGGGGGGAGCAGACGCCGAAGCAGGGCCCGAGGCGGACTTCTCTCTGATTTGCAGAATAGGCAGGCTCTGGATGCGGATAAAGATACGATCTTGGCAAAAAATTGCCTGATTTTGTCAGATACTTCATGCTGGACACAAAGTCTGTGTGACGACAGGCGGACATGCCGCGAGGTGCGGGCCCCGGTTGCAATACCAGAGGCGTACCCGTGCGGCCGGAAAAGTGATAGCGGAAAAGATTGTCGGTGCGCCGCCCATCCTCCTTCATGATGGAAGACGGTCTGCGCTTTTTTTCAGAAACAGGGGATCGAGCAGGTAAGAGCGCGGACGCCGGGAACGGATACTCGGAGCCTGGCGTCGGGCTGTTTCAAAATGAGGGTTTTGTCCGCAGATGGTCGGTACCTGTCCGAACAAGTTGCTCTTATGCTGCTCTTCGCGAAAGAGGCCTACATCCGTCCTCCGTTTCTGAAAGGCAGGTCGCGCTTCGGACTATGAAATATTGACGCTGTGTTTGTTATAACGCGGATGGATGAAGCTGTATTTGCGTGCTGTGCAGGGTCGAAGCCGCGGCAGTTTTCGGGGAATGCTTCATACTCTTTGCTTGCGCGGCGTGACAGGCTGTGTTAAATGAATACTTTTGATTGCCCGATGGCAATATGCGAGAGTGGCGGAATGGTAGACGCACCGGATTTAGGATCCGGCGGAGCAATCCGTGAGAGTTCGAGTCTCTCCTTTCGCACCATTACCGGAAAGACTTTCCGGGACACGGCGTCCCGGGGCGAATAAAGGAGTTATCCCAGCCATGGAACACAGCGTAGAAAACGTTTCTCCCATTCAGCGCAAAATTACGGTCACCGTGCCCGCTGCGGACGTGACTGCCGCCATTGACAAGGCCGTCCGTCGTTTTGGCGCCGATCTGTCCCTGCCCGGATTCCGCAAGGGCAAGGTGCCTGCAAAGGTGTTGGAAAAGCGTTTTGGCGACGAAATTCGCGCCAGAGCCACCGACGAACTGGTGAACGACGCCATTACGGAGATTCTTGACAGGGAAAAACTGCATCCCATGTCCCGCGTGCAGCTTGAAGGGGAAGTGACCCCCGTTGCTCGGGATACGGATCTCTCCTTCACGTTCGGATTTGAGGTTCTTTCCGACGACATCAAGCTGCCCGAAGATCTTTCCGCGCTGAAAGTGGAAGTGGAAAGCGCGGAAGTTTCTCCTGCGGAACTGGAAGAGATCACCGGTCGAGTGCTTCGTTCCATGGCCCGTCTGGAAGATGTGACGGAAGCCCGTCTGCCCGGAGACGGCGACGTCGTGCTGGTGGATATTGACGGCGTTTATGAAGGCAAGCCGGTGGAAGGCATGAAGGCGGAAAACTATATGATGCAGCTTCATGCCCCCAAGGAAGGGGAAAAGATGAGCGAACTCGACACGCTGATCCGCACCCTGCACGCCGGAGAAGAGGGCGAGGCTCCCATGGTCTGCCCCGATATCTTCCCCGTTGAGGATCTGCGCGGCAAGACCATTACCCTCAAGTGCAAACTTCACAAGATCAGCCGCGAAGTTCTGCCCGAACTGGACGACGAACTTGCCAAGAAGGCCGGCTTCCCCGATGCCGAAGCTCTGCGCAAGGCCATTTCCGATCAGGCTTCCAACAATAAGATTCGCACCGTGCGTTCTGCCGCTCAGCAGAAAATGCTGGAAAAGCTGCTCGACAGTCAGGACTTCCCCCTGCCGGAAAGTCTGGTGAATGTGTATCTCAATGAATATCTTGCCGCTTCTCGCAATGATATGGTGCGCAGAGGCATGGATCAGAAAGCCATTGCCGGGGCTCTGGAAGGCCTGAAGGAAGAGGCCATGGTGGAAGCCCGCATGCAGGCCAAGGCACAGGCTTTCCTGATGGCACTCGGACAGAGGGAAGGCATTCAGGTCAGCAGCATGGACGTGGATCGCCAGATTTATCAGATGGCGCAGGAAAGCCGTCAGGATTTCCGCAAGCTGCGTGAAACGCTGTGGCAGAATGGTATGGCCGGTGATATTCAGGGGCGTATACTCGCCGCCAAGGCTCTTGATCTCATGTACGGCAAGGCGAAAAAGACCACACTCGGCGCGGACGGCAAGCCTCTGACGGAGCTGAAGCCGGAAGGAAGCTCCGAAGGAGACAAGGCCGCCGAATAGCCGATTGCTGACGAGCGGAGAAGAAACGGACGGCTACAGACGAAACATTTCCGCTTTTCAGTACTGGCAGGAGGCATGATATATGGTCGCGCCGGGGCCGCCCGGCTCCGGCGCGACTTTTTTCTGTGCCGCAGGGGCGGCGCGGTTCCGGCAGGGGGCGACCCCTGCATGCGCGTTTAAAGCGGGAAGAGCTTTTCGCCCGCAGGAGAACTACGATGATTATCCCCACAGTCATAGAAACTACGGGGCGCACCGAGCGCGCCTATGATATTTATTCCCGCCTGCTCAAGGATCGCATCATTCTGCTCGGCGAGGAGGTCAACGATCATACCGCCGGTCTGATTTGCGCCCAGCTGCTTTTTCTGGAATCGCAGGACCCGGAAAAGGAAATCAGCCTGTATATCAACAGCCCCGGCGGCTCTGTGACTGCCGGTATGGCAATTTACGATACCATGCGTTTCATTGCCGCGCCTGTGGCCACCATCTGCATAGGCCAGGCCGCAAGCATGGGAGCCTTTCTTCTGGCCGGAGGCGAAAAGGGGATGCGCTATGCCCTGCCGCACAGCCGGATTATGATCCATCAGCCTTCCGCCGGGTATCAGGGGCAGGTCACGGATATCGATATTCATGCGCGCGAGGTGCTGCGCATGAAAGCCTCTCTGAACGGGATGCTGGCCGAAAATGTGGGGCAGCCTCTGGACAAGGTTGCCGCGGACACGGAACGTGATTATTTCATGACTGCCGAAGAAGCTTTGGAATACGGCATCATCGACAGGATTTTCGTATCCCGTCACGAGATGGCGAGCGGTTCCGGTACCGGGGAGTAATTCATGAGCGAGAACGAAAGCGATAACGTCATGCACTGTTCCTTCTGCGGAAGATCCGAATTTGACGTGGAACACTTCATCGAGCAGAACGGCGTGTGCATTTGCGATAAATGTATTGCGCGCTGCAACGACATCATTTCCCGTCAGCATATTGAAGAAGTCCGCGAAGAAGAAGGCCCTCTGTTGACGCCGCCGGAAATCAAGGAACGCCTGGACGCCTATGTCATCGGTCAGGAGCAGGCCAAGAAGGTGCTGTCCGTGGCGGTACACAATCACTACAAGCGCGTTTTCTACAAGGGCGCACTGGACGGTGTGGAGCTGGAAAAGAGCAACGTGCTGCTGGTCGGGCCTTCCGGCAGCGGCAAGACGCTGCTGGCCCGCACGCTGGCCCGCATCCTCAAGGTTCCCTTTGCCATTGCCGACGCCACCACGCTGACGGAAGCCGGGTACGTTGGGGAAGATGTGGAAAACATCCTGGTGCAGCTGCTCCAGAATGCGGACTATGATCTCGAGGCCGCCGGTCGGGGAATCATTTATATCGACGAAATAGACAAGATTTCCCGTAAGGGAGACGGCCCCTCCATAACCCGCGACGTGTCCGGCGAGGGCGTGCAGCAGGCGCTTCTGAAGATTATTGAAGGCACGGAGGCCAATATTCCTCCCAAGGGCGGGCGCAAGCATCCCCAGCAGGAATTCATCCGTATGGATACCTCCAACATTCTGTTCATTGTGGGCGGCGCATTCATCGGGCTGGAAAAGATGGTGGAGCAGCGGATGCGCGGCAATACCATGGGCTTCGGCGCAAATATTGCCGCCAAGAAGGAGCAGAGTCTTTCCGCCCTGCTGGATCAGGTCGTTCCCACCGATTTTGTGCAGTTCGGTCTCATTCCCGAGTTCGTGGGCCGTATTCCGGTGATCACGCATGTGGACGAGCTTGAGGAAGACGATCTTATCCGGGTGCTTACGGAACCGAAGAACGCCTTGATCAAGCAGTATCAGAAACTGTTCGAGCTTGACGGCGTACGTCTGCGTTTTGAAAAGGACGCCCTGCGCGCCGTTGCGGCAAAGGCCATTGAACGCAAAACCGGAGCGCGCGGCCTGCGCAATGTGCTGGAAGGCATCATGCTGGACATCATGTATGAGCTTCCTTCCATGAAGGATGTGCAGGACTGCGTCATCACCAGGGCAGTTATTGAAAAGGGGGAAAAGCCTCTGCTGACCCGCAAGCCCCAGGCCAGGACGGCCTGATTTCAGGGCGGTTTCCGCCCTTTTTCTAAGGATCAGATATGCCTCTTTTTACCGGAATCATAGGCGGAACGTCGGAATCTCTGCGCGAGCTGCCCCTTATGTCTCTGCGCGAAGTGGTCATGTTTCCGAAGGCCATTGTTCCGCTTTTTGTGGGACGCGAAGCCTCCATCAAGGCCATTGAAAGCGCGGTGTCCCGCTATGATAAACATATCCTTCTGGTGACCCAGAAAGAAGCCGACGTGGAAAAACCCGGCCCGGACGATTTGTACGCCGTGGGCGTGGTGAGCAAGATACTCCAGCTGCTGCGCCTGCCGGACGGCAGCGTCAAGGTGCTGTTTGAAGGGCTGTATCGCGCGGCATGGCATCCGATGTCGGAAGAGGAGCCTTTCGGAAACGAAGCCTTTCCGCGTCTGCTGCTGGAGGCTCTTCCGGAAACGGAGAGCGAAAACAGCGAACGGGAAGCTCTGGTTCGGGCAACCCATGAGGCGCTGGAAGAATTCGGGAAGCTGAACAAGAAAATCAATCCCGAACAGATGGCTTCCATCTCCGGGTTGCGCAGTCCGGGGCGTCTGGCGGACGCCGTGATGGGGCTGCTCAAGCTGGATCATGTCCGCAAGCAGGAAGTTCTTGAAATTCTTGACGGAGACAAACGCCTGGAAAAGGTGTTCGAGATCCTGAGCGGGGAACTTTCCGTCGCTTCACTGGAAAAGGCCATCAAGAACCGGGTGCGCGGGCAGATGGAGCGCAACCAGAGGGAGTATTATCTCAACGAGCAGATAAAGGCCATCCACAAGGAGATGGGCAGGGAGGACGACCCTCAGGCGGAGGCCGTCGAGCTGGAACAGCGCTTCAAGGAAAAGAACATGCCGGAGGAAGCGCGTGAAAAGGCTTTGCGCGAGGTACGCAAGCTGCGTCAGATGTCTCCTTCCTCTGCGGAGTACACCGTAGCGCGGAACTATATCGACTGGCTTCTGGATCTGCCCTGGAACGAGCTGAAGCCCATTGATGTGGATATTCACGAAGCCAAGGCTCTGCTTGACGGAGAACATTTCGGCCTTGAAAAACCCAAGGAACGCATCCTTGAATATCTTGCCGTGCAGAAGCTGGCCGGAACCCTGAAAGGCCCGATTCTGTGCTTTGTCGGCCCTCCCGGAGTGGGGAAGACTTCGCTGGCCAGATCGGTGGCAAAGGCCACGGGGCGCGATTTTGTGCGCGTTTCCCTCGGTGGTGTGCGTGACGAAGCGGAAATACGAGGACACCGGCGTACCTATGTGGGCGCGCTGCCCGGCAAAATCATTTCGGCCCTGAAGAGGGTGAAGTACAACAACCCGCTCTTCTGTCTGGATGAGATCGACAAAATGACCTCGGATTTCCGCGGGGATCCCTCCTCGGCACTGCTGGAAGTGCTGGATCCCGAGCAGAACAGCTCCTTTGACGATCATTACCTCGATATGGGCTATGATCTGTCGCAGATTTTCTTCATCACCACGGCCAACAGTCTGTCCGGGATTCCTGCGCCGCTGATGGATCGCATGGAGATAATCGAGCTGTCCAGCTATCTGGAGATAGAGAAAATCCGCATCGCCAGAGATTTTCTGCTGCCACGCCAGCTGGAGATGCACGGCCTGAAGCCGGAAAATCTGCGTATTTCCGACAATGCGCTGATGGATGTCATCCGCTATTATACGCGGGAATCCGGCGTGCGTTCGCTGGAGCGTCAGATAGCCGCTCTGTGCCGCAAGGCGGCCATGCGCATGGCCGAGGCCGCGGACAACGGCAAAAACGACGGGGAAGAAGGTTCTTTCCGCGGACTCAATGTCACGGCGCAGAATCTGCATACCTTCCTCGGTGTGAAGAAGTATCGTTTTGAAGAGCGTGAAACCTCTCCGCTGGTGGGGGTCGTTGCCGGACTGGCCTTCAACGACAGGGGCGGCGAGATTCTCTATATCGAAAGTGCGGTCATGCCCGGTTCGGGCAAGGTGTCCAGCACCGGCCACCTCGGCGACGTGATGAAGGAATCCGCACAGGCTGCCTTTTCCTATGTGCGTTCCCGTTCTTCGCGTTTCGGGCTGAAAGCGGATTTTCACAAGGACATAGATTTGCATGTCCATGTGCCGGAAGGGGCTACGCCAAAGGACGGCCCCTCGGCCGGGATTACGCTGGCAACGTCCATGGTATCCGCCCTGCTGGGTATTCCGGTACGCAACGACGTGGCCATGACCGGAGAAATTACGCTTCGCGGCAGGGTTCTGCCTATCGGCGGTCTGAGGGAAAAGCTGCTTGCGGCCCGACGCGCCGGGATGAAGACCGTGATTATGCCCGCGGATAACGAACGGGATCTCAAGGAAGTGCCGGAAGAGATTGTAAAATCCCTTAACCTTGTCTTTGTCCGGGATGTGGACGAGGTTCTGCCTGTTGCTCTGGAAGCGTCAAAAGAGGAGATCTTCTCCGGAACGGACGATACGGGAAGCATGATCCGCGGGCTGCGGGCAGGAGCGGAGGAACACGGCGTTCCTGCGCAATAGATACAGATTTTGACTGCGCCGGCACTTGCGTCATCTTGTCGGAGTATACTTAACGGGCGTCGCATCGGAACATTCCGCGTGCGACGCTCTTTTTTATCTCATCTGTGAGCTGTGTTTTGTGCGAATAAGGGGCGGAGAAAGTCTTGGGGAGCAGCAAGAGCGGACAGAAAACTGTTTTTTCTGAAAGAATCTGTCCTTAAAAGAGGAAATTGCATTCTGTTCCGGAAATCTTGAGGCTCTGCCATGCTCGAAACTGCTGGAAAACCGTGGAGTCAGTCTTCGGAGTCCGCTGTTATACTATTGCAGGGCCTGAAAAGGCGCGCCGGTCGGAACTTCAGTTCCGACCGGCGCGCTGTTCCCGGCAGGAAGTCAGGACACTCTGCGGACAGAGCATTCTGCGGTATTCTTGGGCTACAGATTTTTTGCGGCGGCTTCTTCTTCCAGTTTCTTCTCATCTTCCCGTACCAGGCGCAGCACTATCGGGCTCAGGAGCAGCAGGCCTACCAGATTCGGGATGGCCATGAGGGCATTGAAGGTGTCTGCGATAGTCCATACGGTGCTGAGCTGGGAAAGTGCGCCAACGGGCGCGATGATGGTGAATATCACCCGGAAGGGCTTGAGAGCCTTATCACCCAGCAGATACACCCAGCAGCGTTCACCATAAACACACCAGCCGAGTATGGTCGAGAAGGCGAAGAAGGCCAGAGAAATACTTACAAGGAAGGAGCCGACGCCGGGCAGAACGGTATTGAACGCCACGGAGGTCAGCGCCGCGCCGTTGGCGTCGGGGGCCGTCCATACGCCGGTGACGAGGATGGAGAAGGCCGTCATGCTGCATACGATGATGGTATCGATGAAAGTTCCCAGCATGCCTATGAAGCCCATGGTCACGGGATTTTCCGTCGTGGCGGTGGCGTGGGCAATGGCTGCGCTGCCCAGACCGGCCTCATTGGAGAAGACGCCGCGGGCTACGCCGTAACGTATGGCCATCCACACCGTCGCGCCGAGGAAGCCGCCCTGCGCCGCCGTAGGCGTGAAGGCTTCCTCAATGATGAGCAGGAAAATACGGGGTACTTCTTCAATGTGTATGACGATGATAATCAAAGAACAGGCAATGTAGAAGGCAGCCATAACGGGAACCAGCTTGCCGGACACGGCGCCGATGCGGCTGACGCCCCCCAGAATGACCACGGCCAGCAGAACGAAAATCACAATGGCCGTCAAGATAGGGGAAATGCCGAAGGTACTGGACAGCGATTCCGCAATGGCGTTGCTCTGGGTCATATTGCCGATACCGAAGCATGCAATACCGCCGAAAACGGCAAAGGCCGTGCCCATCCACATCCATTTGGGGCCGAGTCCGTTCTTGATGTAATACATGGGGCCGCCCACCACGTTTCCGGCGGGGGTTACTTCGCGGTAATGTACGGCCAGCACGGTTTCAGCAAACTTCGTCGCCATTCCGACCAGAGCCGTACACCACATCCAGAAGACGGCTCCCGGGCCGCCGGCCAGAATGGCCGTGGCAACGCCCACGATATTGCCTGTGCCCACAGTGGCGGCAAGTGCCGTCATCAATGCATTGAAGGGAGAAAGCTCGCCTTCCAGACTGTCGTCTTTTGATCTGCCCTGCCAGAGCAGTTTAAAACCTTTGGGAATGGAGCGAAGGCTCAGGAAGCGCAGGCGCAGGGTGAGATAAAGCCCCGTGCCGACCAGGAGAACCAGCATGCCTGGTCCCCAGACGATGGAATTCAGGCTGGAAAGAGCGTTTTCAAACATCTCGAACATGATGATACCTGCCGGGAAAATGGTTAGAGAAATATTTTACATTTATGTACAATCATGAAAATTGAGCGAAAAGGCAAGAAAAAATATTGTGCCTTGTTTAACAAGGCGGAAACTGATTTCTAATAACAAAAAATTCATAAATTATATGCATAGAATAGTGACTACTATAAAAAATGAGGAATTTTGTCGGGCAGCGCGTTGCCTGTGTGTTGTGACAATTTTCGAAAGAAAAAAATTATTGTTACAAAAATGTAAAATCGTGGATAGCCTTAAAGGCGGACAAGCAAAGGCATATAGCGGAGATAGCTGCAGAAAAAGGTCGCGTCAGATGCTATCTGTTCCCGGCGTGCCTGTGCCGGCGGCATCCAGCGCAGCCCGTAGCTGCCCGCAGGCCGCTTCTATGTCCTGCCCCTTGCTTTTACGTACAATGGCCGTGATGTTTTTGTTCCACAGCATGCGTTCAAAGGCCAGAAGCGATTCCGGGGAGGGCGGAGCATAAGGAGAACCCGGAGTGGGATTGTAGGGAATGAGATTGAGTTTTGCCTTGAGCCGGGAGCAGATGCGTACCAGCTGGCGGGCCTGTTCCGGGCCGTCGTTGACGCCGCCGATGACAAGATATTCCAGAGTAATGCGTTCCCGGGTTTTGAGAGGGTAGCTTTCCAGCGCATTCAGCAGCTCGTCCAGAGGCCAGCGGGCCGCGCGGGGCATCAGACGTTCGCGCAGTTCCTGCGTGGGAGCGTGGAGGGAAACGGCCAGATAGGCCAGTCCGCTGTCGCCCAGTTCGCGCAGGCCCTGTTCTATGCCGCAGGTGGATACGGTGACGCGGCGGGCGGAAAAGGCCAGACCCCGCTGATGGTGCAGGGTTTCCAGAGATTTCATCACTTCGCGGAGGTTGAGCAGAGGCTCGCCCATTCCCATATACACAAGATTTCGGATAAGCGGTTTTTCGGGCAGCGTATCGCCCAGCCAGGCACGGGCAGCCTGAACCTGGCCCAGTATTTCTCCCATGCTCATATTGCGGGTGAAGCCGAGTTTTCCCGTGCTGCAGAAGGTACAGGCCATGGCACAGCCGACCTGTGTGGATAGGCATTGCGTCATGCGCGTTGCCCCGGCCTTGTCCGTACTGGGGATGAGAACGGTTTCTATATGTTCTCCGTCGGCAAGGCGCAGAAGAAACTTGACGGTACCGTCCGAACTTTTTCTCACCAGTGAAATTTCAGGCCATGAGATGCGGCAGCGTTCGGCAAGCAGGGCGCGCACATCCTTTGCGATATCCGTCATTTCGTCAAAGGAACGGGCGTTTCTGCGCCAGATCCATTGCCATATCTGGAGGGCACGGAAGCGGGGCAGGGTCAGCGTGTCGGTAACGAAATGTTCCAGTTCTCCGAAGGTGAGATCGCAGATATTGACCTGATCGTGCATGGCGTACCGCAGAGGCTCAGGCTTGTCCGCCCGAGGCTATGGCGTTGATGATGTCGTCGAGTTCCGTCCAGTCCGTACATTGAATGATGCGCTGGCGCAAGCTTCGTGCTCCCTCAAGGCTTTTGAGGTAGCGCGGAACGAAGGTGCGCATCTTCAGCAGAGCCGTGCGGGGAGTCAGCTCCCGCGCCAGTTCGGCGTGGCGGCGGATCAGCGCGGCCAGCTCTTCGCGCCCTGCCGGAGGAAGAGGCGCGCCCGCAAGCAGGGCGCGATGCCGGGCAAAAATACCGGGATCGCTCATGGCTCCGCGCGCATACATTACGGTTGCCGTACCGCATTCGCGCAGTATATGCAGACCGTCTTCTGCGGAGAAGAGGTCTCCGCTGGCGATGAGCGGCACAGGAAGCTCTTCAGCCATTTCCTTCAGGGCGGAGCGATCGATTGTGCCGGAAAAGCCCTGACGCGCATAGCGCGGATGCAGGGTGATCCAGCCTGCGCCAAGCCCGGCGAGCTGACGGGCCAGTTCGTGACAGACAGGCCGCCGATCCGGCGCGGCGTTGTCCCAGTCCAGCCGGAGTTTGAAGCCCGCCTTTCCCGGCCCGGCGGCCCTGACGACGGCTTCCGCCACCTGCAAAGCCAGATCCGGGGTGCGCAGCAGGGCGGAACCGGCGCCGGTTTTGTTCACCTTGGGGACGGAACAGCCCATGTTCACATCAAACCATTCAAAGCCGCGTTCGCGCAGCATATGCACGGCCTGTTCCATGAACGGCGGTTCGGAGCCGAAAATCTGTACGACCAGCGGCGTATCGTCCGGGCGGGTGGCAAGCAGTTCTTCCGTATTTCTGCCTCCGTAGACCAGCCCCTTGGCGCTGACCATTTCGGTGCAGCATACGGCAGCTCCCCTTTCGCGGCAGAGAAGGCGGAAGGGGAGATCCGACCAGCCCGCAAGCGGAGCCAGCCAGGGAGAATCGGGGCGGAAGGGAAGTTGCGTCATGGTGCATGTGGCATAACAGGCAGGCGGAGAAGTGGCAAGAGCGCGCCCTGCGTGACATTATGCCGGAGAGCTGCGGAGCGATTCAAAAAGGCTGTGCTGAAAGAATGTTGCGCGCCGGATATCGGGGCAGGCGTATATCGTCCCGATATGCGACGCAGTCCGGTGTGCGGAGGGAATATCGCGTACCCGGATTCATGCGAGCGGAAAAACCAGAATCCAGTATATTGCGGTCATGGCGATCATGCTCAGAGCGCGCAGGCCCTGATTGATGACGATGAGTCTGACGGCCAGTCCCGTGGGGTAATAGGCCGCATAGGAAGGGAGCTGATGCCGCAGCCCGCGCATGGGCGTGGAAAGAATATTCCCGACCAGCAGAGCCAGTACGACTTCCGGCGTGGCAAGGCCTCCGCCGTGCAGCAGCGAACCGGCGGCAGCCACGGCCGCCCCAAGCTCGGCAGCCATATACAGTACAATGACCCCCAGAGCCTCGGGGCGGAGAAAGTCCAGAAATCCCGCATGATCCGCGAGCCATGCCTCGGCCGCCTCAAACAGCCCGGCCCGCTGGAGAAAGAACATGAGGATATAAATGGGAACAGCGATGCAGATCAGGCGCGGCAGGCGACGGCGGAAGCGTTTCAGGGCGGAATCCAGCCCCTTGCGCCAGAATGCGGAAGAGAGGGGAGAGCAGGAACCGGGCGGATTGCAGCCGGAATCGTCGAGTCTGGTTTTCTGCGGAGGAAGGGGAGGGAGCAGAAGCCGTCCCAGCACGACGGTGAGCAGTGTGCGGGCCAGAGCGGCCAGCAGGGTCAGGCCCGTATAGATAACGGCGGGAAAGCCCAGCACGGGCCAGGTCATGAAGAAGATGGAAGGCGTGTGTGTCAGCCATGAGGGCAGGCTGTTGAACAGGTTGGAAAGAATCACGGCCCGTTCGGAGAGTTCGCCCCGGGCATGGGCTTCCCCAAGAAGGGCATTGGCCGAAGCGGGAGAAAAAAAGGCCAGAGCAAAGGCGGCCGCAGGCACGTCTCCCAGTCTGGCCAGGCGGATGAGGGGGGCTGCCAGCTTTGCCAGGTGGCGCGTCCACTGCATCCCCTCGATGAAGGATGCGACAAAAAGTCCGGCCGCCAGTCCCATGAGGACGCGGCTCATGGGCTTGAGTAGCGAGGCCGCGAGTTCAGTCCATATATAATCCATGCGATGCCTCCCGGCATAAGGCTTTCCGGAATGACCGGAGTGCGCCTCCTATCATGAGAAAATACAGTGTTAATTTGCACCATGCACGCCGGTACGTGCGATAACGGCAACATCTACCCGGACTGCTCCCGCCCGCAGGAGAGCTTCACTCCCCTTGCGCAGACTGGTTCCTGTGGTGGCCGTATCGTCCGCCAGCAGAATACGCAGCCCTCTGACGTCCGGCGGAGCCTCAAAAGTTTGATCGAGATTTGCAAGTCTGGCCTTGCGGGTAAGGATGGTCTGCGGCGAGGTATTGCGGGTTCTGACAAGCAGCTCGTCCCGTATGGGCAGATGGTGGCGGCGGGCTGTGCGGCGCACGATTTCCCGGCACTGGTTGAAGCCGCGTTCGCGCAGTCTGGAGGGATGCAGCGGCATGGGGACAATGGCGTCAAGTTCGGGCAGCTCGCGGCAGAGTTCGTCGAAAAGGTATGAAAGCAGCGTAATGCATGCGTTATCCGCCGAATATTTGGCCCGGTGCAGCGTCTCGCGCAGAGCGCCTTCAAATACACCGTGAAAGCGGAAGCTCGCCCACGGCGGAGGCTGTTTCAGGCAGTTTCCGCAGGGCGTGCAGGGTGCGTGAGGATCGGGCATGAGTTCGCCGCAGTCCGGACAATATCCTGCCTCGCGGCGGGCAAGGGAAGCCCGGCACGCCGGGCATACCAGAGCGGACAGCCCCTCTCCCTCTGCGACAAATATTTCGTGACAGACGGGGCAGCGTTTTTCAAAAAGGCGTACCGCTCTTTCCAGTGTTCTGAAAAAACTGGAGACTCCGGATAGATAAAAAGCAGTCACGTCCGTCGGGGCAGGGAGCGGAACGCTCGTCAGGCTGTCGCTGTATCCGCAAGAAGCGAGCGGGCATACTGCTGCACGCGTTCCCGGGCTTTACCGTTGCAGGACAGAGCGTCCGGCTCGTCCAGACCGTACAGTGTCAGCGGTTCGACAAGTTCCAGCCCGAGGGCGAGGGCAACGTGGCGCAGCGTCAGCAGCGAACCTTCAAACAGCTTGTCGCCCCGTTCCCGTGCGGCAAGCAGAATGACGGCGAGTTTCGCACCGCGTCCTGGCCGTTCTTCCAGAGGAAGACGCCAGCTGCTCTGACTGCGGTCAAGCAGGGATTTCAGGCGGGCCGGGAGATGATAAAAATGAATGGGCGAAACAAGAACGCTGACGGGCAGCAGCGGACTGGGCGCACAGAGCGAGGAAAGCAGCAGACCGACTTCATCCTGTCCGTCCATGGAACACAGGCCGGGGTGGCCGAGGCAGAAATCACATGCCATGCAGGGGCGGACACGAAAGTCTGCCAGTCTGCGGACGACGTGAGGGGCATTGGGGCGCAGGGAGGCAAATTCTTCACTGACAAGGCGCGAGGCAACGTCGGAATTGCCGCCTTCACGGGGACTGCATGAAAGAATCAGGGTACGCCTGCTGACGGAGATAGTTGAATTCATATATGACAGAAGGGATTATGCGCGGCTTCGTCGCCGATGGTGGTGACAGGTCCGTGCCCCGGATATACCACGGTATCGGGGGGCAGCTTATAGATAACGTCGCGCAGGGTATGGGTCAGCGTGTCCGCATCCCCGCCGGGAAAATCGGAACGTCCTACGGAACGATAGAATAGAACGTCACCGGCAAGCAGAGCCTTTTCTTTCGGAATATAGAAACACAGGCTTCCTGCGGAGTGCCCCGGCGCATGAATGACCTCGCAGTCGATATCGCCCCAGACGTATTTTCCGGGAGCAAGAGTTTCGCCCTTGAAGGCAGGAACTTCCGGCAGACCGAAGCGCATGCCACGGGAGAGCAGAACGTCTTTCATTTCCCAGTCTTCCGTCCCGACATGGACAGGCAGGCCGGTCGCCTCGGAAAGCGACGCGCAGCCGGAAGCATGATCGAAATGCAGATGTGTGAGCAGAATGGCGCGGAGCGTCAGGCCTTCGCGTTTCAGCGCATCAAGCACGAGGGAGCTGTTGTCCGGCGGATCCGCGATAATGGCGTCCTTTCCGCGATAGACAAGGTAGGCGTTATTTTCCAGCGGGCCGTAAGTAAAGGTCAGAACGGGCATGATCACCTCTCGGAATGAAACGCAGAATAGACCGAATATGCGCGCTCATCAAGCCTTATTCCTGCCGCTTCCCCTTTCAGCCTTTTCATGAGGAGGGAAAGAGGCTATACCCCGGACATGACATCAACACAGCTTTCCCGGACGAACGGCGCGCTGACGCGGCGCGATATTCTGGCCTTTGAGCAGCTTCTGCGCGACGACATGGCCCGGATACTGCCCTTTGAGGCCCACGCGCTCTATTTCCCCCGCGCGGATGAAGTACCTTCCCCCATATGGATCGGAGGAGAGTCGCGTCTGCTTCTTCCCCTGCGTTACAGAAAGGAATTTTTTGGCGTGCTTCTGCTGCGCGGCGTCGATCCTGACGCGGCAACACGTCTTCTGCCGCATTTCCCCGCCGTTGTGGAACTGTGCCTGGACAATATCGTCCAGCACAAGCGGGCGCGCAGCGACGCGCTGACCGGTCTGGCTTCGCGGGACGCACTGCTTGAGCGCGTCGTCGGAGAGATTGCCGGCATACGTCGTTCCTTCACCCCGGAAATGGAAGGAGGGCAGCCTCTGGAAGGCGGCCGGGACTCCGGAAGGGAAAGCCCGGTGGAACGCCTGGCGGAAGAGACGCGCGAATCAGGAGCCGATCAGGAGCGGACGTGGTCTGCGTCTCTCGGGCTTGCCGTGCTGCGGGTGGCCGGACTCCGCCGTATTCAGAGAAGCTGCGGGCACGCCTTTGCCGAGCGTCTGCTGGCGCGTATGGGGGATGCTCTGCGCACGGCTCTGCCCGGAGAGGCTCTGGCGGGGCGCAGCGGAGACGCGGAATTTGCGGTGCTTTTGCCCGGAGCTTCCTCACGAACCATGGAAGCTCATGCCAGAGAGTGGGCCAGAGCCATGGAGGGCGTGCGGGAAGTTCATGCTCTTACCGGCGTGGAAATTTCCGCCGCAGTGTTCGCCGGGTATGCCCTCTTTCCTCAGGACTGGGAGGGCGGGCAGCTTTCGCGCGATCCGGAGGAAGAGGCCGGTCTGCTGCTGGACAAGGCGCGGCTGGCCGCTCACAGAGCCAGAGCCGGTGAAGTGGCGGGACTGACTCCGGGTACGCTGTCCGGAAACTCCGCAGAGAACCGGGTGCTGGGATACGGCATGATTCTTTCCCGCGGGGGGCTTGTGGATCAGATATTGCCGCTCTCCCGCGTGCGCGTCACTCTGGGCAGGGATGTGGGCGCACGGGAAGGACAGCGTTTTTCCGTGTGGTCGCAGGATTATCCCGTGCGTCAGGCTTCGACTCCGCAGGAAGGCGGCCTTGAGCCTCTGTTCAAGGGAGAAATCGTCCTTGTGGACATACGGGAGGATTTTTCGCTCGCCGAGGTTCTGCTTCAGGGCGATCCTGCCTGGCCGCTGGAGCCGGGCGACAGGCTTTCTCTGCTTCCTGAAGAATATAATGCGGAATTCGGCGATGGCCGTCCTGCAAATGAGGAAAGCGTGGATTCTCCGGCCCGCCCCGATCCGCTGACCGGCCTTTACCGGCACGGAGATTTTCTGGCCCGCATGGCCGCGCTTGCCGGAGAGCATTCGACCTTTGCTCTGGTTATGGCCCGTTTTGATCAGGCGCCCATGGATGCTTCGGGACGCAGACTCGACGCGGAACATGCCATGGCTCTTGCCGCCCGCACCTTGCGCCGTCTGTTGAGCGAACGGCAGTGGGAAACGGACGGAGAAGAGGGAGGCGCGGCTTTCGGTCGGGATATGCTCATGGGGCGGTACAGTCTGAATACCCTGCTGGCCTTTCATCCCGGATTGTGTGCTGCAAAAGCCTGGACGCTGTACGGCGAGCTGGCCGCCCGGCTCAACGCGGAACTGGGCGTGGAACTGGCAATGGGGATTTGCTGTCTGCCCTTCCTCAATTTCCGGGCGGCGGATGCGCCGGAATGCTGCCGGAAAGCTCTGGAATATGCGATACTGCTCCCTGCGCCGCATGTCGGAGTGTTCGACAGTCTGGCTCTGAACATCAGCGCGGACAAGAAATACAGTCAGGGGGATCAGTTCGGAGCCCTGGAGGAATATCGTCTTGCGCTTCTGGCAGACGAAAATAATGCTCTGGCCTGGAATTCCCTCGGCGTCTGCCTGTCCGGCCTCGGACGCAGAGGCGAGGCCCTGCGCGCTTTTGAAGAGGCCGTGCGCCGCAGGCCGGACGACGCGGCGACGCATTACAATCTTGGCGTTCTCTGTATGGCCGACGGTAATTCCGACGAGGCGGCCCGTTGTTTCCAGACCTGTCTGCGGCTGAATCCTGCCCACCTTTATGCCCGTATCAGGCTTGGAGAACTTGCAGAGGCCCGGGGAGACCTGAAGTCCGCCCGCGTCTTTTTCCGCGAGGCTCAGGAGACGGATGCCGTGAGTCCTCTGCCTCATCGCTGCATGGCCCGGCTTGAGTTGAAGGCCGGCAGACCGGACAAGGCCCGCGAAAGCCTGCATCAGGCCCTGCTGCGCAATCCGCAGGATGCGCTCAGTCTGCATCTGCTGGCCGGGATGTATCTGGACGGCGGAGAAGATGCTGAACTGGCCGAGGCTCTGGCCCGGCAGAGCGTGGCTCTCCGCCCCGATCGTCGTGCGGCCTGGCTGGAACTGGCGCGGGCGCTGGAAGTTCAGGGGCGGGAACGGGAGGCCAGAGAAGCCCGTATCCGCGCGGCAGAGGTATGATGCAGGGAGGCGGCAGGGAAAGCTCCCCCAGAGTCTGAAAGCGTTGCCGACGTTCCGGGCGTGGGCTGCGCCTGCCTTGCTGTCGCTGCGCTTTTGAAACGCTGACATCGGATGTTCCTATGCCGGATGAGAAAATGGATATGTTGCCGAAAGGGGCTTCCGTGCTGCTGCACAGTTGCTGCGGCCCCTGCTCGATTATGCCCGTGCGCCGTCTGCGCGACGAAGGGCTGGATGTGACGGCTTTTTTCTTCAATCCCAACATCCATCCGGCGGACGAATACAAAAAACGCCGCACGGCCATGCGCGAACTGGGGGAAAAGCTGGATTTGCCGGTGTTGTTTCGTCCGGAGCTTTCCCTGCCCGGAGATGCTGCCGTGAGTCCCGCCCTCTGGACGGGTTCGCTGGAAACGGAGGTTCCCCGCTGCCTTGCCGATTATGAAGGCTGTACGAAAGAAGAATACGGACGGCTTTTTACTTCGCAGCCCGGGGATTCCGGAGAAGGAACAAGTCCTGAATATCTGCGGGAAGGCGTGCGCTGCGTGTGGTGCTACCGTGTCCGTATGGAAGCAAGCGCGGCGCTGGCCCGGGAACGGGATTGTGCGGCCTTTACATCCAGTTTGTTGTATTCGCGCTATCAGCACCATGAGCTGATTGTGGCGGAGGCGGAACGCGCTTCCCGCCTTTTCGGGGTTCCTTTTCTGTACCGGGATTTCCGAAGCGACTGGCAGGAAGGTATCGACGCATCCAAAGAACTTGGTTTGTACCGGCAGAAATGGTGCGGCTGCGCCCTGAGCAGAAACGAAGCCGAGGCGTGGAAAAGGCGGCGGGAAGAACGCCGGGCCGCTCTGCGGGCCGCACGCCGGGCGGAACATGAGGCCAACGCCGCGCGCAAGCGCGGAAAAAGAGATGGCTGTGCCCTTTGAAACGGGGAATATGTCGAAATGGTTGATATTCACGCCATAGCGGAGCGAACGCCGGAAACGAGCAATGAATGTCTGAAATGACAGGTAAAACGTCCAATGATGCACGAATTCAGAAAGCAGAGCTGTTCCGTATCTGCACTATGGCCGTTTTTACCATGTTAGGCTTTTATGGGAATCCGGGAAAAATCCGGGAACAGCAGAGCAGATGCCGTCTGTGGATATGAAGCGTCTTTATATAAAACAGAAAAGACGTTTCATAACGTAATGAGATAAAATATTTTTATATTGTATTTATAGTGCCTGTCACAATAGCCTGTTCTTTCTGTAAAATTCTGAAATGAGGCGGGGATACGGAGCGGATAAATGGAGATCCGTGCCACATGTTCAGAATATGGTTGTATATCTCTGCTTATTACGGAAATAAAAATGAAGTCCGTATGCTGATTCCGACACACGGACAGGGGAAGGCAGTATATGCAGACGGAGGAACAGTAAAATGATATGGCGCATAACTGCGCCGGACGGAGCAGAAGACGAGGCATGAAAGACAGTCGCGACGCTGCGTGCTGCTCCGGCAGGCACAGTGTATCCGGCAGAGACTGCTATGCAGAATCTGCCAGAGAACCGTTATTTTCCAGGTACAGGCAGGACGCCCAGTTGCCCGAGCAGGGAAAAAAGATCAGGCAGTCCGTGTTCACGGATAATTTTTCCGTCGCGCAGTTCATAGATATTCATTGCCGTCACGCAGACGGATTTTCCGGTGGCGGGTATGCCCATCAGAGGATTGGTTTGCGTGCCGCGCATGGTAAAGCGGATCATGATTTTATTTTCCTCGGCAATGCTTTCCTCCACCGTCCAGTGAACATCCGGCATGGCCCCGCGCATCATATGGAGAACTGTCGCATACCCGTCCAGCCCCTTCATCGGTTCGGGGGAGGTGGGCGCATGGAAAATGACATCCGGGGCGATGACTTCCCGTCCGATTTCCATATCGCCCGTGTTGATGAATTCCACAAAACGTTCCATCGTTTTTCTGTTTTGTTCCATAGTCTGATCCTCATTGTGCCGGTATTGATTACTGGAAAATAAGCATAGTCCCCTTTGACCGCAATAAGACGTATTTTTATGCTGCGGAGAAAAAACGCTTGACAGACAGCAGAGCGCGAGATATATTCACAAAACAATGTCGCGGGGTGGAGCAGCACGGTAGCTCGTCGGGCTCATAACCCGAAGGTCGT
>LBJMC04202__coassemble_621_pt1 | contig 23891 bp, 20 predicted proteins | sample LBJMC04202__metabat2_low_PE_018 | metagenome-assembled genome bin LBJMC04202 | reverse complement strand
TTCCGGAAAACCTGTCTGAAATTTTTAATATCCCTAACATGTCAGTTTTATGTATCTTGTTAGCATATCGGAATATTTTATGTATTTTCTATGATATATGTATTCTGAATTATATATAAAATAAATATATTTTGTATAGTACATAATTGTATATTATTTATTATATTGATTTTTTATTTTTAATTTGTGATAAGTTATATGTTTTAAAATATGTATTAATGAAATAATTATGAAATATATATTTGTGCAATTAATATTATGAAACTATTTATTTAAAAGTTTTATGATACATTAATTATATTGTATAGTATATTAAATTATCCGGAAAGACATTCATGTTTTATTTTTAAGAAGAGATAGCGTCCAATTCTTTAAATACATTATTATGTGTGAAGTTTTGGACAAAAGAGGGGTAGAATGTCGATTATCCGGTGAAGGTCTTTCAATCTTTTACCAAGAGGTGCGAAATGAAAAAGCTGGTGACGCTGATTCTTGCCGCAGGCATGGTTTTTTCCGCCGCAAGCGGGGCTTCTGCCGTGGATATCAAAGTGTCCGACGAATGACTTTTCGGGGGCAACTTCACCGACAATATCCTTGGCGGCGGCAATGGGATGGAGCCTCTTCAGGAAGGCGCTCCAAGCGGTAATTTCACTGCTCGTCAGCGTATCCGTCTTACTCTGGAGATGAGCGTCAACGAGGCTCTTTCGGGGCTTATGCAGCTTCAGGTCGGCAATGGGGAAATCATGCCTCATGCCCTCACGCTTGGTTCCATCGGCACCGGAGGCCCGGGGAGAGCCGTGACTGCCCGCTGGGCATACCTTGACTGGAGAGTTCCCGGCTCCGAAGCGCGTGTGCGTATGGGACGTCAGCCTTTTGCGACTCCCAGTTATGTGTTCAGCTCTTCGATTCTGGACTCAACCCCGGACGGCGTCGTGATCAATGTTCCTCTGAATGACAGCGTCGGTATTACGGCGGCCTGGATTCGGGCACGCGCTCTGGTAAATGTGTGGGGTCAGGAGTATCAGCCGCACAGTTCCATAGATATGGGCTATTTGTCCGGTGAACTTGCAGGCGATGACTTCAAACTCAGCCCCTATGGTATGCTTGCCTTTATCGGCAGCAAGGCGGATTTCGGTACGACCAATGACACCGATATGCTCGGATTTACGGCTGCCGATGAAAATACCGTCGCCTACTGGGTGGGGGTAGGCGGCGAACTGACCATGTTTGATCCCTTCAAGCTCAGCTTCGATGTTTTGTACAGCGGCAACGACGCGGACGGTAGCGCCGAACGTTCCGGCTGGTATGCGGCTTTGGGAGCGGAACTGAAAACCTCTTGGGCCACGCCTTTTCTGCGGGGCTGGTACGCTTCCGGCGACGATGCCGACTCCGAGGGCAGCGGCAGAATGTTGAGCGTTCATCGCAGCGGAGGATTTGATGCCACCGGCATTTATTTTGATGCGTTGGGCATGCTTTGTCCCACCATCGACAATACTACGGCGGCGGGCACCTGGGGCGTACAGCTTGGTGTGAAGGGGGTTTCCTTCATTGAAAAACTCACTCATATGCTGACGCTTACCTATTTCCAGGGCACCAATAATACCAATCGTATTACAAACAGTACATTGCGCGCTCAACTTTCGAACAGTACGCCTGCCAAATACATGACCACAGCGGATTCCGCATGGGAAATCAACCTGCTGAATAGCTACAAGATTTATGACAATCTCAGCGTCAGTACCATGCTGGCGTATATGATTACGGATTTTGACGAAAGCATCCGTATCCAGAAGTACGACAATGCTTTCCGCGGCGGGATCATATTTGCCTATATGTTCTGATAGCGCCACGTTCGCCCCCCGGCGGCATGTCTGCCCCGGAGGGCTGTCAGAGTATAGCGTACTTTGGGGATATTCATCTGTCAGCGAACGCTGACGAGATACGAAAGAACGGCTCCGCAAGGAGTATTTTTTTATCGGAACAGAATATCCGGATAACAGGCGGAGTTTTTTCGAGAGTACGGAAATCCGGGCGGGATAAATTTCCTGATGCGTGGTATCGAATCGCGTCAGCTCTGTCCCTTTGCATTATCGGGATGCCCCCTGAGCCTTCCTTATGGAAATCAAGTGCGAGAGAAAAATATTTTTTGGTCTGCTGTACTCTTGAAATTTTTTCACGTTGGGGCATGGTGTGGCGCACATAATCTTTTCGAGGCTGTACCATGTTTCTGAATCTTCCCGTCCCGCTTGTCACTGTTCTTTTGCTTATCGGTTCCAACTGTTTTATGACGTACGCCTGGTATGGGCATCTGCGTCATCAGGCCATGCCCGTTATGGCGGCCGTGGTCATCAGCTGGGGAGTGGCCTTTTTCGAATATTGCCTTCAGGTACCTGCTAATCGTATCGGCTACGGCTATTTCAGCGCGGCGGAACTGAAAACCATTCAGGAAGTTATTTCTCTTACGGTGTTCGGTATTTTCTCCACGTTGTATCTTGGAGAAAGCCTCACATGGAATCATCTGATCGGATTCGGTTTGATTGTCGCCGGGGCCTTTTTTGTGTTCAAAGGGTAAGCAGTACCGGATAGAGGCGACGCGGCTTCGTGCGCAATATCCGAATTTCATTTGCGGGACTGCGCTTGCGGTAATTTCCGCAGAAAGTTGTCGCAAGGTATTACAGGCAGAATCGAAAGAGCGCAGGAATACGTTCTCTGGGCGTCTGTTATTCTTTTTCTGCTGTCATTTTTTCGCGGGGGCGCATCATATGGTGATGCGCCCCGCTCTATAAAGCCCGTTTTACGGCGGAAAGCATGACCTTTTCTGCCGGAGTCTGTCCGAAAGATCGAACCTGATAAGAGCGTTAATATAAACATCGGGAGAGACTCGTCTCCCCCGATGTTTGTTCAGGCGGCCTGCTGCGGGGCTGTTCCCCGATATGCCGCAAATCCGGCGTATTTCAGATGACGGTGACGAGCCGGATTAACCGCGTATTTGTTCGCGATAGTGCGTATGCAGCAACTGATGAGCCTTGTGGCCGTTGGGTTCGCCGAGGAAATCCCTGTACAGAGCCTGTATTTCGGGATTTTCATGGCTCTTGCGTATGGGCAGATTGCGGTCGTCGGCGTACAGCGCTTCCTGTCGTTTGCCGGGCGTATCCAGCTCCAGACTGATGGGTTGTCCGCCGCCGTTGATGCAGCCGCCGGGGCAGGCCATGATTTCGATAAAGTGCCAGCCGTGGGGGTTGCCGGCCTTGACGGCTTCGCAAACCTTGCGGGCGTTGCTCAGGTTGTGGGCGACAGCGACCTTGACTTTGGTTTTGCCTATGGCCAAGGTGGCTTCCTTGATGCCTTCCATTCCGCGTATGGGAGCAAATTCAAGGGGATCCAGTCCTTTGCCCGTCATAAGTTCATACGCGGTACGCAGGGCGGCCTCCATCACGCCGCCGGTAGAACCGAAAAGGGTTCCGGCGCCGGAACCGATCCCCATGAGAGGATCGAACTGTTCTTCGGGCAGAGCCGGAAAGTTCAGACCCGCTTCACGAATCATCTGTCCCAGTTCCACCGTCGTCAGAACCGCATCCACATCCCTGAAGCCGCTGGCAGCGAGTTCGGGACGCTGCGCCTCGAACTTCTTTGCCGTGCAGGGCATGATGGAGACGGAGACGATTTTGGCCGGATCCAGTCCCATTTTTTGGGCATAGTAGGTTTTCAGCATGGTGCCGAACATTGCCTGCGGACTTTTTGCTGTGGAAAAGTGCGGGATCAGTTCGGGGTAGAAGATTTCCATGAAGTTCACCCAGCCGGGAGAACAACTGGTGATCATGGGCAGGACGCCGCCTTCCTTGATACGATGGATGAACTCCGTGCCTTCTTCCATGATGGTGAGGTCGGCAGACCAGTTTGTATCGAATACCTTGTCAAAACCAAGCTGACGCAGAGCTGCGACCATTTTTCCGGTGACGATGTCGCCGGGTTTGCCTCCCAGAGCTTCGGAAAGACCTACGCGAACGGAGGGAGCTGTCTGCACCATGACGATTTTTTCCGGATTGCGCAGAGCCGACCATACCTTATCCGTATCGTTATGGATGGTAATGGCGCCGGTGGGACAGACTTTGACGCACTGTCCGCAATAGGTGCAGCTGGCCTTGTCCAGAGGCAGATCAAAGGCCGGAGATACGCGGGAATTGATGCCGCGCCAGGCGAATCCATAGACGCCGACGCCCTGAATGTCGGAACACATCCTTACGCAGCGTCCGCACAGAATACATTTGGCCGGATCGCGTACAATGGACGGGTTGCCTTCATCCTTTTTCATGGGCGGGCGGTTGTAATTATAGGGAATCTTGCGAATTCCGATATCTGAAGCGATTTTCTGGAGTTCGCAGTTGCCGGATCTGGTACAAGAGAGGCAGTCGCGCGGGTGATTGGCAAGCAGCAGCTCAACAATATTCTTGCGTACGGCAAGAACTTCAGGCGTATGGGTGTAAACCTCCATGCCTTCTGCGACCTTGGTCACACAGGAAGCGGAAAGGTTGCGCGCCCCCTTCACCTTGACCACGCATACGCGGCATGAACCTTCGGGGCGGAGCGCCGGATGGTGGCAGAGATTGGGAATATTGATGCCTACCTGATGCGCCGCTTCCCATATGGAATAGCCCGCGGGTACGGTAAGACTCTGGCCATCTATGGTGAGAGTAACGGTTTTACTCATGGTTGCGTTCTCCTTGACCGGCTATCGACGGGTGACGGCCTGCATTTTGCATTTGGTGATGCAGGTGCCGCACTTTATACACTTTTTGGTATCAATCACATGAGGCTGGCGTTTTTCGCCGCTGATGGCGCCCACAGGGCAGGCCCGGGCGCACATGCCGCAGCCTATGCACTTTTCCGGATCAATCCAGTATTCCATGAGGTTGGTACAGGCTTTTGCCGGGCATTTCTTGTCGTGGATGTGTGCTTCATACTCGCTTCGGAAGAAGCGCAGGGTGGAAAGCACGGGATTCGGGGCGGTCTGTCCCAGAGCGCACAGGGCGGATTGCTGCATGGTGTGCGCCAGGCGTTCCAGTTCCTCGATATCGCCGTCCTTGCCGCGTCCGTCGCAGATACGTTCCAGTATTTCCAGCATACGCTTGCTGCCTTCCCGGCAGGGGGTGCATTTGCCGCAGCTTTCCGCCTGCGTAAAGCTCAGGAAGAAACGGGCAAGATCCACCATGCAGGTATCTTCGTCCACAACGACCAGACCGCCGGAACCCATCATGGCTCCTGCAGCGGAGAGAGAGTCGTAGTCTACCGGACTGTCCAGCAGCGATTCAGGAAGGCAGGCGCCGGAAGGGCCGCCGATCTGGACGGCCTTGAACTTCTTGCCGCCTTTAATACCCGCGCCGATATCAAAGATAATCTGACGCATGGAAGTTCCCATGGGGACTTCCACCAGACCTGTGTTGGTAACTTTACCGGTCAGGGCAAACACCTTGGTTCCGGGAGATTTTTCCGTTCCCAGCGAGGTATAGGCCGCCGCTCCGTCGGTAATGATGCGGGCGACGTTGGCAAAGGTTTCCACGTTGTTGAGTACGGTTGGCTTGCCCCATACGCCGGACTGTGCCGGGAAGGGGGGACGGGGACGCGGCATACCGCGTTTGCCTTCAATGGACTGAAGCAGCGCAGTTTCTTCGCCGCAGACGAAAGCTCCTGCCCCTTCCTTGATTTTCAGATGGAAAGAGAAGCCGGTACCGAGGATATTGTCCCCCAGAAGTCCCATTTCCTCAGCCTGCCCTATGGCTACGCGGAGGCGATGAATGGCCAGAGGATATTCTGCTCGAACGTATATATAGCCTTCGCTTGCCCCGACGGCCCATGCCCCGATGAGCATACCTTCCAGCACGGCATGTGGATCGCCTTCCAGTACAGAACGATCCATGAACGCGCCGGGGTCGCCTTCGTCGGCATTACAGCAGATATACTTGGGACTGCCTTCCGCCATACGGGTGAATTCCCATTTGCGTCCCGTGGGGAAACCGGCGCCGCCGCGCCCGCGCAGACCGGAGGCCTTGACTTCCTCAAGCGTTTTTTCCGGGCCTATTTCCAGTGCTTTGACCAGGCCTTCATACCCTCCGGTTGCAATATATTCCTCAATGTCTTCAGGATCGATGCGGCCGCAGTTACGCAGAACCAGCCGGTTCTGAAGGTTGTAAAAGGCCATTTCCTTATACGTCTTGCGGGGAGTTTTGCCGGTGCGACCCTGAAAAAGCAGCCTGTCCACCAGCTTGCCTTCCATGATGGTCTTGGTAACGATTTCCTCGCAGTCCTCCGCTTTGACGCGCACATAAAAATTGCCGCCGGGATATACGATGACCAGGGGGCCGAGTTCACAGAAGCCGTGACAACCTGTGGTCACCACTTCACAGGAATGCTCAAGTCCATGTTTTGTGATTGATTCCTCGAAGGCAGCCCGGACGGACTTGCTGCCGGAGGAGGTGCAGCCCGTACCTCCGCAGACAAGTATCTGGAATTTTTTATCCGAAGGCTGACGATTGTAATGACGCAGAACGATTTTGTGCTTGGCGCCTTCCTTAACCTTCTTGAGATCGGCGGCGGAAGCAAGACGAGCGTATTTTGTCATGATAACCTCTCCTGGAACGGGAGATCGTTAGGTTCATAAACTCCCGTGGCCGTCCGTGGACAGCCGCCCGTCAGAAGCCGGAGCGCATGAAAAAAGCGAGTACCGTAGACGGGCTTCCCTTTTGCGTTGAGCGTTGGAAAAGAAAACGTCGGTTCGTCAGGACAGGTAGCTGTCGAGAATGCCCGGAACGTCAAGCGGAGTCAGACGGCCGTGGGTGTTGTCGTCCACCATCATAACCGGAGCAAGACCGCAGGCCCCGAGGCAGGCCACAGTTTCCAGCGTGAATTCAAGATCGCGTGTGGTCTCGCCGGGTTTGATTTTGAGGTGTTCGGAAACAGCCTCCAGAATTTTTGCTCCTCCGCGAACATGACAGGCCGTACCCTGGCAGACGCGGATGATATGCTTGCCGCGCGGATTGAGATGGAACTGCGCGTAAAAGGTAACGACGCCGAATACTTCCGCCGTAGTAAGCTTGAGTTCTTTGGCGATGGTTTCCAGCACGGGTTTCGGCAGATAGCCATAAACGCCCTGGGCTTTCTGAAGTACGGGAATAAGCGCCCCTTTGGGATTTTCCTTATACTCGCTCAGGATATCCATAAGCGGAGCAAGATCAAATCCGCCCGCGGCGGAGTATTGACACGCCATACCTGTATCCTCCTCGATACATGATGTTTACCTGTTGCAGAGGGATTGTCCCACCCCGGATCCGCAACGGACGTATCCGGGAAAGCACGCATATCATCAGGGACTTGACGGCAGTTCCCCGAAGATATCGGAAAATTCATTCTGGTGTCGTTGCCGGAGCGTCTCCCATGTCGAGAGCTTTCAGAATACTGTTTTCCCTGCTCCATGCCTCGCGCAGAAAAACCTGCGTTTCCGAACGGCCGCGAAGAACGGGGGTGACGGAATAGGCTGCGGCCGTGTCTTTGAACGTTCTGCTCTCCGCCGCTTCGAGAAAGACCTGTTCCAGTCGGTTCAGTATGGAATCCGGCGTGCCTGCCGGCGCAAGCAGCAAAAATGTGGAATCTCCTCTGCCGGGGTCGTCAAAGCCTTTTTCCGTAAGGGCGGGAAGATCCGGCATGGCGGGCAGACGTTCGCCGGAAAGGGCAAGAAGTCCGCGCATCTGACCCTGCCTGACGCGGGCAAGCGCGCCGCTGGCAGCGGCGTCCACATGGCCTCCGAGCAGCGCGGCTTCTGCTTCTCCCGGCCCCGCAAAGGGAATGAAACGCCATTTCAGGGAAGGATCTTGTTCCGACATCATGGCAAGAGCTATATGAGACGGCGTTCCCAAACCGGGAACAGCGATTTTCAATTCGCCCGGTTTTTCATGGGTTGCTGCAAAAAAATCCTCCAGAGTCTGCCAGGGCGCATCGGGACTTGTCACCAGCAGAGGAGCTGCCTGCCCGAAGCTGAGAATTGGGGTCACATCGCGCAGAGGACGGTAGGGAACGGCATTTCTGTGGGGAATGAAGATAAGCGCGTTGGAAACACAGGCGGCAAGGCTGTAGCCGTCGGGCTTTGCCTTTGCCAGCTTTGTTACGGCGGGAACGCCGCCGCTGCCCGGAGTGTTGAGAGCCGTTACAGGCTGCCCGAGGCGTTGCTCCGCGTCGTGAATCAGCGCGCGTACGGCTGCGTCAAGCGCGCCTCCAGGAGGGAAGGCAATGGAAATTTCCACCGAACGGGAGGGATACTCCTGCTCCGCTGCTTCCGCACAAAAAAAGGTGCTGAGGACAGGAAATGCCGTCAGCAGCGTAAACACTGTCAATCGAAGGACTTCGCGGCGAATGTAAAGCCGGGACGTCTGAAAGTGATCCGATTTCATGGTACGGACTATGCAGTGCAAGTATGAATAAATCAAGGAAAATTTTTTTTTCACATGAAATAATGTACTATTTGAATATTCAAACAGTGCTGTTGTCTGCGGTAATTTTTCATTTTGCAGTGTGTTCTATGACAGAAGCAGTCCGTTATAGTGAATCTGATTTATAAGGAATTTATTCATAGTATCCCTCCCATAAGTATTTGAGTAAGGCCGGTTTCCAGCCGGGGGCCGAGTACAAAAGCAAGGACGAGGGGAGCAAGGGGGAAGCCTCCGCGTCGCAGAAGCAGAGAAAGGGCTCCGAAGCACAGGCATTGCAGGGGGCCGTTCAGTCCTCCTGCGCCCATATAGGAACCGATCAGGCAGAGCATGAGGACGCAGGGCCATATAAGCCGCCATGGAAGCGAGGCCAGAGCTGCCCAGACCCGTGCGAGGCCGAGGCCGAGAACAAGCAGAAGCAAATTACCCAGAGCCAGACTGAAGATAAGCCCCCAGTAAAAAGTTCCCTGTTCCAGGGGCAGGCGGGGGCCGGGGACGATACCTCCGACGGTCAGGGCGCCGAGCAGGGCGGCCATAATGGGATTGGTGGGCAGACCGAGCAGGAGCAGCGGGACAAAGGATGCCACGGCCGCCGCATTGTTGGAGGCTTCCGGTCCGGTCAGTCCGGGCCACACGCCTTTGCCGAAGTGTTCCGGATGGCGAGAGAGATTCTTTTCCAGCGCGTACGAGGTGAAACTTGCGGTAACACCGGCCCCGCAGGGGATCAGGCCCGTGATGAATCCGAGGATACTGCCGCGCAGCGCGGCGAGGGCGGCTGTCGGGATATTTCCGCGTTCCACAAGGCTATCCGCCTCTTGCGTGTTCCGGCGTGACGGGGCAGGACGGCGGGAGGGAGGGCACAGCGTGTCCAGAATATCTCCCACACCGAAGAGCCCCAGCAGCATTGAGGTCAGTTCGATGCCGCTCCAGAGCTGCCCGTTCAGCGTCATACGCTCCATGCCGTGAACGGGATCCATGCCGGGCAGGGCCAGGACGAAGCCGAGCAGAATCATGGTCGTGTTGCGGCGCAGTCCTCCCGGCCCGAGCAGCGCAACGGCTCCCAGAGCGGCAGTCATCAGCAGAAAACGTCCGGTAGGGCCGGGGAGCAGGGCCGCACCGCTGAGTAACGGAGCAAGAAGCGCCATCCCGAGAGTTGCCGTCATACCGCCGCAGAAGGAGGCCAGCGTTGCCGCGGCAAGAGCCTGCCGGGCCATGCCCGCCCGGGCCAGAGGATGCCCTTCGAACAGCGTGGCAACAGCGTCGGTTTCGCCGGGGATTCCAAGCAGAATCGAGGTGACCGCTCCTCCGTATTTTGCCCCGTAGAAAATTCCGGCAAGCATGGCGATGCCGGACAGGGGCGGCATGACATAGGTGAGGGGAAAAAGCAGAGCCATGGCGGCGGGAGGGCCGAAGCCGGGCAGTATGCCTACCACCATGCCCAGCAGCGTGCCTGCAAGTACCAGAAGCCACAACATAGGGTCGCCGCTTACGGCAGAAAAACCTTCATAAACGGCCCGCATGGATTCGGAGGAGAACCAGTCAATCATGGCAGGCCTCGGAACAGTATGCCGTCGGGCAGAGGCCAGTTCAGCCCCCGGACTATGCCGAGATACAGCAGCGCGGGGAGAAGTATGGCCGCGAGCGCAGAGCTTCTGCTGCTGTTGCCGGCCAGTCTTGCGGCGGCATAGAGCGTTATGACGGTGGCCGGCAGCCAGCCGAGAGCTGGGAGCAGGCAGATCCAGAGCGCACAGAGCAGGAGAGGGCTGAGCTGGGTCGCGCGGACGGAAAAGGGCAATGTTCCTTCTGTTGCCGTAGATGCTGAAGGGACAGTTTTTTTCGGAGGACAGCAGCACAGAGAAAGCAGGCAGAGCATCAGTCCGCTCCCGACAAGAGCGGGCCACAGACCGGGGCCGGGAAGCGAGCTGCTTCCTTCATCGAGGAAAATCCCGAGGCGGATTCCAGCAGACAAGGCCCAGCAGGCCGTACAGAGAATTAAGATAACGCAGACAGGTGAAGATCGAACGAACATGACGGCCTTGCAGCACGGGAAAAAGTCGGAGCAATGATGCGGAACAAGCATACTGAAAAAAGGCGGAACAGTAAATTGAACAGGATGTTCCGCCGCGTACCGGAACTTCATGGAGCATGAAAAATATTCAAGATGTATGCCGTGATTGTTATTGTATAATATGTTTAAATGATATTTTGCAACATGTTGTCTTCAGTACATAAGACGGAGTCATTCTTTGTCGTGCTGCAGAATGTTGAGGAACAGGGATGAACAGCCCGCAATCATGGAAATGTTGAACTGAGAAGGGTGTGCAGCAAGGCGTTGCTGTGTCGCTCTTCGCATGTTTTCTTGAGAGGAAAGGAGGGCTTGAGCCAGTGTCTCCTGCGGTATCCGCAGAGCGGAGAAAACGCCTCCGTGCGTTTCTGACCACACTGTTCCAGACAGCGTAAATTTTTTGAGTAAATAGCATGTGTTAAGAAAAAATCCCGCCCGAATTTAGCGGGCGGGATTAAAAAGTTCAGGAAAGCCGGGGATCAGAGTTCCCGCAGCATCTTCACGGCGCAGAAGTTGCCGCACATGGCGCATTCCTCTTCGCATTTGTGAGGTTCGCGCCGCTTGTCGAGCAGCTCCGGATCCATTGCCGCAGCGCGCATACCTTCCCAGTCCAGATGCTTGCGGGCTTTGTTCATGGCGGCTTCACGGCGCAGGGCACGGGGGCGTCCGAGCGCGGCTTCGCCGATTTGTGCGGCGGTACGCGAGGCCATGACGCCCGCCTTGACATCGGCCGCGTCAGGCAGGGTCAGATGTTCGGCCGGGGTGAGATAGCACAGAAAATCCACGCCCGCCCGCACGGCCAGCGCGCCGCCTACGGCTCCGGCAATATGGTCGTATCCGGGAGCGCAGTCCGTGGTCAGGGGGCCAAGTACATAAAGAGGAGCGTTGAACGTCGCGTTTTTTATCCCGCGGATCTGAGCTTCAACTTCGTTCATGGGGACATGTCCGGGGCCTTCGATCATGCACTGCACTCCTTCTTTTAAAGCCCGCCGGGCCAGCATTCCCAGAGTGATTACCTCTTCCCACTGGGCCGGATCTCCGGCGTCGCAGCCCGCACCGGGGCGCAGTCCGTCTCCGAGGGAGAGCGTCACATTATATTTGCGGGCAATTTCAAGCAGACGGTCAAAACCGGTGAGAAGGGGATTTTCTCTGTCGTTCTTGAGCATCCAGCGGGCCAGGATACTGCCGCCGCGCGAAACAATGCCCATGGCACGGCCGCCTTTTGCGGCCCATTCCGCTCCGCGACGGGTAATGCCGCAATGGAGCGTCATGAAGTCCACACCCTGTTCCGCCTGCTTTTCCACCTCGGCAAAAAGACGTTCCGGATCCATATCCGCAGGATCGGCGCCGCGATCGATATAGTGTTGCGCCACGCCATACAGGGGGACAGTGCCGAGAGGAACAGGGCAGTGTTCCAGCATGTCGCGCCGAATGGCGTCAAGATCGCCCGCAATGGACAGATCCATGACGGTATCGGCTCCGGCGGCAATGGCCACGTCAAGCTTGGCGCGTTCACATTCCGGCTGGTTCTGGAAGGGAGAAGTACCGATATTGGCATTTACCTTCACGCGGGAAGGCTGCCCCACAACGATGGGGCGGACATTCTTATGCGCGGGATTGCCGAGCAGCACCATGGTTCCCGAGTTCAGGGCATGTTCGATCGCCTCGGGGATCAGCTCCTCTTTCTGGGAAATATGGGCGATATGTTCATCAAAAATCTTTTTCAGAGCGGAATTGGCGGAAAAGAGATTCATATTCCTTCTGGCTCCTGAAGCGTTAAACGTTTTCCCTACGTATGCCTCGCTGTCGCAGAGGGAGGTTCAGGGCGGGAGTGAACGCAACCCGGCGGGGCGTATTGAAAATCTGATTGCGTCAGCTCTAAGCGGAATCTTGGGCGGGGTCAACCGTAGCCCGTTCGCCTCTGAAGTTTTCGTATCTGCGAAACACGGGAAAAGTACCTCGCTTGCGCGCTTCGCAGTATGGGGCGAAGCCGCAGAATAGCTCGGCTATTTCGCTTTTCGGCAAAAGAAAGGCGTGCCTGCGGGATTATCGCGGGCACGCCTTCCGTATTTATGAAAAAGGAAGATCTATTCGCGGTTATTGAGTTCTGCGTTCAGCAGATACAGCCCCTTGGCGTCTCCGCCGAGCATGTCGAATTTGGCGATGAGATCCGACGTGCTTTTTTCTTCTTCGCCCTGTTCGGCAATGAACCATTCGAGGAACTGACAGGCGCGGAAATCGTCGCTGTCGCGAGCCTGCTTGTAAATGGCGTGGATGAGGCCGGTGACGTACTGTTCATGCCCGAGAGCGGCGAGAAGAGGCGTTCTCGTATCGGAAAATTCAGCTTCAGGCGCGGCAATGGCTTCAAGTTTGACCATTACGCCGTTATCCTGAAGATATTTCAGAATTTTCATGGCATGTTCCTGCTCTTCTCTGGCCTGAACCTCGAACCAGTGACCGAATCCGTTCAGATTCTTGCTGTGATAGTAGTTGGCAATGGCAAGATAAAGATAGGCTGAGTAAAATTCCTTGTTAACCTGCTCTTTGAGCAGCGTTTCGACCTGAGCGTTCATGATATGCCTCCGTGGCATGGAATGATGTGGAAAAGAGCCGTTGTGAAACACTACCTGTTACATATTAATACCGATATGAGCTTTGTCATGAGGGAAAGCGGAAAATCGCGGTATTTTTTGCATTGCCGAAGCTTGGCCTGCCCTTTCTGCGCCGGGGAACGCAGAGGCAGCCTCTGTTCGGAACGTGCTTCCGGCTGCGAAAATAATGCGCTCTATCACTTGACATGTTTTCCTTCCCGGAGCTAGTGTAACTCCATACAGGAAAACGTTATGCTTCATACCAGCCACACCCCCGCCCTGAACTTCTTTAGCAGCCAGAATTATTTTGGCGGCTTCTTTTTTTATTTTTACGGGTGGTTTAGCCGGGTCTGTGGCCGTGGGGTGAATGTGTAACGCAAATGACATCAGAAAACCGGGGCCGCAGGCAAATGCTTGTGGCCCCTTTTTTTCTTGCCGGCCACAGGCGGAGAGGCTCCAAACGAAAGGAAGGCTATACCATGCATCTCGGCAAAACCGTACGTCTGGAACGCATCTTCAATCGTGAAACCAAACGCACCATCATCGTTCCCATGGATCACGGCGTTTCCGTCGGCCCCATGGAAGGGATTATCGATATGAGAGAGGCAACCTCGGATATGGCCGAGGGTGGCGCGGACGCCGTTCTCATGCATAAGGGGCTGGTTCGTTGCAGTCATCGCGCTTCCGGCAGGGATGTCGGACTCATCGTGCATCTTTCCGCATCAACCTCTCTTACTCCTCAGACGAATACAAAGACTCTGGTCGCTTCGGTGGAAGAAGCCATCCGGCTTGGGGCTGACGGCGTTTCCGTTCATGTGAATCTTGGGGACGAAAACGAACGCGATATGCTTGCCCAGCTCGGCAAAGTGGCCGAGGACGCGCAGAACTGGGGGATGCCTCTTATTGCCATGGTTTACGGTCGCGGTCCGAATATTCGCAACAGCTACGATCCTGTTGTCGTGGCCCACTGTGCCCGTGTGGGTATGGAACTTGGCGCAGATGTGGTTAAAGTTCCGTACACCGGCGATGTGGACAGCTTTGTCAGAGTGACGGAATGTTGCTGTATTCCCGTGGTCATTGCCGGCGGGCCGAAAATGGATTCTTCCCGCGATTTCCTCCAGATGGTGAAGGAAAGTCTCATGGCCGGAGGGGCAGGGCTTTCCGTGGGGCGCAATGTGTTTCAGCATCCCAAGCGCGTGCTTCTGCTTAAAGCTCTGCGCGGTATCGTACACGAGGATATCAGCGTGGACGAGGCTCTGAGCATACTGGGAGAATAAGATGCGTCGCATATATGTGAAAAGTGTGCCCTTTGATCGCAATGATGTGACGCTGGCTCTGGAATCCGGGGTGGACGGTGTAATCGTGGATGCGGCGCATGTGGCGGCTGTGGCCGGGCTGGCCCGTTGCGACGTACGGGATGAATCATCCATGCCGATCATTGCTCTGAACGCCAAGGCTGATGAAGAAGAAGCCGCCCGTCGCCTTGCTGCCGGCGAAGATGTGGTGCTTGCCCGCGGATGGGAAATCATTCCCGTTGAAAATCTGCTTGCCCACCCGGATCCGAAGGTGTCCGGCCGGGTGGCTCTGGAAGTGGGCTCGCTTGAAGAGGCCCGCCTTGCGGCGGGGATTCTGGAACGGGGCGTCTCCACACTGGTCGTCTTGCCCGAAGGGCTTTGCGCGCTGAAATCCATGGTGGCCGAACTGAAATCTTCGCAGGGAAGGATCCCGCTTGAAGCTGCCCGTATTGTGGAGGTACGCTCTGTGGGGATGGGGCACCGCGTCTGTGTCGACACCTGTTCCATGCTTGCGCGCGGACAGGGGATGCTGACAGGTAATTCCAGTGCGTTTACCTTCCTCGTCCATGCGGAAACGGAACATAATGAGTATGTTGCCGCACGTCCGTTCCGGGTCAATGCCGGGGCGGTACACTGTTATGCCATGCTGCCCGGAGATCGCACCCGCTATCTTGAAGAATTGCAGGCCGGAGACGAGACGTTGATTGTCGGTGCGGACGGCTCCACCTGTCTGGCCGTGGTGGGCAGGGTCAAGGTGGAGGCGCGTCCCATGCTGTATATCGAGGCGGAAAATGCCTTGGGACAGCGCGGTGGGGTCTTTCTTCAGAATGCGGAAACCATCCGCCTGGTTCGTCCGGGGGGAGAACCTGTCAGCGTCGTATCCCTGCGCGCGGGGGACGAGGTATTATGCCATTTCGATGCGGCGGGGCGTCATTTCGGAATGCGTATTGAAGAAGACATCAGGGAAAAGTGATCATGGAACTGACGGAATTGAGGGCGGCCATTGACGAGGTCGACGATGAACTTCTGGCCCTGCTGCGGCGTCGTGCGGAAATAAGCCGCAGGGTCGGAGCGTTCAAGAAAGGGGAGGGCGGCCCCGTATTCCGGCCCGAGCGGGAACATGCCGTGCTGGATCGGCTGCTCCGGCTCAATCATGAGAGCAGCGGCGAGCCTTTGCCGGACGATCATATCGCCAGAATATGGCGGGAAATATTCTCTTCCTCCCGCGCACTGCAACAGCCCTTGCGTGTGGCCTTTCTCGGGCCGGAAGGAACCTTTTCTCACATGGCGGCTCTGGATTGTCTCGGACACGGTATCAGTGCCGCTCCGCATGAAAACTTCGATGCAGTATTCCGCGCCGTGGCCGGAGGCAGCTGCGATCTGGGGCTGGTTCCCCTGGAAAATTCTCTGCATGGAAGCATAGGACAGAGCTTCGATCTTTTTTCCGAATACGGCGTGCATATTGTGGGCGAGCATTACAGTCGCATCCAGCTCTGCCTCATGAGCAAGGAAGGTTCCCTTGACGGCGTGCAGAAGATTTATTCTCATCCCCAGCCCTTCGGACAGAGCCGCGGCTGGCTGCGCGCGCATCTGTCCTCTGCCGCGCTGGTGCCGGAGGAATCCACCGCAGCCGCCGCGATCCGGGTCAAGAATGAATCCGGCGCCGCCGCCATAGGACACCCCGGTCTTGCGGCCATGCTGGGATTGAATGTGCTTGCGGAATCGCTGGAGGATTCATCCTCAAACTGGACGCGCTTTGCCGTCATCGCTCCGGGACGAGAGGTTCATTCGCCTCAGGGCAGACCTGATACGACGCTGAAAACTTCGCTGCTGTTCACCGTGGCCCATCGTCCGGGAACGCTGGCAGCGGTTCTCGATCTGCTGGCCGAAGCCGGGATCAATATGTCCAAGCTGGAATCCCGCCCCATGAGGGGAAGCGCCTGGGAATATGTATTTTTCATGGATACGGGCAGCGATCTGCTGCGTCCTGAACATGCGGAAACGCTGGAAAGGCTGCGCGGCCGTTGTCAGTCTCTGCGCGTTCTCGGCGTCTATCCGCATGAAACGCCGAGGCTGTGAGACGTTCGGAGGACGAGACTCGGGAGAGAAGCTGCTGCGGAAATTCCGACTGCCTGCCTGAACTTCAGAGCAGCTTTCGACGGAAGGACATTCCTGACAGCCGGTATTATTTTTGAATGGTGGCTTCGACAGATATCCCCTCGGGGGGAGGGATGCCAAGCAGGAGTGTCCCTTGCCCGAAGGGACATACAAAGCGCGTCGGGTCGTTATGCCCGACGCGCTGTGGCCTTTTTTGTGTCCTGAGTGCTGCCGGAACTCCGTATGGGGCGTTCCGGTTCAGATTCCGGAAGACTGTGCCGGAAGCGTTATCTTAATTGAAGTTGACGTCTCGGCACACGGTTTTTGCGTCGTCCCTGATGTAGGTGAAGGAACAGACCAGACATACCAGCATGGCAAGAAAAATGACGCTGCACATGGCGTTCATGGCCGTAGCCAGATCGAAATGATCGGAGAGTATGCCGGTGAACAGCGGGCCAAGCGCGAAGCCGAAGATATTCTGTGCGACGATCATCAGGCTGATGGCCGTAGCGCGCTTTCGGGGATCAACCAGACCTATGATGATTGCGCTGAACCCTGTTCCCGTAACGGCAGCAAAAGAGCAGCCGATGAACAGAAGACATATCTGGGTGGAAGAACCAGGAGTTATCAGATTATAGGCGGTCAGCAGGAAGACAAGAGCCAGAGCAAAGGCCCCTGTCAGTACAAGCGGAGCCGCATTTTTGTACCGATGCCGCAGAGAATCGATGACCGGGCCTACGCAGCCGGCTCCTACAACCTGCGAGAGCATGATAATTGCCGCTATGTTACTGCTTTTTCCTGCATCCAGTCCGCCTTCCCGAATCAGATAGGAGGGGAGCCAGTTCATAACTGCACCGTTATACATCATCATGAGCGGCGCCCCGATAAAGGCGCAAATCAGCGAGGGGGTACGCAGCAGGTGCAGCATTGTGGTCAGATAGGATTCTTTACTTCCGCTTTGTCCGCCGGAAGGCTGTGCCGGTGAAGAATGATAGTCGCGGATGAATAGTGCCAGGACGGCCAGAATCATACCGGGCACGGCCACTACGCCGAAGGCGTGTCGCCAGCCCCAGTGCTGAGCTATGAAAGCGCCGATGACCAGACCGAGAGGAATCCCGAGAGTCATGCCGATCTGGGTGATGGCAATGGCGGTTCCCTGATATTTTTTGGGAAACTGCGCTGTCAGCAGAGCCTGTGCCGCAGGGTTATAGCCGGCTTCTCCGGCGCCGATGAAAAGACGGGCTAGCAGCATATGCCCGTATCCTCCCGCAAAGGCACATGCGCCGGTGGCCAGACTCCATACGCCTCCCATGATGGCGATCATTTTCTTACGGCTCCAGCGATCGATGAAATAGGCGCTGGGTATGACCAGAACCGCCAGCATGATATTTACTATGGAGATGAGCATACCGAGCTGCGTGTCGGTCAGTGCCCATTCGGCCTTGATATACGGCAGCACTGCGGCCATAATCTGCCGATCGATAAAGTCGAAAGCTCCCAGACCAAGAACGATGAAGCATGTATAAAATGCCGCTCTCCGGCCTACGGGCCAGTTGTCATCCGGCTGGCACTCGACAGGATCCGATTGAATGCGATCGCTCATATGTCACTCCGAAAAGAAGGATGAAGATACGGGAATAAACGGAAAACCGATCGGGGAAAGCCGTCCGCGCCGTTGCGGTGAAAATGGGCGCGGGCGGCCATGCTTCGGATGAATCAGAAGGCTGCTATGCCTGCAAATCCTGCATGTAGGTCTTGAGTGTGGAGAGGAGCTTTTTGGCGATATCCGGGTGTTCGGAGATCACGTTGTGCAACTGGAAGGGATCTTCGGCCCTGTTGTACAGTTCGTCGATGGCGGGCACTTCGGCAACGGAGCCGGGCGTGCAGGTCCATTGCGCTTCTCCGTCCATGGTGGTTCCGTTCAGGTAATTTTCGAGTTCCTTGCTGATCTTCGGTTTGCTCAGAACAGGGTCCGCCACGGCCACCGTTCCGGCAGCTTCGGAAGTTCCTTTTCCGTACATCCCGTATCTGGATTCGCTCAGAGTGGTATCTCCCTTATGCAGCCAGTGGATATAGGACCATTCTTCCGTGATGATGGACCAGGAATATTTGTAGAATCCGGCAATGGCAAAATCATGCACCTTTTCCACTTCGCCGCGTACCAGAGGCAGCAGAGACTTGCCCTGCATGTCCGGATGCACGCCTATTCCCAGCCAGTCGCAGACGGTGGGCGCAACGTCTACCGACTGGACAAAGGCCTTGATTCTCTGCCCGGGAGCAATGCCCGGTGCGCGCAGGAACATGGGCGCGTGAGCAAGTTCTTCATAGGGCCAGGGGCGGATTTTCCGCATAATGCCGTGGCCGTGTTCTCCGTTGCCCATGGGTTCGCCGTGATCCGATACGACCATGACCAGCGTGTTTTCTTCAAAGCCGAGGCGACGCACGTTATCCAGGAAATAGCCCAGCCACTTGTCGCAGAGGGTGACGAGTTCCGCATACAACATGCGGATGTGGTGCATTTCCTCTTCCGTGTACAGGCCTTCCACAGGAGCCATCAGCGGCAGGAACTGATCCTTGCCCTTATAGTCGGGATCGTAGGGGCAGGGGTAGCCAAGATAAACAGAAGGCGGGTTCCAGGGTTCATGAGGATCAAAACTGTCCACCCAGAGGAAGAACTGCTTGTTGCGATCGACCTGCTCGAGATATTCGACGGCCTTTTTCATGGTGCGGGCCACGTAGCGATCTTCGTCGGATTTCCAGTACTGGCACTGCTTGAGATACGAGTTGATTTCTTCTTCCTGGATGAACATAACTTTTTCGCCGAGGATGGTATCCGCCTGCTCGCTGATGTGATCCTCGATAAAGTCTTCCACCTTGAAATGAATGAGCGGGTCCTGCGAATAAAAGCCCTGATCCGCTTCATGTCCGTGCGTGAACCAGACCTTGTCGAAGCCTCTGGTATAGCCGAACTTGGGAAGGCGATACATGGGGCAGTCCAGCACCAGGGCCGTGTCGATGGGCCGTCCCCAGCACAGATCGGCAATGGTGGTATCTTCCCTGTTCAGTGCCACCCATCCGGCCTTGGGCAGAGTATAGCGGCCGGTGTGCATGGCCCGACGGCAGGGTACGGTGGGCAGACCTTCTATGTAGCAGTTTTCAAAGAGTACTCCTTCCCGAGCGAATCTGTCGAAATTCGGGGTTTTTATCCAGGTATTGCCGTAGCAGCCGAGATAGTTGAACTGCAGACTGTCAAACATGACGACGATGGCATTATTCATGAAATTCCTCCAGAATCAGATGGAAGCAGTAATAAAATATTTGAGTAACACCGGTGTTGTTACGGATAACAGCAAACATTGTGCCAAAAAAATAACTTTATATTTCAACATGTTTTTGATTTGTATTGATTTGATACATGATATAAATAAAAAATAATGATATCAAAAATAATATAAATGAGAGAGGAGGCTGTATTGTGGAGCAGGCGGACATTTCACAGGCAATCCGGGGTGAGCTGTTTTCCACCATGATATCCATGTGCAGCTTTGAGCAGGTGATGCAATGTCTGTTCAGCACCATGGAAAAATTCGTGCCGACTTCGTTCATGATCTGTTATTATGTCAATCACCATTCCGCGCATGCCACCACACTGGCCTATGCCGGTGATTTAAATGAACAACCACGTCTGGAAGCAACACGTATTCATCTGCTGACCCACGAAGATCGCAGGGAACATTCCTATGATAAGGAAAGACGGATATTCTGGCATAAGGATTACCGGGAAGATCCCGTTATCCGCAGGAATCTGGAAGCAATTTTTCCCCACGACTTTTCCGTCATGGGGATGGTGCTGAATGAGACAAGGGAAAGTCACATCATCATTTCGTTTGTTGCGAAGAATATCGACGGGTTTGAGCGGGAACATGCCGAACTGCTGAAGTACATCTATCCCTTATGTCAGACCGTCGTGAATAAATTTTTTCCGACGGAAGAAGAACCTCTTTCGAGTCTGACCACGCCGCTGGAGCAGGCGGAAAACGCGCTCAGAATTTTGCGCGAATGCAAGGGAATGAGCCACAGTCTTCGGCGCGCCGAGGCTGCTGCGGGTACGGACATAAACGTGCTGATTGAGGGGGAATCCGGGGTGGGCAAGGATCTGCTGGCCAAAGCCGTTCACCACCTTTCGGGGCGTGCGCGCTTTCCTCTGGTGATATGCAATTGCGGAGCCTTGCCGGAAAATCTTCTCGACAGCCTGCTTTTCGGCCATGAACGGGGAGCCTTCACCGGGGCGCATGGGCCCTCTAAAGGTTATTTCGAGCAGGCTCAGAACGGGACGCTTTTTCTTGATGAAGTGGGGGAGTTGTCTCCTGCCGCGCAGACAAGGCTTTTGCGGGTTCTGGAAGATCGCAGTATCCGCAGGGTCGGCAGCGATCGCGTGCTGCCCGTGAACGTGCGTGTACTGGCGGCTACCAACAGATCGCTGGAACAGGAGGTAGCCGGAGGAAGGTTCAGGGAGGATCTCTGGTATCGGTTGAACCATTATCGCATTGAAATACCTCCTCTGCGTCGCAGACGGGAGGACATACCCGTCCTTGCCCGGTATTTTTGTCAGGTTTCTCCTGGTCTGCTGAATATTCCCGGACGATTTCATCTTTCTCCAGAGTCGGAACGGAACATGCTTTCGGCTCCGTGGCCGGGGAATGTCCGGCAGTTGAGACATGTCATCGAGGAAGCCATGGTGGAAGCGAGCATTGCACGCAGGAGCGTACTGAATATTCATATGGGCGGAAGAGAAGAAGCATTGCGTGAAACGGATGAAAAAAAAGAACATCCCATAGCTCAGGACGGAACGGGCGAAAAAATGGAGGATGATATTCTGCTGGAGGCGATAAAATCCTGTCACGGCAGGGTAAGCGGACCTCTCGGGGCGGCCGGGAAGCTCGGGCTGCATCCCCAGACCGTGCGGGCCAGACTGTTCAGAATGGGGTTGAAACCGAAGGATCTGCGCGAAAAATACAAACTGACGAATTGAGATGAGAGATCTGGAAGCAGCAGGTATGCCCCGCTTCCGTAAGCAAAGTCCGAAGGTTCCTTGCCGGATACGGCAGGATTTTGATTCCGATACCATGAAAAGCGGCTTGTTTTTGAACGGTAGCGGGCTGGCTCTGCCTGATTTCTGAACAGCTTCCCTGTCATGATTCCGTCAGCTCCGGGTCCGAAGGCTTTTGAATCCCCGTAGATCATATATTGGCATTAGTCTTGCAAATAATGAACAAATTTGAGAAAAGGAAGATGGAGCGTTCAGAATCATATGCGGAAGGTGATGAAAATGCGGAAAACCGTGTTGGGTATGGGGATTGGCGTGGCAGGATGCACGCTGGTCGGGCTTCTGCTCGGCTTTCTCCCCTGGCCGCATTCTCTGCCCAGCGTCAGTCGTCCGCTGTGTCGCTCCATACAGGAATCCAGCCTGCCTATGAGCAGCGTGGCTCAGGACACCGCCCGGCCCGCCATGCCGAGCGCAGTATTCCGCCTGCAGCTTGACGACGCGGACAGCTCTGCGGGAACTTTTCTCCAGCCTGTTCCGACTCGGCTCAGTCAGCTTCCCTTCCCCCTGATTCGGGAACTTTTAAAGGAACCTCTGCGGCCGCTGGCTTTCTCCGGACCTTCCGAAAGCGGCACGCGGCTGGTTCGCAGCCTTCCCGAGCTTCTGGCCGCTTCTCCTCGTATTTCTGCGTGGATGGAAAACGGAAAGAAATCTTCCGGTGTGCAGTTGTGCCCGGGAATTGTTGATTTTGAGGCGTTGCCCCGTACTCCGCTGGAGCCGGGCTTTGCAGGCAAGAGCATGGTTGAGCGTTCTTTACGCTATCATGACATTGTCCATAGATTTGCTGCGCGCTATGGCGTTGATCCGGCGCTTGTACTCGCCGTCATGCAGGTGGAAAGCAGTTTCGATCCGAACCAGATAAGCGGTCGGAGCGCACACGGACTCATGCAGATTGTTCCGGAAACGGCAGGACGCGAGGTCAACCGCTGGTTGGGAGAGGGCGGCACTCCATCCGCGGGAGAGCTGCTTAATCCCGAACAGAATATCCGCTATGGCGTAATTTATCTGCACCTGCTGCATTCAGCTCATCTCGGCGGCATCAAGAATCCGTTGAGCAGAGAATATTGTGCCATTGCCTCTTATAATGGAGGCTCCGGTACAGTGCTGCGTCAGTTCGGAAACAGCAGAGAAGAAGCTTTTGACGTCATTAATTCCATGACGCCCGAGGAAGTGTACTTCAAGCTTCAGGAATCGCTGCCCGCTCTCGAAACGCGCTCCTTTGTACGCAAGGTGCTGGCCGCCCGTCATGTCTATGCCGCTGAAGTCGGCGGGGGAGCAGTTGCCGTGCGGGATGAAAAAGGAAAGCTTTCTCCCTTGGCGTATGCCGACTGACGACAGGCCCCCCCATTATCGGGAAGACGGCTCTTTCCGGGACGAAATACTTCTTGCGCCGCAGAGCGTGAGTTTTTCCGTGGAGCCGGGGTCGGGCCATTGCCTCGAATATGGAAACATTGTATTTCTTCCTCTCCCCGGCCCTTCAGAAAACCGGGAGGGCGAAGATAACGGTCAACCGCGCGCTCCGGTGCGCAATACAAGGATGAAGGAATGAAAAAGAACGTCATTCTGGGCGGACTGCTGGCTCTGAGCATGTTTGGTCTCATGGGCATGGGCGGAAACAAGGAAGAGGCTCCGAAACCTGTTGTCGGCGTGGTTCAGACCGTACAGGTGTATGAACAGTCCAAGCAGGCCAAGCTCGCCACGGAACGTCTGGAAAAGCTTCAGAACGAAGCCATGGCCAAGCTGGAAGCCATGCAGAAGGAGCTGGAAGCTGCCGAAGAAGCCAAGGATGACGTGAAAAAGCAGCGTCTTCAGGTGGAGATGCAGCAGCAGCTTTACACCATGCAGGCTGCTCTTGAGGCGGAACAGCAGAAAGTGGTGCAGACTCTTCAGGGCGTTCTGCAGAAGGTGATCGGCGAGTGCCGTGTGGAAAAAGGCATGAGCGTAGTTTTCGAGGCCGGAACTGTTCTGTCCTACGATCAGGCTGTGGATATCACCGCCGAAGTTGTGTCCAAGCTGGATAAGGAAACCATCGATTTCGGCCCGCTGCCTTCTCTGGAGTCCGCCCCCGCGCCTGAAGCTTCCGACGCAGCGGCAGAAGTTCCTGCAGAAAGTTCTGTGGAAACTCCCGCAGAAACATCCGCAGGCGCCGCTCAGACCGATGCAGCCGCAACGGCAGAACCTGCCGCACCCGCCGAATCCGCAGCAAGTGCGAACTAAGCGGGCTTTCGAACATAAAAAGGCCTTCCGTCGAATTTCGACGGAAGG
>LBJMC04202__coassemble_585_pt1 | contig 24996 bp, 16 predicted proteins | sample LBJMC04202__metabat2_low_PE_018 | metagenome-assembled genome bin LBJMC04202 | reverse complement strand
GGCAGATTGAGCCAATTCCATCATGAAGGGCCCTGAACCAGGGTTGATCAGGGCATCGGTTCGCCCTTCAAGGATATCGGAAGTCACTTCGCGATAGTTAATCATGGTAAGAGAGCTTTTGAGATCTTTCTGAGTCAGTCCGGCACTGGCCAACACAATATTGGCAATACGTTCCCACAACGGATTGCCGGGATTACGGAGTACGACGACCTTATCTTTAAGGTCTGAATACTTTTCAATCCCCTTTCCCGGAATGGTGATCACGCCGCACATCTGAATCCCGCCGGTGATGACCGTACGCAGAAAGGGCTTGGCTCCCAGTTTTTCACCATCCCCCAGTCCCTGGATAAGCTCCATGGTATCCGGGGTATTGTGCACGGCCATATCCACCTGGCCCTTTTCCATACGCGGGAGCCAGCTGGCCGGCCCGCCTATGGGCTGAACAATAACGCGTTCTATGGGAGTATGATCCTCTATCGTCTTGGCCATGGCCGAAACAGTCATATGCACAACATTGCCGGACGTGGGCACGGAAACAACCAGACGTTTGGGCCAGTTGATTCCATCTTCTGCCGCGACTGCGGGAACTGAGAAGACAACACAGGACAGCAAACTGAAAAGGGTTGAAAAATAGCGCAGCTTCATAACAAACTCCTTTTTTTAGATGCTGAAAAAGGACATATACCGTCCGCTTATGCGGATGCAGTACCCGACCCCGAACGCTTCAATCGCAGTAAAAGAGAAGCCATGACGAGCAGAATCACACACAGCACGCTGTACTGTGCAGCATCAGGCAGAGGGATGAATATTCCCGCACCACCGGCAAACAGAACTACTCGTTCCCAGGTTTTGAGAGGAAGCAGCAGATATCCCATGACTCCGCCGGAAATGGCCAGCAAACCGGCGAAGGAAGAAACAAACACCAGAGCAGTTTCCCACAGGGGTCCTATGAACATCAGCGCCGGATAGACCACAAATGCCCAGGGAACCAGGAATCCGGCCATTCCCATACGCAGAGAAAGCACCCCCGTGCGGGTCGGATCTCCTCCGGAAATGCCCGAGGCAACAAAAGCGGCAATAGCGACAGGCGGAGTAATGAAGGAAAGCGCTCCGTAATAGAACAGGAACATATGAACAGCCATGGGCTCCACTCCGCTGCCGACAATGGCCGGAGCCAGCATGGTCACGGTAAGCAGATAACAGGCAATGGACGACATTCCCATGCCGAGAACGAAGGAAGCAAGTCCGGACATGGCCAGCAGCAGATAAATATTCCCACCAGCCAGGTCTCCAAGCTCATTTGACAGATTCTGTCCTGCGCCGGTAACGGTCATGGCTCCGACCAGAATGCCTATGGCTGCACAAAGAGGAATGACCATGACCATGCCTTCCGCCGTGCCTTCCAGCACTTCAAGAAAGCGTCTCCAGGTCAGACGGGTAGCGGGTGAAAGAGCCGTACACAGAATAAGAGCGGCCAGCGTATAAATGATGCTGCTTTCAGCAGACCATTTCAAAACGCCCATACATACAACGAGTACGACAAAGGGAGGAATGTAATACCAGCCTTCCCGCAGCACATCGCGGACACGGGGAAGGTTTTCTCTGGGTTCCCCTTTTGCGCCCAGTCTCAGGGCTTCTATGTCGACCTGAATGATCAGCGTCCCGTAATACAGCACTGCAGGCAGGAAGGCCGCCGCACAGACCGACCAGTAACTCACGCCCAGAAAATCCGCTACCAGGAACGCCGTAGCTCCCATGATCGGCGGTGTGAACATGCCCCCTGTGGAAGCAACGGCCTCCACCGCTCCGGCAAGTTCGGAAGAAAAACCGCTTTTTTTCATCATGGGGATAGTTATCTGCCCAGTCGTGGCCACATTTGCCGCCACAGAACCGGACAGGGAACCAAAAAACATGCTTGAAAGCACAGCCGTTTTGGCCGGCCCTCCGCGATACGCTCCCAGACAGGCCCGCGCCAGATCGCTGAAAAATACGCTCGCCCCTGTAACCTGAAGGATACACCCGAACAGGATAAAGCCGGGCACAGTCGATGCTGCCGTACCTATAATACTTCCCCAGTACCCCTCGCCGCTGAGAAACATCCAGCCGGTAGCCCCCGCATAGGTGAAGCCTGTACTCATCAGGAACCCGGGAAAGAGATCACTGTACACGAAGTAGAAAAACGCCCCGACAGAAAGCACTACCGGCGCAAATCCCGATGTGCGACGCACAGATTCCATCAATGCAATGGAAAAGCCTGCTGCCAAAAGCATCTGCCACCAGTTGGCATCCCCCCATTCAAAAATAAGGGTATCCGCATTCCAGGCGACATAACAACATGCGGCAAGCGTCCACAGAATCAGCACGCCTTCAATAAACGTACCCAGCGGCCCGGTTTTTTTCCCTTTCCTTGCGGGAGCAATCAGCAGTGCAAGACTTACCAGTGCGCCGGCGCATATGGCGCGATGGGCTACAGGGTAAACAACAATACCCAGCATAAAGAATATCTTGCAGAGGGAAAATATAATATAAATAGTCCATAACGCTCCAAGACAAAAAGCCAGTTTCTGGCGTACCGTCCGATCTTTCCAAAGATGGAAAGAGGATTCCTCCCTGCCCGCAGGGGCCGGCGATTCGGAATGGGAAGTCGTGTCTGTCATACCGGATTCTCCTTTGACGCGAAATCAGGCGCATTGAAAACCGTTGTGCAGGCGATTGTTAATCTCTTCTGCGGACAAACCATCCAGCCCGAGAGAAGCCAGCGTCATACCGTCCTGCAGATAATTTCGACCGTTCAATATGCCTGCCAGAATGACAAGCGACTCCATGCAGGGCAGAGAAAATCCCAGACTGTGCGCAAGAGAAATAAACAGAGACTGCCCGACAGAAGCGTCTTCCGTAATGTAGCGGTGATGCATCGAAGACGGCCCTGATACCTGCCTGAAATCGTCCAGTTCCGGAAATTTACCATACTGCATGAGTTTTTCGATCATTCCCGCATGGGCAACATGTTCAAAGCCCATGCGTTCCATGATCAGAGCCTTTTCGCTTTCCACAGCCCGGATACAGGTAAGGATACCTGGCGTCAGCCCCTGAGCATAAAGGCGGAATGAAGAATCATGCTCAATTCCTCCGGTATTCAGCAGAGACCCGGCAAGATGGATGGAAAGATTTGGCGAATTGAAGCAGGCTTCCATCACATTTTTTGCCGGAACGCAGGCATATATTTCCCTCATGGCCTCAATGAACAGGGGGGTATCCTTCGCAGGAAAAGCGGACACCTTTTTTTTCATATAGGGAAACGCGCACTTTACTTCGGCAGGGCCGGAAAAACGACAGGGATATATATTCCCCTGCATTTCGCCAATCAAAACGCCCTGAGGAATATTGCCGGCCCGACGCAAGACGACAGAGCCGCAGTTCCCTGCTGAAAAACATACCGTCTGCCCGGCCTGGAGCAGGGGCGCAAGCTCCGCTGCAAGCTCTTTATGGCGAACGGCCGTAAGGGCCACAAGAATAACGTCCGCACCCCGAACGGCAGGCTCCAGCTCTTCTTCCAGACGGGAAAGCACGGCAAAGCCTGTTGCGGCTTGTCCGGTCATTCTGATTCCGCCGGCGGCACGAACCTCTTCCAGCGCGCCACCCCATGAAGGCGCGCTGTACAATGTTACCTCGTGCCCCTTGAGGGCCATATCTGCGGCCATTGTACAACCGGTTCCCCCGGCCCCTATGACGCATACCTTTTTCATGGCATCACCCTCAGGCTATGAGTTTGTGGAAGGAAGCCATATCATCCACCTTCTCAAGATTCACAATGAAATCAATCAGAGCTTCCGTTCGTTCAGGAGAGAGCGCAAACGAGGCCTCCCGCCGGAAAAGCTCCTTGAATTCTTCCCTGCTCAACATATCGGCCGGATGTCCCTTATGAATGCTCTGAGTGCGACTGAACACCTGACCATTTTTCAATTTTACAGTTAGCGTCTTTTCCGGATGCTTCCCGTTCTGATATCCGATAAAGGATTCCATCAATGTCGTTTCACGCCCAGGCCCGGCCTTTACCTTCTTCGCCAGCTCAAGAACTTCGGGATTCGTGAGCCTTTCAGGAGCATACCAGTTCGGACCCGGCTGAGGATCAAGAAGATAGGCAGCCAGGACAAAGGGGATACTGAATTGAGCCTCCATAAGGGACGAAAAACCATCGTCATAGCAATGCATACGATACTGAGTGGGAGGATCCAGTACGATTTCCTCAACGTCTTCCGGACGTATCCTATGTTCTTTCACCAGCAGCGAAAGCAGTTCCAGAGGCGTCTGGAGCCACATATTGGCAGGCCAGTGCTTAATCAGAATATCCAGTGTGTAGAAATGTTCTCCAAGGCGACGATTCAGCCAGGAACGATCGACGGATGAAGTAAGCTGCTCGCAGTAAGCATAAGGGATATCAAAGCAGTCTTCGAGATTATCCACGCCTTCCGCAGCGCTGAGTGCAGCCAGAATACCGTTCTGGGCCGCTATTCCGTGCTGGTAATGATAGGCATTGCTCATAGTGGCCTGTTGTACGTTCGTGGGCATGGCGGCATACATACATGCCATACCGAAGGTCTGATTCATTTTGTGCCCATCAAGCTTCAACAGTTTGGCGGCAGGGGTGCATGTGGCGAAAATCTGCCAGTTGCACAAGGCCCAGCCCCGATTGTGATCAAAATCGGCAGGAGGCTGAACAGCCATGGCCACTCGCTGGTACACTTCCAGACCGGCTGTCACCGCTGCAATATATTCCTTGCCCGAACAGCCGCGCTCTTCCGCCATGGCCATGGCAACAGGAATAACCCCTGCACTGGGATGTCCCGTCCAGGCACAGTCTTCCCAGTCCAGAATATCCGCAATGGTGCCGTTGGCGTATGCGGCAGCCGCTGCCGAAAGACGTTCCCCTCCCAGCCAGACGCTTGATCCGCCGCCTGTACCGCCATTGGCGGCCCGCGCCACTCTGATGGAAGCATTGCTCAAAGCAACGGGGCTTGCCGCGAGAGAAACTCCCAACGTGTGCATGGTCATCATTTTTACGCGTTCCACGACCTCATCGGGCAAGTCCGAATACTCCAGTTTGACGGCATACTCGGCAAGCTTCCGCGTATAGTCTGTGTCCTGCGCCGCAAAATATTTTCTGCTCATGACAAACCTCTTGCGTTATGTTTCCAGATCGTTGATGGGGGATTTGTTTTAATCTTGGAATAGCAACAGGTATGCCAAAATTATAATATGAAAATCTTTTTATTTTTATATGAATAATTACAATAAATTATATGATATATAAAAACATTGCTTCTCGTATAATCTCAATAAGTTTATATAAATCTCGTAATTAACAAAATTAATCTCATTTTTTGCATTCTCATATGCCCATTTCTTGCCCATCCCGCATTAAACGAAAACGGATTCGCAAGTCTGAAATTTTGCACTTGATAAGTATGGAAATTTCGTTTAAATGGGACAGACCTGACGACTGCCGTGGCGGAGTGGTGGAATGGCAGACACGCTTGACTCAAAATCAAGTATCCGCAAGGGTGTGAGGGTTCAAGTCCCTCCTCCGCTACCATGACAGTGTCAGCGGCGGCCGGGAAAATCCCGGCCACCGCTGTTTTAAGCCTGAATACAAGGCTCCGGACTTTTTACGCCGCAGCGTCTGCCCTCGTCTTCCAGTTCGCGGAAGACGACTTCCGGCAGGGGAATCCCCTCGCGCAAGCGCAAATCCCGAGTTCTGGATTCTATCTCACCGGGCAGAAGAATTTCCTTGAAGCCCGGGCGTACCCGCCCCGCGCGAATACTACGGATCATGCCGTCCGCTTCGCTGCGGAACTCTTCAGGTGAAATGAAGCGGGAAACGTCAATCGCCGCAAAAAGATTACCGCTGTTTATAGGAACGTCATGACGATTGTAATGTTCGTTCATGGTCGGCCCGTATCCCGCTCCGGACAACAGACCGGCAAGCACCTCAACCATAAGAGCGATTGCATACCCCTTATGCCCTCCAAAGGGCAACAGCACACCTTTCAGTGCGGCATGAGGATCTTCGGTATCGTTCCCCTCTTCGTCTACAGCCCAGCCGAGAGGAATCTTTTTGCCGTTCTTCGCAGCAAGGATAATCTTGCCCCGTGCCGACACGCTTGTCGCCATATCAATGACAATGGGCTTTTCTTCCCCGGCGGGAACGCCGAAACTCAACGGATTGGTGGAAAAGAAAGGAGACGCGCTCCCCCAGGGAGCAACCATGGGCGGGCCGTTTCCGGCTACAAGTCCGATCAGGCCTCCTTCCGCCGCCATTCGGACATAATAGGCATTGGCGCCGGTATGGTTGTTATGGCGCACGGCAACAAAGCCTACCCCGACCTTTCGCGCTTTCTCCATGGCTGCGCGCATGGCGCGCCAGGCAACCACCTGTCCCAGACTGCCGTTTGCATCCCAGGTGGCTCCGGCAGGAAAATCCGTCAGTACATCCACCTTGGCAATTCTGCGGTTTCCGCCCTGACGCAGCCTTTCCATATAGGCGGCCACACGACTGACACCGTGAGAATCCACGCCCGTAAGGTTGGCTTCCACCAGAACATCCGCCGTAATGCGTGCCTCTTCCTCCGGCACGCCTTCCGTCATGAACAGATCCTTGCAAAAGGATTTAAGGGCGTCTGCGGCAACGACAACTGTCTGCTCACTCATGTCTTCCTCCTCTTCCCGATTCAGCGCAGGGCGGGATTGAAGACGGATATCAGCGCGGTATCGGCATCCGAGGTATTCTCATTGTAATGGCGCACGCCTCTGGGAATCACGATGCTCATGCCGGACTTGTACTTAACGTCGCCGTATCCCTCAATGTGCATGGTGCCTTCGCCTTCCAGCACGAATACCGCCTCATCCTGTGTCTCATGCGCATGCCAGCCGTGCCCTGCCCCGGGCTTGAGAATACCCTTGGACAGGGTAAGATTCATGCCCGAATTTTCCTTTGTGATCATTCTTCTGATGGTACCAGCCCCGGGCACAGCTTCATCCGGCGTACTCTCGTAATCAAAAACGCAGATTCTGGCCTTCTCTTCCATATGCTTCCTCAACATTTGTATGATTGTTTTCTGCCGGCCAGGCATACGGCTGCCGCAGCCGAAGACGGTCTTCCGACCTGTGCGGAAAGTCTCAGTTTTTCACTTCATACCGCATCATAGCGCAGGAAAAGCGGACATCAGCCTTCCGTGCCTGCGGCAATATACCCCGTTCCGGACAACATATATCCTGCAATATACATGGCCTCGGCACTGCTTTATTCTTTAGTCCTGTTTTTCTCCAGAAGACAGATTGATCCGGTATGAAGTCTGGCTTCAATATACTGTGAAAGAACGGAAACTGCCCTGTCGCATACAGGGAAGACGGGAATATTCTTTTCCCAGAGCGCGGCGCGAAGCGGTTCAAACTGAACCCCGCCGTCCACGACTGCAACCAGAGGTTTGGCGTAGCGTTTCCGCAGCTCACCCAAACGCGCCAGTATTCCGTCCGGATCGTCCATGCGAAACGCCTTATCCTCCGTATCTGCCAGCGTATGTGTGACGGGAGAATGAGGATCGAGTCCGACGACGACAGCGTCAATACCGTCATCCTGCAACATCAGTTCGGTCATGCGGGCATGCGTTTCGTCATCCGCCCCGGGATTGATATCCAGCGGGTTTGCCACGGTGACCAGAGTATCCAGCTTCTTTTCCTCAATGAGCCTGTGCATGGCGGCAAGCGTCGCATCGGAGCAACGCCCGAAACTCATATTATAGTCGTCGGACTGAATGGAATCAGCCATACCGACGGCCTCGAAACCGGCACCGCTGATTGCGCCGAGCCGTCTTCCTCCGGGCGTCAGAGGACTGAAAGCCTCCGCGAGCAAAATCAGATCCTGAAATTCCGTAAAATTTCGAGCCATTATGGCGCCTGCTTCGCTGATGCAGCTCTCGCACACCATATAATCTCCCGCAAGAGAGGCGGTATGTCCGCTGGTCGCGCTCTTTCCTTCCGGCGTCCGTCCGGCTTTATAAAAGACAATCTGCTTGCCGGCGCACACCGCCTCCCGCACGGCACGAGCAAAGTCCAGCCCGTCAAGATCCTTAAAACCTTCCGCATAGACGGCGATCACGTCCACCTCGGCGGAGTCCCTGAAATAGCGCATCATATCGCCAAGCGTCAGATCCGTCTGATTTCCCAGAGAAATGAGGTAGGACGGACGCAGTTCCGGCGTCTGGCTGAAGCGGTTGAGCAGGAAGGCTCCGCTCTGGCTGAAAATGGCAAGCCGCCGGGGGGGCCTTTTCGTATCCCGACAGCACCCCATTTTTGCGGCGGGGATAAACCATGTGTCATAGCGTCCGGGACGGGAAATCACGCCCATGCAGTTCGCGCCGAGAAATACGGGGCCGCCGTCTCCCCGGCTGTGACTTTCCGCAATATGCTGCATCATGCGCGCCGCCATGCCCTTGCTTTCTTCGGTTTCTCCAAGACCGCCGGGTATGAGCATGACGCTGTGGGCAGCGTGACGTTCGATGATTTCATCAACCAGATTCGGCACATGCTGGGCACCAATGGCCACAATGAACAGATCCAGCGGTTCCGGCAGCGAGGCAAGATCCGGCACGCAGCGCACGCCCCCAGCCTCATTTTCTCCATCACGGATTATGACAATGTTCCCGGGCTCAAAGCCGGAAGACAGAATATTTTCCAGAATAATGCGCCCAAAGTTGCGCCGTGTGGCAGAAACACCGATAATTCCAATATTTTTGGGATGCAGGAGGCGATCAATCTTTCCTATGGGACGCTCCGTATGCTGTTCCCCGGGTGTGGAGAAACGGCACATGCCGTCCAACGGCACCATAAGATAATCCGTAAACGTAAAGGGATTGATTTCCAGTTCGTCGATGACAAAGGGAACATCGGGATTGCGTCCGGAAAAATAATTACCCAGCCTGATGAAGGATTCAAAACACTCAATGAGCTGATCGTCCGTAACGATACGACGCTGCCCCCGCGTCAGACCTGCCAGCTTCCTGTAGGAAACAGTCCTGCGATACAGATCGAAAAAGGCACGGCCGTCCACCATGTCCGTCAGAGCGGCGACAATGGCCTGTCCCTTGCGGAAACGTTCGGCATACAGCTCCGTATCCGTTCCCCCAAGTCCCGCACTGATCACCATGCCGAATTCGCGCGTACGGCGCAGACCGACTATCAGCTCATTGCCGAAAGAGGCAGAGTCCGGGGGCATGAACTGAACCTGTAAAACACCCTGCAAATCGCCGGCCACGGCATCCCGCAAAGCCTCCCCCGACAGCCCCTTGTACTGAGAAGGGGCCGCTGCGTTGTTCCGCTCTATCCACTCCGCATAACGCTCCGGCACTTCGGACAACATGCGCCGGACGGCAGATCGCACATGATCCGCCGTCTTGGGTACTATACGCACGCCGCCTACCTCCGTCTTATGAACAATGGATGGAGAAACGATCTTCAGCACGGCCTTTTCGCCGGGCAGAGCCATGACTTCTTCTTCCACGGGGCGGGCATTCTTGGGAATGAAGGCGCAGCGCGGAGGCGTTTCGGAGCCGGAAAGAGAAAGCAGCGTATATACCTCATATTCATAAAGAAAACGCCGCCCTTCCTGGGCCGCCTTATGAAACAGATCCGTAATGGCCTGATATTCAATGGTCAGCTGCATGGGACAATCCTTTTCTGGAAAAGAACAAAAAACGTTTAATACTTTTCAACAGTGACGACTCGCGTGAAGCGGCACGACCTCAGGGAATATTTCCTGGTTCATTCGATACAGAATCCATGCGCAACAGGAACGACTTTCGCAGATTCTGTCATGCAGTTTCGTGGTACGGCTCAAGAACAGCCGGAACCTCCCGATACGGCTTTTGCCTGACGGTATCTCTGATCCTTTTCCAGCCCTGTCCAGCCTGGTCAAGCGGCATTCCTCCGCCGGACAAAGACCAACAGCGTCGAAGGTGTCACGAAACCTTCCAAAAAGACATCTTCCGGCAGACATGGCCGAGGGTCAAAACAAAAACCGAAATCCCCCGGCATATACAAAGGCAGCCCGTGTCTGCTTCCGCGACAAAAAACCATTCCCGGCGCGCATCCAGCCCGGAATATTGCTCTGACTCCTTTACCGGAACGAAGCGTCAATCCAGTGAAAGCGGCCCGCACGTACTTTCCGGTTCGGATGGCTGATTCTTTCTGGTATTGCGCCATGTTCTGAGCGCAAGCAGAACTGAAGCGATCAGCATAACCAGCGGAACAGGTCTGGTAACAAACACGCTCAAGTCATCCCCGCTCAGAATCAGCGTCTGCTGAAGAGAAAGCTCAAAGCCCGGCGCAAGTACAAATCCGATCAGAAAGGTCACGAAGGAATAGCCGAACTTGCGCATGAAAAAGCCGAGCAGAGCCAGACAGAGCATGACGCCGACGCCGAACAGAGAACTGCTCACCAGATACGCGCCGACAAGGCAGATATACAGGACGGCAGGATACAGAATGGCCCGGGGAATGCCCATGACTCTGATGAACAGGCGCAAGCCGACGGATCCGGCAAACAGATTCATGATCCCCGCCATGAACACGGCGACATAAATCCCGTAAATCAGGCGGGGATTTTCCGCGAACATCAGAGGGCCGGGAGTAAGCCCATGTATCATGAAGGCTCCAAGAATAATGGCCGCCGCAACATTGCCGGGGATTCCGAGCGTCAGCAGAGGTACGAGATTCGCGCCGATAATGGCGTTGTTGGCTGCTTCTGGAGCCGCCACGCCTTCAAGCGAACCTTTGCCGAACTCTTCCGGATGCTTGGAGGCCTTCTTGGCCGCGCCATAGGCCATAAATGCCGCCATCGTTGCCCCGAGTCCGGGAAGCACGCCTATCACCACGCCTATGCCGGAGGAACGCAGGGCCGTGCGGATAACGGATTTCAGTTCGCTCCAGGTCACTCTGCCCTCTTCCTTGGAAGCGATCCTTGCGAGTTCCGCACCGCTTTTCTCTGTCAGGCAGGATTTCTGCATCTGAAAAATAATCTCCGACATGGCCAGCGTACCTATGGCAAGACACATCAGAGGAATACCTGCGCTCAGCTCAAGAATACCGAAATCCAGACGGGGCATACCGCTTACCGGATCCAGTCCGACGCAGCCCAGCAGCATACCGAAGGCCCCGGCAATGAGTCCCTTGGCCATGGAACCGGTATCCAGTCCGGACACAAGGACAAGAGAAAAAAGAATGATCGCACAGATATCGGCCGGAGCCAGCTTGAGCGCAACGGAGGCAAGAGGTACGGAAAGCACCACCAGAGAAAAGGCGGAAACCGTATCGCCGAAAAAGGATGAGAAGAGAGAAATTTTAAGCGCTTTTTCTCCCTTGCGCTGAAGGGCCAGAGGATAACCGTCGTAGCAGGTTGCGGCCGATTCCGGCGAGCCGGGCGTATTCAGAAGGATGGAGGCAATGGAACCGCCGAAGGTTCCTCCCTTATTGATCCCCACCAGAAAACCCACTGCCCCCACCGGGGTCATGTAGTAGGTAAGGGGAATGCACAGGGCAATGGCCATCGGCCCGCTCAGGCCGGGAATGGCTCCCACGACGATGCCGCAGACAACACCGAAGAGCATGAAGGCAAGAGAGGTCAGATTGAACACATCTCCAAGCCCGAGAAGAAAATTTTCCATGGCGGCATACTCTCCTGCTAGGCAGAATCTCTAAAATTTATCCGAAGGGCGAAAATCGCTCATGAGACACACACAGGCCTGTCTCAGGGCGTCGGAATATGCAGCCCGTACCAGAGCAGCACATAACATACTACGGGCAGAAGCAGACTGATTGCCACAACCGCCACTCTGTTCCGAATACCCGTCACAAGGAACAGCAGAGCCAGTACGACCATGCCGCCCGGCACAAAACCAAGCCACTTCCAGGCAGGGAAAATAAGCAGCATCACCCCGAAATATTTGATAAGGTGCAAGATAACCTCAAGAGAGACCGGTTGTTCTCCACCCCATCGCAGGCCGCGCCGCAAGCCTCCCGCGAGCTGAAAGAATGCCAGAACGCCGATAACCGCACACATCGCATTGGGCAGGGTCGAGGCAGCCAGCCCGTAGCCCTCAGATTCCGGCGTCCACTCCGGGATGATGAAGAGTATCATGAGGATACTTCCGATCACCAGCAGGACATTCACGCAAAATTCCTGAATCCGCATACACACTCCTCGGAGGGGAAACCGGCTGTCCGGCTGGAACGGATGAACCGTTGCAGACATCCGAACCGGCGTATCCTCTGACAAGGGATCCGGGAGAAACATTCTCCCGCAGAATACGGGGCGGACACCCTATGCCGTCCGCCCCGTAAGATACCGACGCGCTACTTCTTCATCTCTTCAAGCATCAGCTTGTAACGCTCAAGGCTCTCTTCCAGAATCTTTGTGGATTCTTCGGCATTGAATACGGTCGGATACACGCCGGCCTTTTCCGCGAGAGCCTGCTGCACAGAGGGCTTGTTGCCGGCGCGTACAAGGGCTTCAGACAGGACTTTATGGATTTCCGGGGGAACTTTCTTGGACACATAGAAGGCAAAATAGTTGTCGAACACAAGAAGTGGCCAGCCTTCTTCAGCCAGCGTCGGCGTATCGGGAGAATAAGGAGAACGCTGGCTGCCTATGGTGGCCAGATGACGCATTTTGCCGGCTCTCACATAGGAAGACTGAAAACCTCCCCCATAACCGAAGTCCGTATGCCCGCCGAGAACGGAAGATATGATTGCCGCGCCGCCCTGCACAGGCATGGCGCGTATTTCGACGCCTTCCTTTTGCCCGATGTAACGGGTGATCAGTTTGTCAAACACAACCGAGGAGGGATAGCTCAAGGCCTTATTTTCCTTTTTTGCCCAGGCGACAAGTTCTTTCATGCTCTTCCACGGCTTATCCGCCAGACAGAAAAAACCTTCCTGATACACGCCCGTCATGCCGAGCAGGCTGAAATCCGCCAGGCTGTAGCGAGTCTTGGCGGTCAGCGTATCCAGCGTAAGCGCGGCGCTGATGGTGCCGACGATAGTATATCCGTCTGCGGGACGGGTCAGGGCGTCCCCAATGGCAAGGGCGCCGCCGCTTCCCCCCTTATTGACGATAACGACCGGCTGTCCCAGTTCCTTTTCCAGCTCAAGAGCCACGGAACGCGCGATGATGTCCCCCGCTCCTCCTGCGGCAAATCCGACCACGATGGTGACGGGCCTATCGGGAAAAGCCGCGGACGCGACCGGCGCTCCTGCCAGGAGGAGGCTCATGCACAACAGACAGACTCTGACAACTTGTTTCATCGGATACCTCACGCAGTAAAAGGTTCTGGGCCGGATTCCGGATATTCCCCCACGCCGGCCGCGCGGACGAAATTTTCCGCCATGTGTTCAAGCCGTTTCATGCAGTCTCTGTCCGGCACGGTAAAATTCCGACACGGCCGGCCGAGCCCCGCGTATTTCACCGTTCCGAATGCATGATACGGAAGCAGTTCCCAGCTCACTCCACCGAGTCCTGCCAGATATTCTCCGATCGCCTGAATATCTTCACTTGCAGCGTTGAGGCCGGGAATGACAGGTGTGCGTACCCGAACGGGCAATCGGGGAAAGTGCTTCCGCACCAGACGCAGATTCTCCAGAATACAGGCATTGGATACCCCCGTAGCATGCTCATGTCTGGCAGTATCCGCAATTTTCACATCAAAAAGCAGATAATCCGTCAGGGAACAGGCTTCCAGCAGACGTTCCGCAGGCACGAATCCGCAGGTCTCCAAAGCGGAATGAATACAACGCTCTTTTGCTTCCCGCAACAGGGCCAGAGCAAAGTCTGCCTGAGCCAGGGCCTCTCCTCCGCTCAGGGTCATTCCGCCGTTTCCGTGACGATAGAAATCGATATCCCTCTCCACTTCATCCAGCACATCCCGTACATCAACCCTTGTTCCATACAGGCGTACGGCTTCGTAAGGACAGGCGGACACACAGGGAGGATTCCCCTCTTTCAGGGGCACGCATTCCCGACAGCGTTCGGCTCGCGGCAGCATGACGCCGGACGCTGTTTTGCAAAGGGCGTCGGAGGGGCAGGCGTCCCGACAGGAAGAACAGTCGGCATGACAACGTTCCGTCACTATGCCGATTTCAGGGTGAAACTCCTGCGTTTCCGGATTACAGCACCAGAGACAACGCAGCGGGCATCCCTTCAGAAATACAAGCGTGCGGATTCCCGGCCCGTCATGGACGGAAAAATGCTGAATGTTCGTGATCAGCCCGCTCACACCGTGGTTCCCGTTCACTGTTTCCTGCTCCATGGGCTACCACGCATCATGGGGAGTGCGGGCAATGAGATCATTCTGAAGATCCCGGCTGAGATCCACAAAATAGGCGCTGTAGCCCGCAATCCGGACAATAAGCCCTCGATAACGTTCGGGGGACTGTTGAGCGGCAATCAGTGTTTCCCTGTTGACGACGTTGAACTGCACATGCCACAGGCGAAGATCGCAGAAGGTTCGCAAAAAGGCCATAAGCTTGCGGGTGCCTTCCTCTCCCGCCACGCTGCGCGGTGTGAATTTAATATTCAGCAGACGCCCTTCCCGCTCTTTGTTGTCGTAATTCTTCGTATTGAAGTTTGACAAAAGCACGGCTGCCGGGCCATGGACATCCGCACCCTGCGACGCCGATGTGCCGTCGGACACGGGCATACCGGCCTTTCTGCCGTTGGCGCTCGCAGCCACCACCTTGCCGAAAGGCACATTGGCCGTCACGGAAATGGAGCGCACATCCATCATTATGCCGAGTTCATGCGCATACTTACGGCTGAATTCCTGCGCCGCCCGCTCCATGGCCCGGCCAGTCTCGTCGGCATACAGGTCGTTGTTGCCGTAGTGCGGAGCGGAACAGAGCAGCGACTGCACTGCTTCATATCCGACGAAATCCGCCCGGATGGCCGCCAGCAGTTCCTCCATGGACAGCGAGGCGTCGTCATAAACGGTTTTGCGGATGGCTGTAAGAGAATCTATGGCCGTGGCAAAGCCCATCATGTCGAAAAAGGCCGAATCAAAGCCGCCGGGAATGGGCCTGTCGGAATGAATATCCGTACAGGAAGCAAGGCAAAGATCATGCAGGACGGAGGACAGCGGCCCGGCAAAATGCCTGGCCCGTGTGCGGTTGATCAGGCCCTGCACGGCAAAGGCGTGCCGTTGAAGGTTGGTCTGCTGCCGCAGATACGCGCTGAAAAACTCCTCCCAGGAAGCAAAATTCCGGGGATCACCGGTTTCCAGCCCCAGCACTTCGTCGCCATAGCGGAGCATACGCCCGTTGAACAGCACCATTTCCAGTGCCGCCGTCAGATTCAGCTGTGTGCAGCCGCTGGTAAAGGTATCCCGGTTGGGCATACGCACCGACGCGCAACCTGAAACGGCATAATCGCGCGCATCTCCGAACTCGACGCCCTTGGCCACACGCAGCTGAACAACCTCCTCGTCGTTGAACACCTTGGGATATCCCTGACCGTCCTTGATGCTCTCGGCCACGGCATGGAGGAAACGATCCGGCGTCCGGTCATGAATACGCACGGCCAGTTCGGGATAATGCAGCGGGCAGTCCCGCTTTGACTCCAGAATAAGATAACTGAGTTCGTTGACGGCGTCTCTGCCGTCACGAGTCTGTCCGCCGATGGTGACGGCTTCCCAGTGGGCATAGCCCTCTCCACATTCGCGACTTCCGGGGGATATGGCCAGATCGACAAACTGAGCGATATTGGCCCACAGACAATCCAGCAGTTCCAGCGCCCGTTCCCGGGTCAGTATGCCGGCATCCATGTCCCGGCGGAAATACGGATACAGGAACTGATCCATGCGCCCGTTGGAAACAATGGTTCCCGTTCGCTGTTCAAGGCGGGAAAAGGCCTGAGTAAACCAATGCGCCTGAAGAGCCTCATGAAAGGTTCTGGCCGGAAACTCCGGTACTCTTTCGGCAATAGCGGCGATTTCCAGCAGTTCGGCCCGTCTGACGGGATCGGCTTCCTCTTCCGCCTTGCGTCGGGCCAGCGCGGCATGACGTTTTGCCCAGAGTACAATGGCGTCGCAGGTACGCAAGGCCGCTTCCAGAAAAGGCTTCTTATCCAGCGTATCCGTTGGACTGTCCGGATCAAGGGCTTCCATGCGGCGCAGCACGTCCGCACGGATATCGGCAAAACCCCGTCGTATGACCTTTTCATAGTCCGGCACCCATTGCAGAGAGGCGCGCAACGACGAGGTTTCATGCACAATATATCGGGACGTAAACCCCTGGGGATCATTATATACCAGAGGACGCAAATCTTCCGGCAGAGAACGGTTCAAATCCTCATGATAGGTTTTTCCCCTCCAGTAGGGAGCTATGCGTTCGACGATGATTTCAAGATTTTCCGGGGAAATATGAATGGGCGCGGCAACATTCCCCGCAAGTCTGGACAGACTTTCGCCGAGGAAGTCCCCGTCCAGTTCAGGATACAGTATGCCGTATCGTCCGGAATCCGTACCGCAACGCCCGGCCAGCAGCTGCATATCGTCCACATACACGGTAATATGCGCGGCAATATGCTCCAGAGCTTTAGCCCAGCGTAACACCAGCGGCTGACCTTCCGTCCTGCGCATGGATTCCGTAAACAGCAGCGCGCGCTCGACATCTATACTGGGAGGACGCCCGTCAAATTTGTCCAGCAAGGCAAACAGGCGCGGGTGCTTTTCCCTTTTCGGGTTCTTTTTTCCCGCAGCCTCATCCTGCAATCTCTGCTCATGGGGACTGAGAAGAATGGAATCAAGCATGACGCACTCCTTTCACAAAACTTCCATTGAATATAAGCAAATATTATACCACAAACAAATCATACCGATATTTTTAGCATTTTTTTATTCTTTTTCATAAAAAAATTCATCATGGGAGTCAGTCATCCATTTTTGTACAATATCCGGACCATATCTTGTTTTATTAGTCCATAAAATATACAATATCAGAAAAATATCCATAAAACGGACAACGAAAATAAGAACTGCAAAGCCGGCGACGCCGATCGGGTTCAAACATGCAAAACAAACGCCGCGAACAGGAACTGGCTGCCCTTTTGGGCGCGCTGGGGGAAACTCCTGCACATGAAAGCTGGCTGCCCGCTCTGACCGGCTGGCCGGAGCCTCTTGTCCAGACACTGTTGAAAACGCTGGCCGGAAAAGGCTCTCTTCATCTGGAAAAAGGATGGATTCACCTTAGCGCAGATTCGGAAGAACATGTTGCCGCCATGCACACATTGCTGGGGCGCATGAGTGCGGCTGAGGCAGATACGGGACTGTTTGCCTTTTTTCGCCTTCAGGCCTTGGCTCAACCGCTGGACGCGCTGGAATCACTCGTTCTGCTGGCACGGGAGCTTGCCAAAAAAGGAAAGCGTCTGGAACTGCGCCTGATCTACCGCATTTTCATGAAGAATACGGCAACACTCCGACTGCGCGGCTTTTCCAAAGCGGAAGCAGGGCGCTATATAGGGCTGTGCCATGACGCATTTCAGATGAGTCTTTGTATTTCGCTGCCATGTACTTTTCTGCCCGCCGTTCTGCTTCGGGGCAGGGCTTTGGCCAAACGACACGGCGAGCATATTCAGATGCGCCTTCTCGAACTGCTCATCGGAGCAACAAACTGCCTTGCACATCCCGGCCACAACGCAGCGCACTTTCATCTCATGATGGAACAGGCCCTCACGGCCCTGCAAGGTGAGGAATACCTGCTCCAGTCGTATCCTTTGCCCGTAGGCATTTATTTTTTCATGCAGGGGAAATTCCGGCGCGCCATGGATACGCTCCTGCCGGAACCCGTCAATTCTTCGGGCTGGCCTGAAATCCATTCCCGGACACAGCGCAGTGTTCTGGCCAGTCTCGCGGCTTTTTTTCTCGGAGAAAGTGACGAAGCTCTGGATATTCTGCGCCGCGCACTAAGTATTCTTCCCGGCCCTGCTTATCCCGGACTTGCGCGCATATTGAGGGCGACGCTTGCCCTGATTCATCTGGGGCGCAATGAAGACGACAGAGCTCTGGAACTGCTGGATGTGGGAATCAGCGGAACATACGGTCAGTGGGATATGCTGGGCTGGCAGCATCTCATGTTTGCTCTGGCGCTGTATCATGCAGCCCGCGGGCACATCCGCGCGGCCGCGGTTGTGCTGAACAAGGGAACAGAAGCCGCCCTGAAGGAAGGCTATTCGCGTCCAACCTATCTTTTTCCCGATATGCTGGAACTGCTGGAGTCCGTACATGACGCGGGACTCGAGGTACCCGGCTATAATCCCGACGCCGAGCTGGAAATCTGTCTGAACGGCTCGAATCAGATCCTGCGGGGAGTGGCTCTGCGTATCCGGGGCAATCGCTTCATGAAAGCAGGAAACAGGGATGAGGCCCTGTCCTGTTACGAGCAGAGTCTTGCCCTCTTGCGCTCCATGCATGCTTACGATGAAGCGGCCAAAACCCGGATTGCTCTCGCATCCTGTCATCTTGCCCGCAATGAACGGAAACAGGCGACAGCCTGCGCCATAGTAGCCAGTCTGCGCAGCAATGTTACCGGTTTTCCACCTGAAATAGCTGAACTTCTTCCTCCGCGCCCCCTTCCGGACAAGAAGCGTGAACCCCATGCCTCAACGGATATGGAGATGATCGATCTCTATCTTGATTCGCTGAGGGAAAAAACGTGGAGCAGTCCGAAGATATTTATTCGTTACCTCGTCGCGCTCTCCTGCAAGGTGCTGGGCATGTCTTCGGGATATCTGTTCGCCCGGGGCGGAACTCCTAACGGGCCTGTAATCATTGCCCAACACGGGATGGAACAGGAATCCCCCGATCAGGCCGTCGTGCGCTCCATGCGAACCGCCCTCGTGGAATTTGCCCTGAACGGCACGCCCGTTCTAATCGCCGTTCCCTCTGAACCCGGATTGGATTATGTACGCAGCGTCATCTGTATCCCTCTTCCCTGCGGGGAACATACCTGCGTACTCTATCATGACGGAATTCTCCCCGCCTGGGCAGAGGCTCTGCTCGACGAAGCGCTGCTGCGCCGTATCGGTCAGGAACTCGGCAGAGAAATGCTGCTTGCAGGATACGCTCCTTCTCGAGAAAAAGTACCGCCCCGCACATCAGTCTCTGCCGAAACAGGAGAAAACGATGAGCTTATCTTTCATTGCGGTGTGATGAAGGAATTCATACGCCGTGCCGACCTGGCCGCGATATCTGACGCGTCCGTGCTGCTGGTGGGAGAATCCGGCGTCGGCAAGGAACTTGTGGCCAGACGGATCCATGAGCGCAGCGGCAGGAGAGGAGAATTCGTAGCCGTCAATCTGGCGGGCATTCCTGACGAACTGTTTGAAAACGAATTTCTGGGGCATGAACGCGGGGCCTTTACCGGCGCCTGGCACCAGAAAAAAGGGCTGCTCGAACTTGCAGATAACGGTACCCTGTTTCTGGATGAACTGGCGGAGACCAGCCCCCGCGTTCAGGTCAAACTTCTCCGCCTGTTACAGGAGCGCAGTTTTTTCCGCCTCGGAGGAACTCGTCCCATACGATCGAATTTCAGACTTGTGGCAGCCACCAACAGCGATCTGGATCTGGCCGTACGCCGGGGAATGTTCCGGGAAGATCTTTATTATCGCATTCGCGTCATCGCTCTGCATATTCCTCCGCTGCGGGAACGTCGTGAAGATATTCCCTTCCTCGTGCGGCACTATCTGCACCGCTTCATGCACCTCTACGGCCACAAAAACCTCGCGCTTCCGCAGAACGAGCTGGACAAGCTCGTTAACCATGACTGGCCGGGCAACATCCGGGAACTGAGAAACCGCATGGAGCAATTCGTTGTTCTTCAGGGGCTTGATTCCATTCTGCCGCCCGCCCCGCCTCCCCTTCCAGGCCACCCTCCGGAAAGCGGAACGCTCCTCTCAGGCGAACTCCGCTGGGATCAGCTTCTTGAACACATGGGCGCACTGCCGGAACCGCCGACGCTTGTTCAGGTACAGGAGGCCTATATTGCCGCCGTTCTTAAACGATGCCGCGGAAAGATAGACGGCCCGGCCGGTGCGGCGCAGTTGCTGGATACGGGCCGCTCCTCCCTGTATGCCAGAAAACGGGAACTCGACCGGAAAAAACTACAGCCCGCCGCTCCGCTTCCGTCGGACGGCCCGGGAATGGAAAGCGAGACACTATACGCACGTTCAGAATCCTCCGACATTCCACAATATGAGCATGATCCGAAAAAACATGGCATGAGGTGCCGATCCGCAGAGGCGTAAGTTTCCATTCGGAAAACTGCCCGGCAAAAAAGGAAACCCCGGAGAATATCTTCCTGCGATTTCAGGCAGGACTTTCCTCTTTATTTGACAATTTATTTTGACAGTGTTTCAGTTTAATATATCAAAACCGGACTCCGGAATACCAACATTCACTTAGTGGAGAAACTCCATGGACAAGGTGCTGCTCATCGATCCGAGAGACAACGTTGTCACGGCGCTGGAACCCGTCACGAAAGGGGAACGCTGCATGGTAAGGACAGACAGGGGCGAAGAGTCCTTCGCCGCTCTTCAGGATATCCCCATGGGGCATAAACTGGCCGTTCGGGCCATACCCGCCGGCTCCGCCGTGATCAAGTACGGTTCCGCCATCGGCGACGCCACGGCGGATATTGCAGCGGGAGAACACGTTCACAGTCACAACCTTTCCGGTTATCGCGGCAGGGAATAGCAAGCCGGCACTCTGGAGCATGCACATGGCATTTACACAGGAATTCTGGGGCTATCGCCGCCCCGATGGTCAGATCGGCATCCGCAACAGACTGGCGGTCATCGCCGCCATGGACAACGTCAACCCCGTAGCCCGACGCATTGCCTCGCTCGTTCGTGGAGCTGTTGCCGTTACGGTTCCTTTCGGGCGCGGACAGACCGGCCTGGACAAGTCCCGTCATGACGGCGCGCTGGCAGGACTGGGGCGCAATCCAAACTTCAGCGCTGCGCTTGTCGTCAGTCTTGAGCCGCGTTCGGCGCAGGCTCTGGCGGAGGCAATCGCCCTCTCCGGAAAGGATGTGGAGTGGCTGGCCGTTCAACCCTGCGGGGGCACACTGAAAGCCACGGAACAGGGCGTACGCCTCGCCGTCCGTCTGCTCGGCAAGGCCAGCGCACAGCGCAGAGAACCCGCTCCCCTGTCAGAACTGATCATCGGAGCGGAATGCGGAGGATCGGACACCACCTCCGGAATCACGGCAAATCCTCTGCTCGGTATGCTCGGAGATTTCATGGTGGACGCCGGAGCCACCTGGATCCTCAGCGAAACCGAAGAAGTCGTCGGAGCGGAGCAATCGCTCATCGAACGGGCAGTCACGCCTGAAGTTGCAGCCCGCATGAAAATGGTTGTCAAAAGAATGGAAGATCAGGCCATCTATCAGGGAACCCGCGTCTGGCCCATGAGCGCCGACAATATTGCAGGAGGACTCACCACGCTTGAAGAAAAGGCGCTGGGCAACGTCCGCAAGGGAGGAACGCGCCCCCTCCAGGAAGTTCTGGAATATGGAGAACGTCCCACGAAAAAAGGACTGATTTTCCTCGACGCGCCTGCCCCGGGGACGGAAAACATTACGGCCCTGTCCATCAGCGGCGCACAGATGATTCTCTTCAGCACAGGCGTGGGCAATCCTGTCGGCAGCCCCGTCTCCCCTACTGTCAAGATCACCGGCAATCCCGCCACGGCAGACAGCTTTGCCGACAATATCGACGTGAATCTCGGCGGTATCCTTTCCAAGGAATACAGCATGGAAGAAGGAGTAGAAAAGCTCGGAGCCTTTATGATGGAAGTGGCTTCCGGACGCATGACGCAAAGCGAGATGCTGGGAGATACGGAAATAGTCGTCAGCCCCGTGGACGTGAGCTTTCTGACGCATTATCACCCGGAACAGCCAGTCCTCTGATTGACAGAACAGTATTCCGCTCATACGCTGCATCCATGTCAGGTGTCCTTCGGGACTTGATAGGGAATCCCGTGTGAAACGGGAACGGACCCGCCGCCGTGAGTCCTCCCCCGCATGAAGGGGAAAACGGTTCCCCCTGCGCGCCACTGAAGCTATGCTTCGGGAAGGCCGGGAACCGCGGGACAAGTCGGAAGACCTGCCTGACAAGGAACGCCCTGATAGGGGCGACCCCTTCCGGCACGGGATCATTGCCGGCAGGCATGAGGGAGCAAAATACGGAAGCTCCATGATCGTCTTGATCATGGAGCTTTTTTTCCCTCCGCTGCAACATGATCCGAACCCCGGCGCATGTCGCGGAATCCGGGTCGCGACTGACGTCATCACCCCATCGCGGCCCGGCGCGACATTACGGGAGTTCGCATGTCTCGACACTCTTTTCTCAGACGCAGCACGGCTGCACTCCTCCTGCTTGTTATCTCCGTATGTCTTGTCTCTTCCGCTCTCGGAGCGCAGGACAAAAAGGGGATCCTGCTGGTGGCTTTCGGTACCAGTGAAGAAAAGGCTCTCTCCGCCTATGCAGGTATTGAGGCGGCCTTCCGCTCCGAACTGGGGCAGGAAGAAGCCCTCATATGGGCATATACGTCCAATATCATTCGTACCAAGCTCGACAGGCAGGGCAGGCACGTTCCTTCCGTGGATGAAGCTCTGAACACTCTGGCCGAACAGGGTGTGAGCGATCTTGCCGTTCAGTCCCTGCACGTCATGGGAGGAGAAGAATTCACCAAACTTGACCGCCTGCTTCAGAGCTATGCGCTTCGCTACCCCGGCCGCTTCAAGACCATGAGACTGGGCCGCCCCCTCATAGAATCCATGGAGGACGCCCGAGAGGTGGCCGAAGCGCTTCTTTCCTCCGTTCCGGCGGAAAGAAAGAGCAGCGACGCAGTTCTGTTCATGGCCCATGGTCAGGATCAGGGTCGTTGCGACATGGTATTCGCCGGTATGGACTCCGTGATGAACGCACTCGATCCTCTTGCCTTCATGGCTTCCGTGGAAGGCTACCGGCGCATTGACGATATTATTCCGCTTCTGAAAAAAAAAGGCGTTACCCGCGTATGGCTCATGCCCTTCATGGTTGTGGCCGGAGATCATGCGCGCAACGATCTGGCAGGCACCGATCCGGATTCCTGGGCATCCCTACTCAAAAAGGAAGGCATGAGCGTGTTTCCCGTACTCCGCGGCATGGGAGAAAACCCAGATATTCAGAATGTGTTCGTGCGTCATGCCCTGGAAAGCACAGACGATATCGTAAACCCGAAAATTAAAGTCACGGCGGACTAAGCCCGTTCAGAAACGGTAAAGGCCGACTTTCGAAAAAGTCGGCCTTTACTGTCGAACCAATCTACATAACAAACGATATTGCCATTTATATGGGAAATATGATGTGACACGAACAGAACCGGGTGAACACGGAACTGTTTTTCTCGTTTATCCCCGAAGCTGTTGCCGAAAGATTTCCTCTTTTATGCTTCGTGACTTCCGCTCCTAAGAGACAGGGGCCTTCATTCTTCCATCCTCAGCAAGAGGATCCGGGCCATATTCGTTATCGCCCGGAGTTCCCCGCAGCAAGGTCAGCAAAAGCAGACCGATACTGTACAGTCCCCACAGGATAAGTAATCTGTAGTAGAAGACGAAGGTAATTATCTGCAACAGCACATAGGCTACTCCCCAGAGTCCGCTGCGGCCTGTATCGTGCAGACGACGCACCAGAACCGCCAGATTCGGCAGGAGCAGGAAGGCAAACGGTATAAAGAGCAGCAATACAGGCACCCCGTCGGTCATGTTCAGAACAGACGAGTACAGAGCGTGAACGAAGCTCGAAGGATAGCTGAACGCCAGCATCTTGAACATCAGGAATAAGGAAAAGAGAAAGGAAATGAAAAGAAGGTAGCCGAAGGTGAAATACCAGTATTCCGCACGGGAGGCTCGCCCCTGAAAACCGGCATACCTGCGCAGAAGGCAGTTTTTAAGAGCCGAAGGAAAATCCATGACTCTGCCCGACAAAGGCAAATCTTCCTGTACGCCACTGCCCGGGGCCGGCCCGTAACAATTGGCGGTATCCGTTCCCTTGAGCATCAGGCAGCGCACCAGACCAAGCATTGCAGGCAGGATAATGACGCAGGGCAGCATTATGTAAAAGGCCTGATAGCCATCTAAGTACGGGAGGAATGTACAGACCTCGATAAAACTAGTCAGCGGAACGTCAAAAAATATCTGTGCCGACACTGCCGCAACATACGGACTGCTCACCAGCGACGGAATAAAACTGAAATCATACAGGCTCCACTTAATCTGAATCATATTGTAGGCGTTCAGAGAGATGAAAAAGGCCCAGAACCACGCGGAACTGCGTCCCGTATCATGCAGGCGGCGGATCTGGACACCCCAGGACGGTAATAAGAGAAATATATTCACCAGAACATGGAACGCTGAAAGTATAATGGCGACTGCTTCCAATTTTAAATATATGCAATAATATATCGACAGCCGAAAAAACGCTCCGATCAGAACGCAGAAAAGGAGAAACCACCAGAACTCTGCCCTGCTTGATCGTCCATGAAAATCAGTATATTTTGTGGTCAGACAGATTTTTATTGCATTAAAAAAATTCATATTGCTCTCTCCATTCACATTATAATATCCTCATGTTATCTGCAAAGTTTTTTTCAGTCAATAATCGAATACAGTATCGTTTCATGAAGCCTCCGTATAAAAGTATCATATCGCGGTACTGACTACAACATACCTTCGTTGCGATTCCGGATTTTCCGAAACGCTCCTTTGCAGCGCACTCCATAGCAGCATCGAACGACATACCTCATCGGGATTGCCGAAACCGCCTGAAAAGAAAAACGCTGTTCCGGCACCGGCGGATGATACCGTACACTGCCGAGCTTACGCCGACCGGGAAACACGGGCCTGAAGCTTTTG
>LBJMC04202__coassemble_565_pt1 | contig 26068 bp, 23 predicted proteins | sample LBJMC04202__metabat2_low_PE_018 | metagenome-assembled genome bin LBJMC04202 | reverse complement strand
CACAGCCATATATAAAAATTGGGATGGACATGCAATTACGACGGGAACCTGATGTCTGGCAAATTGAAGATGCCGGGAGGCATTTCACCCTACCCGGCATCTGGAAACTGGTTGCTGAAGGCTGATACCGTCCTTTGAAAGCCAGAAAAAATGTTGGTATTTAAGTTGGTAAAAATATTCTATAAAAATATTTTTATGATATATTTTAGCATATTACAAAATTAACATAACCCCGTTTTGAACATGTTCCCGGAGTCAAGCGAAGTAAAACCGCACCGCAATGCCGGAGCAGCCAGTCGACGGGCGGCCCCCAGCGTGTACAGGTATGGGCGCAGGCTCCGGCGAGGCGTGAATGCTGCAAGCAGGAACATAGGGCCTGAATTGCAGACAGGTTCAAGAGCAAAACGTGCTGGTTCCGTGTTTTCGGCGACGTATGCTGACGGAATACGGCGCGCCGTACCCCCGCTGAAAAGGGGAAAGTTTTCAGATTCATAACCTTACATACAGGAGAGGAACACTGATGAGCAGTCCCTGTCACAGTCCGGCCGAGGTTTTTGGTTTTCAGCCCGTATTCAGAATTTCCAGAGGGAACCTCCATGTGCGAAAGACATATTTTGCCGGGCCGCCCGGATGGGCGTCGTAAGATTGAATTTCCGCGTTTCATGTGCGTCTGCCGCGCGGAACCTCCAGATATTCCTTTTCATGAAGGCCTCTGTCCCTTGCCGGGGAGAACCTCTGCAACATCCGGCATGAAAAGGAGAACGATTATGAATCGTGAAAATCTGTTTCGCTGTGTCCGTGAATTTTCCCGTTCCGCCCATGCGGAGAAATTTGTCGTTGCCGCCGCAAAGGCGCACCCCTCCGATCTGGCGGAAGCGCTTGAACTTCTTGAACCGGAAAAGACTCTCGCATTGCTGTCGACGCTGGATGCGCGCGTCGCAGCCGGACTGTTCGCGTATTTTTCCCGGGAACGCAGGAAGGAACTTCTGACCGCCCTGTCCGGGGAAAAGCTTGCCGAATTGTTTGAGCATATGGCTTCCGACGATCGGGTTGATATCTTTGTCAAAATGGACGGGGAGGCGAAAAGGAGACTTCTGTCCTGTCTGACGGGAGGAGGCGCGGGAGAATCTTCTCCGACTGTCTGCCTTTCCGGAAGGTACGGCCGGGGCGGCTGCAACGTCCGAGTTTGTGGCCCTGCGGCAGGAGATGGACGTTGCGGAGGCTCTGGCCTGTGTTCGGAGCGAGGCTTCCGACAGGGAGACGATATATACGCTGTATGTTGTCGATCAGAGGGGTCGCCTGTGTGGCACGGTCTCTCTGCGGGATTTGCTCATGGCCGGAGACGGTGCGTCTGTGGACTCAATCATGTGTCGCAATCCGGTATCCGCAGGAGCCGACTGGCCGGGAATCCGGGCGGTCGAACTCATCCGGCGTTATGATTTGCTGGCCCTTCCCGTACTGGACGAAGAGGACAGGCTGATTGGAATTATTACGGTTGACGACGCCATGGATATTGAAAAAGAACAGGATGCGACGCGCATTGTCCGTTTCGGCGGAACGGCGGCCGAGGAGGGAACGGAACTTGATATCCTTGTCTCCCCGCTCGGAAAAATGTTTGGTGTGCGCGTGTTCTGGCTGGCTCTTCTGACGCTGTTCGGCGTGGTGACGAGTACCTTTGTTGCCGCTCAGGAGGAAATGCTCTCTCATGTGATAGTGCTTGCCGCCTTTATTGCCCCCATCGTCGATATGGGAGGAAATACCGGAAGTCAGTCCGCCACGCTTGTCATCCGGGCCATGGCGTTGGGAGATGTGAATTTCGGCTTGCGGGACATATGGCTTGTTCTTCGGCGCGAAGTGCCTGTTGCCGCAGCTCTGGGGCTGTGCATTGCCCTTCTTGAAGCGGTACTGGCCTTTTTTTCCAAGCACATCGGCATGGATGTGCTGCTTGTCGTCGGGCTGAGCATGCTTGTCTGTACGGTACTCGGCGGAATAATTGGCGTTCTGCTTCCCTTTCTGGCAAGGCGCGTCGGCACGGATCCGGCTACGCTTTCTTCGCCTCTCATCACTTCGATCATGGATTTGATCGGCGTATTTGTTTATTTCTCCTTTGCCTATGCTCTGCTCGGAAGCTCGTTGCTTCAGGCAGGATAAACGAAAGAACATCTTGAGCGGTTCATTTCCCCCGGACTTCACTTCTGCCGGGGGATGAACTTTTTCAGGAATATTCTTCGCAGCCGCGTTGTTAAGGGATTTCTTTCCGGCAAACCTGTTTTCCGTTCAGGACGAAGGTCCGGCAGAAAGGCAAGGGGACTGATTCGGATTAGACTTTTGCCAGCAGATCCAGCAGACGGCGCACATCGTCCTGCGAGGGCGCGGGAGGAAGACCGGTGAGAATTCCCAGCCCTTCCATGGCGTCGTGGAAAGCGTTTTCTTCCATGTCCGTGGTGACGGCGCTGTGCGCCGTGGCGTTGATCATGAGCAGCTCCATGAAGGCCGCCCGCAGCTCTTTGCCTTTCAGACCGAGATCAAGAATATAGAGGCGGGGAGGATTGCTCCGTAACGCCTCCTTGCATGCTTCCAGAGAAGCCGCAAAGGAAACGTCCGTGCCTGCCGCCTGAAAGACGGGGAGGCAGGTCTGCCATTTTGCCGTGTCGGTGGTGACGATGAGAATATTCATGAAAAGATCCTGTTTCGGCTCGTCGCCTGCTCGTTTGGGAGGCCGGGAAGGTCGGCGTTTCGGACAGGGCGGAGTTGTCGCTCCGAATTGCCGTCGATGTGCGCCGCCTGTCCGGGGGAACGGATTTCGTATCCGTCAGACCAGGAACAGCGGACGGGAGAAGGGAGGAGGAATATCCTCCGTCCTCCTGTCCGGATATGCTGTTGTGAAGCGGATTAGTGTCCGCCGCAGGAATGTTCGGGGGTGAAGGCAGGAAGTCTGCCTTCAATGAAGGCCTGTACCGACTGCCCGACGGTGGGGAAGTTGCCCGCATAATAGACTTCCACTCCCGCCTGATTGAATCCCATGAGCGGGCGCATGCCCATACCGCCCGCAAGCAGGACGTTGACGCCTTCTCCGGCCAGATAGTTCACCGGAGCAAGGCAGCCGCCCTGCTGATGGGGTATGGGCGGCAGGGTACGGACGGACGTGACCTTGCCGTCTTCCACTTCCGCGATGGTATAGATTTCACAGTGGCCGAAGTGCATGCCCATGCCCGCGTCAAGTCCGCCGGGCAGGGCGGAGGGAATGGCGATGACTTTTCTGTCCATGATGACGCCTCGATACGTTAGAGGTTTGAGGTTTTACGGGCGGCCGCCCGCGAGGCGAGTCCGTCGATGCGTTCCCATGCCCTGGCCAGAAGCTCTCCGAGCGGGGAGTCTGTTTCCGTCAGGGCAAGGCCTGCAATCATGGCCCGCGTCACATCCGGGCTGAAGGGCAGCTCGGCCGCGACAACACGATCCTTTTCTCCGGCAAGCTTGCGGATACGCGCCGTTTCTTCCGGATTGAGATCGCATTTGTTGATGATCAGGGTAACGGGAATATGGAAATGGTCGCACAATGCGGCCACTCTTTCAAAATCGTGTACGCCGGAAGGCGTCGGTTCCACTACGGCCACGGCCAGCGTCGCCCCCGACAGAGAACTGATGACCGGACAGCCGACGCCGGGGGAACCGTCGCACAGAATGGTTTCCGCACCGCTTTTTCCTGCCAGTTCCCGCGCCTGCTGCTTGAGCAGACTGACCAGACGTCCGGAATTTTCCTGCCCCGGATTCAGCAGCGCGTGCGCCATGACGCCGAAACGGGTATCGCTGACGTACCATTCTCCACATTCGCGTTCCGGAAAGGTAATGGCTCCGGCAGGGCAGAGATGGAAGCAGACGCCGCAGCCTTCGCAGTGCAGAGGATCGACGGTAAAGGCGTCTCCCCGATGCTGAACGGCGTCGAATTTGCACAGTTTGGCGCATGTTCCGCAGCCTGTACACTTGTCGGGCGTTATTTCCGCCTGATTGCCGGAGATAAAGGCTTCGCGACGGCGTATCGAGGGAGAGAGCAGAAGATGCAGATCCGGGGCGTCCACGTCCAGATCGCAGATGACGAGCCTGTGTGCATTTTCTGTGTTGTCAGTATTTGTTCGCCCTCCGGAGGCCAGATGCGCGAGAGCTGCGCATACGGACGTTTTGCCCGTGCCGCCCTTGCCGCTGATCACAACGATTTCACGCATGAGTTCCTCCTTGCCCCGCTTCCCGCAGAATGGACTCTGCCAGAGCGCGGAAACGTGCTTCCCATGCAGGGGAGGTTCCGGCGATCAGACCGCCTCCGGCATACTGTTCCGCCGCCGCGCGGTCAAAGGGCAGTTCGGCCAGCAGAGGAAGCTGCCTTTCCGCGCACCAGGCGCGCAGTTCGGCGTCTCCCGCCTCGTTGCCGTCCATGCCGGATCGGTTCATGACAACCCCAAGCCGTGCTCCACTGCGGGAAAAGGCCGCGTGCGCCAGCTTGAAATCATGGAAGCCGAAGGGTGTCGGTTCGGCCACCAGTACCACCATATCCGCCCGCCCCGCTACGGTCATGGCCGGACAGCTTACACCGGGAGGCGAATCCAGCAGCGCGTCACTGTCGTTTCCGGCAAGCATGACGTCCAGCGTGGTCAGCAGCTCCCGCAGCAGGGGAGGTGTCATGGCCTCTCCGATGCGCGTGCGCCCCATGATGAAGGGACGTTTTATTCCTGCCGCGGTGAAAAAGCCTTCTTCCAGAACGCCGAGTTCCCGTTTTGCCGTATCCAGCGCGCTTTCGCGGCAGACCGCAAAACAGCCTCCGCACCCGTGGCACATATCCGGGAAGATCAGCACCTTTTTACCGAAACGGGCAATGGTCCGATACTGGCAGATATCTTTGCAGGCTCCGCAGGCGGTGCATTTCCCGGGAATCAGCAGCGGCACGTCCAGCGTGACGGCTCTGCGGGTCGGCAGTTCGGGCGAGAGAAAAAGATGCAGGTTGGGCGCTTCCACGTCACAGTCTACGGCAACGACCGGGCGCGGCCAGAGGGCGGCCAGAGAGGCCGTGACCGTTGTCTTGCCCGCTCCGCCCTTACCGCTGGCGAATACGATGCGCATGACATGTCCTCTTGCAGGTATGTGAAATGCGGAAGAAGGCTCAGGCCTTGTGGCGACCTTCTTCATTCGGAGCGTCGGCTGCACTTGCCTTGCCGCTCAGGAACAGATCCACCGCCTCGCGCACGGTGCGACCGTCCAGATTCTGACAAATCTGGATATCCGCGGCCTTCAGAGCCTCAAATGCCTTCGGGCCGACATAGCCGCTGAGGACGACTTCCGCTCCGGCCTCGGCCACGCGCTGCGCCGTTTCTATACCTGCGCCCTGCGCCAGCACCTGAGAGGCGCCGTTGTCGAGGTAGGTGTTGTCCATCGTTTCAGAGTCTACAAGAACAAAGCCGGCGGCTCTGCCGAAACGTGGATCCACCATGGATTCAAGGCCGGGGCCTTCGCTGGAGACTGCGATTTTCATGGCTTTGTGCTCCTTTGGAAATGAAATGTCGTGAGATTTTGAACGGACGTTTGCGCTTTGCGCAATACGCAGCGCGTGACCGTGTACCAGAGCTTCCGCCGCGGCCCGTCTTGCCTGCGCCAGCATACGACCGAACGTATGACGGGAAACTCCCATCAGTTCCGCTCCCTGCTCCGAAGTCATCCCTTCCAGATCGGCCAGTCGCATGGCTTCAAGTCCGTCCACGGGCAGATCGACCACGGGCAGATCCCGCATGATCACGCCGCACGGTTTGAACAGGCGTACACAGGGATCGCGTTCGATGAAACGGCAGCATCTTGGTCTGGGCATTCCGGCCTCGGTTTTGTTCCGGTGATAAAGGATGACGTTTTGCTCTTTTGAGCATAACACTCCGCGGGCAAAGGTCAAGACTGCAAGAGAACTTTTTCGTTTTTTTTCTTCTCGTGCTTGACTCCATCCCCCGATCCGGCGCAAATGAACACACATATCCCCAAAGGAGACAGACATGTCCGAATGTTCCGGTCAGCAGGGTCATGCGTCCATTCCCATGACCCATAATTATCAACTCAAGGTTATCGCCGGTAATCTGTCCGGCGTGAAGCACAAGATTTTCGTCATGAGCGGCAAGGGCGGCGTAGGGAAAAGTTCCGTCACCGTAAATCTGGCCGTGGCCCTCGCCATGCGGGGCAACAAGGTGGGTATCCTCGACGTGGATATCCACGGCCCCAGCGTACCGCATCTGCTGGGCTGCGAAGGTCAGGTTCTGGCGGACGACGCGGGCAGGCTGATTCCCGTAAGCTGCCCTGTCCCCGGGAACCCGGAAGGGGGCGAACTTTCCTATATTTCCATTGAATCATTTCTGCCCGATCCGGACAGTGCGGTTGTCTGGAGGGGGCCGAAGAAGACTTCGGCAATTCAGCAGTTCCTTTCTGATGTGAAATGGGGTGCGCTGGATTATCTGGTCATTGATTCGCCTCCCGGAACCGGCGACGAACATATGACCATCATGGACTGCATCCCGGATGCACAGTGCGTGGTGGTGACCACGCCGCAGGAAATTTCTCTGGCCGACGTGCGCAAGGCTCTGGATTTTCTGCGTCTTGTCAAGGCTCCCGTACTGGGCATTGTGGAAAATATGAGCGGTCTTATCTGCCCGCACTGCGGAGGAGAAATCGATCTCTTCAAGAAGGGGGGAGGCGAAGAACTTGCCAGACAGGACGAGCTGACTTTCCTGGGAGCAATACCGCTGGATCCCGCTACTGTCGTGGCTGCGGATCTCGGTAAGCCTATCGTTGCTCTGGATACAGACAGCGCGGCCAAGACGGCCTTCCTGCGTCTGGCCGACTCCGTGACGGCAGCTCTGAACGGCCGGGAAAGGTGTAAGGCCGAAAAGTAAGGGGATCTGCTCCGGGAGCATTCCCCTCCCGCCATGAGAAGGCAAGGCCTTCAGATGGATTCCGTTGCGGGCGTTGCCTGCATCTGAAGAAGGTATGCGCTTTTCCGGCGCAGTATTGCCGTGACCACAAGCTCGTTGTGCGAATGACAGATGCTTTGCGGGGAGACGTTAAAGAACTGATAAGGCATGTCTCTTCCGGGAAGAAGGCTCCGAACCTGTTCTGACATAAGGGAGGGAGTTCATGGCATACGGCCTTTTTCAGAATACTGAGTTCGGATCGAATTTGTACTGTCCGGAGTGTTACGGATGCCTGCATGGAACAGCGTTGTCGCCTGAAGCTTGGTTCGTCGCTCAGACCGCAAGATACTGCTTCCGGTAGTAAGCAAAACCCAGAGTGTCATTATTAACTGAAACATCCCGTCGTCCATTCATGGGCGGCGGGATGTGCTGGTTCCGGGGCGTCTTCGGGGCGCGAATCAGTTGCCCCCATCCTGTTCCATTTCTTCCTGGCAGGCTTTGCACAAGCCTACGCCGGGAATGGCCCGGAGGCGCGCGGCGGGAATGGGTTCTCCGCATTCGCGGCAGCAGGGCACGCCGTCTATCCATTCCGGCCCTTCCATGTAGGTATGCTTCCGGGCGTTCTGTAATGCAGTTTCACGCTCAAGACGTTCCAGTTCCGATGCCTGATCAAACAAATCCATGAAAAATCCCTTTATATTTACGAGTCTTTTGAAGATAGGAGAAAAAGGGGCTGCAAACGGCTTTTACCCGACGGCCGATCCTTCCGCCGGAGACAACAGATCTGCCCGTATCTTGACCACCATTTTTTTTACCGTGCGGGGAGTGTCTACGGCCAGACAGGGCATGTGCGCCTCTCCCGGCAGGATCAGGGCAAATATGCCGGGTCGGAGCAGAATTCTGCTTGTGGGCGGAGGCGTTTCTCTGAAAAATTCTATGTCGTTGCCGTCGCGCTCCCTGTCCGGGGTGAGTCCGGAGGCGTCGATGACATACAGATATTCCTCACCGTCCAGCACAGTCTGGATGTCGGCCATGAGGCTATGGTTTTCATAGGCGGCTTCGTCTGTGTTTCGGCTGACGTATACCTGTACGACGGCTCTTGCTTCGTGAGGAAGGGGGTATTCCCCTTCCGGTAAATCAGGGCCCCGTGCAATCAGGCGCATAAGTTCCGCACCTATTTCCTGCCACGCTCTGCCGAGAGGCCAGCGTACGACATGTTCAAGTCTGTCGGAGATCATAATTTACCTATATATTTATAGTGGTTATGGAAAGAATTCAGGCTTGAAAATCCGATATGAGCCTGAACAGGGGCGCAGAATGCGACAGGGCAGGAGGCTTGTCAAGGAAAAGAAGTCGGTCAGACATGGGATCATGTCTGACCGACTTGAAAAGGAAGAATATCTCCGGAAGTTTCTTTCATTCCGGAAAAACGGTATCTGGGTTCCGTGGGCAGGATTGTCTGCGCTCATGGAGAGCCCGACCCAGGCTGAATATCCGGTTTTGTCGATACCCTCACCTCATGGACGGGAGGCGGCATTTCGTGCGAGAAAGTCCAGAACCAGAGCATTGAAAAGTTCCGGCTTGTCGCGGAAGACACTGTGCGCCCCGCCGGGAATGACCGCAAGTTCTCCTGCGGGAAGTTGAGCGGCGAACTGCGCGGCTGAGACGGGGAGGAAAAAGTCGTCCCGGTCTCCGAGAATAACCAGCGCGGGTATCTTGATATTCTGGAGTTTCTCCAGAGGATAAGCATAGCTTTACGGAGTATTCCAGGTAAGCCACACGTCTTTCATCAGGGTTCGCCAGTAGTCCGGCTGCCCCGGTTTGGCGTGCATTTTGGCCATGAAATTCCAGCCTTCCGGGCTTGCGGCATACATGGCGTCCAGATCATCGTCAGTCAGCGCGCTGCGTTTTGTGACAGGGGCGTAAAATGCCTTCATTCCGGCGAAATAATGATCCAGATCTGCCTGCCCGGACGGAGGAACGGCTCCTCCGATCACTAATGCTCCGGCAAGTTCCGGGTATGCTATCCCGACAGTCAGCGCAATGATACCTCCGTCGCTGTATCCCATAAGCACGGGCTTTTTCAGATCGAGAGCTTTGCAGAAGGCCGCAACGTCATCGGCCAGCAGGCTGTATCCGAATCTGTGGGAAGGATTGTCCGTTTTTCCGTGTCCGCGCGTATCGGGAGTGATGACCCGGTATTTTTTCGCCAGAGCCGGAATCTGTTTCGCCCACATGGCAGAAGTCAGACCTCCTCCGTGGATGAGAACGATTGCCGGCCCTTCGCCCTGCTCCGTGTAGGCGATATTCAGTCCGTTGGCGAGTACGTGTTTCACTTCCTGTTCTTCCGCCCCGGCCCTGCCAGTCATCCCCGTTATCAGTGACAACATCAGGAACATAAAAGCTGCAGCTCTGGCCATTCGAAAAAGAATGCTCATCTGAAGTCCTCCAAGCTAAGAATGGAAATAATAAATTCGATGTCGAACTTTTATCAAGGTGTCCAATATGTAAAAAGCGGCGTCGAGCCGCATATCCGGTCTTCAAAACTGTTTTCCGGCGGGGATGATTCGGGGGGGAAATTCCCGGGAAAGCAGTTTTCAACCTGCATGGGTGATTCCGGCATGCTTTTCTCCATACATGTTGTCCTGCCAGGAAAAGAGCTTTCCATGTCCGGATTCACGTTTTTATTTGCCGATTTCACCCCGCCTTCGGCATGTCAGTCAGATGACTTTTTATCCTTCTTTTCACCGGATTGAGTCGGAGCCGTCCATGAGCAGGCGTCACGCGCCTGTCCGTTTTGTCCTCAGGAGGGCAGTATTCCCTTTTTGCGTAGAAGAAAGAAAAGGCCGAACACGGCAATAAGAATGATGAGATCAAGCCATGAATTCATATGGTCTCCTTTTGTATAAGGCGTTTTTGCTGCTCCGAAACAAGGGGCTTAGTGTTATCAAGTCCGGGGGTGTAGAGAATTTTCCCGTTCGGTGACATGGACTGCGCCTGTGGTCTGCCTGAGAATACGTCAGAGAGTCCCTGGAAATTTTTTGGGCTCCATTGCCCGGGCAAAGAGGCCAGTCAGAATATGGCGTCGGAATTCGGCAGTCCGAGGTGTCATAAACAGGATAGCATGAAGCCTTCATACAGGAAAGAAGAATGGGAAAGGTATAACAGATGGGAGCCATGCCGAAGTGTACGGATGCTGTCCGGCCTGAATTCCGTCAATATGAAGAACCTTGCGGGATAAAAAGGGGAGGACAGCCGTTCGGAATGCGAAATGAGGACCGGTAATACGTCTGCCGCTGGCGAAGCGGGGCCGGAAAGGCTTTCGTCGAAATGTCCGTTTTGAGGCAGGAAGCGACGCGGTGAACAGAGGAAGAGAGTATTAAATGAAAAGGCCCGCCGAAAAGGCGAGCCTGTCGGTTTATGAGGGAGAACAGCTCATTTTTTTTGAGTCTGAGCGGATTCCCCGGCTCCCGGCCAGGGACAGCAGGCCCCTTCATCGTCCTGCCCCTGATGTCCGCATCAGCAGGCCCGACGTTTTGCCCACCACAGCGTGCCGACAAGGGCGGCTACAGGGATGAGCATCAGCCATGCATGTTCCATGACCGTTCCTCCGAAGAAAATTGATGGTGAATGTCAGAAGAAAAAGATTTATATCACAAGCTAGCTTCGGTCAATCAGGAAAGCGGAAGAGAAAAGATGTCCGGAGAGGCGTGGAAGAATATTCCCGATATTCGGCGTATAGTGAAAGAGAAAATACCGATATACGAGAAGCCGATAAATAAAATTTACTGAGATAAGAATGGATTTCAATCATGATTGTCCATCGATTCTTTTTATCATATGGTAATCGATGAGAATAGTCTGTTTATACATTAGTTCGGCACGGATTGTTGTTTTTATGGCGTTAATATATCAGGAATCCATCTGTTGAAAAGCTGCCGCTATATATGGAGGGAATTCTGTATATGGCGGACATCGGTAGGGAAAAAACGCCGGGAGAATATTCTCCCGGCGTTTTCTGAAGCGGTATTCCGGTTCATGCCGTTGACGCGAGGGAGGTCTATGCCTCGTTTCCGGCACGTATTGCGGCATATTGTCGTGAAATGAGACGGGGGGATGAGGCTTCATCCCCCCCCGAAAAATCAATTTTTTTCTGCCAGAACAGGGGTCAGTCCGATGGTCTGATATCCGCTGTCCACGAAAAGAACGTCGCCCGTCACGCCGGAAGCCATATCCGAAGCAAGGAACAGAGCGGCATTACCGACCTGATCGATGGTTACGTTGCGGCGCAGGGGAGAGTACTTTTCAATATGATCAAGAATGACGCGGAAATCCGAAATTCCGGAAGCGGCAAGAGTCTTGATCGGGCCGGCGCTGATGGCATTGATGCGCACGCCGCGCGCTCCGAGATCGGAGGCGAGGTAACGCACGGATGCTTCCAGCGCGGCTTTGGCCACGCCCATGACATTGTAGTTGGGAACCAGTTTCTGCGCGCCGTAATACGTCATGCAGATAACGGAGGAACCCGCGTCCATGAGGGGTTCAAAGGCACGGCACAGCGCCACCAGAGAATAGGCGGAAATGTCCATGGCGACCTTGAAGCCATTGCGGGATGTGTCAAGATAGCGTCCGGCGAGTTCTTCCTTGGGCGCGTAGGCCACGGAATGTACCAGAACGTCTATTTTGCCCCATTTTTCCTTCACCAGTTCGGCGGCTGCGGCAATATCGTCGTCGCTGCTCACGTCGCAGGGAAGGGTGAATTCTCCGCCGAGTTCCTCGCTGATGGGTTCGACGCGTTTTTTTATGGCATCGCCGGCATAGCTGAAGGCGAGACGGGCGCCTTCGCGTGCGAAGGCGGATGAAATGCCGTAGGCGATACTACGATTGTTGGCTACGCCCATGATCAGGGCTTTTTTTCCTTCCAGCAGCATGTATCCTCCCGCAGGATTTTACTGAATGTGACTTCCGGTAATGATATGGTAGGCTTCCAGATATTTTTCCGTGGTGGTTTTCACGACGTCTTCGGGCAGTGCCGGCGGCGGCGGGGTTTTGTCCCAGGGCTGCTGTTCCAGCCAGTCGCGCAGGTACTGTTTGTCGAAGCTGGGCTGACTCCTGCCCGGAGCATAGCCCTTTGCGGGCCAGAAACGGGAGGAATCCGGCGTAAGAACCTCGTCGATGAGGGTCAGTTCGCCGTCCACCATACCGAATTCAAATTTGGTGTCGGCAATGATGATACCGCGTCCGGCCGCGTATTCGCTGGCCTGACGGTAGATGTTCATGGTAAGATCCGCGACTGCGTGAGCCTTTTCCACGCCGAGAATTTTTTCGGCTTCGCGCAGGCTGATGTTTTCATCATGCTGGCCTATTGCCGCCTTGGTGGAGGGGGTGAAAATGGGTTCCGGCAGTTTCGAGGATTCTTCCAGTCCGGCGGGCAGCTTGTGGCCGCAGACTTCGCCGTTTTTCCGATAATCTTTCCATCCGGAACCGGCCAGATAGCCGCGCACGATACATTCCACGGGCAGAGGCTTTGCCTTTTTGGCCAGCAGCGAGCGTCCGGCAAGTTCATCCCGGTAGGGACGCAGAGCCGCCGGGTAGCGGTCGACGTCGGCTTCCTTGATGTGGTTGGGCACCAGACTTGAAAAACGTTTCATCCAGAACAGTGTGAGCTGGTTGAGTACAACCCCCTTCATGGGGATGGGCGAACTCATGATGACGTCGAAGGCCGACATGCGGTCCGTGGTGACGATGAGCAGGGTTTCGTCGTCGATATCGTAGATGTCGCGTACCTTGCCGCGTGAAATCAACGGAAATTCCCCGATGTTTGTCTGTGTCACGACAGGATGGTTCATCTGCAGTTTTCCTTTATGGTTTGCTCCTTCCGGCGGATATGCCGGAGGGAAGGACAGGTGCGATCCCGTAAACGCGCTTTACTTTTTGCGTCAGGCGCGGGGGGCGCGCAGTTCCACGGAACGGGCGTGAGCTTCCAGCCCTTCCAGCCTGGCGAGCAGGGCGATGGAAGAGGCATAACGCTCCGTGAAGGCCGCTGTGGCGGAAATGATACTCGTTTTTTTGCAAAATGTCTGTACACCCAGAGCCGAGGCATGGCGTGCGCTGCCCATGGTCGGCAGAACATGATTCGGGCCGGCGTAATAATCGCCCACAGGTTCCGCGGAATGGGGGCCGAGGAACAGCGCGCCCGCGTGGCGTATCTTTGGCATGACGTTCCAGGGAGAGCGGGTAAGCACTTCCATGTGTTCCGGCGCAATGGCGTTGGCCATGTCTATGCCTACCTGAAGGTTGGGGACAAGAATGACGGCACCCCAGTCCCGCAGGGATGCGGACGCTATTTCCGCACGGGGCAGATCGGCAAGCTTCTGCGAGAGCGCGGCGATGACCCGATCGGCCAGAGGCGGACAGTCCGTCACGCAGATGGCGGAAGCAAGTTTGTCGTGTTCCGCCTGAGAGAGCATATCTGCCGCAATCCAGTCGGCCTGTATGGAATCGTCCGCAAGTACCAGTATTTCGCTCGGGCCGGCGAGCATGTCGATCCCCACTCTGCCCTGTACCAGTTTTTTGGCCGTGGTGACGAAGATATTGCCCGGCCCGGCGATGACATCCACAGAGGGAATGCTTGCCGTGCCGCAGGCCATGGCCGCAATGGCCCAGGGGCCGCCGACACGGTAGACTTCCGTAATGTCCAGCAGATAGGCGGCGGCCAGAAGATAGGGATTGAGGCTTCCGTCTTCCCGTGGAGGAGAGAAGACGGCGATTTCCCGTACTCCCGCTACCTGTGCGGGGACGGCTCCCATCAGCAGGCTGGAAATGAGCGGCGTGTTTCCGCCCTGCCCGCCGGGCACGTACAGCCCTGCACGATCCACGGGTTCCACTTTCTGACCGAGTATGGTGCCGTCCGGGCGGGTCATGAACCAGGAGCGTTCCTTTTCCGCCTGATGAAATTCGCGGATATGGGCGGCGGCTTCGGCAATGACGTCCAGCTCTTCCGGACTGACGGTCGAGGCGGCCCGTTCCAGCTCCATCTGGGAGATGGCCAGAGGCGGCTCGAAGGAGGAGCAGTCAAAACGGCGGGTATATTCGATAATGGCTTCGTCCCCGCGGGAGGCGACGTCGTCGATGATGGCCCGGGTCTGTGTTTCCACCGTATCGCCGGGATTATGTCTTCCGGCAAGGCTGCGGAAAAATTCAAGGGCAGCGGGATCGCCGGCGGATTGTACTTTGAGCAGGCGGCAGGGCATGACGGACACTCCTTGATTCCTGAATGTTCCCTGTGTGCAGGGAAAAGAAGAGCATGGAGAGTGGAGGAACGCCTGTCAAGCTATTTTTGCCGTAGCGCCTCCGGCAGGCTGAATCGGAATGAAGCAAAAACAGGCGGTTAATAGAGTTGGCACGCTTTGTGCTTTAATCCGGGCACGAGGCGCGATCCGGCAAAATTTGCCGTTGCGTCACGTTTTCATATTTTCAGTAAGGAGTCCATGCCATGATGCAGGGATTATATTCCGGGGTCAGCGGTCTTAAGGCCCACAGCGCAGGTATGAGTACCGTGGCCCAGAATCTGGCCAATGTGAGTACTATAGGGTACAAGCAGCAGTCCACGCTGTTCGATGATATGATGTACCAGACCGTACGCGCAGCCGGCGCCTCTACCCAGGCGGGGGATACCCTTCCCGTAGGGCATCAGGTGGGCATGGGCGTATGCCTGAGCAGCACCCGCACTTTGTTTACGGAAGGTTCGTACGAGCAGGGCAATGCCTTCACCGACATGGCCATCAGCGGGAAAGGCTTTTTCCAGGTCTCCGACGGCGAAAACGTGTATTATACCAGAGCGGGCAATTTCCGCTTTGATGCCGACGGTACGCTGCGTTCCGCCGACGGCAAGTCCGTGACCGGCATCCCTCTGGGAGAGGACGGACAGCCCTCGGGCGATCTTTCTCCCATAGAAATTGACTTCAGTGATGAAGGAGTCACACAGTCTCCCCCGAAGGCGACGACTTCGCTTACGGCGCTGATGAATCTCAATGTCACCAATGACAGCGTATCCGATCTGGAAAATCCCTATTTTTCTCTGCTCAAGGCATGGAACGGACAGCAGAATCCGCCGCTTACCGCTACGGATTACAAGCAGCCTCTGCGCGTCTATGACAGCGAAGGTACGGCCCGCGATCTTACCGTATATTTTGATGCCGCGCCCGGAGCCAACGGGCAGAAGGTCGTTGAATTCGTGGTGTCCATGGATCCTTCGGCGGATGGACGGGCCAACGCTCAGGGCAGCGAAGGCGCGGGGCTGGTTATGGCCGGAACCATGACCTTTTCCAGCAGCGGCGAGTTGACGAACATGTCCGCCTTTACCCCGGGAGGGGGAGATCTCAAAGACCTGAACAACTGGACGGCCGCGCCTCTGGTGAACGGAGTGCCGCAGCTGACGCTTTCCTTTGCCGGGCGTGAACCTCAGACCGTAGCCCTGAACCTGGGGCTGACGGCCGGATCCGACGCATGGCAGAACATGCCCGCTTCTGCGGCCGAAGTGGGAACGGTCATTTCGTCCCTGCCCGGCATGACTTCTCCTTCTCATGGTACGCAGCAGACCAGTAATCTGCCGGTTACTTCCTCGCTGATATCCAGCAAACAGGACGGCTACCCCACGGGCGAACTTTCCGATGTGCAGGTGGCGGAGAACGGAGATATCATCGCCACATACAGCAACGGAGAGACCAAGGCTCTGTATCGTATTCCGGTTTTTCGCTTTACCAGCGAGGACGGCCTGCGTCATGAGGGGAACAATCTTTATACCGCTACGGAAGAAGCCGGCGCCGTTGAATACGGAGAGGCAGGAACCGAGAACTATGGTTCGATACTGGGCGGGTATCTGGAAACTTCGAATGTGGACATGTCAAGAGAAATGACCAACATGATCATCACGCAGCGGGGCTTCCAGAGCAACAGCAAGACCATAACGACGCTCGACAGCATGATTCAGAAAGCTCTCGAACTGAAGAGAAACTGATCTGCCGATTTGAGGTTTTGAGGATAAAAAAGCGCGGCTTCCTGAAAAGGAAGTCGCGCTTTTTTCTGCGTTGCGCCAGGACGGGCACAAGGGCCGTCGGAATACTCTGTGCTGCCTGCTCCGGATATGTCGGATGCGGAATATGCAGCATTTTGGGGAGAAGGCTTAACAATATAGCATGAGGCAGGGACAGACGTCAGAAATCGGAGACTGTAGAACTCTTCTTCCGGGCAGATCCGTCTTCATGCCGCGAGCCGGATTGTTTCCCCGACTGCTCTGCCGACGTTGCGGGGCGGGGAAGTTCATGTCCTGCCCGGGTTCCTTCAGTCTCATGCTGAGGGGCAGTCCTATTTTTTACGCGGCAGATTGACCTGTCTGGAGCGGGCCACGGCAAGTTCTCCGTCTTCCACATTGCGGGTAATGACCGATCCGGCTCCGACAAGGGTATTTTTCCCCAGCTCCACAGGGGCGACCAGCGCGGTATTGCTCCCGATGAAGCTGCCCCCGCCGATGACGGTACGATGTTTGTGTACGCCGTCGTAATTGCAGGTGATGGTTCCGGCGCCGATATTTACTCCCGGTCCGATATCCGCATCGCCGAGATAGGTCAGATGGTTGGCCTTGGAGCCTTTGCCGAGGCGGGCCTTCTTCATTTCCACAAAATTCCCCATATGGGCATCTTCTTCCAGAACCGCGCCGGGGCGCAGCCGGGCATAGGGACCTACCTGACAACGGGCCTCCACGGCGGCATCCTCGATGTGGCAGAAGGAACGCACGCGGCAGTTTTCGCCGATGACGGCGTTGCGGATCACGCAATGGGATTCGATGACCGTACCGCAGCGGATGAGGCTGCGCCCGGATATTTCGCAGGGGCCTGCGAGTTCCGCGCCTGCTTCCACACGAGCCAGAGGACTGACCCGGATGCTTTCAGGGCTGTGCAGAACAACGCCCGCTTCCAGCAGTTCGCGCACTCTCCGCTGCCGCAGCAGAGCCTCGGCGTCCGCGAGTTCGAGCGGAGTATTCACGCCGAGCAGGGCTTTGCCCCCGTCTTCAGAAGAGACGGGCGTGGCCCGGACATCCAGCGTTCTTTCCACGGCAAGGCCGATGAGATCCGTGATGTAATATTCCCCGCTGCGGTTGTTGTTGGAAAGGAGGGGAAGCAGCGTTTCCGCCGTTTTCCTCCGGATGAGATAGATTCCGGCGTTGATTTCGTTCGGACAGGAGCCGTACAGGGCGGGATCATAGTCCTTTGCTTCCACAATGGCGCGCACACGGCCGCCTGCGTCGCGAACCACGCGCCCGTATGCGCCCGGATCGGAAAGACTCAGAGAAAGAAAGGCCAGATCGCTTTCCTTTTCCTCGCGCAGAAAACGGGACAGCAGCTGTGCGGGAATCAGGGGAACGTCGACATTGAGTACGAGGAGACGGTCGAAGTCTGCATGAGCGGTCATTTCCGGCAGGGCCGTCATCAGCGCGTGCCCCGTGCCGAGCTGTTGTTTCTGCTCAATGCAGAAAGTCTGCGGAGCAGGCTCGGGAAGCGCGGCGGCCGCACGTTCGGCCTCGGCGCGCACAAGATCGGCCTGATGACCGACCAGCGTCCATATACCGGCAAGGCCGGGGAGTTTTGCCGCTTCTTCCAGCACCAGCGCAAGCATGGTATCGCCCAGCAGTGTCTGAAGCGCTTTCGGCCGGGGCGAGGACATGCGCGTGCCCTTGCCCGCCGCAAGGATCAGAACGCCCGTCGTATCCTTCATTGTGTCAGCTCCTGAGGCAGATACCCAGCAAGGCGGCGACTATTCCCAGCGCGAGCAGAATTGCGCCCCCGATCCGCAGCTTTTCGGGCGGAAGATCGAGCAGGGAGCGCAGGGCTTCCCTCGTGCGATCGGGACTCAGAACCCAGGGCAGTGCTTCCAGCACGAGGGCCAGCGCCAGGGCGGAAAAAAAGAATGCCGCGTCAAAATGCATGGCGTTCCGTCGGGAAAAGGTTGTGCCGGAATATCCCGGCATGGATGCAGAGTAGCGGCGGGACCGATGTTTTGTAAAGCATAAGAAGGCGGCTGAAAGGGCAGACTTGGAATGCGGCAGTATATGTTCCACGCGCCATGTCTTGTGGGGATTGAGCCGTCTCTCCAAAGGTATGTCATGACGGATGAACGGCAAATCACGCCGGGGGCAGGGGAAAGGGCTTGCACCCCGGGGGCTTTTCGCTCAAAAATGGCAGGTCCCCGGAGAGAGGGGGAGATCTGTCAAGTCAGAAAGGCCCGCATGGCGCGGGCGAGGAGCCTTCCCGATGCGAGAGCAGGACTTGTCGCTGAATCGTCTGTTTGAAGAGGAACGCCCGCGTATCCAGCGTGCGCTGGAGGAAGCCGTCGGGCTTCTGCCCGCCCCGGTACGGGAAATAGGGGCTTATGTGCTGCTTGCCGGGGGCAAACGTCTGCGTCCTCTGATGACGCTTGTTTCAGCCCGGCTGCTGGGCTGTAATGCGCCGGATCTTTACAGACTCTGTGCCGTGCCGGAAATGATACATGCCGCCTCTCTGCTGCATGACGATATTCTGGATGAAGCCGATACCCGGCGGGGGCGCGTTTCCGCGCATACCCGTTTCGGTCTGCGCCCCGCGCTGCTTGCCGGGGACGCCATGCTGGCCCTGGCGGACTGCGAGGTGACGGTATTCGAGCGGGCGGACATGGTGGAATGCGTGTCGGATGCCATGATGCGTACCGTCGCGGGGGAAGCTCACGAAATAGCCCTTCAGGGCTCGCTTTCCCATGGAGAGGAAGAATATATCGACATGGTGACGGGCAAGACGGGCTGGCTGCTGCGCGCCTCCTGCCGTCTCGGCGCCTTGTACGCCGGGGCGGAGGCACGGCTTGTATCGGCTCTGTCCGATTTCGGTCTGTATGCGGGCATAGCGTTTCAGATAGTGGACGACGCGCTGGACTTTGCCGATGCCTCCGTTACGGGCAAGCCCTGCGGGGGAGATTTGCGCGAAGGCAAATTTACGCCGCCGCTCATGCACTATGTGGGCGGACTGAATGAACGGGAACGGGCCGCCTTCGGGGAAAAATTCGCGACCGGCTCCTTCTCGGAAGAAGAGGTTGCGCGTATTGCCGCGATCATACGCGAACGCGGATATGACAGAGCCACGAGAAGTCTTGCCGACGGATATCTGCGCCGGGCAGAAACCTGCCTTGCCATGCTGCCCGAAACACCGGAACGGAACGTGTTGCGCGAGGTCATTCCCTTTATCCGCAACAGAGAAAAGTAGGGGCATCCCTCCCCGTCGGCGGAGTTTTTTTGACGCCGCCGGCCTGCCGCACAGGACAGATCCGGAGTTGGCCTTCCTGTGTTAATATGGTAAATTCCGCTTTCTCCGTCACGCCTGGGAGACAGGCAAAAACGTCAGGATAGCTTCCATGCAGCAGCTTTTTCGTGTGGAAATAGGTGTTCATCCCCGTCATGATGATGCCGTGGGCCGTCGTGTCGCCGCGGAAATCCGCGATGCGCTCGGTCTGGCCGTGGATTGTGCCCGTGTCATCAAGGTCTTTACTCTGAAGGGAATAAGTTCAGAAGAGGCTCATTCCCTTGTGGCCGGAGGGGTTCTGCATGACCCTGTGCTTCAGCAGGCTTCGCTCGTGCCCATGACGCCGAAATTCGAGGGCCGTCCTGCGGATTTTGTCATTGAGGTGGGTTTCCGTCCCGGCGTGACCGACAATGAAGGCCATACCGCCCGCGATACCGCCGCCCTGGTGCTGGGGCGGGAGCGTGCCGGTATTACGGCCTATACCTCCGCACAGTATCACCTGTGGGGAAGCCCCGCACACACGCTGACCCGCGCAGACGCCGAGCATATCGCCGGGGGGCTGCTTGCCAACGAACTGATCCAGCGTTTCCGCATCAAAAGTGCGGAAGAGTGGGCGGAAAATCCCGGTTTTGAAGCTCAGGCCGCAGCCGTGACCGGTTCTCCTTCCGATCGGGTGGATGTGATTCCGCTTTCCCGTATGGACGACGACGCGCTCATGACTTACAGCCGCGAGCATACGCTGGCTCTGAGCCTTGCGGAAATGCGGAAGATAAAGGACTGGTTCGCCCGGCCGGAAGTACGCGAAGCCCGCGTCGCCTATGGTCTGGGGGAAGACCCCACCGACGCCGAAGTCGAGGTGCTGGCGCAGACCTGGTCGGAACACTGCAAGCACAAGATTTTTGCTTCCCGCATTCACTATGAGGACACGGCGTCTGGAACGACGGAAGACATCGACAGTCTGTACAAAACCTATGTGATGGGGCCGACGGCCAGCCTGCGCAAGCGTCGCGGCGGGGAGGACTTCTGCCGTTCCGTATTTTCCGACAATGCGGGCGTGGTGGCCTTCAACGACGAGTATGACGTGTGCATCAAGGTGGAGACGCATAACAGTCCTTCCGCCCTTGACCCCTATGGCGGTGCCCTGACCGGGATTGTGGGCGTGAACCGCGACCCCATGGGGACGGGCATGGGGGCGGAACTGGTCTGCAATACGGACGTGTTCTGCTTTGCTTCTCCCTTCCATACGGGGGAACTTCCTCCGCGTCTGCTTCATCCCCGCCGGGTCATGGAAGGGGTGCGCAAAGGTGTGGAAGACGGCGGCAACAAGTCCGGCGTGCCCACGGTGAACGGTTCCATCGTCTATGACGAGCGTTTTCTCGGCAAACCTCTGGTGTACTGCGGTACGGTGGGGCTGCTGCCCCGCGAGCTGCACGGACATCCCGGTTATGAGAAAAAGGCCCTGCCCGGCGACGTCATCGTCATGGCGGGCGGACGCATCGGCAAAGACGGCATACACGGCGCGACCTTTTCTTCGGAGGAGCTGCATGAAGGGTCTCCGGCTACGGCCGTGCAGATAGGCGACCCCATTACCCAGCGCAAAATGTACGACTTCATCATGCGCGCCCGGGACAGGGGCCTCTATCATTCCATCACCGATAACGGGGCGGGCGGTCTGTCTTCCTCCGTAGGGGAAATGGCCGAGGATACCGGCGGCTGTCGCATGAATCTGGCTCTGGCTCCTCTCAAGTACGACGGACTGAAGCCCTGGGAAATTCTCATTTCGGAAGCGCAGGAGCGCATGACGCTGGCCGTGCCTCCTGATTGTCTGGACGAATTTCTGGCTCTGGCGAAGCGTATGGACGTTGAAGCCACGGCTCTGGGCGAATTTACCGATTCCGGCGTGTTCCATGTCACCTTCGGCGACAAGCCCGTGGCTGCGCTGTCCATGGAATTCATGCACAAGGGGGTTCCGCAGCTGGAGCTGAAGGCCCGCTGGGTTGCGCCCCGTGTGGATATGGAGCCGCGTGTGGACGTTTCCGCAGCGGATCAGGCGGCCCTGCTGCCGCGCATGCTCGGGCGTCTGAATATCTGCAGCAAGGAATATCTTATCCGCCAGTACGATCACGAGGTGCGCGGCGGAAGTGTGGTCAAACCTCTTGTCGGGCTGAAGCAGGACGGTCCTTCCGATGCCGCCGTGCTGCGTCCGCGTCTGGACAGCGACGCCGGGATAGTCCTCAGCCACGGAATTTGTCCCAAATTCAGCGATTACGACACATACTGGATGATGGCCAACGCCATTGACGAGGCTGTGCGCAACGCCGTGGCCGTGGGCGGCAATCCCGACCGTATGGCAGGAGTGGACAATTTCTGCTGGTGCGATCCGGTGGAGTCTGAAAAGAATCCCGACGGCTCCTATAAGCTGGCCCAGCTGGTGCGCGCCTGTCAGGCTCTTTCCCGCTACTGTCTGGACTACGGCGTTCCCTGCATTTCCGGCAAGGACTCCATGAAGAACGATTATACCGGCGGCGGAGTCAAGATTTCCATTCCGCCCACGGTGCTGTTCAGCGTGCTGGGCGTTGTGGATGACGTGAACAGATGCGTCACCTCCGATTTCAAACATGCGGGAGATGAAATTTATCTGCTCGGTCTTACCCGCAGAGAAATGGCGGGTGCGGAAGTCATGGCCGAACTTGGTCTTTCCGGCGGTCGTGTTCCCACGGTGGATGCCTCTTCCGCCCTTACGCGCTATCGTACCCTGTACCGAGCCGTTCAGGCGGGGCTGGTTTCTGCCTGCCATGACCTTTCCGACGGAGGTCTGGCCGTGGCCGTGGCGGAAATGTGCATCGGCGGCCGCATCGGCGCCGTGGTAGATGTGGATGCGGTGAAGGCTGCGGAATCCCTGACGCTGACGGAACGCCTGTACAGCGAATCGGCCAGCCGTCTGCTGGTGACAGTTCCCCGCGCTTCTGCGGCTGCTTTTGAAGACATGTTCGCCTCTCAGCTCGGCGTCAGCGCCGCGCGCATCGGCGAGGTGCGGGAAGGCGGCCTTTCCTTCGTGTCCGGGCATGATCCGCTGTTCGCTCATGACGTCGAGGATCTGGCCCGCGCGTTCAAGGGAACATTAAATTGGTAGAATACGCGGAGACGGAAAATTTTCCCGCCCGCGATGAGAAGGAGCATCGTCATGAGCGAGTCGCTGGAAATGTTCCGGAAAAGGGAACAACAGCTTTTGTGTCGGACATACAGCCGCTACCCCCTTTCGGTGGTTCGCGCAAAGGGCGCGCGCCTCTGGGATGCCGACGGCAAGGAATATGTGGATTTGCTGGCAGGAATTGCGGTGACGGGTCTTGGCCACTGCAATGAGGAAATTGCTGAAGTCATATCGCGGCAGGCCCGCAAGCTCATCCATGTGAGCAACCTCTTTTATCAGGAAGAGCAGCTGGATTTTGCGGAAAAGCTGCTTGCCACAAGTCATGCGGGCAAGGTCTTTTTCTGTAATTCCGGAGCGGAGGCCAACGAGGCGGCGATTAAGATCGCGCGCCGCTATCAGCAGGCCGTGCGCGGACGGGACGCCTGGAGGGTCATTACTCTGGAGAACTGCTTCCACGGGCGCACCATGGCCACGCTGGCCGCAACCGGGAAGCATACCGACGGCTTTACGCCTTTGCCGGACGGCTTTTCCCGCGTGCCGTGGGGGGATATCGACGCGCTCGAGCGCGCCATGACCCCGGATACGGCGGCCGTACTGGTGGAAATGATTCAGGGAGAAGGCGGCGTATTTCCTCTGGAACCTGAATATGCTACGGCCTTGCGGGATCTGTGCCGCGAGCGCGGCGTGCTGTTCATGGCCGACGAGGTTCAGGCCGGTATGGGACGCAGCGGCAGGTTCTGGGCCTTCCAGCATTACGGGGTGGAACCGGATGTGTTCACCTCGGCCAAATCCATGGCCAACGGGCTGCCTCTCGGAGCCATGCAGGCCACGAATGAGGTTGCGCAGGGCTTCGATTACGGCAGTCACGCTACGACCTTCGGCGGAGGTGCGCTTGTGACGGCCGTCGGACTCAAGGTGCTGGAAATTATGGAACGGGACGGCCTGGTTGCCCGGGCGGCGGAACTGGGGGCCCGCGCCTGCGCCCGCTTCCGTGAGCTTGGGGAAAGACTGCCCGGCACCGTGCGGGAAGTGCGCGGCAAAGGGCTGATCATCGGCGTGGAACTGGCTCTGGATGACGATATCTGCCGCAAGGTCTGGGAACGTCTGCTGGAGAAGGGCTTTGTCCTCAACCTGACCTACGGCAAAACTCTGCGCCTTCTGCCACCTCTGAATATTGAGGAAGCGGATCTGGAGCATTTTACGGAAGCTCTGGAAGAAACATTGAAAGAACTGGTCTGATGTTCTTTCTGCGCGAAAGAAAAGCGAAAAAACGTCAGGCTCTGTTCAGAACAGAGGCAGATTCCGTATCCGGGATATTCTGAACGCCCTTCAAAACGATAAACATTACCTGAAAACCGACGAACGAGACACGCATAAGTGTCCTGTTCGCCGGTTTTTCTATGTTGAGCTGCTTTGTTGGTGCATAATGCGGGGCATTGCACAGGCAGGGCGATGCAATCGTGCGCCGACAGATGGAAGTTGCGGGGCTTGCGGCTGGTAAAAGCCTTTGAGCAGGGCAGGTCCGCTTGCGCTGACACCGGGAGATTGCCCGACGTATGATGATAAGCTTGTAATTGTGATTGAAGTCCCGGCCGAGTAGGAATATAGTTGAGGAGAGCCGTAATATGCGCCTCTGTCGCGCGTTTGATCGGCGCTTCCCTGAAAATGGCTACCGCATCATGCGCCGTTGTGAATCTCTGAGGAAATATGGAAAAGGTCTGCCCCACGCGTCTGAGAACTGTCCTAGTCTGGCCGGGGTTGTCGCTGAATCCATGGAAGACATCATCTATGTCAGCGATCCAGAAACATATGAGGTACTCTGGCTCAACTCGATCGGCCAGTGCAAGCTGGGTATCGAGGACTTTCGCGGAAAAAAGTGCTACGCGCTTTTTCAGGGGCTGAGTTCTCCCTGTCCTTTCTGTCCCATAGGGCGTCTTTCCTTCGATTCCTTCTATGTCTGGGAACATACCAACCCGATCGTAGAGAGGTATTTTCTGGTCAAGGACAAGCTCGTCCCCTGGCAGGGAAGGCCCGTCCATCTGGAAATTGCCGTGGATATCACGGAACAGGCGGAACGGAGAAAGAAGGTTCAACGCAAATTTGAGATAGAGCGGACGGTTGTGGAGTGTGTGCGCACACTGATGCAGGAAGAGGATTTTTTTTTCGGCGATTGACAAGGTACTGGCTCTGGTTGGAGCCCAGTACGAGGCGGATCGGGCCTATATCTTTGAATCGGACGGAAATCCCGCCGAGGCGACGATCATAACCAATACGCATGAATGGTGTGCGCCCGGAGTTGAGGCCCAGCAGAGTTCTCTGCAGCATATAGCCTTTGAGATAGTGCGTCCCTGGTTTGATCTTTTTGAAGCCTCCAGAGAAGTTATCATTGAAGATATGGAACATATCAGGGACGATTACCCTGAACTGTATGCCCTCCTCAAGCGGCAGGACATCTGGAGACTTTTCGTTGTGCCGCTGCATTCAAACGGCGTTCTTGGCGGCTTTATCGGCGTGGACAATCCTCGCATCCCGGAACAGGATTTTTCCCTTCTGCAGTCTCTGGCCTATTTTGTGGACATCGAGATAGCCAAGCGAAGGACGGCGGAGGAGCTGCGCCGTCTCGGCCTGAGGGACGCGCTCACGGGGATGGGAAATCGTAACGCCTATCTGTCAGCATGCAATCTGCTGAAAAAACGTTCCTGCAGCCTCGGTGTCATGTTCATCGACCTCAACAATCTCAAGTGCGTGAACGATACCTTCGGGCACGAACGGGGAGACGAATATATCCGAACTTTGAGCGAATTGTTCCTCAAGCATTTTCGCAGCAGGGATATTTTCCGTATAGGAGGGGACGAATTTGTGTTTCTCTGCGAAAATATGCCTGAAGGGCTGTTCCATGCAAAGATCCGGAATATGCTGAAGGAAGGCGAGCAGCGTTTTCCGGGGTCCATCGCTCTCGGAGCAGTATGGTCTCCCCGGTCGGCAGACGTGGAGCAGATGGTGCAGGAGGCCGATCGGCGCATGTATGCGGAAAAGCAACGTCAGAAGGTCGAACGCGGATCGGGTATGCCCGCCTGTTTCTGTCAGGAAAAAAATTTTGTTTCCGGGGCGGAGTAATTGGGCGGTTACATATATGCCGTTTTCGTCAACGGACGCATCGCGCATAAAAAATGATATGGGCTTTACCGGATACGGATTCGGGAGGCCGAACCGGGAAAAGTCGGTATGTTGCACCGGATTCGAGAGGGCGGCATATTCTCATTGCTGCCCCGGGAAGGCGAGAACGGAGCCCCGAGCCGGGGCATCTGACCCCGCGTATGCGTTGACTCCTTGCAGGTCGGCGTATATGTGTATGGGGCACGAATTTAACATGATCATCTGTGATGCCGGGCAGCGGTAACTTCCTTACGGAGCCATGTTTCAGAATTCCCTTTTTGGGGGGAAACAGTCTGCAAAGGATGCGGTTGTGAAGTCCGGGCATACAGGGAATGAGCTGCATACTCGAAGGGCTTTCAGACATGATAACATTTATGACGGGCGATATTTTTCAGGGGGAACATGAGGTTCTTGTCAACGACATCAACTGTGCCGGAAAGATGGATATCGGCATGGGCATCATATTGAAGGACAAGTATCCCAATATGTTCCGGCAGTATGAGAAG
>LBJMC04202__coassemble_557_pt1 | contig 26335 bp, 19 predicted proteins | sample LBJMC04202__metabat2_low_PE_018 | metagenome-assembled genome bin LBJMC04202 | reverse complement strand
GCGTTGTACGGCTTCAAGTTTTTCCGGTTCCCGAACAAGGCGGAGAATCAGGTTTCCCAGAAGAATTCCGGCATTAAACATGCCGCGATATCCGTTTTCCGATTTGGCAAGTGCGGCGAATGCACGATCATGAAGAGCTTGTTTTTTTCCTCCACTGATACTCACGAGGGGATGAAAGACCGGAATGAGCTGATCGACATTGCCCGCATCCGTGGAGCCTTGCGGTTCCTGAAAAACGGATACTTTTTCTCCCATTGCGTCGAAAATTTCTCCGATAAGCTGAGCGGCTGCCGGAGGGTTGCTCAAATCCGCATATGTCAGATAACGCTGGCTGTATTCGCCTTCACAGTCCATAGCCAGAGCAGCCGCACGGACACAACGCTCCGCCGTTTCATTGAGGAGGCAGAGATCTTTTAGAGTGCGGGCGCGGAAATAAAAATCAAGTCGCACGTCATCCGGTACAATGCTCGGTAATTCTCCTCCCTTTGTCACGATACCGTGAAACTGGGATTGGGAAGGCATGTGCTGCCGCAGCATATCCATGGCGTCCATGAACAGACGGGCCGCATTGAGCGCATTGCGTCCGTCGGCGGGATTTGAGGAAGCGTGAGCAGCCTTTCCACGGAAGCAGATCTGACGGTCGTTGCAGGCAAGCACATTGAACTGTGCGGCATTTGCGTCAAACATATGAGCCATAGCGGCAAATTCATAACCTTCAAAGGCACCGGCTTCCGCCAGCATGGCTTTTCCCCCGGGGAATTCCTCCCCGGGGGTTCCCATGATATCCACGCGCAGCGGCAGATCCGGATAGGCTTCGTTCAGCGCAAGACCGGCCAGCAGACTTGCGCTTCCGCTGAGGGAGTGACCGCAGGCATGTCCTATTTCGGGCAGAGCGTCGTATTCGCACATGAGAAGTGCGCGCGGCATATCCCGCCCCGAACGTTCTTTTTTTACTGCCCGGAAGGAGTGGGGGACTCCTTTGTACGGGCTTTCAACTTCATAACCATATGTTCGCAGAATTTCCGCATAGCGTTGACATGCCAGAACTTCCTGCCCGCCGCATTCAGGGTGATCGGTGATGTAGTCGGCATGTTCCCGGCACAGTTCATAATTGTGGTGTATATAATCCTGTAGTTTTTCGTCCAGATGGTACATGGTGTTTTCCTGTTGTAGAGGAAAGGCTTCAGGGTGCGGGGAGACGCTCCCGCTTGCCTCCTCTGGGCTTGTCCTGTTTCAGCATGACGCTTACGGAACGAATCAGGATGAAAACAACGGCGACGAGCGGCAGACCGGTGACAATGGACAGCGTCTGTACGGCTTTAAGGCCTCCGATCTGCATCAATCCGAAGGAAAGCAGGCAGAACAGCCCGCCCCAGAGAATACGGTTCCAGCGTGCAGGCTGCTCATTTGCCGCCAGCTTCCTGGTGGTGATTGAGGCCAGTACGTACGCGCACGAGTCGATGGTGGTCGTGAGATAGATGAAGCAGAGCAGACACAGAAACAGCATGACCACACGGTGGAAGGGCAGCGTTTTCAGAATGGCCAGCATGGCGCTGGTCTGCCCGGAACCGTGCAGTATGGAGGAGACATCGACCTGTCCGCTTTGCTGAAGATACAGCGCATAGCCGCCGAACACGGCGAAACTGAAGGCACAACCCAGCGAACCCCAGAACATCTGACCCCAGACGACGGAACGAATCGAGCGTCCGCGCGAAATGCGGGCGACAAACAGCCCCATCATGGGCATGAAGGCAATCCACCAGCCCCAGTAGAAGATCGTCCAGTTTTCAACAAATTCGGAAGAAGCGAAAGGATCCATCCAGGTATTGAGCCGGACGAAATTCTGCATATAGAGTCCGAGAGAGTTGATCTCCATCTTGATCATCTGGACACTGGGCCCGTAAAGGAAAATAAGAACCATGAAGGCAAGGGCCATCCAGACATTAATGCTGCTGAATCTTTTCAGCCCCTTATCCAGCCCCTGAAACAGACTTGCGCTGAACAGGCACATCCAGATCAGCAGCACGATGATCTTGATGATCTGGTCGTATCCCGGAGGAATGGAGAACACATATTCGCCGATGGCGCCGATGACGGGCGTGCCAAGCCCGAGGGAGGTGGAAATGGAGCCGATGATGCCGAAGGCGACAAGAACATCAATAAGATGTTTTACAACGCCCCTGCCGCTGTGGGAAAAGCCCGGCTCGCAGGCGGAACTTAGGCAGAGGACATTTTTTTTGCGGTTGAAAATGGTATGCCCCACGGCCACAATGGCCGGGGAATAAAAGGCCCATGCGCTGAGCCCCCAGTGGAACTGTCCGTACATATGGGCAAATTCGTAGGATTCCCGACTGAACGGCTCCAGATGAAAGGGCGGCGTGGTCACATAGTAGATGGGTTCCAGAAAGCCGAGGATGATGATGCTCGTGCCTACGCCGGAGGTAAAGAGCATGGAGATCCAGGCAAAGTTTCCGTATTCCGGTTTTTCATCGGGGGAACCAAACAGGGTTTCCCCGCGTTTTCCCATACTGACCCACACAATAAATGCGAACCAGGCAATACATGTGAGCATGTAAAGCCAGCCGAACTCATGTGTACAGAAGGAAAAGGCCGCGTTTATGAGTTCTTCGCTTTGTGTCGGCCACAGATAAATGGGTATGATGACACAGAGCAAAACTCCCACGGAAGGAAGAAACACTCTGTGTTCGATATTTTTAAAGTCCATGGCGCTTCCTCTGCGCGCCGGACGCGAACCGGGTGCTTCCTTCCCGGGAAGGGCGTTCCGACGGGGGATTCAAAATGAAGATATGAAGGAGAGAAATATTGTCTTCAGGGATGTCCCCGACGAGGGGCATACCTGACCGGAGCGGATAATGATCCGCTCCGGTCTGCTGTTGAGGGAGCGTCCGTTTTAAGAAGGATGCTATGCTTTGAGAACGGCAAGGGCATCCGCCGCGCGGACTCCCTGACCTTTTTCGTAGACGAACACGGGGTTGATATCGAGTTCCGCGATTTCATCCCGCTTTTCGGCAGCAAGGCGGGATACGTTTGCCACCATGCGGGCCAGAGCTTCCATGTCCAGCGGAGCCTTGCCGCGATATCCCTTGAACAGGGGGGCAGCTTTCAGACTTTCCAGCATGGCCATGGCCTCGGCTTCGCCGAACGGCGCGGGAAGCAGCGCCGTGTCGCGGAAAATTTCCACGAAAATGCCGCCAAGGCCTACCAGAACGGCGGGGCCGAACTGAGGATCGTTGTTGACGCCGATAATGACTTCCATGCCTGCCGGGGCCAGCATTTTCTGAACGTAGATGCCGTCGATATCCGCACCGGGGGCATTTTTTGCGGCATTATCCATAATCAGAGCAAAGGCTTCGCGTACTTCGTCCGCGTTCCGGATTCCCAGACGTACGCCGCCCATATCCGACTTATGGGGAATGTCTGCGGAAGATATCTTCATGGCTACGGGATATCCCGCCTTTTCGGCAAGGGCCACGGCTTCATCCGCATTCTTTGCGACTCCGCCCTCCGGTGTGGGGACGCCATATTCCTTCAGAATGGAAGCGCTGGCAAATTCGGACAGCGTGCGGTGTTCTTTTTTTCCGGCAGGAGCGGGAATGGCCATATCCAGCGTGTGTTCTTCCGGCTTGTACCGGATAAAATCTCGCAGATGGCGCAGAGCCGGGAAGGCGTACAGCGGGGGCGGCAATACGGGGACTCCCGCTTTTGCCAGACGGGTCGCATAGGTGGGATTGCGCGTGCTTTCCACAAAGGGCAGCATGGCCGTCGGTTTCATGCGACCGCCGGCGGCGACCTTTTCAATGCCTTCCGTCATGTAGATAATGGCCGGATCCGCGATTTCATGCAGCAGCGTGTATCCCAGCACCACCATGCCCACGGAGGGATCGTCCATGACGGTCTGAAGTACGCTGGCATAAACATCCGCGTCGTAGGAAATGGTGGCCGTAGTATCCAGAGGGTTGGCCGGGCTGGCGTAGCCGGGCAGGAGTTCCTTCAGCCTGGCTATGGTTTCCGGACTGAAGTCGGGATATTCGATGCCTTCCATATCCCCCACGTCGGCACACATGCCGGTTTCTCCGCCGGAAAGATTGATGGAAGCAAAACCGGTGCTTTGCGGCAGTGCCGGCAAGGTGGCAAAGAGCTGGGTTGTCGCCAGCAGTTCTTCCAGATCGCGAACACGGATGACGCTGAATTTTTTGAACATGGCGTCATACATGCGATCCGCTCCGGAGAGCGAACCGGTATGAGAGGCGGCAACCCTGCTTCCTTTTTCGCTCCGTCCGGTCTTGAGGACGACCACGGGTTTGCGCTTCAGCGCGGCTGCGCGCAGTGCGCTGACGAATTTTTCCGGCTGGGTGGCGCCTTCCATATACAGGCCTATGACCCGGGTGTGTTCGTCATCCACAAGATACTGAAGGTAATCTTCCATGCTCACCACGGTGCAGTTGCCCGCAGAGATGGAATAGGAAAAACCGGTGGCCGGGCTGTCCATGAGAGAAAGACAGAGCTGGCCGCTCTGGGAAACAATACCGATGGAACCGGTTCTGTCCCGTTCTTCTGATATGAAGGCGAAGGCGGAAACCTTGTCGATATAATTCATGAAGCCCGCGCAGTTGGGCCCCATGAGCGCAATATCCAGCTCCTTGCACAGAGCGCGCAGGCTTTCTGTCGCCGCTTTGCCTTCAGGTGTTCCGACTTCCGAATATCCGCTGGCGTAGACGACCGCGCCCCGCGCACCTTTGGCCGCAGCCTGACGCAGAAGATCCTCGACAGTTTTCTGCGGCGTGCAGATAACCACCAGATCGATGTCTTCCGGCAGAGAATCCAGCGTGGGCCAGCATTTTTTTCCGAAGACAGTTTCCCGCTTCGGATTGATGAAGTAGACCCTGTCCTTATCGGCATAGGCCATGACGTTGCGGCAGGTATCGCCGCCGAAACCTTCCTTTTCGCTGGCCCCGACAATGGCCACAGTTCTGGGCGCCAGCAGTTTTTTCAAGTCCATGAATATATTCCTCCGCAGGGAGCGCAATGGCGCTTTCCCTCTTACGCCGCAGCGAATACGCGGCCTGCTCTGATGTGGAGCCGCTGAGGGGGCAGCGGCCAGGTCTCCAACGCGGTTAGCCGGCCAGCGCGGCTCCGGCCATGAAACACTCGCGGTTCAGAGGATTGTTCTTGCCCTTTTTGGCAAAATAGGCGTCGATGCCGTCTGCAAACTGTTCCACTGGGCAGATTCCCATGGCGGCTACAGAGGCTCCCAGCATGACGATATTCGCTCCGCGGGGATTTTTCTTTTCCTGGGAAATTTCCGTGGCGGGCACGCGGATCACGCGCAGATCGGGCCGGAATTCCCGGTCGCGGACTATGCTGGTATTGGCAACCAGAATGCCGCCTTCTTCGATCTGGCTTTCAAACATGTCCACCGATTCATTGTTCATGGCAATGAGCGTGGTCATACGGCTGAAGTAGGGGTTCAGAATTTCGTCGTCGCTGATGCGCAGGCGGCAGCTTGCCGTTCCGCCGCGCATTTCGGAACCGTAGGAGGGAACCCAGGTCAGTTTCTTTCCTGCTTCCATGGAGACGTTGGCGAGGATGAGCCCCTGCGTCAGGACGCCCTGTCCCCCGTAACCGGCGCAAATGATACTATGCATTGACTCTCTCTCCGTCTTTTATGAATTCCCCGAGAGGATAGAAGTTTTCCACTGCGGAATTGATGTGGGCCATGCTCGCTTCCGGCGTCATGTGCCAGTTGGTCGGGCAGGGAGAAAGCACTTCGATGAGAGAATATCCCTTGCCGTTCATCTGGTTTTCCAGACCCGTGCGGATATAGCGTTTCAGCGTGTTGATGTTTTTCACGGAAGAAACCGCTCCGCGGGCAAGATAGGCAACCTTGCGTTCCTTCAGAAAGTCGATGACGTTCACCGGCATACCGGTCAGGGCAACGTCGCGTCCTTTCGGAGACGTGGCTGTTTTCTGTTCGGGCAGGGTCGTCGGAGACATCTGGCCGCCGGTCATGCCGTAGATTCCGTTATTGACGATGATGACCGTGATGTTTTCGTTGCGGATACCCGCGTACATGGTTTCGGAAAATCCGATGGCAAGAGCGTCGCCGTCGCCCTGATAGCTGATGACGCAGCATTCGGGGCGTGCGCGCTTGATGCCTGTGGCCACAGCCGCCGCACGGCCGTGCGGAGCCTGTACCCAGTCGATGCCGAAGGTGTCCATCATCAGACAGCCGCATCCCACAGCCAGTGCGCCCACGGTCTTTTCCGAAAGATTCATTTCGTCAAGAGTATCGGCCAGCACACGGTTGATGATCCCGTGTCCGCAGCCGGGGCAGAACTTGTTGTTCTCCACAAGGAGTTTGGAAATTCTTCTTTCCGCCATGATGCCGCTCCTATTTGAGAAGAGAAACCGCTTTCTCTATGATGGTGGTATATTCCGGAATATGCATGCCGCCGAGGAAATGCTCTACCGGTACCTTTTGTCCGCAGGCGATTTTCACGTCCCGTTCGATTTGCGGCAGCGCGCTCATTTCTACGGTGAGATATGCTTTGACGTCGGGATTCACTTCCGCAAAGCCCTTGACGGGGAAGGGGAACAGACTGATGGGACGCAGCAGGCCGAGACGGATTCCCTGCTTGCGGGCAAAGTACACGGCTTCCTTGCAGATGCGCGAGCTGATGCCGTAGGCTACCAGAACAACATCCGCATCCGCAGTCTGCACGGATTCCCAACGCTGTTCGTTTTCGATCATGCGATCGTATTTTGCCTTGATATAGGTATCAAAATCCTTGATATAATACATGGTGGAGGTGATGCGCTTGAAGTCTCCGCCATGCTTGCCCTTTGCGGCCCAGGGATGATCGAGATTCACTTCCTTCATTTCCGGCAGCTCGACAGGTTCCATCATCTGCGCGATGGAGGCGTCGGAAAGTATGAGGCAGGGATTGCGGTATTCCTCCGCCTTGTCGAAGGCCAGACATATGAGATCGACGCTTTCCTGCACGGAGGCAGGCGCAAGCACCAGCAGGCGGGAATCGCCGTGTCCTCCGGAACCGGTTGCGAGAAAATAGTCGCCCTGCGCCTGGAAAATATCGCCCAGACCCGAACCGTAACGCTGCACATCGACAAATACCGCGGGCAGTTCTGCGGACGTGATGTAGGAAATGCCTTCCTGAAGCAGGCTGAAGCCCGGTCCGGAGGATGTGGTCAGGGCACGCATGCCGGCGGCAGCCGCACCGTACACCATATTGATGCCGGCCAGCTCCGATTCGGCCTGAATGAAGGTGCCGCCCACTTCGGGCAGACGCCAGGAAAGATATTCAAGAATTTCACTCTGGGGCGTGATCGGATATCCGCCGAAGAAACGGCAACCAGCCCGGACAGCGGCTTCCGACAATGCGTCATTGCCTTTCATGAGAACGCAGGCCATAGCGATCAGTCCTCCACTTTTTCGTAAACATAGTCGGGGCATACCGTTATGCACACGGTGCAGCGGGTGCATTTGTCGTGGTCGATGGCCACGCAGCGGTAACCTTTCTGGTTATAGACATCGGAGAAGGAAAGCGCTCCGGACGGGCAGTTCTGCACGCAGTAACCGCATTCCTTGCAGCGCTCAAGGTGCTGAATCATGCGGCCTTTTTTGGTTGTTTCCCCCATAATATGCTCCTCGCAACGGGATGAAAGCTGAAACTGGTCGGAATAACTATGAAAATAGATAACAGCATAGGGCGAAAGGTATCCGACCTTTACCTGTAAGGACGCTAGTCGGGAAAAAGGAAAAATACCAAAAAAAATGTTTTTATGATTTTTTGTTCGTATATGCGTATTATTGGTCGGTATATGCCAAGATTAAAAAAGCGTAGATATGTCCATAACGAATGGGCATATTCTGGAACTACCAAAAATCAGTGGGGTATTGTAAATACTGAAAGGGCGGCTTCCCTGCAGTCGGCGCAGAAGAGCCTGCCGTATGAAGGAGCGCGGAAAGCGTGTTCAGCATTGTGCCGCACAGGTATGGCGGCTGTTTCGAATAGGATTGGCCGGATCCGGTAACGTGATTCGGGCAGATTTGTGACAGAGGCGCAAGGCGTTCAGGCCAGCATGGCGGGCAGGAGCGCATAGAAGGCCGCGCAGCGTTCCAGATCCTTTTTCCAGGTATGCTCGTTCGGGCTGTGGGCCTGTTCTTCTCTGCCCGGCCCGAAGCCTATGACCGGAATACCGAACATTCCCGCGATGGCTGCAGCATTGGTGGAAAAGGTCCATTTGCCCGGCACGGCTTTTTCGTTCGGAAAAAGATTGTTCCGGCATCTAAGAGCCGCACGGCACAGAGGATGTTCCTCCGGGATGCTCCATGCCGGAAAAAAACACTCTGCCGGATAATGCAGACCCGTCCAGGAGGCTTTGTCGTAACGGTACATGCTCACGGAGGCTCTTTTTCCAAGGCGGGCGACGGAGGGAAGATTCCTGATCTCGTTCAGGGCGGAATCGGCGTCTTCTCCTGCCGTAAGCCTTCGATCCAGGGAAATTGTGCATCCGTCGGCTACTGCGCAGCGGGAAGGCGAGGAGAAGAATATTTCCGAAACCGTAAGTGTGCCCTTGCCCAGAAAAGGATCGTCGCCCAGGTTTCCGGCAAGCCGTTCCAGTTCAATCAGGATGGGGGCCATGGCAAAGATGGCGTTTTCGCCTCGTTCCGGCGCGGAACCGTGACATGAACGCCCCCGGACTTCCACCCTGATTTCCATGCGTCCCCTGTGTCCGCGGCAGATGGTTCCGTTTGTTGGCTCTGTGGAAACAACAGCTTCCGGCCGCAGACCGCGGGCGGCAAGAAAGTCGCGGATAAGATATTGCCAGCACAGCCCGTCGCAGTCCTCTTCCTGTACGGTACCGGCCATGAGGACGGACATGCCTTCCGGAAGCAGTCCGAGATCACGCATGATTTTACCGCCATAAAGCATGGCGGCCATGCCGCCGCTCTGATCCGAGGCTCCCAGACCGCCGATGCGATCCTGATCTTCAAAGCCTTCATAGGGGTTGAAATGCCAGTTCGACAGATCTCCCGGCCCTACGGTATCAATATGTGCGTCGTAGGCAAGCAGACGCGGCCCTGTTCCCAGCCAGCCCAGAGCGTTGCCCATGCCGTCGATTTCCGCAGTATGCCCGAGCTTGTGCATCTCTGCGATAATACGACGGACAACGGCCTCTTCATGACAGCTTGTTGAGGGCAGACGGATGAGATCCCGCAGAAAGGCGCAGATATCCGGCAGATACGCATGGGCGCGCTCAAGAATATCCTGTATGGGGAGGGCGGCGGATTGGGACATGACGGATCCTCCGTGCTGGCGTTTAATCGGATTCTGGTTCGGAGTTTTTTCCGCTCCCGCAGCGTCTCAGTATGCGTACGGACAGCAGGCTGAACAGAGAGGCGGCGCCGATGACGGCAAGCCCCGTCCGGAAGTTCCACGTTTCTCCGCACCAGCCCAGAAACATGGGGATTATGCCTGCGGAAATGAGGGAGGCCAGAGGCATGGTCAGAGACATGACCAGAGCCTGCCTGTCCGCCGGAAAGGCCAGCGCCATGACCTTGAACAGGGAAGGAAAGAGCAGCGCGATGGAAAAGGCCTGAAGTCCCATACCCGGCAGAGCTGTGAAGCGTGAGGGGAGGCACATGAGCGTCAGCGCGACGGCATGGAGGATAAGGCCTCCGGCCAGAACAATATAGGGATTTTTTCTGTCCGCAATGACCCCGCCGATCACTACTGCCGCAGGAGTGAGTACACGGGCGGCCGCAATGGCCATATTTGCCCCGGCAGGGCTGAAATGGACGTCCTGTACAAGATAGACCTGAAGGATGCTGTAGACGGAAAACTCGCCGATGCAGCTTATGGCCAGCAGCGACATGAGCGCCCATGCGGCAGGGGAAGCCGCAATATCATGAACGCCCCGGAAGGATGGCGGGGCGGCGTAGGCTCTGCCTCCCCTTCCAAAGGCTGCAAAGGCCAGACCTCCGCAGAGCAGGGACAGCCCCACGGCGAAGAAGACTCCCTGCCAGGGCAGAGCAAGCAGAAGAGCCTGCGCTACCAGAGGAATGCAGATGAATCCGACATTCGGAGCAAATTCATGGACGGCAACGGCCTTGCCCCAGTCTTCGGGATAAACCAGACTGGACAGGGTGGACATGGCCGCAGGAAAGTAGAAGCCTGCAAAGAATCCGAAAGCGAAAAAAATCGGACGCGCAATCTCGAGGCTGTGGGCCAGCGGCATGAGCAGAAAGGCCAGCCCTGAAAAGGTCAGAGAAAAGGCCGTCATGCGACAGGGACGTATCCTGCTGAGGAAGAAGCCGCACATAAACTGGGCAATACAGAAGCCGAGGCTCTGCATGAACAGGAGAGATGTAGCGGCCGCGTGGCCGACATTCAGGTCATGTTCAACGCTTACCAGAAGAGGGCTCAACGTGGCGCGCCCGGAATAGTTAAGCCAGAAGAGCATGGCAACAAAGGCGGCCCATGGGAGGGCACGGCGGAATTCATAAGGCGGCTGATCCGTGCGGCTTCCGGAGTTTCCCCGACGATACAGAACCTTACTTGCGGCTGCTTGCTGGAGTTTGTTCAACATAAGGAGGGCGGCTCCTGATGCCTCTGGTATTTGAAAAATGCTGCCTGCCGGCGAGTTTTGTCGAGAAGACGTTTTCTGTCCGGAGCCGACTATTCTTCATTGTGCGACACGGCCTCGGGCTGTCCGGACAGAAACTTCCCTCCGCACAGACGGTTTTCCGGCGGATACGGATTAGATACCATGCGAAGTCCAAGCCTTTGGAGGACGAGCGTCCCTTTACGGATTCCTCCGGTTGTCGGCCATGCGTTCGAAGGAGACCGCAGCATTGTCTGTGTGCGGATGACGCATCAGGAAAAGGGTTGGGGTGAAGTTCATGCAGGAAAAAAGGAGGACGATATGAGGGTATCGTCCTCCTTTTTCCTGCTTTTGCTTATTATCTGATGCTGCTGCCGGCCGGAGCTTCGGCTGAAAGCAGACTGAGCCCGCCGTCCCATTCGGCCGTAAGAATCATGCCCTGAGATTCCAGACCGCGCAGTTTGCGCGGAGGCAGATTTGCCACCACGACAACCTTTTTGCCGATCAGGTCTTCGGGTTTGAAGTGCGCGGCAATGCCGGAACAGATCTGCCGGGGCCGATCTTCACCCAGATCCACGTCGAAGCGCAGCAGCTTGTCGGCATTTGGATGCTGCTCGGCGGCGAGGATGATTCCCACACGCAAATCCAGCTTTTCAAAATCTGCGAATTCGATAAAGGCTTTCGCCCCGGGCTGGGGCTGTTGAGCGGGAGTGGCTTTTTTATTTTCTCCCTTCTCCGTTTTACCGGTCTTTTCTTCTTTTGTCGGCATTTCCAGACGGGGGAAGAGGGCGGACTTCGCGGCGATGGGTTCGCCCGTGCGCAGATGTGTGCGGCTTACAAGCAGATCGTCCAGCTTCGCGGCGGAAAAGCGTTTTTCGTCGAGAGGATGGCCGAGCTGTTCCTGCATGGCTGCGGAGGAAGAAGGCATGACCGGCCACAGCAGCGCGGCCACACGGTACATGGCTTCCAGCAGCGTGCGCAGCACCGCGCCGAGTCGTTCGGTTTTTCCTTCCTTGGCGAGAGTCCAGGGAGCCTGAACATCCACATATTTATTCATGGCCCGGACAGGTTCCCAGAGGCAGTCCAGAGCCTGCGAACAACGCATCTGGCGGAACAGTTGCACATAATTTGCACAGGCATTGTCCGTCAGGCGGTTCAGCTCCTCGTCCGCTTCGTCGGGGACGCCGTGGGCAGGAACCTTGCCGCCGAAATATTTTGCATTCATGGACAGCACGCGGCTGAAAAGGTTCCCCAGATCGTTGGCAAGATCCGCGTTGACGCGGGTGATGATGGCTTCTTCGGAGAAGGAGGCGTCGGAACCGAAGTTCATCTCACGCATCAGAAAATAGCGGAAGGCATCCAGCCCGAAGACGTTCGCCGCCACCTGCGGATCCACGACGTTCCCCAGAGATTTTGACATCTTGGTATCTTTCACCAGCCAGTAGCCATGCACATTGAGATGCCGGTATATGGGCAGATCGGCCGCTTTGAGCATGGTCGGCCAAAAGATACCGTGCGGCTTGAGAATATCCTTGGCCACAAGATGCTCTCCGGGCCAGTATCTGCGGTAGTTGCCCTTTTCGTCCTGCTCGTTGTCCGGCCAGCCCAGTGCGGAAATATAGTTGGTCAGCGCGTCGAACCAGACATAGCAGACATAATTCCTGTCGAAAGGCAGTTCGATACCCCATTCGAGGCGTGTCTTGGGACGGGAAATGCACAAATCTTCCAGCACCCCGTTTTCCAGCATGGCGAGAACTTCATTACGGTACCGTTCGGGACGGATGAAGTCCGGATTATCGAGGATATACTGCTTCAGCCAGCCCTGATATTTGGACATGCGGAAAAAGTAGTTTTTTTCGCTGATGTATTCGGGCCTGGTAAGATGCTGAGGGCAAAGACCGTTTTCCAGTTCCTTCTCGGTATAGAAACGTTCGCAGCCGGTGCAGTAGTGGCCGCCGTATTCGCCGAAATAAATATCTCCCTTGTCGTAAATGCGCTGGAGGAAGGCCTGAACGGCAGCTTTATGCGCGGGATCGGTCGTCCGGATGAACTGGTCGTGTTCTATGCCCAGTTTGGGCCACAGGGCCTGATATTCGGCGGAAATGCCGTCCACAAACTCCTGAGGCGTCTTGCCGGCCTTGGCCGCGGCTTTGACAATCTTGTCTCCGTGTTCGTCCGTCCCCGTGAGCATACGGGCATCTTCTCCGCACATGCGGTGAAAACGCTTGAGCGTATCCGCCACAAAGGTGGTGTAGGCGTGCCCGAGGTGAGGCCGGGCGTTGACATAGTAAATGGGGGTAGTGATGTAGAAGCTTTGCACGTGCCTTACTCCTGACCTTCCTGAGCATGACGGGGGTGCGGGCCGGGACGTTCGCCCGAGCCGTCCGGTTTGCGTTTGCGTTTTTTATTGAATTTTCCGGGAACCGTCTGTCCGCCGGATACGGGAGAAGAAAGAGCGGAGGACGCATCCGGAACGGCGTCGTCAAGCTCCTGCTCCAGCTCGGCAAGATCGGCGTCCAGCGTATCCGGAGAAGCTCTGACCACCATGAATTCGGTACTCTGACGATTTTCCTTCTGCGGCGCGGAACCGGGATGTTCCGTCCTGTGAGGATGAAGCGCCTGCCATTCGTCCAGAGTCATTTCCGTTTCCTGTCCTCCGTCCGGCAGTACCACTACGCTGTTGCGGAACATGTTGCCGCGCAGTACGCGCATGGTTCCCTGATCCGTCTGATAGCGTTTGCCCAGTTTCGGACAACTGCGATGGAAGGCGTCATAATTGGCCTGTTCATAGCTCAGACAGCAGAGCAGACGACCACAGATACCTGAAATTTTGGCCGGATTGAGGAACAGATTCTGTTCCTTGGCCATTTTTATGGTGACCGGGGCAAAGTGCCGCAGGTAGCGTCGGCAGCAGCATACCATGCCGCAGTTGCCCAGCGCGCCGAGCATCTGAGTTTCATGGCGCACGCCGATCTGGCGCAACTCGATGCGGGTATGATATTGCCGGACCAGATCCTTGACCAGCTCCCGAAAATCTATGCGGGTCGGCGCGGTAAAGTAGAAAATGAGTTTGCTGCGATCAAACAGACTTTCCACATCTACCAGCTTCATGTCCAGCTTACGGTTCATGATGCAGCGTCGGCAGAATTCCCTTGCTTCGCGGCAGAGCTGTTCATTTTCAGCGGCACGGGCAAGCTCTTCCGCCGTGGCGGCGCGTGCAACCAGAAGCTGGCGTCGACGTACGGCGTCGACATCGGCCTGCCGCTCCTCTTCGGCTTTTCTGGCTTTTTTGCGCCTGTCGTCGGCTTCCAGCCGTGCCTTGATGCCGTCGCGACTTTCCAAAGCCCGGGGGGCGGGAGGATTTTCCGGAGACTGTTCTTCAAACGGCTCTTCATCCGCAGGGGGGGATGCCGTAGTTGCAGAGTCCTCTTCCTGAACGGGGGCTTCCGCCTCATCGGCGGGTGGAACGGAGTGGACTCCGGGGGCATCGGAGGCAAGGGCCTCCAGTTGTGCCTGCGTCAGACGTACATAGGTGCGCTGCCAGACGATGCGGCCGAAGGCCGGGCCCTGTTCGCTGCGCACCATGACACCCCTTCCCGGGGGAAGTGCAGATCCTTCCTGGGGGTCGTAAAAGCATGCCTGAACCTGGCCATGCTCACTGAATCGTATGCCAAGTACCTGTTTCATAAGATATATCTATAAAGACGAACAGTTTTATGCCGTCGGATCGGGTAAAAAGGTGAATTTCCTTTCATCCGCTATTCAGCCGCCTCTGTCAATAAATGCTCTGCATCTGTCCCGTGTACGGCACTGGCGGCGAGAGAAGAAAGCGCGTATAGCATGTTCCCGGCACATCTTATCGGAGATCTGTAAGGAGAGAATTATGATGGATCGTGAAGCTGCGCTTGAACTGCTGCGCGAACCCGGCCCTGAGCCTCATCTTGTTCAGCATGGGCTGGCTGCGGAGGCCGTGATGCGCGCCCTGGCACGGCATTTCGGCGAAGACGAGGATATGTGGGGCCTGACCGGCCTGCTGCATGACTGGGATTATCCGCTGACGGCGGCCAGTCCCGAACGACATGGTCTTGTGACGGCGGAAAAACTGGAAGGCTCGCTTCCCCCGGAAGCTCTTCAGGCCATTCGCGCTCATAATGCGGAGTGCAACGGCAGCAGGGTGGAAGGACGTTTTGACGTTGCCCTGCGCTGCGGGGAAACCGTGACGGGGCTGATCAGTGCGGCTGCGCTGGTTCGTCCTACGGGAATCGAAGGTATGCAGGTCTCCAGTCTGAAAAAGAAGATGAAGGACAAGGCCTTTGCCGCGTCGGTGAACCGTGAGATTATCCGCCAGTGTGCAGATATGGACATGACGCTGGAGGATTTTCTCGCTCTGGCCATTGAAGCCATGAGCGGAAAGGCGGCAGAGCTGGGACTGGTCAGGTAGTTTCTGCGCCATTGCCGGCCCGGCACTGCATTGGGCCGGTTTTCGCCTGGCCGGGCTGGGGCTGCGGGCGCAGCTCTATATGTAAACGCTGTGCGGTCGTCCAACAGGGAATCTTCCGGTATGCGCAGTGTTTTTTATATGTGTCTGTATTCTCTGTTGTCGGCATTCTGTAGACGCGCGTGCATCTGACATGTGTATTTCCGTTGCTTGATGGTCGTAACGGAGTTTTTTTTACAAGGCAGGCTCAACCAGTCTTCCGTATCGTCCGCGACCGGTTTATGTGGAATATCTTCAGCTATTCCGGTCTTTTTTTATTTGCGGTAGTTGCATAATATCCTTGCTGCTCTCAAATTCGCGTTCGTGATATTTAACCAGCTACAAGCGTCGATGATTCGGGATTCCTGGGATAACGGCTCTTCAGTCAGGCGGCCGGATGCGATTGGCGTGTTTGAATAGAGTGCAGTATCGTGTTTTTTATAAAAATGCCCCGATCCACATAGCTGTGGAACGGGGCGTCTCGTGAAAGGCGGTATGCCTCAGAGTTTATTTTGCCACTTCCGAGTTCTGGTCGATACCTTCTTCTTCAATCATGGAAATGCCCTGACATTCCGGTTCCACATAGTTGCACAGCAGATAATTGCCGTCGCGTTTGATGATTTTCATCCAGCATACGGTCAACAGAATGGACGGGAGAGCCATGAGGGCTCCGGAGAAGTTTCCGAATATTTTCGCCACGCCCAGCCCGCCGATGGACAGCAGACCAAGAGCCAGCAAGGCCTGGACAAGTGCCCAGAAGGAGCGATGCCAGCGGGCGGGGTCGTCGTTGACACCCATACGCGTAGTGGCCACGGAAGAAATGACATAGCAGCCGGAGTCCACTGAGGTTGCCAGAAAAATGGTGGAGAAGGCGCAGTACACCAGCATGACGATTTTGCCGAAGGGCAGGGTGTCCAGCACAGCCATCATGGCCGCCGGAGCGCCGGACTCCTTGAGGATGGAGGCGGCGTCAAGTATGCCGTGGTACTGGATATACAGGGTATAGGAGCCGAATACCCCATGAATGAGGAAGCCCCCTGCGCAGCAGCCGGCCATACCCCAGCCTATGATTTCCCTCACTGTACGGCCGCGCGAGATGCGGGCGATGAACAGTCCCATGAAAGGTCCGTATCCGGCCCAGAACAGGGCATAGAAAATAGTCCAGTCTTTGGGAAAGGTGCTTTCGTTGAAGGGCGAAGTCCAGAAGGTCATGTTCCAGTAGTTGCCCAGCCATTTGCCGACGGCGTTGGTGAAAATGTCGAACAAACCGGCCGTGGGACCGCAGACTGCGCCGTATACCACCATGGCCAGAGCAATGATTACATTGAGGTCGGAAAGACGCTTGATTCCTTTGTCCAGGCCCATCCAGACGCTGCATCCCGCGATGCAGGCGCTGACGATCAGAATGGCGATTTCCACGCCGAAAGAAGGAGTAAGGCCGAACAGGCTGTGCAGGGCTGCTTCAACTGTAGGCAGGGAGATGCACATGGTCACGGCGGTGCAGAACAGCAGGCCGAGAATGAAGAAAACATCCGTAGTACGGCCGATTATTCCGTTGGTGTGTCTGCCCAGTACGACTTCCGCAGCGGAGCTGATACGCAGCACGGGCCTGCGGCGGATATGAAACATGTAGGCGATGGGCAGGGCGGTGATGAAATAGGTACACCATGCGTTGGGCCCCCAGTGCATGAGCAGATAGGCCAGCGACCAGTCAAAGGCTTCGGTACTCAGGGGAGCGGCATACTGGGCCGGGGTGATGATATCCCACAGAGGTTCGATAATGGACCAGAACATGACCGCGCCGGCCACGCCGGAACAGAAAATCATGGCTACCCACGAACGGAGGCTGTAGCGGGGCTTTTCGCCCGGTTCGCCGAATTTGATGTCCCCATAGCGGCTGCATGCGAAATAAATGCACAGTCCTATGAGAGCGACGGTAACCCACAGATACAGTGCGCCGAATTTGGCGGCAAAGGGCTGATAGATGGCGCCGATGATTTCTTCGGACGCTTTGGGGAAAAGCAGCATGGGCAGACTGATTACCAGGATGCTGATCACCGCAGGCCAGAAAATGGTTTTTTCGGGACGTAAATCCTTGGTCTGTTGTCTGTTCTGAGGCTCGGTCGACATGAAGTCCTCCTCGAGGATTAGTGAAGATCGCGGGAAAAGCCACTATCTCCACTAAGCAAGCTTTGTGCCAAAATGTACATTTGAAAAAAGCTTATAATTCTGACGCAACAGAGGAATAAAAGCCGAGGAGGTCTCTCCGTAGCGACAAAAATGTCGTAATTGAAGACAGAATGTGTATTTTTAAAAAACTCTAATTATTATAATATAATAATTACTATTTTAGGTTTGGGCGACATTTCTGTCATGTGCGAAGGAGGCTGGGAGAAGAAGTTGTCGCTTTTATTTTGTGATTTATAGAACAAGAATACGGAAATTTCGCTTTTCCAGAGACAGGCCGATGGTGTGAAAGGGCGGAGCATGCGCAGGAAATACGGCAGGACAAAGGGGCATCAGGCCGCTTTACAGGATAAAACAGCCTCAGGCGGAACTGCTGAAGCTTTCTGGCACGTTTTTTGGATAAAGTTACGGCAACCGGACACTGAGCTTATCCCCCCGTTTTTTTCAGGTCGTCTCAACATCTTCATGTGCAAGGAGAACGTACATATGGCCGCCAAAGCGAAACGTGCCGCCCTTATCGGTTACGACTGCCTTATTCCCAAACGTCTTGAAGCCATGCTCGCGCAGGGTGGTCTGGACAATTTCCGCAGATTCATGGCCGAAGGCAGTTTTATTCCTGAAGGCTACAATCTGCCGACTGTGACCCCGCCTTCCTGGGCCACGATCTGTACCGGCGCCTATCCCCGTACGCACGGCGTAGAAGACTATTATTACTATCATGAGGGGCGCAGCCTTGATTACAAGGAAACCTCCCAGGCCTTTGGTTCGGACATACTCACGGCTCAAACCATCTGGGACGCATGGGACAAGGAAGGCAAGAAGTGCATCGTGGTGAACTATCCCATGTCCTGGCCGTCGCACATGAAGAACGGCGTCATGATTATGGGAGAAGGTCTCTCTCCGGTGGAAACCCGCTGGCCCCTGCACGGCAATGAACACAAGGAGTTTCTGGCTTCCGAGAGCGTGATTTCCTCTGATTTCTACCCCATGGGCGTGCAGTGCCGCTTTGATGATGCCAAGGGTTGGAAGAATCTGCCTGAATGCGACGAACCTCTGGAAATTGAAGTGAAGATGCATTTCAAGGAATCTATTGAGCCGGTGAAGGATCAGGTCTGGTACGGCCTGACCTGGGAAAGCGGCGACGACGGCTATGACGTGTTCGCTCTCTGCCCGGAAAAGGACTACTCCAAGGCATTCTTCACCATTAAAAAAGGTGAATGGAGCGAACCTGTCCAGCATGATTTCACCATCGTGGCCGACGGACGCACTGAAAAGGGCGTATTCCGCTGCAAACTGATGCAGCTTTCCGACGATGCGGAAGAGTTCAAGCTGTATGTTTCCGGCATTGCGGGCCGCATCGGTTTCATTGTTCCGCCCGAGGCCGCGCAGCAGATCGATTTCTCCAAGCATATCACCGCCAATGATATCGGTCTGGTTGCCTATCTGCACGGTATCATCGATACCGATACCGTATGCGAACTGGTGGAATTTCACAGTGCCTGGCTGTGGAACACCGTTGAATCTCTGCTCAGAGCCAACCCGGACTGGGATCTGTTCTATATGCACTCTCATCCCATAGACTGGTTTTATCACGGCTGGTTAAGCGACCTTGACAGCAGGGATCCGGAAGTGCGTGCTAGAGCGGAAAAGATGGAGCGTCATATTTACACCGTGGAAGACAGGCTGCTCGGCAGGCTCATGGATATCATGGGGGACGAAACTCTGATGTGCGTATGCTCCGACCACGGGGCCACGCCCATGGGGCCCATTCTCAATACCGCCCATGCTCTCAGAGAAGCCGGACTGTGTTCCTATGAACCCAAGAAGTCTGAAAATTACTGGGATATCTACGAGGAAACAGAGGGCTTCAACTATGTGCTGGATGTGAGCAAGTCCCAGGCTGTGCCTCAGCGTTACATGTTCGTGTATGTCAATCTTAAGGGTAAGTATCCCGGCGGCATTGTGGAGCCGGAAGATTACGAAAAGGTACGTGATCAGATCATCAACGCTCTGTTGGACTACAAACATCCCGAAACCGGCGAACGGCCCGTGCTGCTGGCCGTGCGCAAGGAAGACGCCCATGTCTTCGGCATGGGCGGCGCGCAGGCGGGCGACGTGGTGTATGTACTCAAGCCCGAATACATGGCGGAACACGGCTACGGCCTGCCTACCGGGGAATCCGGCTGCGGCAGTCTGAAAAACCTGCTCATGTTCCGCGGCCCGAACATCAGAAAGGGATTCCGGTATCCCCGCCCGCGTTGGCTGGCCGATATCGTGCCCACGCTGTGCTATATCACCGGCAACCCTGTCCCGGCCGATGCTGAAGGCGGCCCCATCTATCAGATTATGGAAGATCCCAATCTGGTGAAGTAGGCTGTTCGGAACATTCCATGTAACATGGGATCTGATATTCCGCTGTCCCTCATTCCTTCCGCGCAGTCTCTGAAGCTGGCCGGAAGCAGGAGAGCCTCCGGCCCGGAAGGAATATTGCATACAATCAAATCCCCCTGTTTGGGGAACATTAAGGAAAGCGACATGGCTGAAAAGAAAGCGATACTCGTTCTTGCCGATGCTCTCGATCTCAACGCCTCCGGCGAGGCTCTGGATGCGCTGAGAAAAAAGGCCGCTCTGCTGCCCTGCGCCGATTGCGCCGGGCTGGCCGAACTGGCTGAAAAGCTGGGCGCGGTGAAAACCGACGCTTCCGGTATTCAGGCCGCCCTTGACGGCGCCAGGGGAGATTCCGTGCTGGTCATGGCCGAAGGCGACGCCCTTGCCGCCGCGCTGGAAGCCGCCGACCGCCGTACCCTGGTGGTGGTTGCCACCGGTAAGGGCGCGGCTTTTTACGGTATGGCGATCAACTCCAAGGCGGGCACGGTGGAACGCGCAGTGAACGCGCAGGATATGGCCGTAACCATTGCCACCATCGCAGATCTTCCTGTGGATGAAAGCTGCACCGGCGCGATCATCTATCAGGTGATGAAGAACCCCAATCTCAAGCTGGATGAAATCCGCAAGCTTAAGGAAGCTCTGGTACGCATGGAATCCGTGATCCAGCGCGACAACCGCGAACCGTGGGACAAGCACGACTGCGCCTGATGAAGGCGGGGCCGCCATCCCGGCCTTGCGCGAGCCGACGGAGAGCTGAAAAGTCCTTCTGCTCCGGTATTCCGGAGCGGGAGGACTTTTTCCGTACCCGCTTGCAGGCAGAAAAAGGTTGCTACAGGCACAGTTCTTGCTATATTCGCTCAAAATGACAGTAACAGACAGCACTGCCAAAAAAGTTGTCTTTTGCCGCTATATTGAGCTGCGGAAAAGGAGAAGCCGTATGGATCCGATAGTGAGCGAACTGGTGGAGAGACTGCGCGGGAATCTGGGCGCTTCCGCCGTTACCATGGATACGGAGCATCAGTACACGGTGGAAATGGAAGGTTTTTTGCTGATGGTGCATTACCTGGAGGATTCTGAACAGATTCTCTTGGCTACCTGTGTGGCTCCACTCCCACAGGGAGAACGGGAGAACATTTTTTTGGCACTGCTTCAGGGACAGTATTTTTTTCAACGCACCTCGGGTGCGACGCTTGCCGTGGATAACGAGGCATCCTTCATCGTGCTGCAGGCGGTATATTCCCTGCGTCTGCTGACGGCGGGCAGCTTTATCCATGCCGTGGAGCGATTTATGCAGGCGGCTGAATACTGGCGCAACGAATGCGAGAAACTGGCGAATGCAGGGCCGGAAGAGACGGACGTTCAGGCTGTCATGCTGGCCAGCGGTCTGCGCGTGTAGCGCGGCCTGTCCGGGCATAGCCTGCTTCCGGGCGGTCTCCTGCCCTTTTCTCCAGATATTTTCCGGAGGTGCATATGAATACCATCGGCCCTACTCTGCAAGATTTTTCCCTTGCGGCCGCTCAGGCGACGGATTCTTCCAAAATCAAGGTTTCCGGCCAGGAAGTCAAGAGTACGAGACTGCCTACCTGGGCCTCGACCAACCATGCGGCCATGACGGCTTTTATCGCGGCCATACGCAGCGAGCTCGGCAGCACCATAGCCGATGCCACGGAGACCCGTCTGCACACAATCCTTGGAAACGATCGTCCTCTGACCGCACGCCTGGTTCGCGAAAGCATTGACGATGCTGTGCGCATGGCCCAGACCCGCCTGAACGCTCGGGACAAATTTCTTTCCGACATCGATCCCCAGCATGGATTTACCTCCGCTTTCGATCAGGCAGTGGCTCCGCTGCGGGGCAGGCTCGACGACAAAGGGCTGGCGCAGCTGCGGGAGGCCATGAAGCAGGAACTCATCGGGCATTTTCCTCCCGAAGCCAACGATGCGGGCAATCCGGCCGCGCTTGCCAGCTACATGATTAGCCGCAGTGTCAAGCTTTATGGCTGTTGCAGTATGCTGGACTTGCCCATAGCCGGACAGGGAGGCGTCCGCAGCGGAGATCTGGTGAGTCTGGGCCTGCTGATGGGGAACAATGTAAAATATGCGGGCGTTCTGTGTCAGTTCCTCCCTTCCATGCGCGCCTTGCAGCCGCAGGGGGAACTGACGCCGGAAACCATATGGCAGAGCCTGTTCAATGAGCCTCTGCCCGAAGGAGTGCCGACGCAGGGAGCTGCATTCAGCGAGGCTCTGAGCCGGCATCTGGATACCGGGCTGGAAATGTTCTGCCCCGGCAAGAGCGAGAAGCTGTGTATGCTGTGCCGGCATATGCCCCTGGATCGGGCAAGGGAGATCATCACCACAGGCAGGCCTGTGACCATGAGTGATCTGTCCTCTCCCGGCCTTTCGCTGTCGATGAGGCTGTCTGCCAAATTTTCCGGAGAAACGCTGATAGCTCGCGACGTGACCCGCCGCATGAGCGCGACAATGGCCGGCCCCGACAAGGCGACCATTTCCACTCCTCCCCGCATTGTGGTGGGCGACAAAACCTTTATCGTAGGCAAGGACACGCCCTTCGCCTTTGCTTCGGATGCGGATAAACTCTCCTACCGTCAGGGCAACCTGTCCACGTTTTCGTCCGGGATCATGGACGCATTCCGTGAGCTTTGCGGAGGCACCAGCGCGAACCCCCGTCAGGCTGAAATGCTGGGTATGCTGGCCTCGCAGGCCCCCATGCGCAACCTGCTGGGTACGGGCGGCATGGGGATATTCAAGGGCGTCGTGAATACCCCGCTTATTGAGCATTCTTCCACCACAGTTTCTGTCGGCATGGGCGATGACGGCGTGGCCCATGTACGGATATCCACCAGCGATGACCTGGGTGCCGTATGCTTCTCCGGCTTCGCAAGCGTAAGTTATGACGTTGCGCCAGACGGCACGGCCACGCCTGTGGATGTCTTCGTCGCGCCGGTTTTCGGCAGTGCGGCTCAGGCCCTTGCAGCGCAGATCAAAGAGAGCGGACGCTCTACAGGCGAACTGCGGCACGCTGTGGCGGAAGCCCTTCAGGCCGGAACGCTTTCTCAGTGGGAAGCGGACAGGCTTGAAGCCCGACTGGCTGACCGAGTCGTCAGCCCGGAAGATCTGAGCGAGACCGCGCGGAATATGCTGACGCTTCAGACAACGCTGACATCCCGGGAGTTTGCTGAGTATGTGAACTCTGAACGTGAGCTGAACGCAATCACTGCGGAGGAGGCCCGGTTCCTGCTTTCCTCTGTAAATGCTGAAGGCGGGACGGATGCAGCAGATGCGGCAGGCGGAACGGGTGCAGTCGCTGCGGAAGAGGCCGGGAACCGCTTTTCCAATCCTCCCCGCATTACGGATAAGAGAGAACTGGTCGACTTCCTCAGAGGTCTGCCGGCTGCGCCTGTCCATGGAAAGGTGGAACATGCAGGAAAGACAACGAATTTTGAGGGGAGGGAGTGTTCGCTTTATACCTTCAGCGGGCTGGTGTTCCGGGGCGACTCCCGTGACCCCCGAGTCATCAACGCGGACGGAGGCTTCAAGAGCAAGGATGATTTGAGCATTCCCGAGCATCTGCGGGATGCGCAGGGTCTTGGTCAGGCCGTTGGCGCTACGGGCACCGCGGGAGTCTCCTGTGCCAGGGAACTCGGGCGCTGTCTGCCCTATTGCGATTATGGCAACATGTTTGGCAGGGGTTTCGTCTATATCATTGATACCACGAAGCTCGGAGAAGGCCGGCAGGCCTACGATATGGCCGCCATTTCCGTACGCAACGGCTTAAAGTCGCAGGATGAAAGCGGCGGCGAAGTCAACGTGACGGATATCCCCTATTCGGCAGTCGTAGGCTGGTTGGAAATTCCAAATGCAGACGATCTGCATAAGGGAGATCCGGACGGCGGAGTGGCCGCACTGATGGCTTCGCTCAATGACAGGCATGTAACTTTCAACATGCAGTATCAGGCCTGACGGGCATATCAGTCAGAATTACAGCCCCTGATCCTCATGGAGCGCGGGGATTCCTTCAACACGGGCAGTTTCATCCGGGATAATCGCCCAGGGGCTTCACTGCCCGTTGTTTATTGAGGTCGGCTCTGGACACATCTTTCTCCGCGGGGCGGGCGCGGTACGGCGTGCGTATCGGCGTACCGTTCGCGCGACATGCGGCATCCTGAAAACGCCGGGAACGCTGCCGCTCATTTCGCCTGCTTTCATCGGCGCGGAAGTCCGGCCCGTGCTGTTCGGGGCAGCGGCACGGCTGCCGAAAGGTTTCATGTCGCAGCCTGAGCAGCCCCGGCACTTGCGGCTGAAAGGGCCTGTTTCTGCTGTCCCCGCGCATATCGGCCGCGGGAAGCACGGCGCAGTCCGGCGGGAGAGCTTTCTTCTTTCGGTTACAGTCTTTTCTGCTGAACACATTTCTGGCCTGTGCCGTCGCTGCGGGGGCTGCCGGAAAGGTCTTTCAGCGGGGTATTCCTTCAGCGTGCGTTCATTCCCAGCCGTTTCATCTTGCGCTGAAGAGTGCGGAGGTTGAGTCCCAGAGCAGCCGCAGCTTCGCCTCTTCTCCAGCGGCATTTTTCCAGAGCCTGACGGATCAGGCGTTCTTCCATCTGAAGGGTGGCCTCTTCCAGCGTCAGGCCTTCATGGCAGTCGGGCAGAACAAGGCCGGCGCGACCGGCTTCGCCCAGCGAATCCAATGCGGCCTCGCCGAAGGCCGCGTAACGATCGAGGAAATTATACAGCTCACGGACATTGCCGGGCCAGCTGTAATGCTCCATGGCCAGACGCACGGGGAGGGGAATATCAATGGAGATTCCCCTTTTTTCCATCCATACCGCCGTCAGCAACGGAAGATCGGCCAGACGATCGCGCAACGGCGGCAGGGTGATGGAGAGTACATGGACGCGATAGTAGAAGTCCGAGCGCATGGTCTTTTCCCGAACCATTTTGGTCAGATCCTGATTGGTAGCGGCTATGAGGCGAAAGCTCGACTCTCGCGGAGCCGTACCTCCTACAGGTGTATACATTTTATTTTCCAGCGCGCGCAACAGCTTGACCTGAAGCTGAAGAGGCAGTTCGCCGATTTCGTCAAGAAACAGCGTTCCGTTGTTGGCCGCGCCGATATACCCTTCTTTATTGCTCGTCGCACCGGAAAAGGCCCCTTTAGTGTGACCAAAGAATTCGCTTTCCATCAGCGATTCGGGAATGGCTCCGCAGTTCACCGGAATATACGGCCCCCGTCTGCCGCTCAGGGCATGAATGGCGCGTGCGGCGACATCCTTGCCGGAACCGGTTTCTCCGTAAATAATGATGTTGTTTTCCGTCTCCGCCGCCTTGAGTACAAGTTCATATACCTTGCGCATGGCCTCGCTCTTGCCCACCATACCGCCCAGCCCGAACAGTGAATCGGAGGAGGTCTTGAACTGCCGGTTTTCCTCGCGCAGGCTGAGTTCCATGAATTTCTGCTCGCTCACATCCATCATCAGCCCTTCCAGATACCACAGTCCGCCATCCGGACCGGTGACCCCCTCGCCCTGATCCCATACCCATTTGATACGTCCGCCCGGCAGAATGAGCCGGTACATGGTCTGATAGGGCTGTCCCATGACAACTTTGTCGTAGATGGATTGCCGCTGACGCGGTAAATCGTCCGGATGCGTCATCCTCTCAATAACATTCTGATTCTGTTCGATCATGTCTTCGGCAGGAATACCCAGCAGGTCAAAACTGCCACGGCTCACAAATTCCAACACATATTCAAAACCCTGTTCGCTTCCCCGGGCCTTTTCCACCCGGCAGCGGTAGGCCATGCCGGGAATATGCTCCAGCAGGCGATGGTAGCTTTCCTCTACGGAAGGCAGAAATTCGTGCGTCATGACAGGCTCCTTGCGGGGATGTCGCGCTACGCGACAGATATGTCGTGTCTGACATGGAAGAAAGACTCCGTCAAGGATGAAGCTGTCCGCTATATTCCAGCATGTTGCGATACAGGCATGTATGGCACGAAAAATGCTTGTTTTCCGCGCAGATTCTTCCCGAGCGTGAAGCGGCGGGAGGAGCGACATATCGTACAACCATGCGGCGGCCGGATTGTCCGCCCAAGTCTTTCCCGGAGGACGCCATGTCTCATCAGCAAAGCATCCGTATGACCCGCAAGGGCGACATTATTGATCTCGATATGGAATCCGGCCTGTTCGGAACACTCCATCTGGACAACGGTGCGGTTCCCGCGGAGGAACGCCCCGGCACGGCGAAAAAGCTGCTAGCCGCCTCCGCTCTGTACTGCTACTGCGCCGCGCTGGACAAAGCTCTGGAATCACGCGACGCCAGATACCGCAGCATTGAGGGGCGCGCCACGGTGGAAACAGGAATCGACGATAAGGGGCGCGGTCGTGTGGTGGGCATGACTCTTGACGTGACAGTGCATATGGACGAGGAGTACGAGTTCATCTTTGACCGCGTGTCCAAGATCATGCGTCAGGGCTGTCTGATAACCGGCTCGCTGGAAGGGGCCTTTCCGGTAACATACAATCTCGAGCTTGACTGCGACGAGGAATAGGATTTCCTCCGGCGTAGTCTATGTCGTCCCGCCGGAGAAAACACGGTTGTGAAAAAGCCCCGGAATGA
>LBJMC04202__coassemble_537_pt1 | contig 26927 bp, 26 predicted proteins | sample LBJMC04202__metabat2_low_PE_018 | metagenome-assembled genome bin LBJMC04202 | reverse complement strand
AGGGCGTCCTTGGTATGATTATACTCATCACCGTGGTGCTTGGCGGCATACTCACAGGCTTTTTCAGTCCCACTCAGGGCGGAGCCGTCGGCGCATCCGGAACCCTGCTCTATGCCGTTGCCAGACGTCGCATGACCTGGCAGGGCTTCGTCACCTCTCTTGTCACCACGGCCCAGGTCACAGGCAAGCTGCTTGTCATTCTGGTTGGCGTCGGGCTGCTGGGCAGTTTTTTCGCCGTCACGCGCGTGCCCTTTGAACTGGCGGATTTTGTCACGGGGCTTGGTGCCAACAGGTATGTCATACTCCTCGGAGTGGTAATCCTCTATATTATTCTGGGCTGCATGATCAACGTCATTCCCATGATCCTGCTCACTCTGCCCGCCATCTTCCCCACCATCAGCGCACTGGGCTTTGATCCCGTATGGTTCGGCGTGGTCTGTGTCATTCTCATGGAAATGGGCCAGGTCACCCCTCCCGTGGGCATCAACGTATTTGCCATGAGCACCGCCGCACCCCATGTGCCCATGGCCTCCATTTTCAAATATATCGTTCCCTACTTCGTTGCCATGCTGCTCATGGTGCTCATTCTGACCATCTTCCCTGCACTCGCCACTTGGCTGCCCGACATCATCATATAAGCTCTCTTTTCGTCTCATAGCTCCTGGGGCGGGAATCACAGGATTCCCGCCCTTTCTATACTTGAATCTTTTTCTTTTATTCCATTAATATATTCCGTAAAGGATCTATCATGTCTGAGAAAGAACTTGTTTTTTCAATTTTTCAATCTGTTTCACTAAATGCATGCCGCCTAATCAGGCTTGAGGAATGTATAAATATAATTTATAATGCTCTATCTCCATTTATACCTGCCTCTCTTCTCGTCTGTTATTTTATTAATCGCATAAGAAAAAAAATAACTGTACTCACTACAGCCGGAAATTCCCTCGATAATGAAGAAATAGAAGATGAAAATATTATTTTACTAAGTAAAGAAGAGTACGAAAACACTCTTTTTGATAAAAAAAATCAAATACATCTCTGGCCTGATTATCGAATATTTCCCGGTGTTGCACGACATTATCGTCATGTTTTTCCATCTTACCTGTCTCGGCTGAGCATCAATTTTATAGACAATTCGGAAAATAGTCTTCTTTCTCTTTCTTTCTGTGCTAAACAGAGCGGATTATTCAATAAAACACACGCATCTATACTGGCAGAGTTACGCCCTTTTCTTTCCGCCCTCATGGAAAATTTTCTTCCTGCCAGCCCTTCAGAAGAACCGGGAGCCATCTTTACTTATGGAACAAGTCAGGACGACATCGCACTGCTGCGCCAATGCAATGGCATGAGCGCCGTACTCCGTGAGATGGAAGCCGTAGCTCCTACCAATGCAACGGTTCTCATTCAGGGAGAAAGCGGCGTGGGTAAGGAAGTTGTTGCCCGCGCCATACACCGCCTTTCTCCCTTTGCGAATGGTCCTTTTGTCCCCGTCAACTGCGGCGCCCTGCCGGATTCGCTGATCGACAGCGCCCTGTTCGGCCACGAAAAAGGTGCGTTCACCGGCGCCCAAAGTTCCAGCAGGGGCTTTTTTGAGCAGGCTCAGGGAGGCACCCTGTTTCTGGATGAAATAGGAGAACTGCCTCTTGCCGCACAGGCCAGATTACTACGGGTGCTGGAACGGAGGGAACTTCAACGCGTCGGGGGCGAGCGGCGTATCGGCCTGAACATCCGTATTCTCGCCGCTACGCACAGAAATCTCCGCAGTATGACGCGTACGGGAAATTTTCGCGAAGATCTCTGGTATCGTCTTTCCCTCTTTCCTCTGAAAATTCCCCCTCTGCGCCAAAGAAGAGAAGACATCATCGTCCTGCTCCGTCATTTCTGTGCCACCGCGCCGGCCAGACTCGGACTTTCCGGTTCATTCACCGTTCCCCCTGCCACAGTCAACGCCATGCTCACGGCACGCTGGCCGGGTAACGTTCGTCAGCTGCAACATGCCGTAGAACGCGCTGTTATCCGAGCAAGCATGAACGGAAAAAGCGATATTCTGTTCAGACCGGAGGATGAAAACGAAGACATTCCTATTGGAACGGAGCATCAGGAAGAAGATTTAAGCAATCTGGACGCTCTGAACAAAAACCATATTCTCAGAGCATTGCATAAATGCAAGGGGCGTATCAGCGGAAAATACGGAGCCGCCCTTCTGCTCGGTATCAACCCAAACACCTTGCGAAGCAGAATGAAGCGTATGGGTATCAGTGCAAAAGAATATTGACATGTCGTTTATGACAAGACGCACGAATACTCATTATGATCGACATACAGAACTGTAATTAATATATTGAAACAATAAGATAACGTCATACGTTGACCTATCTGCCAGTCTGGCTAAATCGTACAAAAACGGCATGTCAACGTTCACACTGTTTACGATAACACAGGGCCAGGACACACCTGATACATCCTGGCCCTGCATATGAAATTCTCTCAACCGATATACCTTTTGGTCTTCCTCTCCATCTGTGATTCAACTACGTTCCGGCACAGGAACCGGTTTGCCTTCCGCGTCTACGACAACCTTCTTTACGGCGGCGTATATCTTTTCCATAGCCTTGCCCGCCATCATCCGTTCTTCAAGGCTGTCCAGCATATCGCTCTCTTCCATACCCTTACGGAATTCATCCACGGGCTTTCCGGCCTGCACGGCCAACATACGCACCTGTTCATCCACATCCTTTTCCGGGATACTGATGCCCGTTTTGTACGCATAGGCAAGCAGATACACATGACGCTTTGCATTTTCCTCTGCCATGCGCTGCCCTTCTTCCCTGGATGAGGCAAGTACTTCCTTCATACGGGGATCATTTTCCACGCCGGTATTCCTCAAAAAGCTTTTCATATCTGCCATATATTCAGCCAGGAATATCCGTTGCAGACTTTCAGGCACCTCTACATCTTCCAGACCGGGCAACATACGGAAAAGAGCTTCATTGGCCTCCTCCCGTCGGGATAGAACGCAGCGATTCATCACGGTCGTATAGGCCTTTGCCTTCAGCGTTCTTGCATCCGGATATCCGAGTTTTACGGCAGTTTCGTCGGTCAGAGACGGCACTTCACGCCGCCGGAGAGAACGCAGCGTCACCTTCAGGCGAACAGGTTTTCCACGCAATGAGGGAAGAGGATAATTTTCCGGGCAGAGCATAACGCCTTCCCCTTCTTCCCCTACATGAAGTCCCCGGGCCACCTTTTCCACAACCCGCGACAAATCCGTTTTTGATGTTTCTTCATCCCGTTCCACGGCAAAAGAATCCAAAGGCAATGACATTTCCTGTTTTTTCAGACCCGGCACAGGCATACCGTCGATATCCCCCTCGACGCTCACGTCCATCACATCCCCATTCGCAGGAAGACGCCTGTCCGTCACGGCCTCCAGCTTCACAAGCGGACGCATAAGGCGTTCAATGGAACGAAAAACCTCCGCGGGAGGAATATCCGGCTCGCGGACTTCCAAAGCCAGTGCAGAAAAATCATCAGGAAAGGGAATATCCGGCAGTACGTCCGCCAGCATGACAAACTTGAATTCCTGCCCATACGCAGGCAGAGCTATACCCCCTTCCGCCTCCGGCCAGGGACGAGCCACAGGGTGCTTATCCGCTTCACGCAGGGCCTGAGAAGAAAATACGGACGCCATATGGGAGACAGCTCTCTCCGCAACACGTCTCAGAAGAGGATCATCTTTTGCAGCTCCGGCAAGTGTAAACCCTTTTGGAGCCTCTTTTTTAAGATCGCGCAGAGCCGTATCCATGAAACTCTTCACGTCGGATGCCGTTGCAGTAATGGAAAGACGGCAGCGCGTACCATTCATCATGTCGATGACATATTGCATGATTGCTCCGGAAATCTCAGCCCATACCGGGCAGAGGGAAAAGGGTTATCGACGCCGGTACGCCTCACACGCGAATTGCGGCAAGATGATGTTCCAAACCGTCATGTCCCATGATGACAACGTTCTTGCCCCGATATTCCTTCCGGCCGGCAAGCTGCAGGGCTGCATGCAGATTGGCGCCCGTTGTCGGCCCGCAGGTCAGCCCTTCCTTGCCGAGCAGACGACGGCAGGCACGAATGGCATCTTCTGCACATACGGGAACCACATGAGCAATCAGAGAACGATTCAACACGCTGGGAACAAAACCCGCCCCTATGCCGCGCAGAGCATGAGGAGCAGCCTTGCCGCCGGACAATACCGGAGATTCGGCAGGTTCGACCGCCGCAATGCTGACAGGGTGCGAAGATTCGCGCAGACGCCGTCCCACACCGCTGATCGTGGCGCCGGACCCGACACCGGAAATGAACAGGTCCGGCTGGAAATTCAATTCGGCGCATTGCCTGAGAATTTCCGCTCCGGTAGTTTCATAATGAATTCTCGGCCCCTCCTGATTATAGAACTGATTCGGATGGAAAGAGCCCCATATATCAGAATGCAGATATTCAGCCAGCTTCTGCGCCCCAAGCATGCCGTCCTTCGCGGGAGTGATCTTGACCTCTGCGCCAAGCAGACGAAGCAGATGCGGAATACTGCCGTCTTCCGGCTCCGGCATGACAATAAACAGGGAAATTCCTATGGCGGCACACATATGAGCAAGACTGATCGCAAGATTACCTGAAGAGGCTTCCACTACACAGCCGCCCGGTTTCAATTCACCGCAGTCCACAGCCTGCTTCAGATAGCCCCATGCCGTGCGATCCAGTGCAGATCCGAACGGATTGCAGGCTTCATATTTCAGAAAAATATTGGCTCCCACCATGCGGGAAATATGCTCCAGGCGCAGAAGGGGGGTATTGCCTATGCGATCGGTCAGATGGATCACGCTCCATTCTCCTTGTTTCCTGTCTCAGCCTCGATGTTTTCCTCCAGCAGGTACAACAGCTTGACTGCCGCCTCCTCCGGAATACCCTCTCCTATTTTCCAGTTCCAGAGCATTCCGTCCACCTCCAATACGGGCAATCTGCCGCTCAGCCCCATACGCGCCACCAGAGGAGGCTCGGACATAATTTCCAGATCATGATGGATTCCAGTATGTTGCATGGCCATACCGAAATTTCTGCTGATTTCCGAGGCTCGCCTTGCATTGGTATCCCAGATCACAATCTTGCGTTTTCTGCTCATGGCTTGCTCCATCAGCGGGGAACCTGTTCGGGGCAGGCCCCCTGCCTCTTCTTCATGTTAAGCAGTAAATTCCGGATGCAGATTATACGCCATTTCAATACCGTCATGCAGTGACCCGGTGACAAGGCAGCCATGACGCATAATCTTTTCCACACGGGCGAAAACGTCGGCATCCTTTTCCGGTACGGAAACGTGCGCGTCGATGGTGATTTTCTTGACCCTGCCCTGACCAAGCTCATTTCCGCCCACTTCGAGAGTAGCCGTGGCTGAAGCGTTGGAATACGCCACGTCACGCGCTTCCAGCGAACCGAGCAGAGCGGACATATAGCAGAACACCGCCGCACATCCCAGAAGCTGCTTGGCTGTACCGGAACGCTGATCCGGAGGAACAGGGCCGTTGTCGATGATCAGTTCGGGCAACGCTCCGCCGCCCGTCTTCATGGTGTGTACATCCCCTTCACGGGTGTAGCTGATGGTAACTTGCATGAAATACTCCTGAAAAAGTTTGGGGGGAGGTTCAGTCCGGAGAACAGCGCCACATCAAAAAATATGGCCGTTTTCCGCAAAAGAGTATAGCAAAAACAATGCCATACAAAACTATTCATTTTTTCAATATATTACAGTAAATCACCATGAATAACTCCATATTTTTAATGTGTCTTTTCGTATAATATATTGTTTTGACACATATATATAAAACACATAAATAAAGCACATAAATATTTTATATGCTTTCGGAGCGCATATGTCGGAAAATGCCGTTATATCCGCCTGCCAGCGACTTGTCGCCAACCTCACGGAAACTCTGCCCCTTAATGAAATGGCACATCAGCTTTGCTTCTTTCTGATGGATGCCGTCCCCTCCGATCGAATGCTGTGGTATGCCCTGGCTCCCGGGGCCGACTCGGCGGAGGCATTGATTGACTATGCCAGAGGCACACATGCCCGTTCCGCATCTCCCGGAATTTCCCAGCTTCTGCGTTCTCGAGTTGTCCGCTCCCTGTGCCACCCGAAATACAAAGACATTCTGCTGTGCCCCCGAGCGACGGCTGTGCCTCAAGTTTACCGTTTCATGAGGGATTCCTTCGGCAGCGTATACAACTCCTTCCTGTGTCTGCATCTTCCCGCAGCAAGGGAAGGAGAAACTCCCCATGCAATATTCTGGATGTCGCTTGATCCGGACAATTACTCCGAGGAAAGCGTAAGACTGGTTGCAGCTTTTCGCCCGCTGCTACTTGACGTTTCGCGCAGACTTTCCGCAGAACGGGAACCTGTCTCCCTGGCAATGATTGACGAAGGGACGGTCAATCTCTCTGCAGAAAGTCTGCTGCGACGCTGTAAGGGACTTCGGAAAACCATGGATCAGGTAGACGCCGTGGCAGACACGCACGCCACAATTCTGATCCACGGGGCAAGCGGCGTAGGCAAGGAACTGTTTGCGGAAGCCATTCACGCACTCTCACCTGTACGTCACGGCCCCCTGGTTCGCGTCAACTGCGGCGCCATGACGGAAAGCCTGATGGACAGCGAACTGTTTGGCCACGAAAAGGGCGCGTTTACGGGAGCCGCAACGGCTCATGCCGGCTTTTTCGAGCAGGCTCGCGGAGGCACACTGTTCCTTGACGAAGTAGGCGAACTTTCGCCTCCGGCGCAGTTACGTCTGCTGCGCGTTCTGGAATCCGGCGAAATCCGACGGGTAGGCGGCAGTCGAAATATTCCTGTTGATGTACGGGTTATTTCCGCCACGCACAGAAACCTCTGGGATATGGTACGCCGGGGCCTGTTCAGAGAAGATCTGCTGTTTCGTCTGGAAGTTTTTACTATTGAAGTTCCTTCTCTGGGCGAACGTCATGAGGATATTCCTCTGCTTGCAGAACATTTTTATCATAGCGCAGTGCGTACCCAGGGCCTGGAAAGTCCTCCTCTGCTGACAGGCGAATTCATGATGTCCCTCCAATCTCTGAGCTGGCCTGGCAACGTACGGCAATTACGCCATGCCGTAGAACGAGCCGTCATACTCGGTCATGCCGCGAAAAACCGTATTCTCACCCTCGCTCCCCAAGATGCGGCGCGCCTTGTCATCACTGATTTTTCCAAAAAGTCCGGACGAGGAAGACCTGCTTCTCCACCACCCGATCCGGAAAGAATTCGTGCCGCTCTGCTTTCTTCCGGCAACAGAATACAGGGCAGCGGCGGCGCGGCGGCCCTGCTGGGTCTGCCGCCGAGTACGCTGCGAAAACATATGCGGATACTCGGCATCCCCCTGCCAAGACAAAGCCGCAACCAAGGCGGGGAAAAGCCGTAAAAAATTCCCCCACGCAAAATGGCAGAGTTTTTGCAAAGACAATGGAAAATTGAACGCCTTTTTGCGTGGCCCTACAAATTAAAAACGGCAATAACAAACTGGAAACATTGCGCCGAACGATATGCCGGCCTTGCCTATCTTGCCTTTTCCATGATTTTACTTTGCCGTATCATAAAAACTGCTCTCTAACTGTAAAATGAGTTTCAGTTAAAATGAAACGCGTCGCAGGATATCTCCTGCGACGCGTTCTTTTTTTTCTGGATAGTTAAATTCTAATCAGTTCATATTCCCCGTTGCCCAGGCCGATGGCTTCCGCATGAGAGATTTGCGTATGCCAGTCCGTAACGGGATGAATATTAGTGAAATGATCGTGATGAGCATCTTCACATTGCCCAAGGACACTGCTTCCGATAACCGGAGCGGCGTTCACCGCATCGATGCAGGCGTGATCCAGCGCAACGGGATCGAAGCTGGCAAACATGCCGATATCAGGCACAATAGCCGCATCATTTTCGCCATGACAGTCACAGCAGGGAGAAACCTGATTGACGATACTGACATGGAAATGCGGACGACCATCCACAACAGCCTTGGAATATTCGACCATACGGCTGTTGACGTCACTGCTGTTGGCGTCGATATCATTTTCTATTGCATTGAAGTTGCAAACCCCGATGCAGCGGCCGCAGCCCACACATTTTTCATGATCGATATGCGCCTTATGATCGGTAATGCTGATGGCACTCTGCGCACAGTAGCGGGTACAGGTCCGGCAGCCCCTGCACTTTTCCACATCTACGGTAGGCTTGCCGTTGCAGTGCATGGCCATCTTCCCCGCACGACTGCCGCAGCCCATGCCGATATTTTTAATCGCTCCGCCGAATCCGGTAAGTTCATGCCCCTTGAAATGCGTCAGGGAGATGAAAATATCCGCATCCATGATCGCTCTGCCGATAAAGGCACTCTTGAGGATCTTCCCGCCCTTGACAGGCACTTCCACATCGTCCGTTCCCTTCAGACCGTCGGCAATGATGATCTGGCATCCTGTGGACAACATGGAAAAGCCGTTTTCGTTGGCTGCGGTCATATGTTCAAGGGCGTCCTTGCGACGACCGACATACAGCGTATTGCAATCGGTAAGAAACGGCTTGCCCCCAAGAGCCTTGACTCTGTCGGCAACGGCCTTGGCGAAATTGGGGCGCAGGAAGGAAAGATTGCCCGGTTCGCCAAAGTGCATCTTGATAGCTACAAATTTGTTTTCAAAATCAATGTATTCGATACCTGCCGCAAGCATGAGCTTGTCCAGCTTTTCCAGCAGACTGACGCCCACCTTGCAACGCATATCGGTAAAAAACACTTTTGAAGCGCTCATAATCATGTCCTCCACATGGTCAGGTTCACGGCGCAGTTTAGAAAAAGGTCGGAAGGGACGCAATATACAGAAATATCAATTAAAGACAAAATCAGACCTCGTACTGAAAATTCCGCCTCACTCCACAGTCCCGCGGGGAATGAACCATCAGATACTTGAAATACATTATCGAATATTCTCGCAACGTGACATCCCATACCTCCCGGTCTGTCGAACAGGTCCTTTCCGAAATCATGTTCCGATAATTAAGGCTTCCATATACAGAAAGGCCCCATTTTGGGGCCTTTCTGTACACGGAGAAAGCAGATTCCGTCTATTCGGACAGTTCGAATTCTTCTCCGGCTTCCTTCTTCACGTCCAGCGCGATTTTCCAGAGGATGGAGACGATCAGTGCGCCGAGAGCAAAGATCCCGAGTCCGATGGAAACTTCCCAGAAGGAAGGCGTGTAGATTTCAAAGGTTTCATACGGAGTCGGGGTAAAGCCACCGATGAGCAGCCCGAGACTCTTGTCAATCCACGTGGCGATGAACAGCATGATCAGGGCCCAGGGAAGAATCCTGTCATTGGTACGGAAACGGGGGATAAGCAGCAGGAACAGAGAGGCAAAGGCAAAGACCACAGCCGTCCACATCCAGCCGTTCACCCAGGCGTCCACGCCTTCATGTCCCATAAACAGGAACACGATGGGATCCGAGTGTCCGGGAATACCGCTGTAGAAAGCGGTGAACAGTTCAAGGCAATACAGGAATATATTAATTCCCATGGCATAGGTGATGATCAGCGAAAGCGGACGCACCACGGCCTTGCCGGGATTGAATCCGGTCAGTCGCTTCAGCATGAACAGCAGCAGAAGCAGCAGCGCGGGGCCGGAACAGAACGCGGAAGCCAGGAAGCGCGCGGCCATGACTGCAGTGAGCCAGTAATGACGCCCGGGAAGGCCGGCATACAGGAAACCGGTGACGGTATGGATGGAGAAGGCCCAGAAAATGGACAGGTATACAAGATACTTGATCCATTTGGGAGGTTCCACGTCATAGCGTTCGGCCTCGAGCGTCGTCCAGCCGATGACGGCGTTGAGGATCAGATAACCCAGCAGCACCGTAGCATCCCAGAACATGACGGAATTCGGCGTGGGATGCAGGAACATGTTCAACACGCGCTGCGGCTGCCCCATGTCCACCACGATGAACAGCATGCACATGACGACTGCGCCGATGGCGAGGAATTCCCCGAAGATGATCACCCGCTTGAACGGCTTGTAGTGGTGGAAATAGGCCGGCAGAACCAGCATGACCGCACCGGCGGCCACCCCGACCAGATATGTGAACTGCGCGATGTAAAAGCCCCAGGAAATATTGCGGGAGAGTCCGGTAATCTTGAGGCCGAAGCAGAGCTGAAACACATAGACAATGAAGGCATAGCCTATGATGCACAGCAAAAAGCAAAGCCAGAGATAAAACTTGGGCGTACCCTTAAGCACTCGTTCGAGCATGGCGTCCTCCTAGATGATGTAGTAGACGCCGGGGTCGGTGCCCAGAGAGGGCTTGCGGCGTATGCTGTAGTTTTCCGCCAGAGCCTTGCTCACCGTCGACTCGGGATCTCGCAGATCGCCGAAGAGAATGGCACCTTCGGAGGCTTCCACGCACACAGGGAGCTGTCCTTTTTCCAGACGCTCCGCGCAGAAGGTGCATTTTTCCACCACCCCGCGCATACGGGTAGGATAGGCGGCGTTCAGATCCTTGATGTAAGGCCGGGGGTCCTGGAAGTTGAAGCTTCGCGATCCGTAAGGGCAGGCGGCCATGCAGAAGCGGCAGCCGATGCAGCGGTGATAGTCAATGGCCACAAGGCCCTGTTCCGTCTGATAGGTGGCCTTGACCGGGCAGACCCTTACGCAGGAAGGATTCGCGCAGTGGTTGCACAGCAGAAAGAAACGGCTCTCCTCAATGTGTGTAGGCAGAACCGGATCCACCTCATCGGAAAAGGCGTGGTGATAGGTGTCGTCCCACACCCATTTTACTTCCTGAGTTCCGGGAATTTCCGGAACATTGTGGTATTTATGGCAGGCATTGATAACCTTGCGCATCTGTTCCACGGTATTGATTTTGCGCGTATCGATGACCATGGCCCAACGCCCGGCCTTCAAGGCGCGGCTGTCGGACTCGTAGCTTCCCCGTCCGGGAACAGCCACGGTCTCCGCAGCCATGGCCGAACCGACGCCGCCCGCCAGCGCGAACGCCGAAAGCCCGGCCACTTTCAGAAAATAACGTCTACTCGAATTCATGGTTATTCCCCTGAGGTATGACGTGGCAATCCCAGCAGTACGGGTTCACGCTGTTGGTATTATGGCACTTGTCGCAGAATTCCGTCTTGTCGCCATGGCAGGCCATGCAGGTATTCTGCAGGCTGGTCTCCCATTTGCGGCCATCGCTCGCGACATAGACGCGCTTTTCGTTGCGCAACGCCTGATCCCGCCATTCGATGAGCAGGCTCATATGATTGGCACGCATCCACTCTTTCGGCTCAATGCAGGCTGCACCGGCATCCACGGTCTGACCGTTCAGCACGATTTCCCCTTTGGGAAGGGCCATTTCAGGATATTCGTACTTTTCAGAGCCGAAGTTCAGCCATATCGGCATGGTGAAAATCCCCACGAAGACCACAAGGCCGGGGATGACATACTTTGCGTTGTACATTACGCGTCCTCCTCAGACTTGGGTTCGTCCTTGGCTCCGGCGTCCCCGGTGACGATTTCCTCCGCTTCCTGGGTTTCCGGTTCTTCCGGTTCAGGGTCGGGGAAGGGAAGATCTTCCTGCCGCATGTCCATGGTACGGGGAATCTCGCCCTTCATGACCAGCGCATTGGCCACGAGTTCATGCAGGCCGCTGACCGTGACTTCGGGCACCCAGTATTCCGTCAGCGGAGGCAGTGCCGCGCGGTCGAGAGCGCACACGCAGGCCATCCAGTTGACATTGTGCTTGTCCGCCACATAGCGCAGGGCGTTGGCTCTGGGGAAGCCGCCGCGCATACGGATATCCATGATTTCTTCAGTGTTCAGGCCGGAACCGGAACCGCAGCAGAAGGTTTCCTCACGGATGGTGTGTTCGGGCATTTCCACAAAGTTGTTGCACACTGCGCGCAGGATGGAGCGAGGTTCTTCCAGCAGCCCCATGGCGCGGGCCGGGTTGCACGAGTCATGCCAGGTGGCGATGATGTGATTATTGCGTTCCGGGCGCAGATTGAGCTTGTTGTGGTGGATGAGGTCGGCCGTAAATTCCGCGATATGCACCATCTTGGTGGCCGCGGCATTGCGGAATACCGTACCCGTAATCGGGGATACGGGTTGCTCCATGTTCGGAGGCGTAGGCCCGTTGTAGGTAGCCATATACTGGTTGACCACACGCCACATATGACCGCATTCGCCGCCGAGTATCCACTTCGCGCCGAGGCGTTCGGCTTCGGCGTACATTTTGGCGTTCAGCTTTTTGGCTACATCGAAGGAGACGAACGAACCGAAGTTCCCGCCTTCCGAGGCATAGGTGGACAGGGTGTAGTCCAGCCCCAGCTCATGGAAGAGCATGAGGTAGCCCATGAAGGTGTAAATCCCCGGATCGGCGAAATAGTCCCCGGACGGGGTAATGAACAGAATTTCATGCCCTTTTTCGTTGAAGGGAGGATCGATGCGGATACCTGTAATCGTCTCGATATCGTCGCACAGGAATTCGACGATTTCCTTCATCGCGTGGGGCTGAATGCCCAGGTGGTTCCCGGTACGGTTACAGTTGGACACGGGATCCATGATCCAGTTGGAGGCAAGCCCGAGTTCCAGCAGCATTTCGCGCACCAGCACGGTCAGTTCGGCGGTGTCGATGCCGTAGGGGCAGTACAGGGAGCAGCGGCGGCATTCGGAACACTGATAGAAGTAGCTGTACCATTCCTTAATGATGTTGGCATCCAGCTTTCTGGCTCCGGCAACCTTGCCGAGAAGTTTGCCCGCCAGAGTGAAATCCTTGCGATACACCGAACGCAGCAGTTCGGCGCGCAGCACGGGCATGTTCTTCGGGTCATTCGTCCCGAGGAAGAAATGACATTTGTCCGCGCATGCTCCGCAGCGTACGCAGATGTCCATGAACACCTTGAGGGAACGATGCTTGTCCAGACGCTCCTTCAGGGCATTGTACATGATGTCTTCCCAGTTGGCGGGAAGATTCCAGTCCTGATCCTCCGGCGCCCAGGTATGAGCGCGCTTGAAACCGAGGCCGAGCAGCGTGTCCGGTTTGGCAGGATAACAGTAGTTCCCGGGACGGATTTCAGACTTGACGTCCATCCATCCCTTGTCGGGAAAAGCCGGCGTAGCGGCCAGCAATTCAGCGGGTGTGGGCATTTTGGGCATGGCCGTACTCCTTAGGCTCCGGTGCCGTTACCGGTTTCCGTTGCAGGTTCAGGCTGCTTTTCCAGCGGCAGACCGGCTTCGGCCATGGCATCGCGGAAGTCGTCTTCATATTCGGCATAGGTGTGGAACTTCTTGGGCGGGTTCCAGGGGTTCACATGCCGTTCTTCGCGGGTGTTCACCTTCATGTTGCGGGTGGGGGACATGAACACCCCGCCCATGTGCATCAGCTTGGAGAAGGGGAAATAGGCCAGAAGCACGCTTACAAAGGTGAGATGAATGAAGAAAATGGGGCTCAGACCTTCCGTGGAGGCAAAAGAGAAGGTAAACAGCCCCATGATATACACCTTGGCCTGGGCGATATCCACCTTGTCCAGATAGCGCATGCAAATCCCTGATCCGGCCACACAAATCAGCAGGAACAGAGCAAACCAGTCCGCAGGCTGGGAAATATAGCGCAGCTTCTGGGTGTAAAGACGGCGCAGGAAGAGGAAACCGAGAGCAGCAAGAATAAAGGCATCCGTAAAATAGAAACGGGGATGCCCCACCTGCATCAGACCGTCCAGAAATTCGACGACCTGAATACATACAGGCACAGGCTCAAGGAAGAAACGAGCATGGCGGATGATGATGACCAGCATGCTGTAATGGAACAGCAGCGCGAACACCCACAGCCACTTGGAGGAATAGTAGGTCAGCCGGGGCACCCCGTTTATGGTGGTGCGTTCAGCCGTCGTGTTGCGGAACAGAGAACGGAAGGTCAGCACTTCCAGAGCCATACGTCCTACCACGGCCGCAGTCGTCCACGGCGCATCCAGACGCGAAGGCTTGATCCAGTCCAGAGAACGCTGCTGGCCGCCCACTGTCGGAATGGCGAACGGCACGGGCGACTTGGCCCAGTAAACGACTCGCCAGACAAAGCCGACGACAAACACGGCCAGAGCGGCCAGAGGCAATGCGCCGAGCACGCCTTGCAGGCCAATCATTGAGCCACCCCACCCCACGATCAGGATGAGCAGGGTCGCTACCAATGCGATGGTCATTCCACTACCCCTCGGATTGACGGTTTCGGGAAGGAGATTCTTCCCTGCGGCGCGGGTCGGCCCGCCCCATGCGCTGTCGGCCGGAGCCGGCGCAATCCACTGTCCGATACGCCCGCACTAGACATCTTTCTCCTCGGAGTTGAACTCCTCGGGAGAAATGCCCTGCCGCTGCGCCCAGCGCAGCAGCGAGGACTGGGCGCGCTTTACCTCGTTCACGCGCATCCTGAAAATACGCTCGCGATCCGCTGAATACAGATCGAGTGCGAGTAGCGCCAAGCTGTCAAGACGGGCTGTTGCACTGAAAAAACCTTCCAGTGTTTCGCAGGAAGGGAGGCTTATTCCCCCTTCTTCGCGCTCCGATCGCCTTTTTCCGCCATCTGATTTTGAAGAGTCGGCGGCGAACAGCGCAGCCCGCAGGATATCCTTGAGCAAAAACAAGGGGCCGACAGCCTGCGACGGCGTAAAATCCTGTATTGCCCGTAAGCGGATCAGATCGTCCAACGCGCCCTTCACTTCGCGGGGCGAGGCATCCAATCCGATAACGGCGTCGAAGAGTATGCCGAGACTGGCTCTTGTCGTCTGCCCGACCGGATTTGCAAAGGGATCCGTACTGGTTCGTACAAAACCTGCGCTTTGCAGAGGATAGGATGAGATAAATCTCTCCACCCACATCCCGAGCAGTTCTTCGCGCCGTGCGGCGCACAATTCCGTCACATTCATGTCAACCCAGCAACTGCTGCCATGACCCTGCCGAAGAAATCCGGACAAGGCCTGACGCGATTTCATAACACTACGGAGAACCTGAACGGCTTAACGTAGCGAATTTGAGGCAAACACACAAGGTGCGAGATCACCATTTTTCGCCGGACGACGGGCGGAGAGTTTTCATAGTCGGAGGCTTCCTGATTTCGGAGCGAAAGAACGAGCTTCCATACCACGGTATACGGCAGCAAATTATGAAGCCGACGGCGCATTGCCTTTTCCCCATTTACCTATTCTTTTGAAAAGAAGGCGCAACGGAGACAAAACACAAGGAGAGCAAAGGAAAAAGGCCGGATGTCACAGCCCGACGCAATGTTCATAACGACGGTTCGGCCCCGCTCGTAGTACCGCTGTTCATAAGTTCGTGCAGAGAGCCGCGCACGGGAAGATCCGGAGTTTCGCAGGGTTCTTCCTCTGAGCAGAAGCCGCTCACGCCGAACAGAGATTCATTTACCGGGGATTGGACCTCATCTCTGGACTTGTCCGGCTCCAAAGGACGCAACAGCACGCTGGGCGCGCCGGAAAATTCAACAAAGGGCAGTCTTTCCGATCCCGCCTCCAACACATGGGCACGATTACGCCACAACCGAAGTTGCAATATCGCCCTTTGCAGAAGAGAAGAGTATGCAGAATTCGTATCGGCACCGCTCTGCATCGTCGCTTCCAGTGCGTCGGCAAGACTTTCCCCTGCCTGCGTACGGCGGATTATTTCGCTGATTGCAGCCATATCTCCATCGCTTTCCGCAACGGGATACCAGGCAATATTTCGGGCCTCTTCCGCCGAGGCCGACACCAGAGAGCGACAGGCCTCACAGGAAGGAGAAAAGTAAATGCGCGTTGCCGAAGCAGCATTTCCGAACGGCAGAGGCCAGGGCTTCATGAGTCCGTGCGCCACGACCCCGGCATCCAGCAGAAAGAGGAACAACCAGACAAGAAACAATGGAGAAAAAAGGCTCTTCTCCGCATATTGTCCGCGCCGCCGCTCTTTCTGCAACGAGGAACGAAAAGCAAGAAAAGTCAGCGCCAGCAGCAGCCCGATAATCAGACAATTGAAACAGGGCGCGGCGACAATCATCACACACAGCAGCACACAGTCCAGCAGCAGGCCGAGAGCCGACGCAAGGTATCCGGCAAAGCCAAGGCCCGGTAAAGAGCCGAGCATGAGGACAACAAAGGCGGCGGCTCCTGCGGCCCACAGGGAAATCCCCATGACCGAAAAATTCTGAAACAGCCGACACCCCTCGGTCACGCACAGAACCTCGGGCGTTCCCCAGAGATTCCAGCAGCAGAATGCCAGTCCGGTCAGAGAAAGGAGGAAGGGCAGAACCAGAAAGCGTGATATGCGTATCATGTGCGATCCTCCGGAAACGGAATGGCATCAGCCTAGCGCAGTCCGGGCCGTTGCGCAAAGGGGAAAACGGCGGACTGGCGCAGCGGAGAGCTTCATGATAAGGAGAAAACTCATTCCATCTCCAAATTTGTCGATTGAAAAATTCCGTCCGGAAACTCTGCAAGGATTAACATGCTCGCCTATCCCGCCATAGATCCCGTCGCCATTTCCATCGGTTCCGTCCGCCTGCACTGGTATGGTCTCATGTATGTGATTGCCTTCTTTCTGGCCTGGCTTCTCGGCCGCTATCGCGCATCCCGTCCGGGTTCAGGCTGGGAAAAAGAGCAGGTGGACGACTTTGTCACCTGGGCCATGCTCGGCGTGGTGGTGGGGGCGCGACTGGGCTATGTTCTGTTTTACGATTTTGAAGCTTACAAAGCGGATCCCATGGAAATTCTGAGGGTATGGAACGGAGGCATGTCTTTCCACGGCGGCCTTCTGGGAGTCATAATCACGTCCTTTTTCTGGGCAAGAAAGCAGGGAAAACGCTTCCTCGACGTTATGGATTTCGTCGCTCCGCTTGCTCCGCTGGGCCTGCTCTGCGGCCGTATCGGCAACTTCATCAACGGAGAATTGTGGGGCAGGGTCGCCGAGGTGGAATGGGCCATGGTGTTTCCCGGCGCGGGGGATCTGCCGCGTCATCCCACCCAGTTGTATGAAGCCGCACTGGAAGGTCTGCTGCTGTTTCTTATTCTCTGGATTTACTCACGCAAACCCCGACCTCTGGGTGCGGTGTCCGGCCTGTTTGCCACGGGTTATGCCCTGGCGCGCATTTTTGTGGAATTCTTCCGCGTTCCCGATCCTCAGCTCGGCTATCTCTACGGCGGCTGGCTGACCATGGGGCAGATTCTCTGTCTGCCTCTGCTCTTTATCGGACTCTGCCTCCTCTGCTATGCCTGGCGTCAGCACAGAGATCCGAGCCGTACCCGAGTTCAGCTCCGGGATGGCAGCGTCGTCTTCATTAAACGACGCTAGACAGCCTGCCAGTCTATTGACAGCCGCGCATATTTAATGAAAAGCTTCTCAATTCCGTTAGCTCAAACGGAAGTATGGAGGATATATGGCCAAGGAAGATGCCATTGAAGTTGACGGCGTGGTGGAAGAGGCTCTGCCCAACGCCATGTTCCGCGTGGAGCTGGAAAACGGGCACGAGGTACTGGCTCACATTTCCGGCAAGATGCGTAAATTCTATATTCGTATTCTGCCCGGCGACAAGGTCAAGGTGGAGCTTTCCCCGTATGATCTGACACGAGGCCGCATTACCTATCGTATGAAATAGTATGGGTACAGAAACCGGGCCGGTATCGCCGCTTCGCCGCTCTGGTACGGTCAGCCTGCCGCCCGCACATCGTTCCGCATCTCTTCTGATCCGTATCGCCCCGGGTGACACGGGTCTTTTTCGCTATCTGCTGGAAGCCCGTGACAATCTCGCCTTCTTCACCGTGCTGGCTCCGGGAGAGGCCCTGCTGCGACTTATCTTTTCCCCTCATCAAAAAGAGCAGGTTCTTGAAGCTCTTGCCGCCATGCAACATCTGATTTCCTTTGAAGTCGGACCATGGCCTCTTCCCTCTCCGCAGCGTCCTGCCGGAGAGGGCGACCATATCCCGGACTAGGCAAGGCTTGTTCGTGGAAAAACGGATACTTGCCCGGGACTGCCAAAATCGCTACCATACGAGACTACACGGACGGCCCGCCCCCGCAGCCATCCCAAACGTCCGAGTCTGACATGCCCCTGTTTATCTACATCACCTGCGCATCAGAAGAGGAAGCCGAACGTATTGCCTCGGCGCTGCTGGATGAACGTCTGGTGGCGTGTGCCAATATTCTTCCCGGTATGCGTTCCATGTATTTATGGAAAGGCAGGCGCGAGTACGCACGGGAAACCGTACTCATCTGCAAAAGCGTTGAGGAGAGGCTGGGCGCGCTCATTCAAAAGGTTCGAGAGCTGCACAGCTATGAAACTCCCTGCGTAACGGCCTTTCCCATTACAGGGGGAAATCCCGATTTTCTGGCATGGATCGAGGAAAGTACCAGCCCTCTTTCCTGAACATCAACTCCATGGAGCCCTTACAATGTCCATCCATCTTTCCGGTTCCCTCGCCTATGATCGCATCATGACCTTTCCCGGTCGCTTTGAAGACCATATTCTTCCGGAAAAGCTCCATATTCTCAACGTATGCTTTCTTATCGAACGTATTGAAGAAAAAAGGGGCGGAACAGCGGGCAACATTGCCTTCAACCTTGCCCTGATGAAGGAACGCCCCCGCATTTGCGCCACGGTGGGCAAGGACTTTGAGGAATATGCCCGTGCCCTTGAAGGCCTGGGGCTTCCTCTGGACGGTATTCGTCGCCTTTCCCAGAATTTCACGGCCTGCGCCTATATCACCACAGACAAACAGGGGAACCAGATCACCGGTTTCAGCCCTGCGGCGATGAATACACCCTGCGATCCGGCATTTCTGCCCGACGTAAAACCGGGGGACTGGGCTGTTGTCGCCCCGGGCAATATGGACGACATGCTCACCCTGCCGGAACTGTACCGTTCTCACGGGATTCCCTTTATCTATGATCCCGGTCAGCAGGTACCTGCTCTCGGCGCAGATCGGCTGGTACAGGGCTTTACGGGCGCGGAGGCCTTGATCGGCAACGACTATGAAATTGAATTGATCTGCAAGATGACGGGCCTTTCCCGTGCCGATCTTCTCGAAAGAGTGACCTGGCTGATCACCACGCTGGGAGAAAACGGCTCCATGCTCATGAAAAAAGGCTGGGACAGTCCGCGACGCATCGCAGCCGTAAAGGTTGCCGCCGTGGCCGATCCCACAGGAGCCGGAGACGCCTATCGTGCCGGTCTGATCAAAGGACTGCACAGCGGTCTGGATATGGAAACCTCCGCCGAACTGGGCTCGGTCTGTTCCAGTTTCTGCATCGAAAAATACGGCACGCAGGAACACGGATTCACCAGAGACAGCTTTGCCAGACGTTACGAGGAAGCATACGGGCCCATGCCTGCGCTTCCATGGTAAAGGACTGCGACATGGATATCTATATTTCCTGCGACATTGAAGGAATAGGCTGTGTCGTCCGCCCGGAACATTCCACTATTCCCGGCAGGGATTATCTTCAGTCCCGCCGCCTGATGACCGCAGAGGTCAACGCCGCCATAGCCGGAGCCTGCGAAGCCGGAGCCGCACACGTCGTCGTTGCCGATGCCCATAACGTAGGCCTGAACATCCTGCCGGAGGAACTGGATGAACGGGCGGAACTGATCATGGGCGCGCCCCGTCCTCTGTCCATGATGGCGGGCGTAGAGGAAGGATTCGATGCCGTTTTTCTTATCGGCTACCACGCGAAACCCGGTACGCAAAACGGACTTATCGTTCACAACCACCACAGCCGTATCCGTACCATGTTTCTGTCCGGGCCGGACTTCCCCCGCACGGAAATGGGAGAACTGGGAATGAACGCGGCCCTGGCCGGGTTGTACGATGCCCCTGTCGTGCTGGTTTCCGGCGACGAAACCACCTGCCTCGAAGCGCACAAACTGATCCCTTCCGTAAACACGGTCGCCGTAAAACGGGGTATGGGGGCATATGCCGCCCGATGCCTGCACCCCCGGGAATGCAGACGGCGTATATACGCCGCCGCCTGCCAGGCAGTCGGCTCCCTGTCCGGACGCGCTCCCCTGCGGATCGGCGAAAACATACGCATGGAACTGGAGTTCACCACCGCGTCAGGGGCGGATCAGGTATCAATCGTCCCGGGTCTGCGCCGTACCGGCCCCATGAGCATGGAAGCCGGCCCTCTGCCGCTGCGGGATATTTTCAATATGTTCATTACTGTGGCGGATCTGGTGGATCAGGTGCCTTATCTTTAAACAGGAGACTTCTGAATATCCCCCTCGGGGTCATAGAAGACAACGCTCCCCCCACGAGTTCAAAATCGGCAAATATTCGGGCAGAACATCTCTGTCTTTTCTCCTTTCCAGGAGCATGATAAAGAAAACACGATGCCCGAAAAACATCAAACCTTATATCTGACAAGACCATGAACCAGAGAACCAGCTCCTTTCACCCTGCAGCTCTGATGCGCACAGGTATTCCCCTCGTGCTTCTTCTCTGGATGGCGGACGTGGGAGCAAAACGCTTTCAACGTGCCATTGCCATGGCCCATCCCCCCCTTCGTGCGCCGGACATTCCGCAGACAGTGAGTAATTTTTTCCCATTTTGCCTTCGCCAAACGTAATTTTATTCACAGAATGACCGATAGTATCCATTAAAATCAAAAGGGATACCTGCCAGATTTCCCCGGAGGGATCATGAAGCTTCGTCTGCTGACCAAAATGATTCTGTTTATTCTTTTGCCGGCCATTATAGGCCTGATGCTTGTTTCCGGCATAGGATACTACCAGTCAAGCAATATTCTGGTTTCCCAGCTGCAAGGCAACATGCAGCTCGTGGTACAAACCCAGACCAGCGGCCTGGAAACAGTATATAATACGCTCAATACGATTCAGGACATGCTTCATGATTCCTCTGCCGTTTCCGCCCTTCGGGAGGCCCGCGACAACGGCGCGCCTGCCGACACGATAAGCCGTCTCCAGCATGAGGCATGCCTTTACATGAAAGAACTGGCCGACAACGACGAACTTATCGCCATGATCGGCCTCACAGACGCTCAGGGCACGGTCATCGCACATTCCTCGGAAAGTTCCGTAGGAACCAGCCGGGCGGAACGCGCGTATTTTTCACGGGCAATGCAGGGGCACAGAGACAGCGAAGATGTTTTCTCCGAATCTACGGGAGAGATGACAACCATCCTCAGCTCTCCGCTTTTTGGGGAAGACGGCAAGACGCCGGTCGGCTGCATCTTCCTCGGCATCGACAACAGCGTACTTGCCCAACGCACGGTCAACAGCACAAAAGTAGGCGAAAAAGGCATCAGTTTCGTCTACAACAAAGCCGGACAGGTTGTCATGCACCCGGACGAATCCGTTACGGGGCGCGACGACAGCAAGCTTGAACATGTACAGAAAATGCTCGCCAGCGGAAGCGGAACGCTTGAATTCACAGAAGACGGCGCCGTAAAAATCGCCTATTACACCTCCCTGCCGGAACTCGACTGGATTATAGCCCTTGAGGTTTACCGCGACGGCATTTTTACGCCGCTCAAGAATATGTTGAGACTCTCCCTCTTTGTGCTGGTTATCTGCGTTCTCGTCGTAGGCGGTATTATTCTTGTCTTTGCCCGCGGCATTGCCGGCGCGCTTTCCGGGGGAGCGGATATCGTGGCTGCGGCCGCACAGGGAAATCTTGAAATCACGCCTGCCAAGGAAGCCAGTCTGCAAAAAGCCATTCAGCGCGGCGATGAAGTAAGCACTCTGGCAGACGGCATACGCCGGATGATCGGCAGTATCAGCAGTCTGCTCAAGGAAAGTGAAGAAAAGACACGGGAAGCGCAGCAGGCTACCGAGGAGGCCAAAGAAGCGTCAGCCATGGCCGAAGAATCCGCCCGCCGCGCGGAAAACGCCAAGCGCGACGGTATGCTTGCCGCCGCAACGCAGCTGGAAGAAATGGTCAGCATCATTTCCTCGGCATCCACCCAGCTTTCCGCCCAGATTGAACAGTCCGATCATACGGCGACGGAAACTGCCGCACGCCTGACGGAAGCGGCCACGGCCATGAACGAAATGAACGCCACAGTTCAGGAAGTGGCGCGCAACGCCTCCACGGCTGCGGAAATATCCGTGGAAACCAAGGACAATGCGGAAAAGGGTGCGAATATCGTTCAGCAGGCCCTGAACAGTATGGATCATGTCCATGAAGTATCCCTCGAACTGAAGAACGATATGAGCCTGCTCAATGAACACGCTCAGGCCATCAGCCGTATCATGACCGTCATTTCGGACATTGCGGATCAGACAAACCTGCTGGCCCTGAACGCGGCCATCGAAGCCGCCCGGGCAGGCGAAGCAGGACGCGGTTTTGCCGTCGTGGCGGATGAAGTGCGCAAACTGGCTGAAAAGACCATGGCCTCCACCCATGATGTGGGCAACGCCATTCGCGCCATTCAGGAAAGCACAAGCAAGAGCATGGCCAGTGTGGACAATGCCGTACAGAGCATAGAGGAAACTTCGCGTCTGGCAGATCAGTCGGGCAGCGCGCTCAAAGCCATAGTCAGCAACGCCGAAACTTCGGCGGATCAGGTCCGCGCCATTGCCGCAGCCAGCGAAGAACAATCCGCAGCCAGCGAAGAAATCAATCAGACCATCGTTCAGATCAACAGTATGTCTTCGCAGACAACGCAGGCCATGGCAGAAGCTGCAAAGGCAGTCTCCGATCTTGCCAACCAGGCTCAGCATCTCAACTCGCTCATTGAGCAAATGAAGCAGCAATAGCCTGTTTTACTTCTCGGCTTTACAGGGGCGGGCGAATGTCAAATACAGCGACATTCCCCGCCCTGTTTATTTTTGAATACTCCCGCTTCAAGGATCAATTTATTTCAGAACTTTTCCAGACAGCACGGACTTCTGAAAACAGTTCATCCACAGGAGACCGTCTTTACAGACGCCTCTGTGCCTGCCCTATTTCTCTGTTCTTTCTTTTACGCTGTATCTATCATCTATCCAAAACTCATCAGGTTGAGGCGACCATCTAATGGCCCTCCGGCTTTTTTGCCTTTTCCTCTTCTGAAAGAAAAAGGCCTTTCCTCCGGGAAAGGCCTTCAAAAATAAAGATGAAAAGGCGCAATCAGGCCTGAACAGGCGCAATTTTTGCATATCCTTTCCAGGCAAACAAGGCTTTTTCCTCTTCATTGCAATACACGTTTTTCACATCGCAGATGTACAGATAATGATCTCCGACATCTACAAACTCACGCAGGGAACACTGCATGGCAATGACGCTGTGTACCGGAATCTGGATATCACATTCAGGAATACTTTGCAGCTCAATACCAAAATCTTTTGCCTTATCTTTTGTCCTTCCTGTTGAGGTGCCGCACTGCATTACCTGTTTGGCAAGAGCCTCGCCCGGGATAGTCAGTACAACGTTTTTGCTGTTTCTTACCATCTCTCCCGTATACGAAGTTTTCATCATGGCAAAGCCGATGGTTTCCGGCTCCAAACTCAGATATGTCCACCATGATACTGTGGCAATATTGGTGCTTCCGGATGGAGTTCTGGAACAGATAAGAGACAACGGATTGGGAGACGTGAACTTTGCCGCATCAAGAAGAGAAAGCTTTTTCATATATTCCTCGAGTAACAATGTGTTGGAGGCGTCCCGGAGGAAAATACCGACGTCCGGCATTCAGCTTTCCTCCGCATTCTTCTGTCTGGCAGCGTTCACACGGAGAATTTCCCGGACGCCCCTGTCCGAGCCGCAAGACTGAAAAAAAATCCTGATGTATTCTCATCCTTACGGATTTCGCTCATGCTGACCATCAGACGCGCTTGCGATGGCTCCCCTTTGTCCCCTATAGAGACGCGCCAAAACGAAACGCCTCTTCCAGAATGGGCTGGCCCGCCACAGCGCCGGCTTCAAAGACGCCGCCCGCCAGCACCTGACCGCGATCCTTCCACTCAAGGAAGCCGAGAAGTGCATGATAATACTCCAGCACCGGACGCCAGTTATCTGGAGAATTACCTTCAGCAGCCATAAGAAGGGCACATTCTTTTTTAGGATTCGCATATCCGGGATTGCATTCGGCAACGGCAAAAAGACGATCAAATGCGGTTTTCAGCTGTCCGGACAGGCCCCAGTAATACATGGGAGAAGCCAGCACAACGATGTCCGCAGCCCGATATGCGGGATAAATCTCCGTCATGCCGTCTTTCTGAACGCAGGGACTCGATACATCGCTGCCGCCTTTCACACAGCCCAGACATCCATGTATATTCATTTTCTGCAAATCAAAGCGGGTCACAGCATGGCCGACACTTTTTGCTCCTTCTGTAAAAGCGTCACAAAGCATGGAAGTATTACCTTTCATACGCGGACTGCCGTTCAGTATGATGATGTTTTTGCTCATAACCTTCTCCTTACTGGTTAATAACGTACATGAAACGTTCGTGCGAAATCATGTTTCGCTCATGCACAAAAAAACAACGAGGCATCCATGCGGAACGGCTCTCCCCCCGCTCTGATGCATAACGCCCATGACTGCGAATACGGCTCACAGTCATCCGCACGACAACGGAAAGGCCTTCCTGTCCGGACAGCGCTCCAACAACAACTTTTTTATGGAAAACTCCGAGAATGCTCTGATGCAGAGCCGCCTCTGTATAACGCCTATCCGTAAATGAACATTTGCCTGTTCCACCTCGAAAGCCGGTCTTCCGAAAATTCTGCCGGAGTAAAAACTCGGACTTCAGGAATGACAACTCTGCAATCCGTTACATTCCGGCGCTACTCCAACATATTGTTTCGAGTATCTATATCAGAAGATTTGTGTTTTCGCTGAATTCATAGCCTCTCCTGCGCTCCGTCAGAGATCGTGTTCGTGTTGAACATGATCCCGGAGTCAAGCGAAGCGCGGCTGCACCGCGACGCCAGAGCATCCGCACTGAAGTTACAGCGTAGGCGCCGGTGGACAGCCCATAGGGCCGTGCCTGTTACGACATACAGGCATGGACAGAAACTCCAGCGGAAGCGTGAATGCTGCTGCTGGTTGAAACCTGGTGACTTGCAGCTATGTTCAGGAACGACACGCCTTAAAGGGACTGTTTGAAATGACGGCTGACCATCAACTCCAGTTCTTCATCTGAACAGGAACGCAGAACCTCCTCCATATCTTCCAGAACCGCACGCTTTGCTTCTGTGTCCGTATTTGAAAAGCGATAGTTGAGAGGATTCAGATAATGGATACCGTCGTAAAAGGTATCTATGCTCAGAGCCTTCAGGAACGTCTGAAGTTCCTCAATCTTTTCCCGTTCCGAGGCCTCGTCGAATTCCCCGCGGGCGGCCATATCCGCAAGCGGCGTATTGGGAAAGACGGTCATGCCCGTCGTGGTGATGCGCGTGGGGTGAACCTGATTGAACATCCGCGCCGTAGCTTCGCCGCTTGCTTTTCCCGCGCCCCGCCCCCCCATGCCTATAATGTAAAACGTTGTATATGTGATACCGGCCGCATCCAGCCTGCCCAGCTGCTCTATCGCTTCCGACGCAGTATACCCCTTATTCATGAGCTTCAGCACGTCGTCATTTCCATTTTCCGTACCTATATAAAGATGACTCAATCCAAGTTTACGCAGCTCCGTCAATTCATTGCTGCTTTTCTTTGAAATATCGTCGATTCTGCTCTGCATGCTCAACTGCGAAAAATGCGGAAGATGCTTCCTCAGTACGGAAATATACTCCTTCAGTTTTTCCGTCGACAAAGTAAACGGATTGGAACCCGTCAGATAAATACTCGTGTCGGAAGGGAAAAAAGGGATAAGCGACTCAAGTTCCCGCTCCATCTGCTCCCCTGTTGCAGCCATGAAGGGATACCCGCGGGAAACATAACAAAAATGACAGTCATTGTAGCTGCATCCCTGAGTCGCCCGCAGCAGAAGCGAATGGGCTTCCTGCGGAGGGCGCAAGGCCGGTTCCGTGAATGGCATATTCAAACTCCTGACAGAAGTTCAATATTTCGTTCGACAAATATTTAGTGATTACTAAAAAAATTGTCAAGCATACACGTTTAACTCTATGCGAGGGACAGAGCTATTCTTCCCGGCTCTTTTTCAGGGGATCGGGCAGCATGCGCACAGCATGGCCCGCAATAGCCTTCAATTCGGACTGAAACAGGCCATCCCTTGCCTGTATGGACAGGCCTTCAAGCATGGTATTCAGCGCACCGGACAACGCCGGAACGTCGGTATCCGGCGGAATCTGACCATCCTGTATGGCCCGCCGGAGCCTGTCGGCAAACATCTGCTTTGTTGCAAGCCGAAGACTGCGGACAGCCTCTATGATTTCCTTCTCCTCTTCTGAAATATTAATGGCGGCCAATACAACCATACAGCCGCAGGGCGTTTCAGGAGAAAGCAATATCTGTGCGGATTCATTAAAAAAATTTTTTACCGCGCTGTAGATGTCAGGATCCGATGCAAAACGTTTTGCAGGAGCCTCCCAGTAGGTTTTTTCATAAAAATTTACTGCCTCGAGAAACAGCGAAGCCTTGTTGCCGAAGGTAGCATACAGGCTGGGCGGTTTGATCCCCATCACTCTGCACAGCTCCGAAACGGAAGCGGGCGTATAGCCATGACGCCAAAATATTTCCAGCGCGCAGCGCAAGGCCCGGTTGCGATCGAAGGCCCGGGGCCGTCCCTTGCTCCGATGTTCTGGAATCGTCTTATTTTCTGTCATAGTCCGGACCTCTCATATCATCATGAAACTCAAAGATGGCATTATTATTTTAATAATTGCTAAAAATTTTTATAAAAATTATTCGCCTTAATTACCATTCATTATTTCTTTAAAAGAAACAATCTGTAATTATTACTCATTAAAATATT
>LBJMC04202__coassemble_530_pt1 | contig 27308 bp, 28 predicted proteins | sample LBJMC04202__metabat2_low_PE_018 | metagenome-assembled genome bin LBJMC04202 | reverse complement strand
AACTGCTGACCCCTTCCGTGTCAAGGAAGTGCTCTGCCACCTGAGCTACGCGCCTGTACCGTTCGGTGAGAACCTCTTTTATTCGGCTCTGCGTCCTTCGTCAAGCATTTTTTACGGCAATATGAAATTTTCCGTTTTTCCGTCGGAACCATCGTGGGGCGCAGGAATTCGATCTCTCCGGATATACTTGCCTTATCGCTTGAAACATGAAACACACACTGTGCCGGAGATATTCGCGCCTTCCATCAATATGGGGGGGGGCTGAATGTCCGACAGGAAGTCTCGACAATGTATGAAAAGCATACCCGGCTTATCTCTGACGGCTCTTCCCGCGACAACATTGAGCCCGTTTTTGCGGCCGACCGCGTCTTTCTTGTCGCTCCTTCTCTTCTCGAACGGCATGAGAAGAAAGCCTTTCGCCTGCCTTCATACTGCCCGGAAAGAGAAAAAGGAATCAACGTACCACGCACGCTCTGCGGAAAATGCCGCCTGCACGGCCGCGCCTGCTCCGTATGAGAACGCCCTGCCGCCTCAACCACGCTGCCTGCGCGCCTGTAACGAAGCGGGGGACAGGAACTTCCTGCGTTCACCTTTTCCCGGTCATACCAAGGAAAAAGGCCCGGGGACATGTTCCTCTTCCGTCTACCGCTCGGCATAAATAAAATCCATGTCTCGGAGGTTCCATGTCACAACATCGAGCTATCATCAAAATCAACGAGGAGCTTTGCAACGGCTGCGGCGCCTGTCTTCCTTCCTGTGCCGAGGGCGCACTCCGGATCGAAGGCGGAAAATTGCGCCTGATTGCCGACAAACTGTGCGATGGTCTGGGAGCCTGCCTGGGTTCCTGCCCGCGAGGTGCGCTCAGCATCGAACAGCGCGAGGCCGATCCTTTTGAAGAACCTGCATCTGCCCACGCCTGTCCTTCGGAACAGCCCGTCTCCGCGCCAGCACAGGCTCCCCGCGCCGTTTCCTCCGGCACGGGACAGAGCAACTGGCCCATCAAGCTGGCCCTTGTTCCTGCGGCGGCCCCCTTCCTGCACGGCGCGGAAATTTTTCTCACCGCAGACTGCGCACCGGGAGCCTGCACGGACTTTCACTCACATTTTCAACATTCCGGCCCTCTGCTGCTCTGCTGCCCGAAACTTGAGCAGCGCGCGGAAATGATACAACGACTTGCCGCTCTGATCCGCGAATCTGCCCCCGCCGCTTTCGTTGTCGTCCGCATGGAAGTCCCCTGCTGCGGTATTCCGGAAGTGCTGGCCGCCGCCCGGAAAGAATCGGGAAGCAATGTTCCCGTACGTGTCACGGTGCTGGATCGCTTCGGTCAGGAAGTATCGCCCCTCAACGGGCCGTCGCTGAAGCCGCTGCGCTGATTTTCTCCGTATCCGGACGTTTAAGGAGCAACAGCCCCGCATCCTTTCCCCGTTACCGAAAAGGTACTGTGCTTATGGATTCATCCTCTTCCCTCCCCCCGAGACCTACTCCTGAAGTAGCACAACGTATCGAAGAACTGCTCCGCGAACAGCTCGCGGAACGCGGCGTCAACCCGGGAGCCCTTCTCCCCGAAGAAATTTCCCGTCATATGGAATGTCACATTGCGCAAGACAACAGCATGACGTATTTCTGGAAAGGGGAAGCAATACTGCATGTCATGCCGGAAATCCGTACGGATTCCGTACTCTGGCGCATGTTCACCCGGGACGACATGCCTGATATGCCCTCTCCGGATAGATCCCGGGAGGTCTGATTCTCCATTATTAACCGAAACCAACAGGATCTTGTCATGATACATGCGCTGCAATGTGTGGGGAACACACCTCTCATCCATCTGGAAAAACTATCCCGCGAATGCGGAGCGCAAGTTCATATCAAACTGGAAATGCGCAATCCCGGCGGCTCCATCAAGGATCGTGCGGCCAGAGCCTATATTGAAGACGCTTTCGCACGCGGTCGGCTTGCTCCGGGCGGAACCGTGGTAGAAGCCACCAGCGGCAATCTCGGCATAGGTCTGGCCTTTGTTTGTGCGGCCCTGGATCTGCGTCTGATCCTGACCATGCCCGCATCGGCCAGCAAAGAAAGAATGATTCTCCTGCGGGGCATGGGAGCGGAACTGATTCTGACGGATGCAAAACTCGGGATGCAGGGCGCGCTGGACAAGGCGGAAGAAATTCTGCGCACCACCCCGGGAGCCTTCTGGCCGCGCCAGTTTGACAATCCTGCCGGGCCTGCCGTCCACTATAAAACAACTGGACCGGAAATTGCCGCCGCGTGTCGAGAACAGGGGTTTGAACCCGCGGCCTTTACCGCCGGCGTAGGTTCCGGGGCAACGCTCTGCGGCACGGCAAAATATTTGAAGGAACACTATCCTTCCCTTTCCGCCTTTGCCGTTGAACCCGCAGAATCGCCTCTTCTTTCCGGCGGAAAGGCCGCGCCTCACGGCATTCAGGGCATCGGCGCGAATTTCGTACCAAAGGTGTATGATCCCTCCGTAGTCGACGGTGTGCTTGCCATTCCCACAGAAGAAGCGAAACAGACCGCCCGCCTTCTGCTCCAGCGTGAAGGCGTGAACGCCGGCATCTCTTCCGGGGCAAATCTGCGGGCCGCCATGCTGCTGGCAAGCCGTCCTGAATTCAAGGGAAAACACATTGTCACCATCGCCTGCGATACGGGCGAACGCTATCTTTCCACGGATCTCTTCCCCCATGACGACAATGGGGCGGCCCATTGAGGATACCCATGAACTGTGAAGAACCGCGTGCAATCACTCCTGTTCGGGTGACAGGCCTCGACGACGTCGCCTCCGCGCTGTGCCGACCGGAATCTCTGGATTCCGTATTGCACGGTACGCTGTGCGATGCTCCGCTGCCGGCTTATGACAAACTCAAGGAAATTCTCGACAGACTCAAGGCCGTACTTTTTCCCGGCTACTTCGGCCCTTCGCGCGTACACATGGAGTCTCTCCGCTACCATGTGACCGCCAATCTGGACTCGATTTATCGCCTGCTGGCCGAACAAATCCGACGCGGAGGCTGCTTTGCCGGAGCAGATTATACAAAAGACTGCCCGGGCTGCGAAACAACCTCCATGGATATCGCCATGCGCTTCATGCGGAAGCTCCCCGAAATCAGAAGACTTCTGGCACTGGACGCTCAGGCTGCATACGAGGGAGATCCTGCCGCATCAAGCCCGGGAGAGACCATTTTCTGCTATCCTTCCATGCAGACCATGATCCACCACCGCATCGCTCATGAGCTTTATCTGCTGAAGGTGCCGGTCATTCCCCGCATCATTGCCGAAATGGCCCATTCCGCAACAGGCATTGACATTCATCCCGGCGCCCACATCGGCGAGAACTTCTTCATCGACCACGGAACGGGCGTTGTCATCGGCGAAACCTGCATCATCGGCAGGGGCTGCCGTCTCTATCAGGGAGTTACGCTCGGCGCGCTTTCCTTCCAGAAGGCGGACGACGGAACGCTGGTCAAGGGACTGCCTCGTCATCCCATTCTGGAAGATAATGTCACGGTGTATGCAGGAGCTTCCATTCTCGGACGTATCACCATCGGCGCAGGCTCAGTTATCGGGGGCAATGTCTGGCTGACCCGAAGCGTTCCTCCCGGCAGTAAAATCGTTCAGGCCAGCGGAGCAAAAGCCAAGCCCGGCGAGCTGCTCGGAAAAAAAACGGATTCAGAAAATCCCGCATAAATACCTTCCGGCGGCGACCGGGAGGCTGCCGCCGGATCAAAATCACACGGAACAAGAGCCTTCCGTTTTTTTTCTGCTCGAAGCTGCAAAGGCTATATTGTGTACGGTCAGGATTCCCAACAGACGAGTCCATGAACGCGCCAGCAGTTCTCGGCAATAACTCTTGTCCGGCCCTTCCGGACTATTTTCTCCTATAATATCACTGCAGTGGATACTGCCCCATTTTTCTTCACACACGGAGCGGAACCAGTCCACAAACTCTTCCTGGACTATTTTGGCTTCCGGCATGGCTACCCCGTCCTCGGCGTCCGGCCCGACCAGATAGGAAAGGACGCAACAGCCCCCCGTAAGTATGCCGCAGGCATCGCCGCTCTGGCCTATGCCATGACACAGCCCGGCCAGGGAGCGCACAAGATCGGGATTTTCCCGCCCCTGCGCTCCGAGAATGAGCAACGCGAGAATCTGACTGCAGCAAAATCCTTTTTGCGACAGGGTAAAAATAGCCCTTTCCAGCGGCTCCAGCGCATCCATACCCCGAACCTCTCCTTTACAGACTTGAGGGAAAAATCCTCCCAACCTATTCCTCTGCGCTCAAGTTGGACGCAGCACCGTCAATATTCCGCCAAAGAAAACAATCTCTCACAGGATACCCTTTATTTTCTTTGATATGTCTACATTGGCACGTTTTATGCTTTTCTCTGGTTGCGTCCGGATCTTTCCGCGTTTTACGTTTCTGAAATCAACCATCTCACCATTATAGAAAAAGCATGTCTGTCGAAAAAAATCAAAAACAATATGGCCGGGACAGCTCTGCGGATATCTCCGCCCTGAATCTGATTTGCGCCGCTCCTTCCTTTGAAAAGGACGCACTTCTGTCCCGAACTCAAAAACGGCTTCTTCTCCTGAATGAGCCTGCAGACAGCTTTCAGCATGAAAAATGCAGGGATTTTTCCCCTCCTTTTTCCAGCCCTTCCATACCGGAGTTTCTGCTGGGCGTTCTTCCGGCTGCTTCACAAACGCTCCAGTAAATATTGCTGAAGGGCGGCGTATTCGGGATACGGCTTGTCTTGCGACATCGCCATTCGCCTTTCAGCCAATCTAGGGGCGTTCATTGCCCTCGCTGGACGCAAGCATGGCTGCCTCAAGAACATTCCGAACATTTTCATCCGAGACAGACTCGCCGGCATAAGAAGGCACGCTGCGGCGTGTCTGCATTGCCGTAAAAATATCCATCAGAGCATGTTTCCCGCTGGGGGAGTGCGGACTGCATATTGCTGGCGGCAAGTCCGGCAATGCGCAACGCGTCTCTTCTTCCCATGTTCATACTGTCACTCCTTGTCTATGCGCGCTCCCTGCTGTTGGGGACACGTTTTACATGGAGAGCATACTACAAAAACATGGGAAAAAATTTCTGAAGGGGCATTGAATAGCGCAGACAGAAAGATGAGACCAAGAGTATGCGCTTTTCCGTTTATGCTCCCGGGGAAGCGTCTCCGGGGCGATGGGGCATTTTTCCCTGCATTTTCCAGATCTGGGCAAGAATCGCGGCCACAGCCTTGTACAGATCCTCGGGAATGGGTTGTCCCACTTCCACCAGTTTATACAGACTCTGAGCCAGAGGACGATTTTCCCGAATGGGCACATGATGTTCGCGGGCAATGAGTTTAATCCGCTCTGCGACCTTATTCATCCCTTTGGCAACGACCAGCGGCGCAGGGCATACGGTGGGATCATAGCGCAGCGCAACAGCATAATGGGTCGGGTTGGTGATGACAACATCGGCTCGGGGAACTTCCTTCATCATACGTTTTGCGATAAAGGCCATCATTTTGTGCCGCTGCTGCTGCTTGATTCTCGGATCGCCTTCTGCCTGCTTGCGTTCGTCCTTGACCTCTTCCTTCGTCATCTTGAGGTTTTCCTCATACTGGTATCGTGTCCAGATGAGATCCACCACGCCTATGACGACCATGGGAGCAAGGGTATACAGGGTCATCTGAAACCCCATATGCAACATATAGGCCCCGAGACCTGCCGCATTTTCGTAGTACAGCGGGAGAAAATTTTCTATTTCACTGCGTATGAACGCATAGGGCACAAAGCCGATGACCGCCGCAAGCAGCGCGCTCTTTCCCAATCGCACAAAGGTCTGGAGAGAAAAAAAGACTCGCTTCAATCCGCTGATGATATTCAGAAATTTAAATTTCGGCTTTAAAATTTTGGTCGACCACAGCTTACCCACCTGTATGCGCAGACAGACGAAGGAACCCAGTGCAAGCAGGAACATGACCGGCAATACCATGATCGCACATTCTTTCACGGCCAGTGTGAAGAGCGTATAGGCACTTTCCTGGGTGACGGGCATGGTTGCCGCATTTGCGAAAAAATAGCGGAATACGCGGGATACATGCTCGACAATAACAGGAAAATACAGGTACATGCCAAGGACTCCCACCACAAGGGTGATGGTCTTGGTTATTTCCTGCGAGCGGGGAACGTTCCCCTCCTTGCGGGCCTTGTTACGCCTTTTGGGCGTTGCTTTTTCTGTTCTGCTGGTATCCTTCATGTCTGTTTCCTCATCTTCCGGGCGGAGTCAACGCACGCAAAAGGTTGAGGAAAAGATCGTCGATGCCCAGCACGTACTGCCGCACATCTTCCGCCAGCATGGAAAAAATAAGAGAAACAAAAATGAAGCCTACCGCGATTTTAATCGGGAAACCTACTTCCATGATATGAATCTGCGGCGCAGCTCTGGTCATGAGGGCCAGGCCAAGCTCTACAAGAAACAGGGAGGCCATGACCGGCCCGATGATTTTCAGGGCAAGGGAAAAGAGCATGGTACTCAGAGCCATAATCTGATGAAAAATGCCGTCCCCGAGGAAAAGCCCCCCCGCAGGAATGTAACGGAACGTCTGAGTAAAGGCATTAAAAAGATAAAGATGGCCGTCAAAACACAGGAATACAAGCAACGTCACCGTGTACAGAAGATGGGCAATGACACCGGTCTGATTGCCGCTGGAGGGATCGGCAAAGGTGATCATGCTGAAGCCCACCTGCATGGCAATCAATTCCCCGCCGGCCTGAACCCCCATGAAAAAAAAACGCAGCGCCAGTCCGAGAATAAGCCCCAGAACCACTTCCCCAAGCAGGATAAGCGCTATGTCGAAGGGATGGGCAGGCATCTGGGTGCCGGACAGGCTCACCGTCGGCCAGATGGCCATTGTCAGAACAAGGCAAAGGGCAGCCTTCCACTGTGCCGGTAACCCGTCCGTCTCAAATACGGGCAATACGAAAAGAACAAGGCTCACCCGCATGAAGGTGAGCAGGAAACTCAACATGGCGTTGGGATCAAAGTTGAAAAGATCCATAGTATCATCCCACGGCCGCACGCAAAAACACTCGCTCGAAATTCCTTGCGCCCGATGTTCAAGAACCGTTCTACAGACCGAGGTTCATGTTTTTTCTTTCCGGTGCGGAGTCTTCCCCCATGTGTTCCTCCGGTAGAATCCTTGTCCTACCGACAGTCGCTTCCCCGGAAATTTTCTTCAGGAGAAGGTAGCTCTCTGCTTTCCGGCTGTCAAAAGCGATCGGCCCGCCAGCCGCGCCGTCCGTTCTACTGCTGGCCGTTGCGAAAGGCGAAACGATGAGGATCTATGCCGTATTTCTTAACTTTGTAGTTAACAATCCGATAACTGGATTTCAGATCGCGGGCTGCCTTGAGCATGTTTCCTCCAGCCTTAATCAGAGCGTCGACCAGCAATTCCTTTTCAAATCTGGCTACGGCATCCCCCAGCGAGAGCCCCGCCTCCGTAGCGGTACTTTCCGCAGTCTGAAGCGAAGGGGGTAAATCGCCGGCACGAATCACCTGATCTCCGGAATACTGCGCGGCACGAAGCAGACAGTTCTTGAGTTCTGAAACATTGCCCGGCCAGTAATAGCGTGTCAGAAGTTCCAGAGCCGGATAGGAAATACGTTTGATTCCTTCTCCCTGTCTCTCTGCGGCATAACGACGCAGCACATGTTCCGCAAGAGGAATGATATCCTCTCGCCGTTCACGGAGGGGGGGAATGCGCAGGGAGGACACTTCCAGCCTGGCCAGAAGTTCCGGCAAAAAGCGGCCCTTTTCGACAAAATCCTCAAGATCCGCCGCAGATGAGGCGATAACGCGGACATCTACATTCACAGGCTCGTCCGCGCCCATCCGTAAGACCTCCTGTCTCTGGATCAGGCGCAGGAGAGCCCGTTGTGCAGAAAGCGTCAGAGACTCCACGGCATCCAGAAAGAGTGTACCGAGGTTCGCCTGCTCAAAAATACCTTTCCTCGTTTGGGAAGCTCCTAAAAAAGACCCTTTCTGATATCCGCACAGCTCTGCTTCCTGATGTTCTGGAGCCAGCGCAGCGCAATGACAGCTCAGAAGAGGCATATCTCTGCGGGGACTGCCGGCATGGATGCGGGCAGCCAGACGATCCTTACCTACTCCTGGCTCTCCTCGAAGGAGGATGGGGGTCCGTCCCTGTGCCATATGCGAGGCAAGGTCAAGAATATGCCGCATGACCTTGGACTGGGAAATAAGCTCGCTCTGCCGTTCACCCTCCGCTCTGGAAACATTTTCCGATTCCTCCTCATTCAGGGGCGGACGATGCTGTCGTGCCATTTCCTCCTGAAGATACGCGGCCTCATTGGCAATGAGAGCTGCAACAACGCGGAGGAAAAGACAGCGCAGCTCCAGATCCTCTCGGGAAAGGAATCTGGTATCGGCGTTGAGCGTTCCGACAACCTCTCCGGGGGAAAGCGCGCCCCCCGTGCTGGACGGAGCAAGGATGGGAACACTGATGAAGGAAAGAGTTCGGAGTTCTTCTTCCGTGCGCTCGAAAAGCAGACTCATGAACAGGGGATGCCCCTGCATTTTTTCTACGATCACGGCCTTGCCGGTGGCGAACACCTGCCCTGTGACCCCGATTCCCGGCGTATATTCGTCGTGAGCGGCGCGAGGCGGCGTATCTGCCAGACATAAGCGAAGCAGGCCCGTTTCCGGCTCAAAAAGCACCAGATGCGCACGCAGAAAGTCATGACGCGAGGCAAGCAGACGCAACAGATCGGTCAGCGTGGACAAAAAAGGCCGCCGCGACCCGAGCATACCTGCCATGAGTCGCAGCGATTCCAGCCAATACCCCATTTCCGTATCCGATCCGGCGGATACGGATGCGATATCCTGTACTTCGGGCATACACTCCGCCTATTTCAATGCGGCGATACGGGCCTTATAGAAACCTGCCTGAGCGGAATCGGCAGGGGGCAGACTCTTGATGAATTCCTCATATGCGCTTATGGCGCGGGCCTTGTCTCCGGCCAGTTCAGCGGCCATGCCGATCTGACTCAGGCAGAGCGATTTCACCGCCGCCGGCACTCGGGGAAGAAAGGCTTCCAGTTCGCTCACGGCATCCTGCGCCATATTCTGACGCAGCAAAAGATCAACCCTGTTCAACAGGGCAGTAACAGCCAGAGGAGAAAGCTCCCCATCCCCTTCTTCTTCCACTATTCTGCCGTAGGCCTGAGCAGCGTCGTTCCAGCGTTCCAAAGCTACAGCCGTGGACGCCAGTTCAAGATCGACGGCGCGGGAAATTTCCTCCGGAGCGCGTGCAGCGAACTCCTGCAGGGCGGCATAGCGTGCGGCAGGCTCCGCTTTGGCGCAGATACGCCCGAGTTCTGCTCTGGCCTCCTGCGCCACATTCTGAGCGTGCCATCTCCAGCCGGCAGCGGCGAGTATCGCCACAATGACCAGCACGACGGCCAGAGCGATCGCCCTTGCGTGTTCCAACACAAAGTTCCACAGAGGAGCCGCTTCGGGGCTGACCTCAGACTTCATTTCATTGAACATCTGCGCGGCAGCCATGCCCGGAATATCTGCGGGAACCTGCACGGGGGTGGACGGCGAGGAAAGAACCTGAGGTTTCTTGATAGCCATGAAAAGCTCCTTTGAGCCGTTATGCGCGGCATATCGTAGGGGCATATGCCCGGAAAATGCCGGTTCGGGAGAGTCCTCACACGAACCGGTAATGTGGTGATGCAGGCTAGATAAAGCTTACAAAAATGTCAATCAATCCCGTTCGGACTTGCGCGCAACCGCGCTCCGCCGTATGAAAACGGAATACGGAGCAGGCGCCGTGCCCTTCTCCGCCTCTTCCCTCGATCACACACGGAGGATACCCATGTCCGTACGTCCCGAACACGCTTCCGCCCTGTCTCATGATGAACTGAAAACACGTCTGCATACCATGGGGCGGGAGGCCCGGGAAGCCTCACGAATCATGGCGGCAGCGGGCCCCGCCGCCAAGGCGAATGCGCTTGAAACGCTTGCCCTGCTTCTGCAGGAGCGCAGGGAAGAAATACTTGCGGCAAATGCAGAAGATCTTGCAGCCGCCCGCGATGCCGGACTGGACGCTCCCCGCCTGGATCGACTTACGCTGACAGATAACACACTTAAGGAAATGGCGGAAGCCTGCCGCTTTGTCGCCTCTCTGCCCGATCCCGTAGGGGCAATGGACAGTCAGTGGCAACGCCCCAACGGACTGCTGGTAGGACGTATGCGTATACCTCTCGGGGTAGTGGGGATGATTTATGAAGCCCGTCCGAATGTTACCGTAGACGCTTCCATACTCTGCCTGAAAGCCGGCAATGCCGTTCTGCTGCGCGGGGGATCGGAAGCGTTGCGTTCCAACCTTGCCCTCGGCCGCCTTCTGGGGGAATCCCTTGCAAAGGCAGGTCTGCCCGCCGCTGCGGTTCAGCTCATCGACGTAACGGATCGTGCGGCTGTCGGCATACTGTGCAAAATGGATGAATTTGTGGACGTACTTATCCCCCGGGGAGGCGAATCTCTGGTACGGGCCGTCACCGCCCAGGCAACCATGCCCGTCCTCAAGCATTTCATGGGCGTCTGTCATGCCTTTGTTGATGAAGGGGCGGATCTGTCGCAGGCTCTGGATATCGTGTTCAACAGCAAGGTGCAGCGTCCCGGCGTATGCAATGCCCTGGAATGCCTCCTTGTTCACAGGGCGGAAGCCGACGGTTTCCTGCCCATGGTCGGAGAAAAACTCGGCAGAGCGGGTGTGGAGTTCCGGGCCTGTCCCGTATCCCTTCCCCTTCTGGGTGAAAAGGCCGTTCCTCTGAGCAAGGACGATCTCGGCAGAGAATTTCATGACCTCATCCTTGCGGTGCGCGTCGTGAACGACCTCGACGAAGCTCTGACACACATCGCCAGATACGGCTCCCATCACACGGAAGTCATCTGCACGCGGGATCATGTCCGGGCCATGCGCTTCCTGCGCGAAGCAGACGCCTCCATGGTGGGTGTCAATGCCTCGACACGTTTCAATGACGGCGGCCAGCTCGGACTTGGCGCGGAAATAGGCATCAGTACCTCCAAGCTCCATGCCTATGGACCTATGGGGGTACGCGAGCTGACGACTACCAAGTTCGTTGTCTTCGGTCAGGGCCAGGTACGGGTCTGATATGGGCGGTATCGGCATACTGGGGGGGACCTTCAATCCCGTGCATGGCGCACATATACGCCATGCCGTGGAAGTTCGTGAACGGCTGAACCTCGATCTCGTCCTGCTCATGCCCAATTCCGTCCCTCCGCACAAGGCGGCGCGGGGCCTGCTTCCCTTCGAGCTGCGCGTGGATCTGTTGCGTGCGGCAACGGAAGGCATACCCGGACTAGAAATCAGCACGCTGGAAGGAGAACTCGAAGGCCCCTCCTATACATGGCGTTCGCTGGAAGAATTCCGGCGTCGGGGTCTTGTCTCCCGCCCGCAGGATCTGTACCTCATGCTCGGCGTGGAAGATTTCGCCCAGCTCCTTACCTGGAAAAGAGGCCTTGAATTGCCGGCCTTTGCCAATCTTGTCGTCGTCCCCAGACAGGATTCCGGCAGACAGCTTTTTAATCGGGCAGGCTCCACATTCTGGCCGGAAATCTGGCCCTGCCCTGTCAGCGGCCCCCAAAACGATCTGGGACGACTGGCTGGCCGGATTTCATTCCCGTACCGGAACACCGTAAGCGACCCTCAAAACGACCTGATACGACTGGATGTGTCGCTGGAACCGCTTTTTCCCGGTATGCGCTGCATCTATATGCCCCTTCCCCGCATGGACATCACTGCGACGGAAATCCGTCGCCGGTGGCTGGCCCGGCGTTGTCTCAATATTCTTGTACCCGATGCGGAACTGGCTCTGATGCAAAAGCACGAGAGCCTGCTTCGGGATATCTGGACAGATGCTCCCGGGACGTAAGCGCGGAAATCACCATCAGCCGGCAGGACGGCACATTACAATTCCCCTGAAAACAGGAGACACCTTTTCCTGCTGAAAAACGTTCCGGCGACGCCCCGGTATACCGTCTTGAAAACACTGTGAAGCGGCAGACGGGGGAACGGCGATGTCGTTCTCTATCAAAGCTTTCCTTCCGAAGAGTCGGAGCATCCCCTGCTGTCTTCCAGAACGAACACCTTCCGTAACACCATATTTTGTATTCCCGTGGCTTTTCGGTATTCCGAAGCCACAACCTGCATATACACTCCCACATTTTTTTGACTCAATTAAAATACGGGGCCGTCAGAGAGATGACGGCCCCTTTGTTTCGCCTCTTTTTACAAGACTATAACATATTGTTTTTTTATTATAATTTTTATATTGGAACACTTTTTGCTAAAAGCCTTGCAGATTTTTGTCAACAAGCGGCGTCCGCCGCAGGAGAACATCATGAAAAGCCTGACCGAATCACACGTGAACCTGCTTGGCGCCGTGATGGATATGCAGCTTCAGCGGCAGAACGTGATCATGAGCAATATCGCCAACGTGAACACGCCGAAATATCTGCCCCGCGAGCTTGATTTTGAAGAAGAACTGCAGTCCGCCCTCAATCTGGATGCGAAAGGGAAAATGGCCCATACCGACGACAGTCATATGCCCGCCACTTTCGACGCGAACAAATTCGAACCGCAGTGGTGGAAACATCCTCAGCTGCGCATCGCACCCGGTGAAGACCGTGTAAATCTGGATAAGGAAATGGTCAAAATGGCCAAAAACCAGCTTCAGTACAACGCGCTGACACAGATTACCAAAAGCAGCTTTGACGGACTGCGTCAGGTCATTCAGGAAGGGAGTAAGTAATCATGGATTTCATGACCGCACTGGATATCGGCGCGTCCGGCATGAGCGCCGACCGCACACAGCTCAACGTTACGGCAATGAACCTGGCCAACGCCAAGACCACCAGAATGCCCGGCGGCAACGGCCCCTACGTCCGCAAGACCGTCATCAAAACGACCAGCGATCTCGACGATCGCTTCGGCGTACACATGCGCACCGCGCTCGATCGTGAAGTCAAGGGCGTACGCGTCATGGGCATTGCTCTGGACAATCGCCCCACCCGCCGTGTGTATGAACCGGGACACCCCGACGCCGACGACGATGGTTTCGTGGAATATCCCGATATCAACGTCGTGGAAGAAATGGCCAATATGATGACGGCCCAGCGCAACTATGAGGCCAACGCCACGACGGTGGACACCGTGAAGGCCATGTACCTGAAGGCGCTGGAAATAGGCCGCAGCTAAACAGAACGGTACGTCCCGCAGCCGATTAATCCCAAAATTTTCCCGTAAGCATAGTTCAGAACATCAAGAGAGTATTTGTCATGAGCATTTCCACCACCGCCATTCAAGCATACAGCAACGCCATTTCCGACTTCCAGAAGGCCCAGACCAATCTTGGTCAGAAGCAGGAAGAATCCACCCTTCCCAAACAGTTTGCCGCCCCCAGCTTTTCGGATACCCTTCACGATTCGCTGAATGCAGTCAACGATTTGCAGACGCAGAAGACGCAGATGATCACCTCTTTTGCTTCCGGCCAGACTCAGAACGTGCATGAACTGATGATCTCCATGCAGAAGGCGAGCCTTGCCGTCAATCTTACGTCGGCAGTGCGCAACAAGGTTCTTGAAGCCTACCGCGAACTCAGCAAGCTGCAGTTCTGATTCTTTCCGGCCCGCCCGAATATCGTCCAGACTGACGAAATTTACGGCTCTGTCTGCAACCTTCCCCTTCCCTCTGTTCCCTTTCACGCGCATTACGGAGCATGTCCATGAACGCCCATGTGCAAACCGCCGTCGACAAGACCCGTGACGTATGGTCGCGGCTCGGCAAAGTTCAACGTATCGCCATCGTCGGCGTTACCGCATTGCTGTTCGCCATCTTCGCAGCCTTCATGCTGTGGATCACCCGACCTGATTATCGGCCGCTGTACACCAAACTCAGCCCGGAAGACGCCAACCGCGTTGTGAACATGCTCCAGACCGAAAAGGTTTCCTATCGTCTGGAAGACAACGGCTCCACCGTACTTGTTCCGGCCGATTCCGTATATGACATGCGTATCAAGATTGCGGGCGAAGGCAATCTCGTAGGTCAGGGCATAGGCTTTGAAATTTTTGACGCCGTGCAGATGGGACAGACGGAGTTCGTTCAGCGCATCAACTACCAGCGCGCCCTGCAGGGCGAACTGGCCCGCACCATAAGCGAATTCCCCAATGTGGACAGTGCCCGCGTTCATCTGGTCATTCCGCAGCGCAGTCTGTTCATTGAAGAACAGCAGTCTCCTTCCGCCTCGGTCGTCGTTCGTCTTGTCGATCCTTCCGCAAAGATGAGTCCCCGGGAAATCAAGGGGATGGTCAATCTCATGACCATGGCCGTGGAAGGACTGGATGAGGGACACGTTTCCATCACGGACAGCAACGGCAAGGTTCTCTTTGCTCCGGAAGACGAAACGACCGGACTCAACAACGCTCATCTGGAATACCGGCTCAAGCTGGAAAGCAGCCTGGAACAGCGCATCAACGAACTGCTTTCTCCCGTACTCGGCCCCGGAAAGATGATCGCCAAGGTCAACGCCACGCTGGATTACAGCCAGCGCACAATCCGCAGAGAAATTTATGACCCCGACACTTCGGTAGTCCGTTCCGAACAGCGTTCCGAAGAACAGCAGACCGGTCGTGCCAATCTCGAAGGCGGTTCCACAGACGTCAACTTCAGAGGCGACGGTCTGGGCGGCTCGCTCAGCAGCCAGGAAGGCAACCGCGAATCGCGTACCATAAACTATGAAATCAACAAGGAAGAACACACCATCGTCGGGCAGATGGGCGAAATCACCCGCCTGACCGTGGCTGTGGCCGTGGACGGAACCTATACGAAAACGGCAGAAGGAAGCTGGGAATACACCCCCCGCAGCGAACAGGAACTCGAACAAATCCGTCAGCTCGTCGCCAATGCCGTGGGCTTCTCCGCTGAACGCGGCGATACCATCGAAGTCAGCAACATGGCATTCGGTGAAAGCGATATTCCCGTTGAACCCAATGCGGCCGAACTGCTGGCCCAGTTCGCGGAACGCATGGGACGGCCTCTGCTCATCGCCTTCATCTCCTTCCTCTTCCTCATGCTTGTGGTACGTCCTCTGGTTCTTGCTCTGGTTCGTCCCAAGGTGGAAGCCGGCGAAGTTGTAGAAGGTCTGGAAGGTCTGCCCGCGGCGGAAGAACAGTACGCTCTGTATGAAGCTCAGGAGCAGGAAGCCCGCGCAGCCGAGGAAAATGCCAAGGCTCTGGCCGAATCGGGAGAAGACGGCGGCTATGGTCTCGAATCCGGACTCAGCCTTGACGATATCAAGGCCCGTGCCCTTCAACTGGCAGAACGCAACATTGAACAGACCGTGTTCGTCATACGCTCCTGGATGAAAGAAGGCGTCAAAAACTGAACGTCCCATCCGCCTTCCTTCCCTGCGCCATAAACATGAACATTGCCGGGGGGATTGAGTCCCCCCGGTAAAATGTTTTCTGACGGGTTTTCTCGACATGCCGGAAGACGCATCGGCGCGGTATTCCGCAGTTCTTCCTCAGAAAGAGCATCCAGAGTTTCCCGTCTCAATACCCAAATAATCGAGAGAGTCCTCATGGAAAAGCCCAGCTCTTCCCTCCCTCATTTCATGAACAAGTCCGGCGTCGCCAGGGACAGTGCAAACCCGTCCCCCGAAGGAAAAAAAGCCGCGCAGCCTGAAGGACGCAACGCCTATCAGCAGCGCGTCGACCAGCTCAAAATACGTATCGCAGAGCTGAGTCAGCGCAATATGGAAAACACCTTACGCATCCTCCGAACCTGGATGAAGGAAAGATAATTTTTTCGGGACAAATACTCCTCTGGACAGGGACAGTAGGCCGCGCTATACAAAATATCTATTTCCCTTTCCGGATGGCAATCGACATGCTCGAATATTTCATCTTTCTTCGTCCTGCGAGGCCTGTTTCTTTTTTCCACCGTCAGCCTTTGGCCGGCATGGCCTGCGGCCTTTTTCTTGCACTATCCATGCTATGTTTTCCGTTCTGTGCCGAGGCGGCAAATTCAGAACAAGCCCCCCCAAAAGAAGCATCCCAAAGTACAGCCAAAGCTGCTGCCCCTGACGGCAGCACTTCCCCCGAGCTTTCCGAGCAGGTTCCGGACACGGAGGCAAGCGCAAGCGAACCTGTCTTCGGTATGGCCGACGTGGAGGCCAAAGCCCGCGCTCTGGCCGAATCCGAGTTCGAAAATCCGGACGGCAAGGTTCCGGCGTTTCTGCTCGACATCAGCTATGATCAGTGGAGAAAAATCCGCTTCAAACCGGACTCTTCCCTGTGGCGGAATGAAGACTCTCTGTTCGAGGCCCAATTTTTCCATCCCGGCCTGTTTTACAACAGACTGGTTTCCATCAACGTTGTACAAAACGGCAAAGCAGAAAAGCTCACCTTTTCTCCAGATATGTTCGAATATGGGGACAAGGCTCTGGCCGATAAAGTCAGGCAGACTCCGCTGGACTTTTCCGGATTCCGTCTGCATTTTCCCATTAAAAACCCGGATTACAAGGACGAAGTTGTTGTTTTTCTCGGCGCCACCTATTTTCGTGCAGTGACCCGCGACTCTCAGTACGGTCTCTCCGGCCGAGGTCTGGCCATTGATACGGCTCTGGCCAGCGGCGAGGAGTTTCCTTATTTCCGTGAATTCTGGCTGGTCAAACCGGAAAGCGGGGCACAGACCATGACCGTTTACGCTCTCATGGATACCCCCAGCATGACCGGCGCATATCGTTTCGACATAACGCCGGGAGCTTTCACCGTCATGGATACCAGCTGCACGCTGTTTGCCCGCAAAGGAGCAAAACCCGTGCAGAAAATCGGACTGGCTGCGCTGACGAGCATGTTTCTGTTCGGAGAAACGGAAAACGGCCGTTCCGGCGATTATCGCCCGGAAGTACACGATTCCGACGGACTGCTCTTTCTGGATACGGACGGAAACTGGTTCTGGAGTCCTCTTGCCAACCCTCCCCGTCTTGCAATCAACGAATTTCGCCTCGATAATCCGCGAGGTTTCGGGCTGATGCAGCGGGACGGCTTTTTCGATCACTATCAGGATCTGGAAGCCCGTTATGAAATGCGCCCCTCCCTATGGGTGGAACCCAAGGGAGACTGGGGACCAGGCAGACTCGAACTCATTGAAATACCTTCGGAAGAAGAAATTCATGACAATATGGTTGCCTTCTGGGTTCCGGACAAAAGCGTCAGTCAGGCCAAGGTGGAAGGTCAGGCCGAAGCCCCCAGGCTGTACCCTGAAACCATGTCCTACGCCTATCGCCTGATCTGGATGCCTCCGGGAAGCAATCCGCACGGGCTGGGCTGGGCCGTCGCCACGAGAACAGCAAGACAAGAGGACAGGCTGCGCTTCATTATTGATTTTGAAGGCGGACTGCTGGACTTTCTGCCCGGAGATACGGGCCTGAGTTCCGTTGTCAAAATTCCAGAGTCCGTACAGCTGATTGAAAAACAACTGAGCAAGAATCCTGTAACGGGAGGCTGGCGTCTGGTCTTCATGGTGCGCCTGCCCAAAGAAGAAGGGGTTCTGCAAAGCATCCGTGCTGCCAGAGACGGCGCCCCGAGTCTGCGCTTCAAGGCGGTTCTTAAAAAAGGCGAGAACCTGCCGGATCCTCTTACGGAAACATGGTTCTATGATCTTCAGCTCTGACGTCGTTTCCTGATACTACCGGGCAAGCGCCGGAATTCCGACAGGCGGAAATTTTTCTTCACAACAGTCTTCATTTTTGGAGCTGTTCGAGAAAAATACTCCGCCATTCCACCATTTTCCAGAAGCCGCACGCTTTCCGCCATTGCTTCAAGCGGAAGGACTCGGCAAAGAGGAAGGAACTTCGCATGAAACAAGCTCCGCAATCTTCCGATACGCCAGCTCCCCAGGAAGATGCTGTCGCCGACGTCACCCTGCCGGACTTTTCACTGCCGGACGAACGCGGGCAGCGTACCCGTGATCGGGTGCTGCTCTATGTGCGGGGCATGGACGTAGCCCCTCTGCGCAGTCTTGCCTTTGCAGCGGAAAGTCTGGGCCGCTCCGGCTCTTCCCCATCGCAGGCAGAAGCCATGCACAGTTTATGGGAAGTTCTGCGCGAAGAGGGTCGCCTGGAAGGACGGGAATACGGTCTGTACGACGGCGAAAGCGGAAAGCTGGACTCCGCCCCCCCCATGAACCGCCATACCATGATTGCGGAAAAACTGGATCGCAAGCCCTGGCTTACGGCCATAGGACGGCTGTTCTCCGGACATGCCTCTGTTTCGGAAGTCAATACGGCCTCTCCCTCCGATCGGAATCATACTGCCCATGGAGAACGCCCTCATGACTGACAACCTGCGCTGGTCCGGCCCCGCCATCCGACGCCGTCTCTGTCTGCTTGCGCTGATTATTCTGCCCTCGCTGCTTGCAGCCCATACCATGTATCTCATGCTGCCGCACAAAGGCGACGAAAATATCGAACTGTTCATGGTTGCCCTTTTCGGAGTGCTGTTCGCGTGGATTTCCGTCGGATTCTGGACTGCCGTGGCCGGAGTCTGGGTCACGCTGCGCGGCTACGATCGATTTACGGTCAGTCTGGGCTGCCCCTCCTCTCTGGAGCTGCCGGATCCCGAAGTCCGCACCGCCATACTCTTTCCCGTCTATAACGAAGATGTGAAAAGCTTTATGGCGGGAATCCGTACCGTTCTGCATTCTCTGCGCGATACGGGGCAGGCTTCCCGCTTCGACATCTTCATTCTCAGCGATTCCACCAATCCTGAATCCTGGATTGAAGAAGAGGAGGCATGGCACGAATTCTGCCGGGATGAACAGGCGTTCGGGCAGGTGTTTTACAGGCGGAGAAGAAGCAATCTCAGCAGAAAAAGCGGAAATATTGCCGACTTCTGCCGCCGCTGGGGCGCAAACTATCGTTACATGATTGTTTATGACGCAGACAGCCTGATGCGCGGCTCCACCATGGTCCGCATGGTACAGGCAATGGAGCTGCATCCTTCGATAGGTATTCTCCAGACGCCTCCAAAGGCCATGAACAGCCGCTCGCTTATTTCCCGCGTTCAGCAGTTCGCCAACCATCTTTACGGCCCCATATTCGCAGCGGGCCTGCATTACTGGCAACTCGGCGAAGCGCAGTACTGGGGACACAACGCCATTATCCGCGTGGCCCCCTTCATGGCCCACTGCCAGTTGCCGCGTCTGCCCGGCAAAGGCCCCCTGAGCGGTGAAATATTGAGTCATGACTTTGTGGAATCCGCGCTGATACGCAAGGCGGGGTATGGGGTATGGCTGGCCTACGAACTCGACGGGTCATGGGAGGAAACACCCCCCACGCTGATTGACGAACTGATCCGCGATCGCCGCTGGTGTCAGGGAAACCTTCAGCACAGCAGACTCATTTTTGCACACGGCTTCTTTCCCACGCATCGGGCCTTGTTCGTCAACGGCATCATGTCGTACGGTTCGGCTCTTCTCTGGGCTTTTTTCCTGATTGTAAGCTCGCTTCAGGCAGTTGTGGAAATACTGGTTCCTCCTACCTACTTTACCAGCACGCGCACACTTTTTCCCGTATGGCCCACATGGTATCCTCAATGGGCCTTGACACTGCTCAGCAGCACGGCGGTTCTTCTCTTCCTGCCCAAACTGCTTGCTCTGATCCTGACGACGGCCAAGGGAGCCGCACGAGATTTCGGCGGAATATGGGCCATGACCTGCGGCGTACTGGGAGAAATCATCGTCTCCACCTTCCTTGCCCCGGTACGTATGCTGTTTCACAGCCTGTTCGTCATCACAACACTGCTGGGCTGGAGGGTAAGCTGGAACACTCAGAACAGAGGAGACACGGGAACAAGCTGGAAGGACGCTCTGCGCTTTCACTGGTGGGGAACGCTGCTCGGTCTCGTCTGGGGAGGAATGATATGGATCGTCAATCCCGGCTTCTTCTGGTGGCTCTCCCCCATTGTGGCAGGATTGGCTCTCTCCATTCCCCTTTCTGTCTGGACCAGCCGCCGCAGTTGGGGTGAGGCCGCACGAAAACTGGGCTTTTTCCTTACGCCTCCTGAAATTCATGCCCCTGACGAAATTGCAGCGCTGGACAAGAACCTGCGCCGTCCTGCTCCCTACTCTCCCTTCCCCCTTTCCCGCAGACAGGGCTTCATCCGGGCCGTGGTCATCCCAAGCGTACACGCGCTGCATATTTCCCTGACACGGCATCGCAGCAGACGCCGCCCCGAACATGCGGAAAAAATGAAGGAACTTGAAGCCAAAGCCCTGGCTCTGGGGCCGGATGCGCTGGATCGCAAGACAAAGTGCGCCATTCTTTCCGATCCTGAAAGTCTGCATCGTCTTCATGTTCAGGTCTGGGAACTGGAAGACGGCCCTCAGGCCGCGCAATGGGGGCTGTGCCCCGACGGAAGGGAAAAGGACTAAGCCGAGCAAGAGTTCTTCGTTAGATGAAAATGATGTCGAGATACGCAGCCTACGCCCCCTCGGAGGGCAACTTTTCGGAGAAGTCGGCGTTATGCTCTGAAAAACAACGTGATACCGTCCATTTTTGTATTGGCATCCGTCTTTTGTTTTTCTCCATCAAAAAGAACTCGTTCAGTGGGGAAGAGCTGCGCTGACTCCCGTGGAAACTGCTGTCCCGTATATCCTGACGAAACATGCCGTCAGCTCTTTTCAACATTGAAAGCTTGTTCGCTTTAAACATGTTCCCGGAGCCAAGCGAAGCGAGACTGCGCCGCAACCTCGGAGCAAGCGCAATGTACTTGCGGCGTCGCCATCCGAGAGGCGACCCGCCAAGGCGTATCGGTAGCCGCAGGAGTACAGGCCCGACCCGACAGATAAGCTACGGAAGAGGCGTGAACGGCGTGAACATTGCGCGCTGAAACATAGGCTCTGCATTGCAGATATTTCAAGAACCAAATGCTCCAAGCCTGTTCTGCCTTGCAGGGAATCTCCGGCTCAAGTGGACGAACTTCAAACGCAGTTTGACAGGAAAAGAAACTTTAGCTTTCTCCGCCTGTGCCCTTCGATAAGTCATAATAAAGGTTCAATAGTTCAGCTCAGGCTTCTCTGCACCACCAGATGACCCGCCCCAGAATCCGGACGGAATCTGCCAGATCCCCGCGCAAATCCACTTCTATAGGCGCGTAATTTCGGTTCAGACTACGCAGCACCAGTCGTCCGCCGGGCAGGGTCTCAATCTGCTTGATATAAATTTCCTCATTTACGCCCACTGCATATATGGCGTGTCCGAAAATGGCAGTCTGCGCCTGATTCACCAGAACCATATCGCCATGTCTGATATCCGGCTCCATACTGTCGCCGAAAACCTTCATTAGAACCATTCGTTCCGGGTCGCCCTTGCGACACAGCCATTCCTGACGGAAGGCAAAATACCCTTCTACCTCTCCGCCGCTTTCCAGACTTCCCATTCCGGCAGCAAGACGTGCGCTCACGAGCGGCACAAATGCCATTTCCAGATTTCCCGCCGTTCCCGGCAGTCGGGCCTCGCCGAACACGGTTCCTGCATGGGCTGTATCCGCTTCGGCAGAATATGCCTCTCCTCGACCGAAATAAATCCAGTCCGTGGAAAGATTGAAACGTGACGCAAGGCGAAGTACCCAGCCGTCCGGAACCCGGCCCTTACGTCTGGCCTGACTCACAGCCTGCGGCGAAACTCCAAGTAATTCCGCAAGCTGGCTGTCTCTGCGCAATCCCGTTCCCTGGAGCAGTCTGTCCAAAACCTGCGCGGAAGCGATTTCCTCCGCCGAAAGAGCGATGTCGGCAGAACTCGCAGTTTTCATAGTGATCAAAGTCCTCATGGTTTCGCCGCCCCGGGCTTCCGGAGAAGGCGGAAAATGATGGCGCATACCTTTAAGTCTTTAATAAAGAGGTATATGATTGAACGATGATAAGTCAAGAAAAAATTGTAATTATCAACAAGTCATGTAAATTTTCAATCAAAAATATAAATTTATTCTTGACTTTTTTCTTATTCTTTTCCAAATTCCTTTTCGCAGACAATTTTTTTCAATTTTTGATTAATATTTCCTTTCCGGAGGGTGAACATATGGCTATCAGTGAGGATTTACGCAGTATTCAAACCATGCTCGGCTCGACTGTCATGACGAACTTGAATGAACCTCTGGCGGATCTGCTGCGTCTGGCATGTGACAATCTCTGTTCTCTTGCCGAGCAGGTGGAAGCTCTGGAGGAACTTTCGCTTACAAGCCCGGAGGAAACAGCTGACTCCTCTTCTGTTTGCTCCGTTTTTTTCCCCTGCTCGAGCAATACCTGCGAAGCTCCTTTGCAATAGGAGGAATTTATGCTGGACACTATATGTTAGCCTGAAACTTCATGCGAGCGAAGCTCTGGCAGATTCCGCAAAGCCTGCCTTGAAGTAACGCCGGGGAATTCCATCTTCCCCGGCGCGCTCCGAATTCTTTGTCGCCGAAACGACATGATGTACAGAAGCCGTACAGAACACATGCTCGCCACCAACCTTTCCTGCCCGTTCCTTTAAAATCCCGGAACTACGCTCTCAACATGCCCCAGGACAAACAATATGGAGAATCTGCCTGCAGAACGGCTCCTTCTTCATTTTCGTACCGTCCTCTCCACAACGGCATTTTCTTTACGCTCCCGCATAACATACGAACGCGAAGCTCTTTCCCTTCCCTCTGCTTTCCTATACACTTCCTCATACGGCCTTTCGCCGAAAGAGGAAGCTATGAACACATCTGAATTTTTCAACGCATTCGGTACAGAAGGTTCCATTCTTGCTCTGGATATCGGCAGTGGCACGCAGGATGTCCTTCTTGCCGTTCCCGGCGTCGCTCCCGAAAACTGGCCTCGTTTCGTTCTGCCTACGCCGGCCCTTCGCGTGGCCGGACAGATACGGGAACTGACCAGACAACTCACGCCCATCTGGCTGCACGGCTCCAACATGGGAGGAGGTTTTGCCGGTGCGGTGGAAGAACATCTGAAACGTGGGCTGCGCATCGCGGCAACGCCTCAGGCGGCCTCCGCGCTGCATGACGATATTGCCCGTGTCCGCGCCATGGGCATTACCATTACGGAAGAAGAGCCTCCGCAATGCCCCACGGGATATGCTCCCGTATTTCTCTCCGATTTTCCCCCGGGATACTGGTCGCGTCTGCTTGAAAGCGCAGGACTCCCCGTCCCCTCTCTTATTGTGGCGGCGGCACAGGATCACGGCGTACACTCCGACACGGGAAACAGAGAAGGTCGTTTTCGCCTGTGGAAACGGCTGCTCGCCGAAGGCGACGGCGATCCGTCCGCCTGGCTTTATACTGCTGTTCCGAGTGAATGCACCCGCCTTGCCGCGCTTCAATGCGCCATTGGAGGCGGCCCTGTGGCGGATACCGGTACGGCCGCCGTACTCGGAGCCCTGGCAACGCCGGAAGTGGCAGAACGTTCCGATCGTGAAGGCGTACTTGTCGTCAACGTCGGCAACAGTCATACCACGGCCTTTCTTGTTTTCCGACGCCGGGTTCTCGGTATTTACGAACATCATACGGGAATGCTGTCTACCGAGTCGCTGCTCAAGGATCTGAACGAATTCCGCCTCGGCTGGCTCCCTGACGAGCAGGTTCGGGCTGCCGGCGGACACGGATGCGTATTCCGTGAACTTCCTCCTGAAGCCGAGGGCTTCCGCCCTGCGTTCATTCTCGGCCCCCGCAGGGAACTCATGCGCGGACACGGCGCATTCATTGCCCCTTACGGCGACATGATGCTGGCAGGCTGCCACGGCCTGCTGCACGCGCTCATGTCACGGAAAGAAAAATAATACCCACTCCGGCCGCAGGATCTTTCAACCTTTTTCCAGCATACGGACGCCCAAATGGAACATTATGACATCGCAGAAACCTGGAGTACGGATCACATTCGCGAAGAACAGACAAAACGCCTCCGCGCCGTTGTCGCGCAGGCCCGCAAGGCTCCCTTCTATGCCCGGATGCTGGACGAAGCCGGCCTGACCCCGGAGAACATCAGAAGTCCGGAAGACATTCGCTGTCTGCCATTCACCTCCAAGGATGATCTGCGTGCCCAGTACCCCGATCATCTCTGCTGCGTTCCGCGAGCTGATCTTGTGCGTATGCACTGTTCCAGCGGAACGACAGGTTCTCCCGTGGCCATCTGCTATACGCAAAAAGATGTGGATACCTGGGCTTCCCTCATGGCCCGCAGCATGTTCGCCACGGGAATACGTCGGGAAGATACCTTTCAGAATATGTCCGGCTATGGTCTCTTTACCGGGGGACTGGGAATTCACTACGGGGCGGAACGTCTCGGCTGCATGACCATCCCTGCGGGCGCGGGCAATACGCGCCGTCAGATCAAGCTGATCAAGGATTTCGGCGTCACCGCCGTGCATATTCTTCCTTCCTACGCCCTGCACGTGGCACAGCAAATCGAAGCGGAAGGGGAAGATCCGCGCCTTCTGCCCCTGCGCATCGCGCTGGTGGGAGCCGAACCCTACACAGAGGAAACCCGCCGTCGCATAGAAAAAATGCTGGATCTGAAAGTCTACAACAGTTTCGGCATGTCGGAAATGAACGGCCCGGGTGTAGGAATCGAATGTGAGGCGCAAAGCGGCCTGCATATCTGGGAAGACGCCTATCTGCTGGAAATCATCGATCCCGAGACAGGGCGGCTTTTGCCTGACGGAGAAGTCGGCGAACTGGTCATGACCACGCTCACCCGGGAAGGAATGCCCCTGCTGCGCTACCGCACGCACGACCTCACCCGCATCATTCCGGGGGATTGCTCCTGCGGGCGCAAACATCGCCGTATCGACCGCATTCTCGGCCGTTCCGACGATATGTTCATCCTCAAGGGAGTGAACATCTATCCCATGCAGATTGAACAGGTCCTGATGAGCTTCCCCGAAGTCGGACACAATTATCTTATCCGGCTGGAAAAACAGGGGCTCCTGGAAACACTGCGTATTCTTGTGGAGGTGCGTGCGGAACATTTTGTAGAAGACATGCGCGTCCTGCGGGCTCTTCAGGACAACATTGCAAGACGCCTGCGTGATGAAATTCTGGTAACGCCCAAGGTTGACCTCGTCCAGGGAGGCAGTCTGCCCCATGCAGACGGCAAAGCGCAGAGGGTCGTGGATCTGCGCAATGCGCCCGAAAACGGAGAACAGGCATGAGCGTCATTCTGATATCCGTCTTTATCGTTGTTCTGGCCTGCTGTGCGCTGCTAAATCTCGTCATGCTCCCGGGAAACTGGGTTGTAGTGGCGCTCGTCGCTCTCTATGCCTGGCTCGGCCCGGACACTCCGCACCTCAACCTGCTCTTTTTCATCGCCCTTATCGGAATGGCCGTAGTGGGCGAAGTGGTGGAATTCCTGACTCAGATATGGGGCGCAAAAAAATACGGCTCTTCCAATAAAGCCACGCTTGCCGGCATGATTGGAGCAATAGCCGGGGCCATTTTCTTCGCCCCCTTCCTTTTCGGAATCGGAGCCATTTTCGGAGCTCTGGCAGGAGCCTGGGCTGGGTGCTATGTTGGGGAAAGACTGCTGGCCCATCGCCCGCAATCCGAAGCCGTCACTGCCGCAAACGGGGCGCTGGTCGGTCGTTTTCTCGGCATGGTCGTCAAACTCGGCCTTGGTATCACCATGGTTGTTCTTACCGCTTCGACCATTTGGCCGAACTGATTCCTTTATCTTCAGAGGAGGGGTATCCGCCGGAGTCTGCTCCCGAACAGACAGGCTTGCCCGCAAGAGAAAAGCCCGGGTTGCAAAAGAGGCTGCAAGGAGCCTTCAATTCAGCGGCTTCCGGTACGAAGCGTTTCCGCAAACTGTTGGGAGGACAGCTCCCTTCGCAGGAAAAACATGAATAGCCCATTACGCCTGCAAAAACTTTCAGAAAAACAAATGCGATACTCTGCAAGGGTATCTCTCGCAATCCTCCCTGACGTGTCTGTAAAAAGACAACGCCGGAATTCCCTTCACTGAATTCATCGCGGCAGCCGCAGCAATCGCAGGAGTCTGCCGCGCGAACGGACGACACATCCTGAGGCAATATCATTGAAACAGCACACATTCGCCGACGTAATGCGCCATCTTCGTCTCGTACTGGTTCGCACGCGCTTTCCTGAAAATGTGGGGACAGCCGCTCGGGCTGCGGCCAATTTCGGCCATGCCCCGCTTTTTCTCGTCGAACCGGAACGCTGGGGCGAAGCAGGCAAGGCAAAAGCTCTGCCGCTTGCAACAAATCAGGGCGCGCCGCTGCTGGATACCCTGACGCTTTCCCCTTCTCTGGCAGAGGCCGTCGCCCCCTGCACGCTGGTCATCGGCACCACGGCCAGAACGGGAGGCTGGCGCCGTCAGCTCTTCACTCCCCGACAGGCTGCGGCCCATGTGGCCGAACGTCTTTCCGCAGGCGAGGATGTTGCCCTTGTCTTCGGGCCTGAAGATCGCGGCTTGAGCAATGAAGATCTCGAACACTGCGGTATGCTGGTCACCATACCTACGGCTCCGGACGCTTCCTCGCTCAACCTGGCACAGGCGGTACTTCTGCTGGTCTATGAATGTTTTCTCGCCCTGCCTGAAAGCCCCCGCGTGTCGGATCACGGCGCGTTGTCCCGCCGCATCACTCAGCAGGAACGCGACATTCTGCATAAAACCCTCAAGGATACGCTGCTGGCTCTGGACTTTCTCAAGGCGGATAACCCTGATTACTTCTTTCTGCCCATGGCCAGATTTCTGGATCGAGCCGATATGCGACGGCACGAAATGGATATGTTCATGGGGATCTGTCGTCAGATCCGCAATAAGACTACGGACGAAAAATCCCGGAGCTGACCTGTGTCTGCTGCGCCGAATCTGATTATCCAGCTCCAGCGCATGGGGGATCTTGTGATGAGCTTCCCCCTGCTGGCCTGGCTAAAGGCGGCCGATCCGACCCGTCCTCTCTGGGTACTGGCAGAGCCGGGCTTCTTCGAGCCGCTCATGCCGCTTTCGCCGGACGCGGTTTTTTTCCCTCCGGAAGCGGAAGAACAGCTCGCCCGTACCCCTCTGCACCGGGTGATCAACCTCAGTCACAGACCGGAAGCCGCAAGACTTGCAAGCCGCATGAAGGCGGAATATCTGCTGGGGCCATATGCTTCCGGCGAAGTCGTCCGCATAAAGGGGGCGTGGCAACTG
>LBJMC04202__coassemble_529_pt1 | contig 27488 bp, 22 predicted proteins | sample LBJMC04202__metabat2_low_PE_018 | metagenome-assembled genome bin LBJMC04202 | reverse complement strand
TATAAAAACTCCAGCTCAAGGAACCAGGCCAGATCAGAAGATCTGCAGGGCGGATTGTGAGACATTTTTAAACGGTTATTTCATATGGCCAGACCATCCCAGCAACTTGATCTTGCACTGCTTGAAGCAGGCGAGGAGGAACTCCGCATTAAAGGAGTACGAGGTCTTTCCGTGCGCGCGGTTTGCGCACGGGCCGGGGTCAGCCCGCGGATGCTGAACTACTATTTTAAAAGCAAGGATAAATTTGTCCGTACCCTGCTGACCCGCGGCTACAAGAACTTCTCCCGCGAAGTGGAGGAAAATTCCAGAGGAGACGACTCACCTCTGGATCGTCTGCGTCGCGGTCTGCGAGTTTGTCTGCGGCATTCCATCGAGGGACAGGTAGTTCTGCGCAATCTCATCCGCGATGTCTATGCTGATGAAGTTGCCGTTTCAGACATGATGGAAGAACACGCAAAGCATAACCACACGCGCATTATGTACGACCTTGTGGAGGAAGCCTGGCGGAAAGGATACTTCCGCAAGGATGTCACGCCGTCGGAAATTTTTACGAACATCATGCCCGGGGTATTTCTCCCCGCATTGAAGATAGACCCTCCATTTCCCTTTAATCTCCAGTATATCCGCGAGCTTGCCGAAAAAGACAAGCTCCCCTCCCCGGAGGGGGACAACAGCATTGCTCAGGAAGTGGAGCGGGGAATGCGGGCCTTTGAACTGCTGTTGAAGGGATTTCTGGCGGAAAATCCGGAAGCCTCTTCCTTCAGAAGGCCCCGCGTTCCCCGCCGCGCAGGCTCATTCCGGAGGCGTCTTACCCCTGCGAATTCTGGCCAGAGTAAGTCCGGCAAAAAAGCCGCCGATCATGCCAAGCCCGAAGGCACGGGCCATATTGTCCACCACGCCGAACAGTGCGGCGAAAACGCCGAGTGATCCGCCGATGAGTATGCCGCGCACAATAAAGGGATTCATTTACGCCTCCGCCTTCCCTTCATCATGGACGACTCAGGGCGTCCGTGCTAGGGGAAGTATTAATTTTCAGTCTTCATTATGGCCGCAACCAGCGAGCCTGTCCATACACACACGGCCGGCGGAATATCGGGTCCGCGAGCCATTACGGGCTTTGCCCTTCATAGAGTAAGGAGTCGTTCATGCGCTCTCAAGTCACCATTTCCCGCGGTGTTTGTGCCGCCCTGCTCGTAACCCTGACCTTCAGCCTTACGGCCTGTTTCGAAGAAAAGGACAAGCAGGCAGCCCCTCAGACACCTCCGCCCCTGGTCGGTACGCTGGAACTAAAAAAAGAAAATGTTCCCCTTCAGGCCACATATATGGGACAGACCCTCGGATATCTCTCCGTCGAGGTACGCGCCCAGACTTCAGGCATTCTCAAACGCCGTTTCTTCAAGGAAGGGGATTACGTCTATCAGGGTCAGACACTGTTTGAAATCGACCCCGCTTCCGCTCAGGCCGCACTGGATCAGGCCAAGGCTCAGCTGACCGTGGCTCAGACCGAATACGCCAACGCCCAACGCGAGTGGAATCGTATTCAGCCCCTTTACGCCCGCAATGCAGTCAGCCAGAAAGACCGCGATACGGCCAAGGCGGCCTACGACAGCGCCAAGGCGCAGGTGGCTTCGGCGCAGGCCAGAGTGAACGAGGCGCAGATACAGTTGGACTATACCAATGTTGTGGCGCCCATTTCAGGCTTTACCAGCCTTGCGGCCCGCGATGAGGGAGATCTGATCACCATGGACTCCCAGGGCAGTCTGCTCACTACCATCAACCAGACCGATCCCATGTATGTCACCTTTGCCATTCCCAGCGCGGACATGATGCGCATGAAACGCCTTGTGGCACAGGGCAAGGCCAAAGTTTCCACCGAAGGAACCCCGGCGCGTCTGGCCATGCTGGAAGGCGGCGTCTATCAGTACCCCGGCTTTGTGACCTTCGTCGACACGCAGGTGGAACCGCAGACCTCGGTCATCCGTGCCCGCGCCCAGTTCCCCAACCCGGAAAGCTCGCTCCTTCCCGGTCAGTATGCCTCCGTCACCATCAGCGGCACCTCGCTGGAAGATGTGATCATGGTTCCTCAAACGGCCGTCATGAACACCGCTCAGGGCACCATGGTCTATACTGTGGGCAAGGACAATGTCGCCACGCTGACGCCCGTAACGCTGGGAGACATCTTCGGCAGTGAATTTATCGTGACGGAAGGTCTTGAACCCGGCACGGTGATTGTGGTGGAAGGCACCAACAAGGTGCGTCCCGGCGCGCCGATTCAGGGCAAACCTGTCCAGCGTCCTTCGCGGGAACTGGCTCTGCCTACGCCTGATTCGGTTGCCATGCCGCCTTCCGACGACAAGAGCGAGGTCACGCTCACCGATCTCCCCGAAATGGAAAACGCCGGCAACGGCAAGACCCAGGCGGAGTAAGATATGTCTCAGAATTCCAACAAGGCTCCTCTGGAGCAGGCGCCCGTCCGGGAAGGATTCTTCCTGCAGCGGCCCGTCTTCTCCGCCGTCATTTCCATATTCATGATCCTGCTCGGCGTACTGGCTATCGGCAAACTGCCCGTTTCCCAGTACCCGGAACTCACGCCGCCTTCCGTGCAGGTTTTCGCGCAGTATCCCGGCGCGACGCCGGAAACCATCGCTCAGAGCGTGGCCCAGCCCATCGAAGAGCAGATGAACGGCGTGGACGGCATGATTTACATGAACTCGGTATGCTCCACCAGCGGCACCATGTCGATGAACGTGTATTTTGAAATCGGTACGGATCCCGACATGGCCACCGTCAACGTAAACAACCGCGTACAGGCCGCTGAGGCCAGCCTGCCGGAAATTGTGCGTCAGTACGGCGTGACGGTCAAAAAACAGTCCTCCTCCTTCCTGCTGGTGGCCTCCCTCAGCTCGCAGGGCGGCGTCTACGACGATACCTACCTCAGCAACTACGCGCTGTTCTATATCATGGACGGCCTCAAACGTATTCCCGGCGTGGGCAATGCGGAAATCATGGGGTCCAAGGACTACGCCATACGCATCTGGCTCAATCCTCAGCGCATGGCCCAGCTCGGCATGACCACGGCGGAAATCGCTCAGGCCGTACAGGATCAGAACAATCAGTATTCCTTCGGTTCCGTAGGCGCCATGCCCAGTTCGGACGAAATCCAGATGACCTGGCAGGTCAGCGGACTCGGCCGACTGACTACGGCGGAAGAATTCGGCAACATCATATTGCGCACCACCTCCGACGGCGGCGTGCTGCGCCTCAAGGATGTTGCCCGCGTGGAACTGGGCGCCATGCAATACGCGGCGGAAGGCCGCACCAACGGTCAGCTTTCCGTGCCCATCGCCGTGTATCTCGGCACCGGCGCCAACGCGCTGGAAACGGCCGAACGGGTGGAAGCCTACTTCGAGGAAGCCTCCAAAACCTTCCCCACCGGCATTGAATATTCCATTCCCTACAATACCACGACATTCGTGAAAATCTCCATTGAGGAAGTCATTCACACCCTGGTGGAAGCCATGTTCCTGGTGTTCGTGGTGGTGTACCTCTTCCTCCAGAAGTGGCAGGCGACGCTTATCCCCTGTATTGCCGTGCCCATTTCTCTTGTGGGAACCTTTGCGGGGATTTACGCGCTGGGCTTCTCCATCAACACGCTGACGCTTTTTGCGCTGGTACTGGCCATCGGTATCGTGGTCGACGACGCTATCGTCGTTATGGAAAACATGGCCCGTATTCTGGAAACGGAAAACCTGACGCCGCGTCAGGCTACGGCCAAAGCCATGAACGAAGTGACAGGCGCGGTCATCGCCATCGTGCTGGTGCTGTGCGCCGTGTTCATTCCCGTGGCCTTCATGGGCGGTCTGGCAGGCGTCATGTATCGGCAGTTCGCCATTACCATCGCCATTTCCGTAACGCTTTCGGGTATTGTGGCACTGACGCTTACTCCCACGCTCTGCGTGCTGCTGATCAAAAAATCGCACAAGGAACCCAATTTCTTCTTCCGCTGGTTCAACAGGGCCTTTGACGCTCTTACCGGCCGCTTTACGCACGGGGTACGCTTTTTCATCAAGCACGGCCTTTTTACCGTGATGCTGGTTGCGGCCGTGTGCGTGGCCACCTGGGATCTGTTCGGCCGCGTGCCTACGGCTCTGGTGCCCGATGAAGACCAGGGCAGTATACTGGTCATGGGCATGATGCCCGACGGCACCGCCCTGCCCCAGACCATTAAAGTGATGAACAACGTGGCCGACAAGGTTCAGCAGTTGCCTGAAGTGGAAAATCTGCTCTCCGTAGCCGGGTTCGACATGATGAACGGCGCGCTGAACACCAATTCCGGCGTCATGTTCGTCTCGCTCAAAGACTGGGCCGAACGTGAAAAAATGGGTATCAGCCTTGAGGATACCATAGGCAGAATCTACGGCATAGGCATGGCCGAAACCAAGGGACTGATTCTGCCCTTTAACCCGCCGCCCATCATGGGCCTGAGCAACACCGGCGGCTTTGAAGCCATGATCCTGTCCAACGAAGACAATCCCAAGGAGCTTTCCGACATCACCCTTGCCGTGCTGGCCGAGGCTGCCAAGCGTCCTGAACTCTCCGGCGTGACCAGCACCTACAGCGTGAACTCGCCGCGACTCTACGTCGATCTTGACCGCGAAAAGGCCCGCATGCTCAACGTCAACGTGGCGGACGTATTCAATACCATGGGCGCAACGCTGGGGGCCTCCTATATCAACGACTTCAACATGAACGGCCGCACCTTCCGGGTGTACATGCAGGCGGACGAACCTTATCGCTCCCTGCCCGATGAAATGGGCAGCATCTATGTACAGAGCCGCGACGGCAACAACATTCCTCTGGTCTCGCTGGTCAGCGTCCACAACGACAGCGGCCCGCAGCTCGTCACGCACTTCAACGGTCTTCTGGCCGCAAAAGTGACCGGCAACCCAGCCTCTGGCTACAGCTCCGGTCAGGCCTTGCAGGCCATGCAGGAAGTATGCGCAAAGGTTCTTCCTCAGGGCTATTCCCTGGCCTGGTCCGGATCCAGCTATCAGGAAGTGGCCACAGGCGGTACGGACTTCTCCGTACTTGGGCTGGCCCTGCTCATGGTCTTCCTCATTCTGGCGGCCCAGTACGAACGCTGGACACTGCCTCTGGCCGTACTCACTGCCGTACCCTTTGCTGTGTTCGGAGCCATTTTCGGCAACTGGATAACCGGACAGAATAACGACGTCTATACGCAGGTGGCCTTCTTCACCCTGCTGGGGCTGGCCTGCAAGAACGCCATTCTGATCGTGGAATTCGCCGTGGATCTGCACAAACAGGGAATGAGCGTCATCGAATCGGCCGTGGAGTCCGCAAAGCTGCGCTTCCGTCCCATCATCATGACTTCGCTGGCCTTCATCCTCGGCTGTGTGCCTCTGGCCATCAGCACGGGTGCAGGCGCATCCAGCCGCCGGGCCATCGGCATCAGCGTGGTCTTCGGGATGCTGGCGGCTTCCACGCTTGCGCCGCTCATCGTACCCTTCTTCTATAAGGCAATCATGTCCGCAGCCGAAAAACTGGGACGCGGACGCAAAGACTCCGGCGAACAGGCCGAATGACGGGGGAACTGACATGAATGGTACTGCATTCCGACGCACGGGCGCGATACTCTGCCTGCTTTCAGGCATGGCTCTGTCCGGCTGCTCCTTCGCACCGGAGTACACTCGTCCGCAGGTGGAGCTGCCGGAAACATGGAGCAAGGCTCCCTATAACCTGCCCATGGCGAAAAACAGTCTGGAAGTTCAGTGGTGGAAACGTTTCAATGACCCCGTACTGAACAAACTGGTGGAACAGGCCCTGCTGCATAATCAGAACCTTGCGGCAGCCGTGGCCAGAGTGGATCAGGCCAGAGCCCAGCTGGGAGTGGCGCGCTCCGCCTACTTCCCGACGCTTTCCGGCTCCGGCAGCGCAGGGCGCGCTCAGGTGACGGAAAACGATATCGCGGCAGGTCAGGGCATCAGCGACATCATGAACATGTTGGGCAGGAATGTCCCGGGCCCGAACCGCATCAACAATTCCTTCTCTCTCGGACTTCAGGCTGCGTGGGAACTGGATTTCTGGGGCAAGGTACGCAATACCACCGCGGCCGCCCGTGAACAGCTGCTGGCCTCGGAGGAAGGTCAGCGGGGTATGCTCCTCAGCCTTGCCGGGGAAACGGCCAACGCCTATATAAGCCTGAGGAACTATGACGCCCAGCTTGCCATTGCCAAGCGCACGCTGGCCTCCCGCGAAGAAGCCCTGAAAATTTACCGGGCCAGATACGACGAAGGGCTGATCAGCGAACTGGACTTTCTCCGGGCCAAAACGGAAGTGGACAGCGTGCGGGCCAGCCTGTACACCGCCCAGTATCAGGTTGCCACGGCGGAAAGCGCGCTCATGGTACTGACCGGCCGTTCCCCTCGCGATATCTTTGAAAGCTCCCCGGAACGCGGCCTTGAACTGGATGCCATGCCCAGCGCGCCGCAACTGCCCGTGGGTATGCCTTCCGATCTGCTGGAACGCCGCCCCGACCTGCTTCAGGCGGAGGCTCTGCTGCGGGCGGCCAACTTCAAGATAGGTGCGGCAAAAGCGGAATGGTTCCCCTCCATCTCCCTGACCGGACAGCTCGGCTCGCAAAGTTCCGAACTCGATCAGCTTTTTGAAGGCGGCACGAATATCTGGAGTCTGGGCGGAGCCATAAACCTGCCCATCCTCACCTTCGGACGCATCTCCAACAATGTGAAGGCCAGCGAAGCCGCTCAGCGCGAAGCGGCCGCAAACTACATCCTCGCTGTACAGCAGGCCTTCCAGGATGTACGGGACGCTCTCGTCATCCAGGATCGCTCCGTATATGTTGTCAGAGCCTTGAGCGAATCCGTGGACAGCCTGCGTAAGGCCACGGAACTGGCCCGTCTGCGCTATGATAACGGTTATGCCTCCTATCTGGACGTGCTGGACGCCGAACGCTCGCTGTTTGATGCGGAAATTCAGCTGGCAAGTATGCGCGCCCTGCATCTTTCCTCCATTGTTAATGTGTGCATGGCTCTCGGCGGAGGCTGGGAAGACGATGCAAAAGCGACGGAACATGCAACGCCTGCGGAAGAATCGGCAAAAACTCCTGCCGCCTGAGTCTACAGCTCCGATATAACATACAAGGCCCCGGAACCAGATGCGGTTCCGGGGCCTTGTATATCGATCCCCCCACGGCTCCAAGGGAGAATCCTGCCGGACAGTTCCCTCCCTGCATACGCTCCCCGTGTACTGATCGCCGGCTTAACACTTTTTACTAGTGACTTTCATACCGTCGTTATGGAGAATATATATTCAACATGGCTTTGAGCGCGGGATTCAGAAGCAGCCACTTTTTCTTGCCAACGATATATACTAGTGTCGTATCAGGGGTTTTCGGGGAAACGGCAAAATTTTGTTTATTGAGAAGAAACAGTGAATGAACTATATTCGCCGTTTCTCTATCGGCATTGAAGGCTTTGTAGGAAACAGAAATTCTTCCGTGATGCTGCACATCAAATATAAATTCTTGCTTATCAATATTATTTCCAATGTACTCAGACGATTTAGGAGCTGAAAGCCAATAGACAATTCTGTCTTTATAGCTGTATATATAGCATCCAAATATAAAAATAGCGATTGTATATACAAAAAAAATAAACTTTTTGAATATACTTGGCATTTTCATAGAGTCATGCTTCAACTTTCAAGTTTGCTTTCAATTCGTAGGACATTTGCGCGATAATCTATATGGAAAAGTGTACCCATTCAGCGCGAAGAATAAAAGTCTACGATGAGAGGTGACAGAACACCTGCTCTTAGAGGGCATCTACATCAAGCATGGCTCTCAAGACGGGATTAAGACAAAGCGTATTCCCATTGCCAACGACAAATACCTTTGTGGTATAGGGTGTTCCGGGAGCAACAGTGACCCCTTCTTTCGCAGTGTTATGGGTAAACAAAAGATCAAGGATTTTGGAAGTTTGCGCATCAGCATCAAGTGACATGTAGGAAATGGGCATTCTTCCATAACGAAATACATCAAATATAAATTCTTGCTTCTCTCCGTCATTTCCAATGTATTCCGCTTCTAAGGGATCATCAAGTCGATAGATAATAGCATCTTTGTAAGAAGATGCATAATATCCCGTTGTAAAAACGGCAATTGTATAGATAATAAAAAATATTATTTTTAATCTATTTGGCGTTTTCATAGATTTTTTCCACCATTTTTTCAATTTTGATATCAATCAGCATGGTTTTGGAAGAATATTCAATAGGTGAAGAGAACGTCCAATCCGCATGTGGGGGCAATGGCCGGTATCGATCATCAACCATTCAAAATCTGGTTCGTCGATCAATATTTCAAGAAGTTTTTCCCATATCCGCTTGCCTCGCCAACGAATAAAGCGTTGGTGAACGGTTCCCCATTTGCCATATTCCGGCGGCAAATCTCGCCACGGCGCGCCGATACGCAATATCCGGAAGACGGCATTGATGAAGAGGCGATTATCCTTTCTACACCTCCCCATTGCCCGTTTTGTCAGGCAGATGAGGTTCCAATAAGGCCCATGCGGCATCTGAGATGTCATGGCGGCCTTAAGGATTCGTCATAAGCACATCCTTGCAGAATTGCGCTTCTTATAACACAAATCTCGTGTAAACACTACCTAGCGTTGCTTCAGATAACGATCGAAAAACTTCCCGACTTCACGAAAATGAAACTGCGTTTCCGGCGCATCCGCCGACATATGATACTGCGCGTGCGACATGCCCTCAAAGACCATCAGATCTGCCGGAACGCCGGCCTCACGCAGTTTCAGATGCATGCGCACCGTATTGCTGAGAAAGAGATCTCTGGTGCCGGAAGTCAGCATCGTGGGAGGAAAGCCTTTGACATCCCCGTAAACAGGAGAAAGCATGGGATCACGGAGATCATGACCCGCCGCATAGAGCCTGGCGGCGTCTCCCAGCCAGCCGTCGTAGCTGACCAGAATATTGTCCACGCCCTCATTGGTCGCATAGGTATCACCGCATTTGCTCAAGTCCGTCCACGGCGTTCCGGCAGCAAGGGCCGCCGGCAAAGGCAGACCTTCTTCCCGCGCGCGCATAGCAAGAATCAGCGTCATGCCGCCCCCCGTGGATGTGCCGAACACACCTATGCTCTCCGCCGCCGTTGTGGTCAGCAGTTCGCGATATACCGCGATGGCGTCATCAATGGCCGCCGGCCAGGGGAAATCCGGAGCCATTCTGTAATCCGCATACACAACTTTGAACTTTCCCATCCCTGCCATAAGAACGGCTTCCAGCGTTCCGGACTCTCCCGCTCCGAGGACATAGCCGCCGCCATGCAGATTCAACAGCACGCGATCGCGGTTGGCTTCCGGCAAATCCTCCGGGGTAAAGATGAACACCGGCACACCGCCCATTTCACTCCTTATAACGGAAACACCAAGTTTTTCCCGTAATTCGGGGAGCCCTTTCACAGCTTCCTGCGCCAGAGATGAAGCCCAGGCTTTCCATTCCTCCGTTGTTCCGGGATGTGCGTTCCAGTAGGCGGGAGGAGCCGCATCTATCATCTGCTTCAATTGCGGACTGACCGTATCCGGAGCCGGAAAATGCCTCCCTGTGTCCTGCGCAAATGCGGGCATGCCCATGACCACCAGCAGTCCCGCAGCCAGTATTCCATGAAATATATTCATATCAGTTTCTCCTCTCCGTCTTTCACCAATAGGCTGCGTTACAGCATCTTCCCTGTACTGCGCACAAACAGATGCAGACTGACGGCAACCATAAGAGCAGCCAGGGCACTGATTCCGGCAGCGGCCAGAAAAATACCGCCGATTCCCTGATGATCGTACATAACGCCCCCCACGGCAGCGGCAAGGCCTATGGCAAACTGTGTCCCCGCAACGGACAGTCCCCCTGCCAGTTCGGCTCTGTCGGCAAGAGTTCTGGCAATCCATGTCGACCAGCCCACGGGAATGAAGCCGAAGATGAATCCCCACAGCACGGCCAGAATCATTCCCACACTTGATGCTCCCTGATGAAAGAACAGAACAAGGGCTACGAACGTGAAGGACAGATGAACGCCGATCATGAACGCACGGAAAAAGCGGCCGATCAGGGCCCCTGCAACCACCGTCCCCAGCATGTTTGCAATGCCGAAGGCCAGCAGCGTCAGCGACACGGTACCGGCCCCCAGTGCGATATCAAGTTCAAGAAAAGGTCGCAGATAGGTAAAGAACACATGATAGCCGCCGTAACTCAACATGGTGCCCAAAAATCCGGCCAGCGTCCATCCGCTGCCGAGCAGAGCGAACATACCCCGAAATCCGTTACCGGCTCTCGCGGGCAGGACAGGCAGGGTGCAGTATTGCCAGAATCCCCCTGCGGCGGCCAGCCCCGCACCAAGGAAAAAGACATTTCTCCAGCCTATCTGATGCCCCAGCCAGCTTGCCACGGGCAGGGAAATGATTGTCGCCACGGACACCCCGGCATAGACAATGCTCAGGGCACGCGGCACATCCTTGCTCGGAACAAGCTGCAAGGTAACGGAGGAAGCCAGAGCCCAGAAGCCGCCCACGCAAACGCCGAGCAGGGCGCGGCCCAGCAGCATGATGTAATAATCGGGCGCCACGCCGATCAGCACGCAGGAAACAATCAACAGACAGGAAAGCGTCAGCAGGACTTTCCTTCTGTCTATATTGTGAGTCAGCGGAGGCAGCAGCAGGCTGGAAAGCACGGCAAGCACGCCGACAGCCGTAACGGTCTGCCCGGCCGCTCCTTCGGAAACGGACAGATCCCGCGCAATGGGCGTCAGCAGACTTACGGGAATGAATTCGGCGGAAATCAACGCCATAACACCCATGAAAAGGGAAAATACCGCAGACCAGTGCGCTTTACCCGCACGAAAAAGTTCCTGTTGCATATCTGATATCCCGGACAGGAGACCGGCCCCCTGAAAGCCGTATCTATCCCACCATGTTTTTATTCAGACGGATCAAAACTGCCCGTCATGCCCCAAAACAAGATGAGCATCCCCCCGCTTGCGCCCTATTCCGACGGCAGAAGAGATGCTTCCCAAAAATCCACCGCAACTCAGCCGAACTTTTTGCCGCGCCTGACGGCGGCACAGGCTCCCCCTCTCCCAACAGAATGCACTCGAGGCAAACGCTTTCAGTATCCCGGCAATGCTCCTGCCGCAGCGACCGGAAGCAACCGTATGCTTCAGGCATAGATCTGGGCTGCACGCCCGGAATGACGGTTCCGCCGAGACATACACGCCCGCGACAGGGAAAACACTGCGTTTTTTCAGACATACGCCGGAAAACCTCTGCATACGCCCTGGGCTCTTCCTTTTTTATTCGTGCAAAACGAATTTATTCCGCAGAGAAAGGAGGCATACAGGCCGGCGATACACCTGCCGTTCCGTCATGCTCATACCCTCCCCCCATGCGACGAATATATGACAGAGACTCTTTCTCTAGGCTGAAGACAGATTCACGCTTCTGAATACGTTCCCATTCTCTATGAGAGACCATAAACAATAGCAAATACTTATATTGAATACTTTACCATACCCTGTACGCATGATAAATTAAACCGGTATCCGGCAAAGTGGAGGGAGTTCATGGAATTGAGGGTTCTACGCTATTTTCTTGCCGTAGCCAGAGAAGAAAGTATCTCCGGAGCGGCGCAGGCCGTACATGTCACCCAGCCCACGCTCTCCCGGCAGATGATGGAACTCGAGGAGGAACTGGGAAAAACGCTGTTTCTGCGGGGCAAGCGGAAAATTTCCCTCACGGAAGAGGGCCTGTTCCTGCGCAAAAGGGCACAGGAAATCATCGCATTGGTGGAAAAGACCGAATCGGCGTTCAGTAAGCCGGAAGAACACATCAGCGGCGACGTCTATATAGGCTGCGGCGAAACCGAAGCAATGCGGATTCTTGCCCGGGCGGCCCGCAAACTGCAAAGAATCCACCCAGATGTTACCTATCACCTCTTCAGCGGACAGGGAGAAGATGTCCGGGAACGTCTGGATGAGGGCCTTGTCGACTTCGGCGTCTTCATCGAACCCGTGGATCTTTCAAAATACGATTTCATCAAGCTCCCGACAAGCGATATCTGGGGCGTCCTGATGCGCAGAGACAGCCCCCTTGCGTCCCGGACTGCCGTTACCCCGTCCGATCTGCGGAATCTTCCGCTGATATTTTCCAATCAGCCCATGGTCAAAAACGAAATTTCCGGCTGGATGGGGGAGGGCGTAGAACACCTGAATATCGTCACCACCTACAATCTGCTGTTCAATGCCGCCCTCATGGTGGAAGAGGGCATGGGATACGCGCTTGGTCTGGACGGCATCATTTCCGTATCCGAAAACAGTCCTCTCTGTTTCCGTCCTCTGGAACCGCGTCTGGAAGTAGGGCTTGATATCGCCTGGAAAAAGCACCAGATTTTTTCCAAGGCTGCAGCAACATTTCTTGAATTTCTGCAAAAGGAAATTGCGGATATGAATGAGAACTCCACCGCATCCTCCGCGAAAAAAAACCGGGCACCCCTCTCTGTCGGCTGAGCGGCGGAAAAACTGCGGAAAAACTTTCGCATTCCAACATAGACAGGGCAGCAAAGCATGTTCGTCTTGAACATGCTCCCGGAGTCAAGCAAGGCGAGGCTATTCCACGACACCGGAGTCGCCGCAAGGTACTTACGGCATAGACACCCGACGGGCGGCCCGCAGGGTATACAGGCATGGCCTGCAGAACAAGCTCCGGCAGAGCTGCGAGCTGGAACACAGCGTCCCGACTTGCAGACATATTCAAAACAACATGCTCTAATGGATAACACAGCCTCGTAAAATTCCCGTATCGTGCCGCGAGGCCTGCCTGCACGGGAAAGGGCCGACACAGCCCGACAGGCGTTTGCTTGTCTCCCCGGCCGGACAAAATACTCCGACAGATGAGCGGCATTATCTTCCGGCGTGTCTGGCGGAAATGCTTCTGGGTTCCGGCGAGTCAGAAGCTTGAAAAAAAGACGCGAGGTTCCGTCTCCCCGGCCCGAGTCGGATGCAAAAAAAGGCCGCCCGCCTGCTGCGAACGGCCTTTCCAGTTCAGAGATGCCGCCCGGTGGAACACCGGACAATTCAGCGTGAAGGAATGGGTTCCACAGGTTCGCTCAGCAGGAATTCTCCCGATTCGATCCAGCTTTTGAGTTTTTCCGCCACTTCGCGGGACATGGAATAGGAAGTCAGAGGAGACGTTTCCACTTTCTGCCCTTCAATTTCTATCTCCCCGGAGCGCAGTTCCTCATAGCTGACATGCCTGATCACCCTGCTCACGCCGTTGGGGTAATCAAGTCCGTAATCCTTGACCGGCATGAGAATATCCGCATCGGAAACGCCGGTGAAGGCCGCCATTTCCGCATCGAGAATGGGAATGGGAATCCCCACGCCCACAGCCAGAGTGCATCCGTAGCCGAGGAAGGAGTGGCCGCGCAGATAACGTCCATTCATCCCCTTGAGATTGCCCTTGAGCATGAGCGTACCGGCAGCGGTCAACGGAATGCCGTTTGGCGCACGCTGCGGCTCTTCCACATGCTGGCTCCCCGCGCCTATCACATACCCAACGCCGCCTCCCAGGAAAATGCGCGTTCCCAGACCTATGGTACGCAGATACGGGTCATTGAACAGAGGAGACAGGCAGCCGGCTGTGGCATAGTTGGCGTTGCGCATCCCCGGTTTGAGCGGCCCCATATAGGTATAGGCAATCCTTTTACCTCCGTTCACCGCCACATTGTAATTCTGATAGCAGTTACGGGGATTGACCAGCTGCGCCCAGGGCAGATCATCCAACGTCACGTCCTTTTCAAGAGAGCGACGGGGATAACAGTCCGTACCATAACTTTCCGCCCGCAGATGCACCGTTCTGCCCGAGGCAAGATCCTCGATCACATGCCCGCCCCCATATCTGAAACGCCCGGGATGCACCTTGTTCAGAGGGTCGTCCTCCGTCGGTTCCGTGGCGCCGATAAAGCCGTCTACCGCGGCAAGTCCGCCGGCACAGGGGACATTGTTGAGCCAGATGCGGGAAGCACGGATCACTGGAGGTTCCGGCTGGCCGAAATTGAAGAACAGACCGGAAGAACACATGGGAGAAAAGGTGCCCGTGGTCACGACATCCACTTCCCGGGCAGCAAGTTCAGGCCCCATGTCGCGCACGGCCTTGGTCATGGCTTCCGCCGTAAGAACCACGGCCTTGCCCTGTCGTATGCGCGCATTGATTTCCGCTATGGTTTTAACAGTTTTGTGATTGTCGGCCACATGGCACCCCGTCAAAGGCCCAGCTTGAGCAGGGCGCGCTGCGCCTGTTCCATGCCGGGGTTGAGTTCCAGAGCAGTTTCAAGACAGCGGCGGGCCTGCTCTCTGGCATCCGCCTGCAGGAAGACAAAACCGATGTTGAACGCTATCCCTGCTGAAGTACGGATAAGATCCGGATTCAGCTTCAGAGCTTCCGTCATGCTCAGACGCGCGTTGCGGAACTGTCGTCCCTCCGCATACGCCATACCGATATTGTAATAAAGATTTTCGTCCCGGGGAGCAACGCGCAGAGCCTTGTTGTATTCCTCTATGGCCTCTTGCCATTTGCCCTGCTGACGCAGCGCAATACCCAGCTTGTTGAACAGCCTGACATCGTCGCGGGTCAGATATTTGCCCTTGGCTTCCAGAGCCTTGCGAAGAAACATGACGGCCTGTTCGGGATTCTTCTCTCCATATGCTGCGGCAATACGCTCCGCCACGCTCCCGATATTCACCATGGCGTCTCTGATTACCTGGGCGACAGCGGCGGAAAACATTTCCTCCGCCTTGGCAAAATCGCCCTTTTCCAGCATCAGTTCCCCCATATTGAGCTTGCGCTCAGAATTCAGCGGCGAAAGCTTGTCCAGCTTTTCCAGATATTCGTAACAGCCGTCCGCATCGCCCGTCTCCCGCGCCAGACTGGCCAGCTTGTGCAGAGGTTCCAGATACAAATCGGCATTCTGGCTTGCGGAAATATAGGCTTCCTTCGCAGCCTGCGTATTGCCCAGAGCCTTTTCGGCGTCGCCCAGCACCATATATCCGGCCGCACTGCCGGGCTTGAGTTCCAGCACCTGACGCGCCACGTCGCGCGCCTTCTCGGCATTGCCCTGCTCCAGCAGCCCCTTTGCCAGATCGAGTACCTGTCCCAGCTTGCTCTGGGGCTTAATCGTGCTGGCCAGCTTTTCAATAATGGTATTGGCGGAAACGGGCTTGGTTATGAAATTGTCCGCACCCACTTCGTGCAGATACATTATGCGCGCCTGTTCGATTTCCACCCCCAGCATCACGACATATATCTTGGGGTAGGCTTCCTTCAGCTGACGTACAAGAAAGGTGAGATCCTGTCCGAGAATCGTGCGCTCCATGAAGACCACGATATTCGGGCTGATTTCTTCCTCCTTGCGGAATTCCTTGAGCAGCTGTACCGGCTCGGGAATCCAGTTCAGTAAGTCGGGAGAAGTCAACGCAAGATCCTTGGTCAACACCGTCCGCAATACGGAAAGAAAGGCCAGATCGTCAGTCACGGCCAGAAAGTGACCTTTCTGATCCTTAACGAAATCGATGATCGTGTCCTCGTACTGTTTCTGCCTGGCCCGTATGGCCGCCTCATTGATCGCCATTGTGCGCCTTTCCTCCGCCCGCCCTCCCGCAGGCAAATCATTCCGGGAGTCCGTCCGACGCTCCCCGCTTTCCCTTCAGTACGCCGTGACGAACGCACAGTCAAAGCGTCTCAGCGGCTCTTATGCTCCCCACATCTTCCGGCCTTCAGCTTCCGATGAACATAGCTGCGTTCCAGCCCGACAAGCTCAGCCAGACGGGTGATGTTGCCCCCCGCTTCCTCAAGCTTCCTCTCCAGATACCAGGACTCGAACGCCGCCTTTGCACTCTTGAAATCCATATCCGGATCAAGAAACTGCTCCAGCCCGGCGTCCTTTTTTTCCTCTTCGGGAGAGGAAGAAGAGAGTTTCGGGGAAGAGGGAGCAGGCGACGGAACTTTTCCAGAAGCGACCCCGCTTCTCATTTCCGCAGGAAGTCCGGCCGGTTCAATTATAGCTCCGGGATGCAGGATGCTCAAGCGTTCCACCAGATGAGCCAGCTCCCGCACATTCCCCGGCCATGGCCAGCGTTTCAGGGCCTCTACTGCCATAGCCGAAAACACGGGAGGCGTCAGACCGCGTCTGTTCATGCGTGCGGCAAAGGCCGCCAGCAGCAGGGGAATATCTTCCGTTCTTTCGCGCAGAGGAGGAAGACGCAGAGGAAACACCTTCAGTCGATAATAGAGATCTGCCCGGAATTCCCCGCGGGCGATGGCTTCCTCAAGATTTTTGTTGGTCGCGGCAATGACGCGCACATCGACCTTGAGCGTCTGCATTCCACCGACGCGCTCAAAACTCTGTTCCTGAAGAATGCGCAGAATCTTTGCCTGTGTCCGCAGGCTCATGTCCCCGATTTCATCAAGAAACAGCGTGCCCTTATGCGCAAGTTCGAATTTCCCGACCCGGGTGCTGTCTGCTCCGGTAAAGGCCCCTTTTTCGTGCCCGAACAACTCGCTCTCTATCAGTTCATCCGGTATGGCCGCGCAGTTCACCGCAACCAGAGGAGCATCCGCCCGTTTGCTGTTGCGGTGTACGGCGCGCGCAGCAAGTTCCTTGCCCGTGCCGTTTTCCCCCGTGATCAGCACCCAGGCATCCGTCGGGGCCACATGCATAAGCTCCTGCCGGAATTCGGTCATGGCAGGGGACTGCCCGACAATTTCGTCCTCTCCCTGATCCATTGCGGCGCGCAATGCCCTGTTCTCCCTGCGCAATTCGCCCATTTCCAGCGTGTGCTGGACAAGCAGCAGGATTTTTTCCAGAGACAGGGGCTTTTCGATGAAGTCGTGCGCTCCGCGGCGCAGTGCGCCCACCGCAGTTTCGATACTGCCGTGCCCGGATATCATGACCACGGGCACATCGGGGAAGCGCAGCTTGAGCAGATCCAGAGCTTCCAGTCCATCCATGCCCGGCAGCCAGATATCGAGAAATATCATGTCCGGAGGATGCGCCTCCGCCTTTTGCAGACCTTCCTCGGCGGAGGGAGCCTCTTCCACGACGTAGCCCTCATCCTCAAGAATGCCGCGCAGAGAGAGGCGTATGCCCTCTTCGTCGTCGATAATCAGAATGGAAGACGCCATGATATTCTACATGCCGAGATAGGCCCGACGCACAGCCTGATCGTTGAGCAGGGCTTCGGCGCTGTTTTCCATGACAACCCGACCGTTCTCCATCACGTAGCCGCGATGCGCGATCTTGAGCGCCTGGTTGGCGTTCTGTTCCACAAGAAACACCGTCGTGCCGTCATGATTGATTTTCTGAATGATGCTGAAAATCTGCTGAATGATGATGGGCGCCAGCCCGAGAGAGGGTTCGTCCAGCAGAAGCAGTCTGGGGCGTCCCATGATCGCACGGGAAATAGCCAGCATCTGCTGCTCTCCCCCGGAGAGCGTTCCCCCTGCCTGACGACGACGCTGGGCGAGAATGGGAAATAGGGAAAAAATATAATCCATATCCCGCCGGATATTTTCCTTGTCGTTGCGCAGAAAGGCACCGAGATCCAGATTTTCCTGCACGGTCAGCTCCGGAAAGATAAGTCTTCCTTCCGGAACCTGACTGATACCCAGACGAACGATCTGATTCGGCCGCATACGCTGTATGGCCTTGCCGTCGTAAAGAATCTCTCCGCTTCTGGCATGAATGGCGCCGCATATGGTCATCAGGGTTGTGGTCTTGCCCGCCCCGTTGGCCCCGATCAGCGTGACGATTTCTCCCTCGTTCACCTTGAGGCTGATGCCGTGCAGCGCGGGAATATTGCCGTAAAAGGTGCATACGTCGCGAAGCTCAAGCATTGTCGGACTCCCCAAGATAGGCGCGGATGACTTCAGGGTTGTGGCGGATCTCCTCCGGCGTTCCGGCCGCGATCCGGGCCCCGTACTCCATGACGAAAATCCGATCGGAGAGCGACATCACCATGCCCATGTCGTGTTCGATGAGCAACACGGAAAGGCTGAACTTTTCCCTGAGTTCCAGAACCAGTTCCTTCAGCTCCAGAGTTTCCTGCGGATTCATTCCCGCGGCGGGTTCGTCCAGCAGCAGCAAAAAAGGCTCCGTAGCCAGAGCGCGGGCAATCTCAAGCCGACGCTGCGCGCCGTAGGGAAGATTGCGGGCATCCTCCTTCCAGTGTTCGGCCAGCTTGAGTTCCTTCAGCAGTTCGTAAGCGCGATCCGCGCTGTCCTGCTCCTCCGCACGGGTTCGTGCATCCCGCAGGATCGCGCCCAAAATTCCTGAATGCGTCCGACAATGGCGTCCGATCATCACGTTTTCCAGCACGGTCATGCTGGAAAAAAGGCGTATGTTCTGGAAAGTACGGGCAAGGCCCAGCTCCGTGATGCGGAAGGGCTTCATCCCGTTGAGGCGGACAGGCTTTTCCATACCGGGGCGACAGGCATAGACCTCGCCTTCCGTAGGGACGTAAATGCCGGTCACACAGTTGAAGAAGGTAGTTTTACCCGCGCCGTTAGGCCCGATAAGGGCTACAATTTCCCCGGCACGGATATCGAGATCCACGTCGTTCAGAGCGCGCAGGCCTCCGAAATTGCGGGACAGGGAGCTGACCCGGAGAACAGGATGCTGTGCGGAAGGATTCATGCGCGGCCTCCTTCAACGGCATGAGCAGATTCGGAAGCATCCGCTCCCGCCGGAGCATATTCACGCTTGCGGCTGGGGATGAGGCCCTGCGGGCGGAAGATCATCATCAGCACCATGAGCGCGCCGAAAAGCAGCATACGGTATTCGGAAAAGGCCCGCAGATATTCCGGAGCCAGCGTCAGCACCAGAGCGGCCACAACAACCCCGCTGATCGACCCCATGCCTCCGAGAACCACCATGGACAGCACCATGGCCGAATCCATGAAGGTGAAACTGCTCGGGCTGATGAAGTTGATGCGCGCGGCCAGCAGCACGCCGGCAAAGCCTGCCCAGCAGGAACCGAGGGCAAAGGCCTGAAGTTTGACCGCCCGCAGATCGATACCCATGGCCTCGCTGGCGATTTCATCATCCCGCAGAGCCTGAAGAGCCAGCCCCACTCGTGAATTTTTGAGCCGGGCCACCACCACGATGGTGACAATCATGGCTGCCAGCGTGAGGTAATACATATAGTTCATGGACTGTTCCGGCGACAGCTCCATGAAGAAGGCAGGCCGGGGAATACCGGCCACGCCTTCGGAACCGCCGGTGAAGTCCCGAAGGTTGGTGAGCAGCAGGCGGACAATTTCCCCGAAACCGAGCGTGACAATGGCCAGATAGTCGCCTTGCAGACGCAGGACGGGAAATCCGAGCAGCAGCCCGGCAAGGGCGGCAAGCAGGCCTCCCAGAGGCAGACAGACCCAGAACCCCAGGCCGAAATACTGGTTCAGCAGACCGTAGGTATAGGCCCCGATGGCATAGAAGGCCGCGTATCCCAGCACCAGCTGGCCGGCGATGCCGACGGCGATGTTCAGCCCCAGAGCCAGCATGACATAAAGAAAGGCGTTGGCGAAAATGGTGGTCTGATACATGGAACCGACCAGGGGCAGCAGCAGCCCGACCGCAAGCAGCAGCCCCAGTCCGGATACCGATACGGAACGACGGGAGGTCATCCCCCGCCAGGTTTCGGACAGACCGGCAAAGGCCCTTCTCACGGCAGAAGTTCCGGCGTCAGCTCCCTGCTCCTTGCGGTGGAAATACCACAGCCAGAGCAGCGAACAGACGATCATCACGACAAACATGCCGACGGCGCGTTCCCAGAGAACGGTCACCGTGTTCTGACGTGCGGCCACCTTGACGCAGAGAACAGGAAAGGTCAGCACCACGAACCAGATACTGATCAGGACAGAACGAAGCAGAATTTTCATTGTGGCATTCATGGGCTACACCTTCTGGATCGCGGCCTTGCCGAGCAGCCCGGCAGGTCGGAGTATGAGGATGAGTACGAGCAGAGCGAAGGCCAGTACGTCCTCATAGTCACTGGAAAGATACCCGGCGGTGAAGCCCTCCGCCAGACCAAGCACAAGGCCGCCCAGCATGGCTCCGGGAATGGAGCCGATTCCGCCGAGAACAGCCGCCGTAAAGGCCTTCATCCCGGCCAGAAAACCGATGGCAAATCCCACCTGGCCCGTTCGGGCGGCAATGAGCGTCCCCCCCAGCGCGGCAAGCGCGGAGCCGATGATAAAGGTCAGGGAAATGATGCGATCCGCGTCTATGCCGAGCAACATGGCCATTTTGCGGTTCTGGGCCGTGGCGCGCATGGCCTTGCCCATTTTGGTATAGCGGATGAACAGAGCCAGAGCCACCATAATCAGCAAACTCGTCATCAGAACGATGAAATCCCCGGGGGACATGAAGTTGCCCATTTCCTGAAGAAAGGTGAAACGCCGGGGAATGAGGCGGGGAAAGGGCACAGAGTTGGAGGTCTGCGCAAGCTGCACATAGTTCTGAAGAAAGGTGGACATGCCTATGGCGGAAATAAGCGGAGCCAGACGGGAAGCTCCGCGCAGGGGCTTATAGGCCACCTTTTCTATGGTATAGCCATAGGCCGAACACCAGACCATGGCCACCAGCGCGGCAACTATCAGGATGCCCCACCAGGGCAGGCCGATACCGCCGAGAATGCAGGCCACAATCAGAGCCGTGAACGCTCCCAGCATGTAAATTTCGCCGTGCGCAAAGTTGATCAGCCCGATAATGCCGTACACCATGGTGTAGCCGAGCGCGATAAGAGCATAAATACTGCCGCGCGTCAGGCCGCTGAAAAAAATTCCCAGAAAATATTGAAAATCGAATTCCATCCCGTCCGCCTTGCAGGAATGATGGTGCGCCGTCGCCCGGAAAGGGCAAAAGAGCCTGCCTTTTGCGGCAGAGTACAGTCCCTCGCCGCAGGAGGCAAGCCAAAAGCCCGGAAAGAGAGAATATTCGGAGCGATTATGTTGCGGAACGGGGAAGCATATGCGCCAACACTCCCGCAGAACATATCTCTCCGGGAGTACGCGGCTTCACGCCATATTCCGAAACCATGCCCGCAGCCGAAAACCGTCTCCGCCCCGAAGCAGCGGCGGAGACGGTTCATACACAGAGGCTAGTTTTTGAAGACTTCCTTGTACTGACCGCCCTCGATCTTGTAAATCGACATGCCCACGCCGATGGCATCGCCCTTTTCGTCGAACTTGATGCGCCCGATGGGGGTATCCACTTCTGTATTACGCAGAGCTTCCATAATCTTGTCGGTATCGGTACTCTGGGCCACGTTGATGGCGTTGAGCAGCGCAATGGTTGCGGCCACGCCGTTATCGAAGAAGGCTCCGGGAGCGGTTCCGAACTTTTCCTGATGCTTCTTCGCATAGTAGATGCTCAGAGGATTGGCGCTGGTATCCGTGGGGCCGGAAGCGTACACGCCTTCGGCGTCCTCGCCGGCCAGCTGCACGAAGCCCATATCCTTCAGACCGTCGGGGCCAATCATGGGAATTTCCAGACCGGCCGTGTACATATTGGAAAGAATCTTGGCCGCTTCAGGATAATAACCGCCCCACATGAGGGCCTGAGCCTTGGACTGACCGACCTTGCGCACGGCGGATGAATAATCCGTGGCGCCGGGGGTCACGGCTTCAAACAGCACAACCTGCGTCTTGCCGCTCTTTTCCAGTTCTTCCTTGGCCTTTTCCGCATAACCGCGGCCATATTCGCTGTTGTCGTGCAGGATCGCCACCTTGTCCAGCTTCAGCCCCTCAACGATGAACTTCGCGCCCACGATGGCGGAATCATTATCGTTGGCGATGGTGCGGAAAAAGGTGGGATTTTCCCCGCTCTGGGTCAGCGCGGGCGTCGTTGCGGAAGGCGACATGGAAATCATGTGAGCGTTGGTGTACAGAGGCAGCGTCGCCTTGCAGGGCCCGGAGCAGATATGCCCCATGACCGCAGCCACACCGTCGGAAATCAGCTTTGTTGCCGCCGCCGTGGCAACTTCGGCCTTGCACAGGTCGTCCTGTGCCACAATTTCCACCTGTCTGCCCAGGACTCCGCCCTTGGCGTTGAATTCGTCCGCCACGAGAATGGCGGCGTTCAGGCTGGGCGTTCCATAGGAAGCCAGTTCGCCGGAGTGGGCGCCGGCAACGCCGAGCTTGAGGGTTTCCGCGGCGAACGCAGGCGTCGCGGCAAAAAGCGCGACCATCCCGCAGGCCAGGGTTTGCAGCCAACGTTTGGACATGGGAAAAACCTCCGCACATAAAAAAATGACAAAATTGTAAACCGCTTCCTGCAAAAAACACCCCGAAATATTCGCAAAGGGGGGAACTTTCTAAGTGCCGCAACCCGACAAGTATTGTCAAGGGGAGAAGGCTTTTTCCACGGAAAAGATAATTTTCACGTCCTTTTTTTGCTGATCTCCGTTTGCGCCGGGCCAGGAACGGCCATTCCTGCGCCTCTTTCGGCCAGAGGAGGAAAATCTCATGTTCCGGACATGACAGAACGAGACAACGGGACTATACTGCTTGCCATGCTGCACATAGACGCCGATCCTGCAACCTATCCCGCAATAAACAGCCTGGCAGGGAGACTCGGACAGCTTTCCGCCGGAGATCTGTCGCGCCTGCATTCCGCCGGGGGCTGGCTGGTGCGTCAGATCAGTGCCTGCGGCCTGCGCAACGTTACGCTCGGAGAAGACACGCTGGTACTCGTTCTGCGGGGGATCAAGGAAGTGGACGCCTATCGCGCCGGTACGGGCTGTTTTCTGTATTTTCCCGCCGGGCAGGCCTGCACCCTTACCAACATTCCTGATGAACAAGGAATGTATCTTGCTCTGGCACTCAGCTTCTCCGACGATATCCTTGCCAGGAGCGCGACACTGCTGCCTCCTTCTTCTCCCCGTCCCGGAAGCGTCCCTCTGCTGCTGACGCTGTTAAATACCTTTCTTGATCTGACGCTGCTCCATGATGATGCCGCGCTGGCCCGCATGCAGATGGAACAGATTCTCTACGCGCTGCGCGGCGCAGGTCTGCCGCTTTTTCGCAACGGCAGGGATACGGCGGCCAACGTGCGCGCTCTGGTGGAGGAAGAACCCGGCAAGGCATGGACGGCTGCGGATATCGCCGCACGAATGCACATGAGCGAACGCAGTCTGCGCAGAAGAATGGAAGAAAGCGGAACAAGCCTCGGCGCAACCATTCGGCTGGCCAGACTCCATGCCGGGCTTGGGCTATTACAGCAAAGCGGCTTCAACGTAGCGCAGATTTCCGTAGCCTGCGGCTATCAATCTCCCTCCCGTTTTGCGGCGCGCTTCCGGGAACACTTCGGCATAAGCCCCGGCGACGTTATCCGCTCCCGCGGCATGAGGGCCGGAACGGGCGCGTTTTAGGCCGACAGAAGCGCGACGCCCCTGCTGTTTCACGTTATCGTCAGCTCCGGGATATAGATCCGGGGCAGACTTCTCCTGCTCCGTTACCCTGAAAGGAGCAAACACATGACCTTACGTTTTCTGTCGAAAATCTTTCTGGTCTGCGCTGTTCTGTGCGCTGCAACATCCGCCCGGGCTGCGGACGGCTTCACGCTTTCCAGCCCCGATTACGCAGAGGGCGCAACACTGCGGGAGGCGCAGGTCTACGCCGGTTTCGGATGCAGCGGAGGCAACCAGTCCCCTGCTCTGACCTGGGATAATCCTCCCGCCGGCACCCAGAGCTTTGCGCTGACCCTTTACGATCCCGACGCCCCCACGGGAAGCGGCTGGTGGCACTGGGTCGTTTTCGATATTCCCGCCGATGTCCGCGCCCTGCCCCTGGACGCGGCCGAAACGGGCGCCCTGCCTGCCGGAGCCATTCAATCTCTGACGGACTTCGGCGCGCCCGGATTCGGCGGAGCCTGCCCGCCGGAGGGAGACAAGCCCCATCGCTACATCTTCACGCTGTATGCGCTGGATGTCCCCAAACTGGGGCTTGACGCCGGAACCATGCCTGCCATGGTAGGCTTTACCCTCGCCGGGCATACGCTGGGCAAGGCCGTTCTCACTACGCACTACGGCCGTTGATGACGGCCCCGTACAGACGGGGGATCAGAAGCGTCTGCCGCCGGAGGAAGCGTCATGCCCTCCGGCGGCTCCGCTTAATCCGTTCAGCAACAACGATGAAAACGGCCACCTTATTCGGCAACTCCCCAATTTCCGGGAACAGCCTCCCCCCTGCACGGCAAGTCTGTGCAACGTTCATGCAGGCTTGAACACCTTGCCCGGTCGCGCATCCTCTTCAGTTTCCGAAATTCAGCGGCACAATCCTTCAGCCTTTGCCCGCTCCTGTGCGCCGCACATTCCGTATTCGCAGGCCCGGGCAAGTTCTGCACAGCCTTCGGCATCGTTACCTCGCAGGAAGGCCAGCGCGCTCCGATAGAGATACTGACTCGGCTCCGCCGGATCCGCCTCCAGAGCGGACGCCAGATCGCGCTCCGCTCCCTGTGTCTGCGCCATACGCAACGCAGCGTAGGCTCTGCCCGCATAGGCCCGGGCCCGCAGCTCTCCGCTCCGGGAACTGTCCATGCCGGACAGAAGCTGTACGGCTTCCGTCAAATCATCAAAAGCATCTTCAAGATAGCCCTGTGCCGTCAGAGCCTTGCCCCGCCAGATCAGCGCATCCACATGATGCGGCGCCTCATCCAGCACCGTATCGAGCAGCAGCGCGGCATATTCCGGGTTCTGACAGTCGTCCTCCACCCACAGCGATTTGGCTTCCATCAGCCTTCGTTCTCCTTCCGGAGAAAGCAAGGGCAGAAGAGAAGTCCGGGCGGCAACGCTCTCCCCGGGTGCAGCGGGCGATGGTTCCGAATCGGATACGACGCTGTTCAACCACGCGCATCCGCCAAGAGGAAAAAGGCCTGCCAGAGTCAGCATCAATACAGCGGAACGCATACATTCAGGCGTATTCATCGCGTCCCCTTCCTTCCCGGCTGCTCCCTCCGGCTCCGTTCGCCCCATCCCTGCGCGGGCCGCTCCCTGTCTTTCCGCTTCCCGTCAAATTCCGCACCGGCATTCCGGGTCGTCCCCAGCAGAATTCCATGCTGACGCAGACGTTCGGCATCGCTTTTTGCAACATACAACGGCCGCCCCTCCATGTCAGCCTCCGCATAGAACATGGCCGTAGCCACCGTACCCGGCGTGGGAATGAAACACTGCACCTGACGGGGACTCCAGTGCCGCTCCGCCAGCCAGTCCGCAAGCTGGCGCATGTGCGCGTCGGTACAGCCGGGGAAGGCGCTCATCAGATACGGAATAACATACTGCTCCTTGCCGTGTTCGCGCGAATATTTCCGGAACGCGTCAAGAAAACGCTCAAATTCTTCCATGCCCGGCTTGCGCATGAGGCGCAGCACATCCGGGGCGCAATGCTCCGGAGCAACCTTGAGCTGACCTCCGGTAAATTCGCCCGCATAGGCTTCCAGGGCTTCCGCCTGTTTCAGGGCCAGATCAAAACGCACCCCGCTGGCCACGCGCACATGACGCACTCCGGGAATTTCCCTGATTTCATGCAGCAGACTTATATGTTCCCGCTGATCCACGATAAAGCCGGGACATATGGACGGCACCATGCAGCTCGGCCTGCGGCAGCGCGAGGGCTCCAGAGAACAGGACGCGCGCCACATATTGGCGGAAGGCCCGCCCACATCGCTGATCGAACCGGAAAAATCACGGCGGGAAGCCATGGCCCGGGCTTCTTCCAGCAGAGATTCCCTGCTGCGCGACGCAATGCGGCGGCCCTGATGCAACGCCAGAGAACAGAAGGAACATCCCCCGCCACAACCTCTGTGACAGGTCATGCTGGTCAGCATCATCTCCACGGCCGGAATTTTCTCCCTGTAGGAAGGATGCGGCCGACGGGTAAAAGGCAGAGCGTACAGAGCATCCAGCTCTTCCGTGGACAGCGGCGCGGCGGGAATTTCCAGCAGCACGCCGCGGGCACGTCCGGAGCTTCCTTCGCCGCCCAGAGCCTGCACGGCACGGGCGCGCATCTGATGTACCTGCCGCTCCAGCAGCAGCGTTGCCTGAATCAGCAGCACAGGCCGGGCCAGAATTTCCTCATGAGAAGGCAGGCGGACAATCTCCTCCACATGCGCGCCGCCTTCCATGCTCACGCCTTCCAGAGCGTCCAGCTCCGCCATATCGATCAGACGCGCCGTTCCCCGAATCCCGGCCAGAGCAGCCTTGAGTTCCTCCCGCGGCAGAATGTCGGCAGACTCCACAAAATTTGCAGTGCAGGCTGCCTCCAGGCGACGGGCAATCTCCAGTATGGCAGATTCTCCCATACCATAGACAATTAAATCCAGCCTGGCGTCCGGCAGAAGCGACCTGCGCAGACTGTCCGTCCAGAAATCGTAATGACTGACCCGGCGCAGTGAGGCTTCAATTCCTCCGGCAACCACCGGCAGGCCCGGAAATGCCCTGCGGACAAGTGAAGCATAGACGCTTACCGCCCGATTCGGACGAGCGCCGGCCTTTCCTCCCGGAGTATAGGCATCGTCATGTCGCTTTTTACGGAAGGCCGTATAGTGGGCCAGCATGGAATCCACCGCGCCTGCCGTCACTCCGGCAAACAGACGCGGACGCCCCATGCGCGCAATATCCTCAATAGTATCCCAGCGGGGTTGCGCCACAATGCCCACCCGATATCCGTGAGACTCCAGCCAGCGGCCGAGAAGAGCCACCCCAAAAGACGGGTGATCCACATAGGCATCGCCGGATACCAGCAGCACGTCCAGTTCGTCCCAGCCGCGCCGCTCCATGTCGCGGCGGCTCATGGGCAGAAAAAGCCCGCTGTCCTGAAATTCTCCGGCAGAGAATCGATTTCCGTGCCGCCCCTGCCGCCGGGGAACATATTCTCCGCGACGGCCCCCCGTATCGCGGGCATCACTCCCGCTCTTCCGTCTCGTTCCGGCAGGAACCCCGTCCCTGCCGCCGGAATCCTTATCTCTGTAACTATGCTCGACTGTCTTGTGCGGCATGATTTTCCTCGCTGACCTAACCTCGAGCCGACTCCAAGCCGACCCGTTCGGAATCCTCACCCTAAACCATGCCCCTGCGTGCGACAAGTTCGCCGTACGCAGGCTTTCCCTTATCGTCCCTCCGTTCCCGGCATACGCAGCTATCTATAAATATATATAATTACAATATGCTAGACATAAATTTTAAAAAAATTTCCTTTTCCTGCATTTTTTTGCTTGACCTCAGCATCCTTTTCGGGCAAATGTTTTCTTCGCCGTGGGGCTGTAGCTCAGTTGGGAGAGCGCTTGAATGGCATTCAAGAGGCCAAGAGTTCAATTCTCTTCAGCTCCACCATATTTTA
>LBJMC04202__coassemble_519_pt1 | contig 27856 bp, 21 predicted proteins | sample LBJMC04202__metabat2_low_PE_018 | metagenome-assembled genome bin LBJMC04202 | reverse complement strand
TCGATAAGGTTTCTGGTGGGGAAGGCTATACGATCAAGATCGCCGGAAAACGTCACGTCAAGATGCTCCGTGGCCGATCCGGTTTCCTGTCCCTGCGCGCTCAACGTTACTTCTGAGGGGCTGAACTGGAAGTAGGTACAGCGATCGCTTTCATTGTTGAAGATATGCAGGCGATCCAGAGCCTCCTGACATTCCTTTCTTCCCAGTTTGAGTTTGGATGCGTCGGGCGCTTCCAGACGGGCAAGGAAGCTCAGATGATCCGGATAGATAAAGGAAGAACGGGGAAGGCTCAACGTTTCACTGCCGTTGCCGCTGCGCAGATGAAAACGACGTTCGCTGATATTGAGCATAACTTCATCCGTTCCCAGCCATTTACGCAGTTCGTTGACATATTTTTTCTGAATGAGAAGTCCTTCTTCCGGAAGTTTGGCAGCCAGTTCGTCATTCAGGAAGCGTACCATGGCAAACTGATGTCCGTTCAGGCCGCAGGCGTCCACCTTTCCCGTTTCCACGCTCTTGAGGCAAAGACAGGAAAGAGCTTCCGTGCTGTCGTCGTCGCTGATGCAGAAGGAGACGCGATCTATGATATCCTGAAAGAAATCTCCGGCCCAGAGAACGGCTCCTTCTTCAGGGAAAGGAGGAAGCGGCTGGAACCAGACGGGATCGGCCGCAGGCAGTTTATAGGAACGACGTCCCTGTTCGACAAGGAGCGTATTACTTTCGCTGTCCAGCCGGAGCTGTATGTCTCCTCCGGGAAGACGACGAAGCAGTTCGACAAAGGCTCGTCCGTTGACGCCAGCCTGTCCTTCTTTTTCCACGCTAGCAGGATAGTTTCCTGTAAATTCGATATTGACGTCTGTGGCCATAATTGTCAGATGGCCCCTTTCTCCTGTTCCCGTCGCCTGAAGCCATATGGAACGCAGATAGGCAGCCCCGGCTTTGGTAGGAATGATGGAAGCGGCTTTCTGAAGTCCGTCGATGATTTGTTCTTTTTTTACGGTTATGATCATATGTCTTTCCTGTAGTAGAAGGTTAAGTGCTGAATTTTTGTTCCTAACTTGAACAACATACTGTTAAATAACGAAAAATTAGGAACTGACCAGGGAAAGTAATGGGGTCGGAAGGAACATGTAAAGAGTTCTCGCCCCTTTTATATGCGATTCAGGCATCGTTGTGTCAACTCCGTTATCAGGATGTGCATATCTTTGTTCCTAACTTGAATTTCTCTAATTTTTTTCACAGCATGCATGACCGTACTGTGATCCTTTCCGCCGAAAATTCGACCAAGGGAAGGGTAGGATTCTCCAAGCAGTTCCCTGCAAAGATACATGGCCACCTGACGTGCCTCGACCAGCGGACTGTCTCTTTTTTTTCCTCTCAAGTCTCTGGAAGTAAAACCATAATGGGTTGCCACAAGAGACATGACGGCTTCCGGAGTCAGCGTGTCCCGCGAGCCGGAGGCCCGAAAAAATCCTTCCAGATCCTGTTCGTCCGGCATGGTTCCCGTATGCCGGAAAAAAGCGTGCATGCGCAGAATGACTCCGTGCAGATGTCTGATTTGTCCGCATCTGCGGGCAAGAAGCAAGGGCGTTTCGTTATCCGTGTTCAGGTTCAATTCCTGAAGCATATGCCTGGCATAGCGCATGCGCACATCAAGATCCGCTTCTGTCAGATCCAGCACCATGCCTTTGCGCAGGCGGGAAAGAAGAGCGGGAGCAAGCTGTTCTTCTGAAACGGTGTCTGCCGCATCCGCTCCGGCCAGTTCTGCTCTCTGTCGTGGAGAAAGATAGGAACATGCGCAGAGTACCGGCCTTTTTTTTGCAATAAGAACGTCTATGAGATCTGCCAGTTCTTCCTGCGCCTGGGGGGAGCGCACAAGCTGCTGCGTGTCGTCGAGACATAGTGCGGCACAGCCGCGCAGCATGGCGCGTCCTGCTTCTCTGCGCGCGGGGCTTTGCCGGAACAGACCGGCAAAATCGGATGAGGAAAGCACATATATCCGCCCCTGTTCCGCAAGAGAGGGAATACTCCTCAGTCTTGCCGCAGTTGCATGCAGCAGATGGCTTTTTCCCGTTCCCGGAAGACCCCGCAGCAGAAGAGGATTATAGGAAAGAACGCCGCGTTCCAGATCCGAAAGCATATTTATGATGGTGGAGACGGCCAGTTCGTTTTTCTGCCCGGAAATAAAACTGTCAAAGCTGTATTCTTCTCTCCGTATTTCGGAAAGCAGGGCTGTGGGGGCTGCTCCGTCCTCCTTTTTCAGAGGTGTTCCCGGGACAGAAGCAGAATTTTTTCTTTCCCTGGATTTCTGATGATACTTGATGCATAGATCCGAACCGAAGGCCAGATGCGCCGCATATTCGAATCCTTCTACATGCCCGTGCTGGCGAAACCAGCGCGCATAGAACTCGTGGGGAAAATAGACATCCAGAATGGGGGAACCGGTTCCGCCCCGTTCCCCTTTTGCGGACAGGGTGAATTCCAGGGCTTCGAGTCCGGGAATGTTGTCGGTTTCTGGAAGACAGGCCGTTATTGTCCGCAGGATATGCTCGCTGGAAATGGAATCCTTCACTGTATGCTCCGTTCTTGCGGAAAGATGCCGTGTTCAGGCGGGCAGTATAGAAAAAAGGCCTCCCTTTTTCCAGTAAACCCCGCTCTTCGTGTCGCCAGAGCGTTCAGCGCGTGAAAATAAGGGCATGACATTCTGGACAGGGAGAAGGAAAACGTATATTTCTCAAAATCACCATGACAAATTCATCTTTCCGATTTCTTCCCGCAAAAGGGCGTCCTCTGCTGGGCGTCCTTTTCGCGTGTGTCTGTGTTCTGTTTCTGTCCGGCCGCGCTCCTGCCGAAACCCAGGCCGTTTCCGAAACGGATGAAGTGGCGGAGCAGTCCGTCTCCGTCACTGAAGAAAAAGAGGGAATTCTTTCTTCCCTGTTTTCCTTCGACTCGTTTTTCGGAGAAGATGAGGAAGCTTCAGAAGAAGCTGCGTTGACGGAACTTCCGGAAGCTCCGAAAGTGGCGGAAGTTCCCGAAGAAACGGTGGCAACGGCGGAAGAAGAACTCGCGTCGGAACCTTCTCCCTGGGCGGAAAATGAACGTTATATTGCGGAACCGCTTGAAGATGGCGGTATTGCCCTGAGCGGTACGGTGGAGAAGGGAGATACCGCAGGGGAAATTCTTCAGGAGCTTACCTCGGCTTCAGAAGCATATGCCATTGTCAACGCGGCGGAAGACGTCTGGTCTCTGCGAAAAATCCGTGTGGGGCAGCCTTTTATTTTTGTGAAGGATGGAGAAGGAAACTTTGTTTCCTTTACCTATGAAGCGAACAAGGACGAGCAGCTCGTCGTCACACGCGAGGGAGAAAAGCTCAACGCCTCTCTGGAAAAGATTTCGTATGATATCGAGCTTGCCCTGGTGAAGGGGCAGATTGATTCGAGCCTTTTCGACTGCGTTGCCGGGCAGGGGGAAGAGCCTCTGCTGGCCATTCAGCTTGCAAGCGTCTTCGAGTGTGAAATCAACTTCATCAACGATATCCGCGAACAGGATTCCTTTGAAGTTCTGGTTGAGAAGCGTTACCGCAAGGGTGAATTCAAGGGGTACGGGCATATTGTGGCCGCCTGGTTCACCAACCGAGGCAAGCGTTATGAAGCTTACCTTTATGCCAATGCGGACGGCGCCCTGCATCATTACAATGCTCAGGGCGAAGCGTTGCAGATGGCCCTGCTTAAAGCTCCGCTTGCCTTCACAAGAGTCAGTTCAAAGTTCAATCTTCGTCGCCGTCATCCCATTCTCGGGGTTGTGCGTCCGCACGAAGGGATAGATTATGCCGCCCCGAAGGGGACGCCTGTACGCAGCGTCGGCGACGGCGTCGTCACCCGTGCAGGATGGGGCAAGGGCTATGGAAACATGATTGTGGTCAAGCACCGTAATGGCCTTGAAACGCAGTATGCTCATCTATCCGCTTTTGCCAAGAACCTGAAAAAGGGCGTTGAAGTTGAGCAGGGCGATGTCATTGGTTATGTGGGAGCCACCGGTCTGGCTACGGGTCCCCATCTTGATTTCCGCATGCGTAAGGACGGAAAGTACGTCAATCCCGATGATATCATCGTTCCCCGCGAGGACCCTGTGGAAAAAAGCCGGATGAATGATTTCCTGTATCAGGTTGCGTTGTCGAAGGCCTTCCTCGAGGGGGAAACGGAGCTGGCCGAATATACCACGCCTGAATGGGCCCGTTGAGTCGCATGACGGAATCCGATCCTTTTTCGCTTGACAGCTACGATTACGTTCTTCCCGAGGAACGTATTGCCCAGCATCCTCCTGAAGTCAGGGGCACGTCGCGCCTGATGATTCTGGATCGTACGGAAACGCTTCCCAAAGACAGCGTTTTCGACAGACTGCCGGATTTTCTTCCGGAACGTGCCCTGCTTGTGGCAAACAATTCCCGAGTGGTTCCTGCCCGTTTGTTCGGGAAAAAGCCAAGCGGCGGAAAGGCGGAAATGTTGCTGCTGACCCCGCCCGTACTCCTGGAGAAGCAGGCCTGTCCCGTCCCCGACAATTCTTTCAGTGCGGAAGCAGAGGCTCTGCTTCGCCCCGGAAGAAGCATCAGGGAAGGCGATGTGCTGGATTTCGGCCCGCTTCGGGCGGAAGTCATGGAAAAACGCGATTTTGGCAGACACGTGCTGCGTCTGATCTGGCGGGGGAGTCCCACGGCTATTCTTGAAAGTGTGGGAAAGTTGCCGCTTCCTCCCTATATACACAGGGAGCAGGAGGCTGAAGATCTGTCCCGCTACCAGACCATGTATGCAAGAAGCGACAAGAAGGGAAGCGTCGCCGCGCCTACTGCCGGCCTTCATTTCACCGAGGAAATGCGGAATCGTCTTCGCGAGAGCGGTGTGGACTGGGTGGAAGTGACGCTGCATGTCGGCTATGGAACCTTCAGTCCCGTGCGGGAAAACGATATACGTCAGCATCCCATGCATGCGGAGTATGCTGAAATTCCTGCTGCAACGCTGGAGGCTGTACGCCGCGCAAAGCGGGAAAAACGTCCCGTAATAGCCGTGGGTACGACCTCGGCCAGAACCCTGGAAGGAGCGGCGGAAGCCTGCGCACGGGAAGGCGAGGAGCTTTTTAGTGATACGAATTCGGGGGGAGCTTCCTGCATTGAAAGCTGGTCGGGGTGGACGAATATTTTCATATATCCCGGTTTCAAGTTCCGGGCTGTGGATGGCCTGATTACGAATTTTCATCTGCCGCGTTCTTCCCTGCTCATGCTTGTGTCCGCTCTGGCCGGGAGAGAACGCATACTCCGGGCCTATGAACATGCCGTGAAAGAGGGCTACCGCTTCTTTTCTTACGGCGACGCCATGCTGATACGCTGAAAAAGGGAGGTTTTCCGCCATGACTCTGAATGAATTTCCTGAACTTGCGGAGCGCATTGCCGCTGTTCATCGGGTGGATACCGATCTTGAAGAAGCCGCAAGGGCGCACCTTGATGACTTGACAAAGCCGAAGGGCAGCCTTGGCCGCCTTGAAGATATAGCTGCGCGTCTGTATATGATCAGCGGAGCTATGACTCCGCTGAGCGTGGATCCGGCCCTCGTCGTTGTGGCTTCCGGGGATCATGGCGTTGTGGAAGAGGGCGTCAGCCCCTTTCCGCAGGAAGTGACCGGACAGATGCTGCGTAATATTCTGGACGGCGGAGCCGGAATCAGCGTTCTTTCCCGCTTGAACGGCATGAAGATGATAGTTGTGGACGCGGGTGGGGCGCATGATGCCCTGAGTGAGGATGAATATCCGAAACTCCGTAATCTCCGCCTTGCCAGAGGAACGGCCAATATGGCCCGCTCCTGTGCCATGAGTCCCGAGCATTGCGTCAAGGCTCTGCTGTATGGCATGGATACTGTGCGTTATGCCGTCGAACAGGGCGTGCGCCTTGTTGCTACGGGGGAAATGGGAATAGGAAATACAACGTCGGCAACTGCGCTGTTCTGTGCGCTGTATGGATTGGAACCGGAACATGTGGCCGGGCCCGGGGCGGGATTGAACGCGGCAGGAGTCCGGCACAAGGCGGAGGTCATCCGTCGCGCCCTGCAACTGCATCATGATGTGATTGAGGCGCGTGATATTCTCGGCATAGCCTCTGCCCTCGGCGGATATGAGATTATGGTTCTTGCAGGCGTTGTACTCGGCGCGGCAGAAAGTCATATTCCCGTTCTGGTAGACGGTTTTATTTCCACCTCTGCATACGCCGTTGCTCACGCTTTTTGTCCTGCCGTTGCGGAGTATTCCTTCCTTGCTCACGCCTCTGCCGAACCGGGCTATGTTCTGGTGATGGAATGTATGAAACAGAAGCCGCTGCTTCAGCTTGAGTTCCGCCTCGGTGAGGGAACGGGGTGTGCCGCGGCGTTTCCTCTGCTGCGGGCTTCCGCCGCAATTTACAATGAAATGGCCACGTTCAGCGGCGCAAATGTCACAGGAACAGTGACTCAGCCTGTTGCATGACGATATGACGTATCCCTTGGAAATGAAGCGGGCAAGCCGTGACTTTAAGGTACGGCGCGGCGTGCTGGGTATGCGCGACATGAGCCTGCGGGCCGTCGATACGGTTTCTCTGCATGTGGAACGGGGGGAAACTCTCGGTCTTGTGGGAGAATCCGGCTGCGGAAAATCTACGCTGGCGCGTATGGCCGTGGGGCTTATTGCTCCGAGTTCCGGGGAAGTGCTGCTCGACGGGCAATCTCTATCGTCATATGCTGCTGAAGAGCGTGCCCGCCGTATCCAGATGGTTTTTCAGGATCCCTTTTCCTCCTTGAACCCGAGGCTCAGAGTAGGAGCCTCCGTTGCCGAGCCGCTGCGTATGACCAGACCGGAGCTTTCCTCTGGACAGATAGAGGAAAAAGTATGCGCCATACTTGAGCAGGTGGAATTGCGACCGGAGCAGGCCCGGCTTTTTCCCCATGAGTTTTCCGGCGGGCAGAGGCAGAGAATTGCCGTGGCAAGAGCGCTGGTGGCGGATCCTGCGCTGGTGGTATGCGATGAGCCAGTATCCGCCCTTGACGCCTCCGTACAGGCTCAGGTGCTGAATCTGCTCCGGGACATGCAGGATGAACGGGGGCTTGGCTATCTGTTTATTTCTCATGATCTCGGCGTAGTCGGTTTCATGAGTCATCGTATTGCGGTCATGTATCTTGGCCGTCTTGTAGAACTTGCCGCCCGCGACGAATTGTTCAGGCATCCGGCGCATCCTTATTCCCAGGCCCTTCTTGCCGCAGCGCCGGGCAGAGGCGGAACACCTCTCAGCGGCGAAATGCCCAGTCCCTTTGATCCCCCCCAAGGTTGCGCCTTTCATCCTCGTTGTCCTTTTGTTCGTGATTTGTGTCGGGAACAGGCTCCGGAAGCAAAGGAAGAGGGAGGCCATATAGTGCGTTGTCATTATCCGCTTTAGAAGAAATTTATTTCATAATGTGTATTGTGAATGATTGCACATTTTAGAGAGCTGTATTATTTTTGTTGTGTCATGGGCCTTACGGCCTTTTTCACTCAAGGAGTCTATGTATGTTCAAAAAAGTGCCCGCTCTTGCCATATGCCTGCTTATGGCGTGTGGCGTCGAAGCCTGGGGCGCAGATACGCCTCCGGTTCGCCAGTCGAGGCCGGTTTATATGCAGTCGCCTGCCAAGGACGGCGCATATGTGCTTGAATTGCCCGGTTTGGTGAATGGGGAAAAACACGTCACCATAAGCGGGAAGGAAAAAACCATTTATGATGGTATTGTCATCCGTAAAAGCCGCATCAAGATGGACGGAACGATCGTTATTCCTCCTGCCGGCATATACACCACGGTGCGTTGCGGCAACTGGAAGCCCTTTGACAATGAAAAAATCTATGTCGGGCCTACGCCGTTCTATTACATCAATCAGCGTTCCGCCCGCACGGTGCTTCAGAATCAGGTGTTTCAGCTTGGCGAAGTAAAGCCCATGAACCCGAACAAAACGCGCGGGTGGGAACTTTCAGCCATTAATACCGACACGTATATGATGCCCGGAGTTCTGGACGCAGAATTCAAACTGGTCAAAACCACGGGTAACTATTACGGTTCTTCCTTCAAGGCAACCATGGGGCCGGATACGAACGACGGCGCCAACGGCAAGGCACTTGCTGCTAAAACCTATAACAAGCCCGGCTTCTATTCCATGACGGAAAGCGATTTTGCCGACACCAATATCATGGCTACCAGCGTAGCCGCCGGCGGTCGCACCTATGTCATCGTTGATGAGATTACTCCGGAAAGCGTCAAGGTGCGCGAAATGGGCACCGACAGTTGCACGGACGCCTGGATTTCTCCTGCGGAACCGCTCATCGCTTCCTATGCCAAGGGAGATAAGTTCACCATCGGCAACGCCACAGTGGAAGTCACCGCTGTGAACGCCGACAGCGTGAGCATCCGCCTGACCGAAGACGGCAAGAGCGTCGACAAGACCTTTGGCCCCTTCAATGCGGAAAACAAAGCAAAGTTGTTCATGTCTGAAAAGACGAGGGATCTGTTCTGGCTGCTGTCTCCCAGCGGTAAGGAAATAGTGTTCCTCAACGTGAACAACCCTGCCGGACCCTTTGCGGACGGCAAGGCTTCGCTCGTGGCATACAAGGATGTCATTGACGTGCAGGACGGCACAGAATGGCCGCTGGATACGCGCTTCTTGGCGCGTCCTGAAACTTGAGCGACCTGCACCTTTATCCACGAGATTGTTCTTGAAAACAAGGACGAAATCGAACTGGGTAAGACCAGCAACGTGTTTGCTGGACCGCAAGACTACTACAAGGTTGTTATTGACGAATACGACGGCAAGACCATTAAGGCCTGGCATCTTGAAGACAAGGACGGCAACAAGACCGGCAACCTTGCCGGCCGCAGTCAGGGTCAGCACATAGATGCCGTTGTCGGCGATCAGTGCCGTTCCACGGCGCACTTCTTCAGCCGTGTGAATTCCACGCTGCTGCGCGAAGCTACTGCCGCCGCGAACAAGTAGCCTGCTAAACTTTTTCAGGTCCATGACAAGGGGGGATTTTCCCCCCTTTTTTATTTCTGCTCAACGGACGGCGGAACAGAAAAGAATAAGGATTTTCCCGCAGGCTATGTTTTAACTAAAGTATTCCGCCTCTGAAATGCTTTACGGAGTCGATCAGGGCAAAGTTTTTTAGCGATGCTGGAGCAGCCGTACTTTACTTATGACTGCAAGCTCCTGCTGTGTTGTAAGAGCTGCGGGCCAGAATATGGCGTCTTGCCGACGAATATTTTCAAGCACAAAACGCTTAAACTTTTTTTGGCATATATTCTTTTTAAGCGTTGCGAATATTCGAAACAGGGCCAATCCAATTCCGCTTTTTCTTCGTGTATGATATGGCTGCCGCGCTATGTGCATGTTTATATGATAGTATCAGCTACTATAGCGCTGTGATAAAGCGTGGAGTTATCCCATAAGAATAACTCCACGTTTTATCAGGCTTGCCTCTTACTGAAATTGCGGAAAACTATATGACGACCACGGGCTTGATCAGGTCTCTGGGCTTTTCACGCATAAGCATGAGTGCCTCTTCAATCTTTTCAAAGCCGCTAAATCTATGCGTCAGCAGCAGGGAAAGATCCAGTCTCCCGAGACGTACAAGTTCTGCCAGCTTTTCCATACGTACTCTTCCGCCCGGCATGAGACCGCATCTGATGGTCTTATGGCTCATGCCGCAACCCCATTCGATGCGGGGGACGCCGATGCTGTCGCCACTGCCGAGGTAGTTGACGTTTCCGATGCAGCCGCCCGGCTTGAGCATGCTAATGGCCTGACTCATGGTATTGACGTCGCCGCCTGCGATAATCACGCGATCCACGCCGCGCCCGCCGGTTTTTTCCATCACCTGCTCGACGATGCTTCCGTCACGATAGTTGATGATATCTGTTGCGCCGTATTTCTTTGCCGCTTCCACACAGTTCGGACGGGAACCGACGGCAAACAGATTTGCCGCTCCGCGCAGAGCTGCTCCGGCAACGGCCATAAGACCGACGGGACCTATGCCGATGACCACTACGTCATCTCCGAACTGAACATCCGCCAGTTCCACGCCGTGGAATCCTGTGGGAACCATATCCGAAAGCATGGTGGCTTCCGCCGGGGAAACGCCTTCCGGCAGCAGGGCGAGGTTGCCGTCCGCGTCGTTGACATGGAAAAATTCGCCGAAAACGCCGTCTTTGAAGTTCGAGAATTTCCATCCGGCCAACATTCCGCCGGAGTGCATGGAATAGCCGCGCTGTGCCTCGCGAGAATTCCAGTCCGGAGTTATCGCCGGGATGATGACTTTGTCTCCGGGCTTGAAGTCCTTTACCAGAGAGCCGACTTCCACCACTTCGCCCACGCCTTCATGGCCGAGAATCATGTTGTGGCGTTCGCCGATGGCTCCTTCCCATACGGTGTGGATATCAGAGGTACAGGGAGCAAGCGCCAGAGGCCGGACAATGGCGTCCATAGGGCCGCAGGCAGGGCGTTCCTTTTCGATCCAGCCGACATTCCCGATGCTCAACATGGCAAAACCTTTCATGCAGATATCCTCCTGTCCTATGATTTTGATATGAGTATACGCCGGAATTTAATTCATGGTCAATATTTTTTTACAATTTTGAAAAATAAAAACTTTGGGCATAAAATCACTTTTTTTATGATGCTCTGATGGACTCTTGCCAAAAAAGGGATACAAAGGTACATATCGTGAGTTGCTGGAACAGGCCGTCATATCAGACGGTTCTCTTTTTTTCAAAATTGTAACACCTGTCCGTGTGCTTGCCGAAGGAGCGTTTCCATGCCCTCGTCCTATGTGCAGAAAGTCATCCGCAATGTGAAGAAGAGCAATCCCCATCAGCCTGAATTCATTCAGGCTCTCTGCGAGGTTCTTGAATCTCTTGAACCGTTGTTCGAAAAAGATCAGAAGTATCAGCAGAACGGGATTCTCGAACGTATCGTCGAACCTGAACGCCAGATCATGTTCCGTGTCGCCTGGACTGACGACAGAGGGCGTGTGCAGGTCAATCGCGGCTATCGTATTCAGTTCAACTCGGCCATCGGACCCTACAAGGGCGGCTTGCGTTTTCATCCCAGCGTGAATCTGAGTATTCTCAAGTTCCTCGGCTTCGAGCAGATTTTCAAGAACAGCCTGAGCGGACTTGCCATCGGCGGTGCGAAGGGCGGATCGGATTTTGATCCCAAGGGGAAATCCGAGGCGGAAGTCATGCGTTTCTGCCAGGCTTTCATGACGGAACTTAGCCGTCACATCGGGGCCACCATCGACGTACCCGCCGGAGATATCGGCGTCGGTGCGCGTGAAATAGGTTATATGTTCGGTCAGTACAAGCGGCTGACCACGAGTTTTGAAGGCGTGCTTACCGGTAAGGGCCTCAAGTGGGGCGGCTCTCTTGCCCGTAAGGAAGCCACGGGATACGGCAGCGTTTATTTTGCCGAAAACATGCTTAAAACACGGGGTAAGGGAATCGAAGGCTGCACGGCAACCGTTTCCGGTTCCGGTAACGTGGCCATCTACACCATCGAAAAGCTGTATCAGCTCGGCGCGAAACCCGTCACTTGCAGCGATTCCAAAGGAAGCATCTACCATCCTTCCGGAATCAATCTTGAAGTTCTCAAGCAGGTCAAGGAAGAGGAGCGCGCCTCCCTTTCCCGCTATGCCGAACTTTGTCCCGACGCCAAGTATATCCCGGTAAAGGACTACGAGAAGAACACGCATCCTGTCTGGGCTGTCCCCTGTCAGCTTGCCTTCCCCAGCGCCACACAGAACGAAGTGACGGGAGAAGATGCGGCAGCCCTGATCAAGAACGGTTGCCATCTGGTATGCGAAGGCGCCAACATGCCTTCCACTCCTGAAGCTGTCGACGCCTTCCTCAAGGCCGGAATCGCCTTCGGGCCCGGCAAATGCGCCAATGCCGGCGGCGTGTCCACCAGCCAGCTGGAAATGGCCCAGAACGCCAGTATGCAGGCCTGGACCTTTGAAGAAGTTGACGCCAAGCTGCGGAATATCATGGCCAATATCTTCAACGCCGCCCATAGCACGGCAGAGGAATTCGGCGTACCCGGCAACTATGTACTCGGCGGGAACATTGCAGGTTTCCGTAAAGTTGCCGACGCCATGATCGAACAGGGCGTCATGTAAGAACGTCGACGTTGCAGACCGTCAGCGCAGGTCGGCAACGAAATATGCTGCCGGGCGAGGAATATGCACGGGGCTGGAGGAATGTCTTCCGCCTCCGTACAGACCGGTCAGGCCCCCCTTCATATATGAGGGAAAACGCGCTGAACATACGCTTTGCCCGCACGACGCGGCGTTCTCTTCTTCGGGAACGCCGCGTTTTGTCTTCGTTCCTTTTCTTGCCCATATTGCGTTTGCTCCGTATTATGGAGCAGTTTGAGCGCATTCTCCAGAGAGTTTTGCTCCTGAAAATATCTGCGGGCAGAGCCCCGTGTTCTGGCTCGCAGCTTTTACGCCTCTGCCGGAGCCATACGCCGCACGTAAATTTCGGCTGCTCCGGCGTCGCGTCAGAGTCTCGCTTCGCTTGACTCCGGGAGCCTTTTCAAAACGAACATACTCTATATTTTCATATATCAGGAGTCTTCCATGCAACATGCCGATCTTTGTTCTCTTCTTCTGCATGCTCTGCGCTATGAACACTGGCTTCGTTTTCATTTCATGGACGATCCTGAATCCCCGGAAACGGAAGAAGGGATGGAAGCCGTTCTGCATGTGCCGGATGAGTGGCTGGAGCTGGAACGGCAGGAAGAACCGGAGCTTTTCCCCATCCTTGAAGAGTTGCAGGGCAACGTCCTGTCCATGGAAAGATCCCGTGACGCTGTGTTCCGTCATGTTGCGGGCTGTCTTGGGAAACATGCTGCGGATTCCGATTTTGAGGCGGAAATGTTCGAACTCGTGTCTGATCCTGATTTCCGGCGGGGTCTGGATCTTTTTCATGGCTGGGTGCAGGAACTGGCGGACGGCGAGGAACAGGTTGCGGCCGTTCATCCTTCAGGAATACCGCTGTTTTCCGAATGGGAAAGAGCCTTTCGAGCCTGGGCCGCCCGCCAGGCCATCGGCCGCGTGACCACCATCACGCCTTATGCCGACAAGCCGAAGGAGGAGCGTCAGGCATGATTCCTCCTGTTTCCGAACTGATCACACTCTGCCATCTTGTCCTTTCTTCAAGCTGCAAAGAGGGGGATATTGTTCTTGATGCCACGGCAGGAAATGGTCACGATGCGCTGTTTCTTGCTTCCCTTGTCGGAAGGGAAGGGCTTGTTGTTGCTGTGGATATACAGGAAGAAGCGTTGCAGGCCGCAAGGATGCTCCTGCGCGAAACGGGAATGGATGGAATTGTCCGTCTGTTGCACGGGGATCATGCGGAAATGTCCGCTCTTCTGAAGCGGGAAATGCCGGCAGACAGAGAGTTGAGCGCGGCGGTCTTCAATCTCGGTTTCCTGCCCGGAAGCGATAAGAGGATACGGACTTCAGCCGCATCCACAATAACGGCTCTGAATGCGGTATGGTCGTATCTTCGGGACGGAGGACTGCTGAGTGTGCATGCCTACGTCGGTCATGAAGGAGCTGCGGAAGAGGCCGCAGCCGTGGACGCATGGATGAAGGGGCTTGACTGGAAAAAAGCCAGAGTGACCGCCTGTCGGCAGCATAACAAGCCTTCCCGCTGTGAAACGCTGTATCTCGCGCGCAAGTTGAGCCCTTCTCCATAATGAGGAGAAGGGATATTCTCTGAATGGTATTCGTTAACGTTTTCGGCTTTGTTCTTACTTGATAAGACGGCTGCGCCGATAAGGCATATGCGGCATATATGCCGGTACATGACAGACCGGATCCTGCGCTCAGACATAGGGTGAACACGTTGTTGCTTCTTCCGAACGGCTCTGGATCGAAAGGCATATATGCCCCGATAAGGGCTCTTTTTTTTCTGGACGTACCCCGTATCGGAAAGAGCATTAAATGTCTCAAAAGGGCTTCTAGCAAGCTCAAAAAAAGTGTGTTTGTCATTTTCGTGAATCCGGGCTATACTCCGCGTGTTTTATGACATTTGCGCAAATTTGGCGTAACCTGTTCTGTTTCCGGGATTTTCCTCTGGTGGAAAAATGTTCTGCCTCTTCCCCGGCAGAATCGACAGGACATAAAGGATCGGAAGCCTTTCGGCAGGAGATTCTTTACGGCTGTTCAGCCATGACTTTATGCGGAACTTCTGACTTTCAACCTTCTCGGCATATGCCGCCGTGGGAACAACATGACGCAGGAACATCTGGATAACATTCCGAACGGCTCATCTTATAACGCCTCTTCCATTACCATTCTGGAAGGGCTTGCGGCGGTGCGCAAGCGTCCCGCCATGTATATCGGCAGTACGGATTCACGCGGGCTGCATCATCTTGTGTATGAAGTAGTGGACAACGCCATCGACGAGGCCATGGCCGGGTACTGTACCCATGTGGAAGTGATTCTGCACATGGACAACAGTATCACCGTACGCGACGACGGGCGTGGTATTCCGGTGGATATACACCCCAAACTCGGTATTCCTGCCGTACAGGTAGTCATGACCAAGCTGCATGCCGGCGGCAAGTTCGATAATGATGCCTACAAGGTATCCGGCGGTCTGCACGGTGTCGGCGTTTCCTGTGTGAATGCGCTTTCCGAATGGTTGGAAGTCACTGTGCGTCGGGACGGCAGACGCTGGCGGCAGCGCTATGAGCGAGGCAATCCTGTGACGGAGCTGATCAGCCTCGGCGAGGCGGAAGGACATGGCACAACGGTGCGTTTCCTGCCTGACGACCAGATATTTGAGACAACAGAATTTTCTTTCCCTGTACTTCAGAAGCGTTTTGAAGAACTGGCCTATCTGAACAGAGGGCTGAAAATCGTCTGTGTGGACGAACGCGCCAACGAGACGCACGAATACTATGCCGAAGGCGGCATACGTCAGTTTGTGGAAGATCTCAACAGTGGAGATCAGCCCATACACGGGATCATAGAGGGGAGCGGGATCACGGATAACGTGACCGTGGAGTTTGCCCTTCAGTATAATGACAAATACAAGGAAAATGTTCATACCTTTGCCAACAATATCCGCACCATTGAAGGCGGAACGCATCTTGCCGGTTTCAAGACCGCACTGACCCGCGCCATAAACGCCTATATCAAAACGCAGCCGGATCTTGCGAAAAAGCTCAAGGGAGAAACGCTTTCCGGAGACGATGTGCGCGAAGGGCTGACAGCGGTGGTCAGCGTCAAGCTGCCGCAGCCTCAATTTGAAGGTCAGACCAAGACCAAGCTAGGGAACAGCGAAATAGCGGGTATTGTGGCTGGTGTTGTGTATTCTGCGCTGGATACGCATTTTCAGGAAAATCCCAAGGACGCCAGAGCCATTATCAGCAAGGCTGTGGATGCGGCCCGGGCGAGGGATGCGGCCCGTCGTGCCAAGGAACTTGTACGGCGCAAGGGTGCGCTGGCAGACAACGCCCTGCCCGGGAAGCTGGCCGATTGCAGCAGCAAGAACCCTGAAGAGTGCGAGGTGTTCATTGTGGAAGGCGACTCCGCAGGCGGATCTGCCAAGCAGGGGCGCAATCCCAAGACTCAGGCCATTCTGCCGCTGCGCGGCAAGATTCTGAACGTGGAGCGCACACGTTTCGACCGTATGCTGGCCAGTCAGGAAATCAAGAACATGATCACGGCCATGGGTATGGGCGTGGGCGAAGATGTCGATTATGAGAAGCTTCGCTATCACAAGATCATCATCATGACCGATGCCGATGTGGACGGTGCGCATATCAGGACGCTGATGCTGACCTTCTTCTTCCGTCACTATCCCGACCTCATCCAGCGCGGGCATCTGTTCATCGCTCAGCCGCCGCTTTTCGGGATTAAAAAGGGGAGCAAGATACTGCGTTTTCTCAAGGATGAGAAGGCGTTGGAAGAATTCCTTCAGCAGCGTCTGACCACAGGCGTCAAGGCGGTCAACGCCTCCGGCCGCGAGTTCAGCGGGGAGGAATTTATTGCCATTCTCAATACGGTGGACGAACTTCAGAGCCGTATTCAGGATGCGGAAAACGCCTCTGTTTCCCGCGCGCTTTTTCTTGCGCTGCTCGAATTTGACGGCCCGCTGCCGAATGTGGAACATCCCGTGGAGCCGGAGGGCTTCAGCAGGTGGATGGCGGACAGGGAATACAGTGTCCGTCTGGAACGTGAGACCAATGACGACGGCGAAAGATATTTTCTTCTGTTTGAAAATGCCGGCGGGCATCGTACCCGTCTGCCGCTGGAGTTCTTTGCCGGACGCATTTATCGGGGAGGCAGACAGGCTCTGGACAGGTTGCATTCTCAGTGCGGCCCCTTCCCCTTCACGCTCAACGGCGGGGAAAGCAGCGTGCAGGTAGGCGACTTCTTCAGTTTGCAGGAAAAAGCCTACGATCTTGCCCGCAGAGGCTATGATATCCAGCGTTACAAGGGGCTTGGTGAAATGAACGCCGACGACCTTGCCCAGACCACCATGGAACCCGGCAAGCGTACGCTGCTTCAGGTTTCCATTGAGGACGCGCAGTCTGCCTCCGAGGCCATTGAGGAACTGATGGGGGATCGTGTGGAAGCCCGGCGGGAATATATTATCCGCAACGCGCTGGATATGGACGATCTGGATATCTGATCCGCATCTCAAAGGCATACGTCCCTTTCCCTCTTCTCCGACCCGGACGCCGGGAACCGTAAAGGAACAACACAGTGGAAGAACTGGAACAATATACTCCCATAGATATTGAAAAGGATTTACGTCAGTCCTATCTGGCCTATTCGCTCAGCGTCATCATCGGGCGCGCCATTCCGGACGCGCGCGACGGGCTTAAGCCCGTGCATCGCCGCATCCTGTATGCCCAGTCGCAGATGGCGAATACCTATACCCGTCCGCACAAGAAATGTGCGCGCGTCGTCGGTGATGTCATCGGTAAGTATCATCCGCACGGCGACATTGCGGTGTATGATGCTCTTGTGCGTATGGCGCAGGATTTTTCCATGCGCGATCCGCTGGAAGACGGTCAGGGAAACTTCGGCTCCATTGAAGGAGACAGTGCGGCGGCCATGCGTTACACGGAAGTGCGCATGTCCCGGCTTGCCTCCGAATTTCTGAATGATATCGACAAAAAAACCGTGGACTTCCGCCCGAATTACGACGGTTCGGAGCAGGAGCCGGTGGTTCTGCCCACCAAGGTGCCCAATCTGCTGCTCAACGGCTCGTCGGGCATCGCCGTGGGTATGGCCACCAATATTCCGCCGCACAATCTCGGGGAGCTGTGCGACGCGCTCGTCCGGCTCATCGACGAGCCGGAATGCACGGTGGAGGATCTCATCGATCTGGTGCATGGCCCGGACTTTCCCACTGCCGGTTTTGTCTATGCCGGGCAGGGACTGTTGGACGCCTACCGTACCGGGCGCGGCATTGTGAAGATGCGCGGCCGCGTGGAGGTGGAAGAACGCAAAAAAGGGCAGCAGTCCGTGGTGATCAGAGAGATACCCTACGGCGTGAACCTGGCCGTGCTGGTGACCAAAATCGCAGAGCTTGTCAACGATCATAAAATCGACGGCGTATCTGATCTGCGCAACGAATCCAACCGCAACGGTATCCGCGTAGTGCTGGATCTCAAACGCGGAACCATTCCGGATGTAGTCGTCAATTCCCTGTATAAGTACACGCCTCTGGAAAGTTCTTACGGCATCAACATGCTGGCCGTGGTGGACAATAAACCTCAGCTGCTGAATCTGAAAAGCGCGCTGACCTGTTTTCTGGAGCATCGGCGCGAGGTGGTCATCCGCCGTACGCGCTTCGATCTCGACAAGGCCAAGCTGCGCGCGCATATAGTGGAAGGCCTGCTCAAGGCTCTGGATGTTATTGATGACATTGTGGCGCTGATCAAGGCTTCTCCCACGCCTCTGGATGCCCGCAACGGCCTGATGGAACGTTTCGGCTTTTCGGATATACAGGCTCAGAGCATTCTGGATATGCGTCTGCAACGCCTTACCGGTCTGGAACGCGATAAGTTGCAGGACGAATTTGCCGAGCTTCAGCGTCTTATTGCCTACTATACGTCCATTCTTGAGGATCCCTCCGTGCTGCGCGGCGTGCTGCGCGACGAAACCAACGAAATCAAGGCAACCTATGCTTCACCCCGACGCACGGAAGTTCTCATGGACGAGCTGGGGGGCATAGATATCGAGGATCTTATTCCCGATGAGGATGTAGTCATTACCCTGTCGCGGCGCGGCTATATCAAGCGTACCACGCTTGCCAATTACCAGCAGCAGAAGCGCGGCGGCAAGGGCATTGCAGGTCTGCACACGGCGGATGACGATTTTGTCCAGGATTTTCTGACGACGACGAATCATCAGTATCTGCTGCTGTTCACCAACAAGGGACGTATGCATCAGCTCAAGGTGCATCAGGTTCCGGAAGGCAGTCGCACGGCAAAAGGCGTGCATATCGCCAATCTTCTGCCTCTGGAAAAGGATGAATGGGTAGCCAATGTACTGACGGTGCGTGAATTTGCGGAAGATCGCTATTTCCTGTTCACTACCAAGCGCGGCATGGTGAAGCGTTCAAGCGCGTCACTGTATGCCCGTTGTCGCAGGAGCGGGCTTATTGCGCTTGGAATGCGCGAGGATGACGAACTGATTGCCGTTCGGGAAATAGGCGAGGACGATCACATCGTGCTGGCCACGGCCAACGGTATGGCCATACGCTTTTCCGCTACGGATGTGCGTCCCATGGGACGCAGTGCGGCAGGCGTCAAGGGTGTGGGCCTGCGCCGCGGGGATACCGTAGTGGCCAGCCTGACACTGCGTCCGGAGGATCAGTCCACGGAGATCATGGCGGTTTCCGCTTTCGGCTACGGCAAACGCACCCGTGTGGATCTGTACCGGCTTCAGAGCCGGGGCGGCATCGGACTCATCAACTTCAAAGTCTCGTCCAAAACAGGGGACGTTATCGGAGCCATGCCCGTTACGGATTCCGACTCCCTTATTCTGCTGACGTCTACCAACAAGATCATTCGCTTGAGTGTGGACGAAGTAAGATCTGTGGGGCGTGCCACCATGGGCGTGCGTCTGGTACGGCTTGACGACGGCGCCTGTGTGGTCGGATTCGATACCGTTGCCGACAATTCCGGCATGGATGCGGATGAAAAGGATGAAAATGCCCCCGCGGTGACGCCGACGCAGGAAGACTCCGGAGCGGACGTGCAGTCATGAGCGACAACGCCGTTCTGCGCGCTCTGTTTCGCCTGTTGACCGTGCCTCTTTTTCTGTGCTGTCTTGCGGGCTGCGAGCCCTATCCGACAGACGATCTTGAGGCAGCCGGAGAGGCTGCGGCCGAGCTGGACTGGGCGCAGAGCGCCCGTCTGCTTCAGCGTTATCTGCGCGATGAAATGGACGAAACAAAACGCTGGGAGGCATGGAAACTGCTGGCTCAGTCTCATGAACGCATGGGAGAACGTCAGTGGCTGGTGGAAACACTGGAAAGCATGCTTCATGAGTATGAAAAAGATCCGGAGCGTCTCAAGTGGATACTGCGGGAACTGGGCACGGCGTATGAGTCTGTCCGGGCGTGGGACAGGGCTTCCGATACCTGGCTTCAGCTTTTGGATGTTGCGGAACTTTCCGACAGCGATGCGGCACGCCTGTATGAACATATGGGAATGTATTACCAGCGCGAACGCAAGTTCGATCTGGCTGAAGACATGTTTTCCATGGCTCTGGAATATGCGGAGGATACATACTTCAGCGCACTGTGTCGGTATCAGATAGCCTATACCTATTATCTGGAAGACAGATTTGATGAGGCTCTGGCTCTGATTGAAGAGATACTTGCTCTGCCGGAATATTCGGAACGCTTGAAAAAGGGCAGAAGAGACGGTTCTCTTTCACGGGAAGATGAACTGCTCGGTCGGGCTCTGCTGCTCAAGGGGGATATGCTGGAAACCAGGGAAAAAAAGGATGAAGCTCTGGCCTGCTTCAGACAGGCGGAAAACTGGTATCCCAATCCCGAAGTCACGCGCAAGCGCGAGGAGCTGTTGAGGGACAGGGAAAAGGTTACGCCCGTGATTCAGGGCAAATGACATATGGAGTGCGGAAAACATGAAACTTGGCATCATCAGATGTATGCAGACGGAAGATTATTGCCCCGGAACGACGGATTTTGCCTTCATCAGGGCGAAAAAAGGCGTTTTTGCAGATGTTGAGGGAGATATTGAGATTATCGGTTTTACCAACTGCGGCGGCTGCCCGGGCAAGAAAGTGGCGATGCGGGCGCGCGATCTGGTCAAGCGCGGCGTCGATACCATTGCCTTCGCTTCCTGTATCCGAAAGGGAACGCCTGTCGGTTATCCCTGTCCTTTTGCGGAAAAGCTGGAAGAACTTGTCCGCAAGGAAGCGGGAGAAGCTGTGACCTTTTTCGATCATACGCACTGATTGTCTTCAGAACGCGGCCTTCCGACAGAGAAGGGAAGGCCGCGTTTCTCCGGAAACTGAACGCCGTTTCTTTTTTACTGAAAATTTTTTCTGCCCTCATATGGCAGTATTCCGTCATAATATATTCCCTCTTCCGTCACTTTTGCCCTGACGACATAGACTTCCACACCTCGTTTAACTGCATTGAGGAAGGCCTCCGCATAGGCGGGGTCAATATAGTCTGCCGGCGCGAAACATCGTCCGTCCGGCCTCTGCGTCAGATAGAACATGGCGGCCCGACAACCTTCCTCTACCAGCCGGATCAGGGTTCCGAGATGCTTTGCTCCCCGCGAGCTGACGGCATCGGGAAAGGCCGCGACACCGTCTTCAACAAGAGTGACGTTTTTGCACTCCACCCAGAGAGGGGGAAGCGAAGTATCTTTTCCGGTAAAAAGTCCGTCCAGACGACTTTCCCCGCACACGGCTTCGCGCTTCAGCGCGTCATAGCCCCTCGTCCAGGGCAGAAGTCCCGTGTTAAAGGCGGCTTCCAGAAAGCGGTTGGGTACGGAGGTATTGACTCCGACCCAGAAGAAATTTCCCCATGCGTTTTCTGCCTGTCCTAGAGCTTCTACCGTCCATGCCAGTTTACGTCCGGGATTTGCGGCCGGAGAAAGCAGCACCGGGGAGCCTGGGCGCAGCAGCCCCAGCATGGAGCCCGTATTATTGGTATGGGCAGTCACGGTCACACCGTCCAGCTCTGCCAGAACGAAGAATCTTTTTTCCCGGCGGAGAAGGCGGGCGACACGACAGCCCGGAGGATAGGGAAGAAGAGCGGATACCGTCAATTTACACTCCTTTTGGAAACTGCTACCGTCGGAACTGTGGCCGGTGCGGCGCAAGCATGGGACAATCTGAAAAAGGAAACAAGTCCTGTGTGCTTTTCGCTTGTGTCCGCAGATGTCACAAGGCGACTTTGTGGTATGATCTCAGGCTCGGGAATCCTTGCCGGATAAGAATGGACAGGCGTTCGACAGAAAACGTTTATAAATAAAATGAGGATGTTATGAAATTTTCACAGCGCATGAATCTGTTCAAGCCCTCCGCAACACTGGCTCTGAACGACAGAGTTCTGGAGTTGCGTTCCAGCGGAGTGGAAATTGCAAATCTCGTGGTCGGCGACCCGGATTTCAATACGCCGGAGTTCATTAAGAACGCCGCGAAAAAGGCGCTGGACGAGAATTTTACGCATTATACGCCTGTTCCGGGCAGTAAGGAACTGCGCGAGGCCCTGACAGCCTATCTTTTCCGTGAGTATGGGGTGAAAGCCGGAACGGAGAACGTCGCCGTCAGCACGGGAGGCAAACAGGCTCTGTTCAATGTATTGATGAGCATTGTCGATGCAGGAGATGAAGTCATCATTCCCGTTCCTTACTGGACGAGTTACCCCGATATGGTTGCGCTGGCCGGGGCCGTTCCGGTTTTTGCTCCTTCGCCCGCATCACGGGGATTCCGTATCACTCCGGAAGATCTTGAAAAGGCAAGAACCTCCAGAACACGCGCTCTGATTCTCAACTCTCCTTCCAATCCCACCGGCGTAACCTATGACTCCGATGAAATGACGGCCCTTCTTGACTGGGCAAAGCGTCACGAAGTATTCGTCATCGCTGATGAAGTGTACGATCAGCTGGTATATCCTCCGGCTGTCCGGGCCAGTGCCTGCACCTGGTGGAAAGAAAATCAGGAACATGTGGCGATTGTCAATGCGCTTTCCAAGAGTTTTGCCATGACCGGATGGCGTATGGGGTACACGCTGGGACATGCGGATCTGATCCGGCAATGCATGAAGGTTCAGAGTCAGGTGACTTCCAACCCCTGCTCCATTACTCAGGCTGCCGCCAGCGCGGCTCTGAAGGGGGATTTCAGCGAGATGGCCGCCATGCGCGAGGCCTTCATGCGCCGCAGAGATATGGCCTGGGCGGAGATTTCTTCCTGGGACGGCGTGGTGTGTCCCCGTCCGGAAGGGGCTTTCTATCTCTTCCCGGATGTAAGCGCTCTGTATAATGAAAAAATGCCCGATGACGCCGCATTCTGCCGTTATATGCTGGATGAAGCCCGGGTTGCTCTGACTCCGGGTTCCGCCTTCGGCGATCCGCGCTGCGTGCGTTTTTCCTATTCTGTGGCGGACGACGTACTCGAATCCGCCCTTCACCGTGTGAAAAAGGCTCTGTACGCCTGATGGAGAATATTCATGTCTGAAGAGACTCGCGCCCTTCTTGACTGCACATATGCCTTTCCTCTTGCTCAGGAGCAGGTGCGGAATGGAGGGCCGTACGCACAAAGAGCGGCCGAGATGGCCTCCCGTCTGGCAAAGGAAGCCGGGACTCTGCCCTTTCTGACAATGCCCTATGCCTGGGATTTGAGTCTGAAATTAAAAGGGCATGCGGAATTTCTCCGCAGTTTCCGGCATATGCTTCTTCTTGGAATAGGGGGATCTGCACTGGGAGCGCGCGCCTTGCAGAAGGCCTTTGCACCCGGACAGGACAGACCCGGACACGAAGGTCCGTGGTTGTGGATTGCCGATAATCTGGATGAAGATGTCTTTGCCGCCATGCTGGACAGACTTCCCCCTGAAGAGACGCTCGTGCTTGTGGTCAGCAAGTCCGGCGGGACGCTGGAAACGGCTGCACAGTATCTTGCCGTACTTCCCTGGCTGAAAAAGCATCTTCCGGCAACATGGCAGGAGCATCTGTTCATGGTGACCGATGCCCAGAAAGGATTTCTGCGGGATGAGACGGACACTCACTTCCTGCGCTCTCTGCCCGTTCCCGAGTATCTTGGCGGACGCTATTCCGTGTTGTCCGCAGTGGGCCTTGTGCCGGCTCTTTTTCTCGGTATCAACTGGGCTGCGCTGCTGGACGGCGGATGCGATCTCGGACGCGGTCTGCTGGAAGCGGCCTCTCGACTTTCCGGGGAAGGTCTGGCGGCGCATCCTGCCTGGAAAATGGCCACATGGGCCGCTTTCTGGGCGGAAAAGGGCAAGAGTCAGCTCATCAATTTCTGTTACGAACCCCAATTGGCTTCTTTCGGCCCCTGGTTCTGTCAGCTCTGGGCGGAAAGTCTCGGAAAAAATGGCAGAGGAACCATGCCCCTTTCTGCCGTTGGAGCGACGGATCAGCATTCCCTGCTTCAGATGTTTTTGCAGGGCCCTGCGGACAAGGCCTGTCTCTTCCTCGGAAACCGCACGGAAGGAAGCGGGGCTGTCCGCCTTGCCGAAGGACAGCCAGAGCCGTGGAACTGGTTGTCCGGACGTTCTCTCGGCGAGATACTCGGCGCCGAAGCTCTGGCAACGCGTATGTCACTTGCCCGGGCTGGAATGCCGCTGATGTCCCTCGAACTGCCGGAGCCTTCTCCCTGGCAGGCAGGACGTATGATTGTTCTTCTTGAGGCGGTTACGTTGCTTACAGGCTGGCTTCTGGACATAAATCCGCTGGATCAGCCTGCTGTTGAAGAGGGGAAAAGACTGGCTCGCGCCAGACTTGACGCGCCGGGAACAGCGGACAGGGAACGCGATGCGCTGAAAGCCTTTGATGCGCATCCCCGGGAAACTCTGGAATTTTGACCTTGCCGGCCCTGAAAAGGGCCGGCGTTCATGGAGCAGGCGTGTTCAAGCGCAAAAACAGACGGGAGGAATCAGGCTTTGGTTCACGCTATCTCCCGTTCGGATTCGCCCGTTTTTTCTCCTGGTTTTTTCTGCTGCTCATTCTTGCCAGCAGCGTGTTTCTTGCCCTGTTTGTGGCAAGGGCCACGACGTCCACCCTGCTGGACAGTCAGGAGGATTATGCGCTTTTGCTCGCGGAAAATCTGAATAAACAGATATTCAACCGTTTTACGCTGCCGGTTACTGTCGCTTCCGGTCGCGTACGGCTTGGAGATCCGGAGCAGTATCAGCTTCTTGATGATGTCGTACACTCGCTGCTTCACGGTTTGCGTGTACAGACGATCCGCATTTATAACAATGAATATGCGGTAACTTATTCTACAAATAAGGATGAAGTACGGCGTACAGATCTCTATACGCAGGGGGTGCCGGAAATATTCCAGGGCGCGCATCATCATTTTGATGTTCTTTCAACCATGTCCTACTTTCAGGCCATGCTGCGTCCGCGTCTGCCGGAGGGGAGCTTTCAGCTAAGGACTGTCTATCCCCTTAAAATAAACAGAGAACTTTATCCGAATATCAGCGAGGAAGACGCTGCCACCGTTCTTGGAGCCCTGGAAGTCATTCAGGACGTGAGTAATCACTATCAGATTTCCATACGCAATCAGTGGCTGATCATGGGCGGTTTTCTTATTTCCAGTCTTGTGCTGTTTACCCTGCTTCACATGGTGGCGCGTAAGGCGGAAAAAGTTATTGCCGAACGCATGGAACGCAATCTCCAGCTTGAAGCGGAGCTTCATCAGAGCGAAAAGCTGGCAAGTATGGGGCGCATGGTGGCTTCTATCGCCCATGAAATACGCAATCCTCTGGGAATTATCCGTTCCAGTTCCGAATTTTTACTGCGCCGGGAAAATGCTGTGCAAGATTCCAGCAGACCGATTCTGGAAGCCATTTATGACGAATCCTGTCGTCTTGGCTCCACGGTGAATGATTTTCTGGATTATGCGCGCCCCCGTCAGCCGCGCAGGGATATGGTCAATATGACCGATGTGGCTCATAAGGCGGTCAGCTTTCTCACAGGAGAATTTCAGAAGCGCAATATTGAACTTGTGGATGAGCTTCCGCAGGAACTTCCTGTACTCGGGGACGGAGATCTTCTGTATCGGGCAGTTTATAATGTGCTGATTAATGCGCTTCAGGCTACGGACAGGGATGGCCGGGTGATCATGCGCGGTCAGGTGCGGGAAAACGGACAAACAATGCTGGAAGTCATGGACAGCGGGCCCGGTTTCGCCGATGATTGCCAAAAAGCCCTGGATCCTTTCTATACGACAAAGGATAACGGAACAGGTCTCGGTCTGCCCATAGTCCAGAGTATCATCACTTCCCATGGCGGTAAACTTGAGCTTGAAAACGGAAAGGAGGGGGGAGCCGTGATCCGCTTTATTTTGCCCTCTGCGTCATCCTCTCAGATGTAAGGTATCTTCCCGGACGTACAGAAAATCGGAAACAATGTCGTGAGGACAGCCTGACAAGACTTTCAGGAGTATGGGCCATGAGTGAAAAACCCCGCATCTTAATACTGGACGATGAAAAAAACTATCTGCTGGTGCTGGAAGCTCTGCTCAGTGATGCCGGGTACGCCGTCACATCCATAAATGATCCGGAAATGGCTCTTTCTTACCTCGAAGAGGCTGAAGTCGATGTCGTCATTACCGATATGAAGATGCCGAAAATATCCGGGATGGAAGTTCTCCAGCAGATCAAGCGCAGCTCTCCCGGTATTCCCGTGTTGATTATGACGGCCTTCGGTTCCATAGAAAGTGCCGTGGAAGTCATGAAATATGGAGCCTTTGACTATATTACAAAGCCGTTTGCCAATGATGAGCTGCTGCTTTCCGTGCATAATGCCGTCGAATTATCCAAGGCCCATCAGCAATACCGTATTTTGCAGGAAAGTCTGGAAGAACGTTACAATACGCATCAGATTATTGGAAAATCGCCGGCCATGCGCGAGACGCTGAGCATTGTGGATCGTGTTTCCGCCAGTCGTTCTACAGTGCTGATTACCGGGGAATCCGGTACGGGAAAGGAACTTGTCGCCCGTGCCATTCATTTTTCTTCCCCGCGCAAGGATGAACCCTTTGTTGCCGTGAACTGCATGGCTTTTAATGCCGGGGTACTTGAAAGCGAGCTGTTCGGCCATGAAAAAGGCTCCTTTACCGGAGCTGTTGCCATGAGACGGGGCCGTTTTGAACAGGCGGATCGCGGAACTCTTTTTCTTGATGAAATAGGAGAGCTTCCTCCTGATCTTCAGGTTAAGCTGCTGCGCGTACTTCAGGAGCGCGTGTTTGAACGGGTAGGGGGAACGGAACCTGTCAAGGTTGATATCCGTATTGTTGCTGCAACGAACAAAGATCTGGCAAAAATGGTGGAGGAAGGAACGTTTCGGGAAGATCTGTATTACAGGTTGAACGTTGTACAGATTCATATTCCTCCTCTGCGGGAGAGGCGCGAAGATATTCCTCTGCTGGTGTCTCATTTTATTGCGCAGGTCGCTTCCGAAAACGGTATTCCTCCCAAAAGTTTTACTCAGGAAGCACAAAATTATCTGTCCGGCTATGAATGGCCGGGAAATATTCGCCAGCTTCAGAATGTTATTGAACGCTGTATGGTGATGATTCCGCGAGATGTCATTGACGTGGATGATCTTCCTCCGGAAATACGCGATGAAGAATCTCAATTCAAAAGCGCGGTGGACTTGCTTCCTGTAGAACTCAATCTCGCAGATACTCTGGATAAGATTGAAGCGGCCCTGATTCGGCGAGCTTTGGTGCGTGCGGACTTTGTTCAGGCCCATGCGGCGGATTTGCTTGGGATCTCCCGAAGCCTCATGCAATATAAATTGAAAAAGTACAATATAAGCGGTCACTGAGCTTTTCACACCTGCTAAAACGTTTTGCTCCTGAAAAAATTTGCTTTTCAGGACTTCCCGGTTCCTGTCTCGCGGGCTTTATGACTCTGCCCCGCTGCTCTGCTGTACACGTCCGAATGCCCTGCGTGTCGCCCTGTGGAAGCTGCGCCGAAAATACATTGAGGCTGCTTCGACGTCGTGGAGAGTCTCTCTCTCTCTCTCTCTCTCTCTCTCTCTCTCCGTTTAACTCAGAGAACCTTTTCAGGGAATCTGCTTCAGATTTAAGGCAGAAGATTGCTCCCCGGATATGAGGGGCAATCTTTTTCATATAAAAACAGGGGTGTAAGCGTGGCGTATGTTTGGATGGATAGATATGCTAGACCATAACGCCGGAACTTTTTCAGAATATCGAATATCATACTAGGAAGTTTGAGGTCGGAGATGCGGAAGGAAAATTTTGAAAATACTGCGTCGTGTTTCACGTGAAAACATTTCTCATGTGCGTTTTACGCCGTAGCTCTTTGAATATGTTATCATGAAAATTTTTCGACCTTAGGGGTATTCATTAAAGTAGCCAGTAAATAATTGTGCTGTTGAAAATGCGGATGCTTTATTGCCCAATACATGGCAGTTTTGTAGGACATGAAGCTTTAAGCAGTATACGATGCCCTATCATTGTCAGTGAGGCTTGTTGCCTGTTATACGTATGGCCCCCTGCTTCTAAAGCGGAGGCCGAATATATCCTAATTCTTGCAGATAA
>LBJMC04202__coassemble_517_pt1 | contig 27903 bp, 29 predicted proteins | sample LBJMC04202__metabat2_low_PE_018 | metagenome-assembled genome bin LBJMC04202 | reverse complement strand
TCCCCATATCGATGTCTTCCTGGAGAATGAATACACCAAGGAAGAAATGAAGATGGTGAACGAAACCGTGAAGATTATGGAAGATCCCAAAATCCGGGTGACGGCCACCTGCGTGCGCGTGCCCGTATTCTACGGACATTCCGAATCCGTGAATATTGAAACGGAAAAGAAGCTCAGTGCCCGCGAAGCCCGCGCAATTCTCGCAACAGCTCCCGGTGTACGAGTGCTGGATAATCCTTCTCAGAATATCTATCCTCTGGCGATAGATGCGGCAGGAGACGATCCTGTATTCGTCGGGCGTATTCGTGAAGATAACACTATTGAGAATGGCCTCAATCTCTGGATTGTTGCCGACAATATCCGCAAGGGAGCGGCTCTCAACGCCGTGCAGATAGCGGAAGAACTGCTGGAAAGAGATCTGGTATCCGTGCGCAAGCCGGATATGTTCCTGTAGAGCGCACCCGCGGCCTGAACGGGAATAAGGGCATCCGCTCCCCTATATATGGCGGAAGAACATGGGATTCCCGCAGCTTCGAAACTTTGTAAGCCGCAAAGGAAGAACAATATGGAAAAGGCCCCCTCATAAAGAGGAGGCCTTTTTTCCTATTCGCTCAACTTTGCGCCGATGATGCCGAAAATAACGGAAATTGCCAGAAAAGCCGCACACGTCAAAAGTACAGTCGTCGTCATGGGTGCCCTCCTGAAAAGACGATGTCGTCATGAGAATTTTTGCACACAGGATAATATGACTTGTCCCGAGCAATTGAGGAAGAAGCGGAATGCTCCATATCCTGAATTCTATGTATGGCTTTGCCTCATGTCAGTCAAGGGATGCGGCTGTTTTATCATAAGCAGGGGGCTATTTCCGGGGGGCGATCCGTTCAGATATCCCGGAAGAAGTTGTGTGTGTAAGGACAGCGGCATGGCCGCTGACGACGGATTCTCATTTGATGTCTTCCTGTTCAGGCGCGCGGAAGGTGTCGGCTTTAATGGGCCCGAACTCGGTCTGTCTGCAAAATGGCGACCGGATATGAATGGGGCAAGGGGCAGAGTCGTCCGAGCCGCTGCGAAAAGAGGGAGCGAAAAGTATTTGCAGTTGTCATGGAGCCTATGGCCTGGCAGTCTTCTGCTGCGTCATATGTTTTTGTGAAAGCTTTATATCCCGAGTTTTTCGGGAGAAGACGCATAGCGGAGGCTCATGGTCCTGTTACGGCTGGTCAGATATGTCGAAGGTCAGGAAGGCCGGGATGACGGAGAGTAAAAAGAACCCGTATCCCACCGGGAGGGGCGGGATACGGGCGGGAGGCTGGGGAGGGCGCGCCTCCCGGCAGCTTCCGGGCTTGCCGGAGGCTGCTGATATCGGCTCCTCTGCTGTCTGCCGTTATGTTGAGCCCGTATATTTCGGGGACGTATCGGAAAGCGGAACCGTGTGTGCGGTATTGAAACGCTTTCGGGGCAGACCGCGGCAGAGAGGAGGGTTGCTGTTTTTCTTATGATTTATTGCCGTCCGCTTCGCCGGGGGCACTTTTTTTGCCGTTTCGTGCGCCTGCCACGCCAAGCATGACGGCAAAGCCCACAAAGACAAGGCACAGAACGGCAACGAGAACTTCGGAAACCATGTGTATTCTCCTGAATTATCAAAATTTCTGGTCAGATGAATGTAGTCCCTGTACGATGATGCCGATCAGGAAAATACCGGCGGGCCATGTGGCAGAGGCAGCAGGCCATGAAAAAATTCGGATAAAGAAGGAGTTGCGTCAGATCTTGCGTACAGACGCAGAGCCGTCGCCCCGGAGCAGATTTTCGGAAAAATTGTCAGCGCATAAGGAACGTGGAGTTGAGGAACATCCAGATTCCGTATCTGTACGTCCGCACGCGGAATGAGAAAATGATCTGTTTCGGAGTTCCCAATCGCCTGCCCGGAAAAGGCGGGAATTCTTTCAGGCGGCAGGGGGTGCGCAGAGGCGAGAAGGACATCGTGGACAAAGCCCAGAAGCATCAGGAGCAGGAGCAGCAGACTGCCCAGTTTCCTGTACGTCGGAGATATTGCGCTGATGAGATGTCCGTTCATGGGTAAATCGTTGCGGGAACCTGAATACCCGCGCAGTCGCTGTACGGCATTATGTATTGCCGCAGGATTATAAAAGTAAGAGGAACTTGTCCTGTGGTTCATGAGGCGGAAAATCCGTACTTTCATGCCGGGGAAGGATTCTTCCTGTTGTCGGCAGGAGAGGAAGCATCGCAGCCTGAACCCCAGGTCCCTTCGCCGGGGATTTTGCCGGAATTTTCGGCCGTGCCGGGCAGTATCCGTATTTTTCCGTCGAAGTTATGAAAAAGCGTGCGACGTTAACGTACGAGTTCTCCTGTTTCCGGCAGGCAGACCTTTTTACAGGCGCGGAAAGCTCGGTTTGGCTGACCTCAAGCCGTTCGAATAACGGCCTCGGGCCGGGGACGGCGTTCATTCCCGGAGAGATTCGGGCAGGTTCTCTGACGAGAACCCGCCCGGAATCCGGGAATATTCTTTTACTTGCTCATTACCCGGTGGTGCAGCCTGAGAAAGGAAACGATACGGCTACTTATTGAGACGTGCGCCGAAGAAGCCGAGGATGACGGAAAGACCCAGAAACGCCAGGCAGGTAAGCAGAACGGTAGCGTCGAGAGACATGGTGTACTCCTGATGGTAAATATTTCACGAAAAAGGGGCAGATACGAATCCCTGAAAAGGGATGCTCCGGCCGGGAATGTGAAAGTTGAAACCTTCAGGAGAGCGCAGGCGGCGCATTAGGGAGAGGGAGCATGCCGTAGGGTCGGCACGGCTTGGGAAGGATGTCGGCGCTGTTTCGGAGAGAGAGAATCCGTAAGGACGGGCGCTCGACATCTATATGTGGGAGAAGAACCAGTAGAGGAAGGAAGGGGACTGAGTGACGGAGATCCTTGTTAATCGTCGTCACACGGGGCATGGCCAGTTGAGAGGAAGAAATGAAGACCGATGCCTGAGTGAGTGAGGCCTGATCCGGGGACGTTCCGGACTGAAGAAGGTGAAGGGCAGCCATTTCCGTTGTCTGATACCCCACGCCGCACAAAAGCAGAAAGATGAACAGCGGGCTGCCCAGTTTTTTAAGGGTAGGAGATATGGAGGAAACGGAAAGCTGCTTCATGAAATTTTTCCTTATGGTTTTTTTAATCCTGGAAAAGCAAGACGTCAAGGGATGTTTTCCTGTTGTGCTGTTGGGAACTGATTTTTTGAATGAAATCAGACAAGGAAAAGACGCAAGTTTCGGAAATTTTTCTTGAAAAGTTATTCTGACAGGCTCCGATGACGGAGCTTGCCGGATGTTTCCCGACAGGCGCGGATGTGAAACGCAAGGTGTCGGAGCTGTCGTCGCATTATAAAAGATACGGAGCACGAACGCGCGGGCGTCCGAGAAAGAGCGGCGTATGCTTGTCGCCCGGACAAAGCGGGGCTAGACTGGGAGACGAAGGTGACGGAATATCGCGTCACACAGACTGCGGAAATAACACCGGCTGTCGTACTCAAAAACGCGGCTGATCCTCCGGGAGAGGCCTGCCTTGGGATAAGAAAAAAGGAAAACGGCATGAAAAAGCTGACGGAGCTGAATACGGAAGAATGGATTGGGCGCGTGCGGGGATTACCCAGAGCCGGAGAAGAAAAGGTGCTGATTTTTTATGATCATCGCATCGGCGGCATGTGCCGGGATCCCCGTTTTATGCTCATTCCTCTCGATGATCACATGGTGCATCGGGGAGATGGCGTCTTTGAAAGTCTGCATGTCACAGAGGGGCGTATTCTGGAACTGGACGCTCATCTTGAACGTCTGCGGCATTCATGCGGAGTGCTGGAGCTGGAGCCTCCCTGCGCCTGGGATGAGCTGAGAGATATTGTTCTCGCCGTGACCTCTGCGGCAGGGGAAAAATACTGCGCGGTCAAGGTGCTTCTGGGAAGAGGGCCTGGAGGTATGGGGGTAGATCCTGCCGAATGTCCGGAAAGCAGCTTTTTTGTCATCGTAACCCGCAGCAGCCCCCTGCCTGAATCTTTCTGGGAACGGGGACTCACGGCATGTCGCAGCGCGGTGCCTGCCAAGCAGCCCTGGCTGGCCGGGATAAAGTCTACCAATTATCTTCCCAATGCGCTCATGACCAGCGAGGCGAGAAAGCACGGGGTGGACGTGACCTTTTCCTTTGATGAGAAAGGCTTTCTTGCCGAAGCCGCCATTGCCAATGTCGGCGTAATCGATGCGGAGGGAAGGCTGTTGATGCCGCGCTTCACGCATGCTCTGCCGGGAACGACCGCACTGCTGGCCATGGAACTCGCCAAGAGCATGATGGACGTGATAATCACTGATATAACAGAAGAAATACTGTACGCAGCTTCAGAAATCCTGATATTCGGGACTGGCCCGGAGTGTGTGGCTGTCACACACTATGGGGGCAAACCCGTGGGAAGCGGCCGTCCCGGGCCATCGGGGCGCAGACTCCGGGCCGTGCTGCATGAAGCTTTGCTGGCCGGAGGTACGCCGCTTCTCGAGTCCTGAACTTGAGAGGTGTATCATGAGATCCAGAATGCTGGTTAAAGCAGGCGCGTCGCTGTGTCTGCTTTGTGCGTGCATGTTTTCCGCAGCTCCCTGTCTGGCGGCGGAGGCTGCCGGGACGGTGGTGTCGGATAAAGCCCCCGCGTCACAGGCCGCATCCCTGCCTGAAGGTGTGGAAAGCGCAAGCGTCACCATTATCCCCATGGCGGATATCATTGTGACCTTCCCCCTGCTGCTTACCGAACGCGGGATTGTGGAAAGCGTGGACGCCGAAGCGAAGGTGTTTGAACTCAAGCGCAAGGACGGAAGCCTGGCCAAAATTTCCGTAGGCACAGGCACGCTTGTGGAAAATGTCTACGCGGATATCTTTCATTGGGAATCCAAAAAGGGAATTGGAGATTTGAAGAAGGGCGACAAGGTTCGCGCACGGGTCTTCCCGCCGCAGAACGGGGTGGAAAGCGCCATTTTGATAGACGTATTTCACTTGTAGGGCGAGGTTATCCGGAAAATGATGACGGATTCCCGGGGGGCATCGTTCATTGAACATTCCGCAGGCATGAACGCTTTCTGAAACAGAATGCTCTGAAGCCGGAACAGAGCCTCTCGAATACTGCGAGAGGCGTCTCCGGAGGAAAGCATTTTTGAGAAAGCCGTTCTGCCGGGCGTTCTTTCGCGGAGCTTGAAACGGTTTTTACCCGATATGGTAACGGAACCGTTGTGGACGTTCCTCCGCGGAAGATTTTTGAGGGAATGTATTCATGGCGCAGTCGGGATACGGCGTCTTACGGAACCCTCGTCGGAAAGAAGGCTGCAGAGCCTCTGCCGACCGCAACTTCTCTGGAAAAAATTCCTCCGCTTCGGGAGCCGTATAAGGACTGTCCGGGGCGGAGGAAGTTTTTTGTCGACCGCGGGAGAAAGGCGAAAAGGGCTGTTGCGGGAATTCGGATAACTTCCTGTCGGGAAAAGAGGATCAGGACATCTTGTGCCCTCCGGCAAAGGTGTTTATGGTGACGCGATGTGCGTTCTGCTGATCGATCTGCGCCCTGACATGGGGCCTCTGCCCGGGGAAACACTTTCTGCTCTCTCTCCTGCACAGGAGAGGACACTGCTGCTTGCGAAACAGCTGGGACGTGCCGGAATTTCTGCGGCGACGGTCTGTTTCGCCGGAAGCGCGCTGGCCGGAGAATGCGAGGCGCATGGCCTTGAGTTTCATGCGCTGAAAGCCGGAATTTCCGGTTTTTCCCTGTATCTGGCTCTTCGCCGTATACTTTCCCGGCGGACGGTGAGGGTCGTCCATCTTTTCGGTTTTGAAGCTCTGAGTCAGGTAGCCTGGTTGCGTCGTTCCGGTCTGTTTCGTTTTGTCCAGACTATAGACGAGAATCCTTCTGCGCTTGCGCGCTCGCAGACAAAAGCCCTGCGCAGAGTGGATGCTTTTCTGACGACTTCCGGACAGCTGGCCGATGAACTGATGTCCCGGGCCGCATCGGGAGCGGTATGGCTGGCTCCCAGAGGAAAGGGGAAGGGGCCGGGGGTTCCGCCGCTTATTCGCAGCATACTTCCCTGTACGTTGCCGGTGTGGAAAAAAAGCGTTTCTTCCGCCTTTTCTCCCATTGATATTCCGCCGGGGCATCCTGCACGGCAAGGAGCAAAGGACGGCAATACCGGACGCTTTCTTTTTTTTGCAAGCTGTTCCTCCGCTTCCGGAGCCGGACTGAGTACGCTGTTTTCCGCCATGGCCAGACTGCGCGTGCTTGAGGAACCTTCACCCTGGGAAGTTCGGGTTACGGGAGAACTTGCGGATTTTGCCTCGATTCTTGCGGAAGCGGAGGATTTGCGCACGGAAGAACGCCTTGCCCTGCTGGGGGCGCAGGACAACGATGCGCTGATGCCCCTGTGCGACGCGGTGATTTCTTCTGTGGATGAGGGGGGGCAGCCGGATCTTATTCTGTCGGCCTGGACGCACTCGCTTCCTGTCATTGCGCCCTCTCTTCCCGACCATGAGGAACTGGATCCCTCCGGTAAGGCCTTTCTGCGCTTCTTTCCGGCTACGCCCGTAGAACTGGCTGAAGCCATGCAGGAACTCATGCGGAACAGGGAAAAGAGGGAGAAGCTGGTTGCGGCAGGGAAAGCTGCGGCGGAACGGCTTTCGCCGGAGAGTTTTTGTGCCGCGCATCTTGAGGTATATGAAGATCTCGGAGCCGCCTTGCCTTCGGTAAAACGGGGATAGAAAAGGATATTCAGGGGAAGAGAGGTAGCATATGCGTCCGGCCCGGACTGGATCACGCAACGTGGGGGAATCGACGGATGCGAAAGGCGTTCTGTCGGCTCGTGCAGGGCAGGTGTGGGAACGACTGGTGAAGCGTTATCCCGCACCGAAGACGCACCTTGTGCATGAAAATGCCTGGGAACTGCTTGTGGCAACGGTGCTTGCCGCGCAATGTACCGACGCGCGGGTGAACACCATCACGCCTGAATTTTTCCGCCGCTGGCCGCGACCTGTCGATCTGCTTTCCGCCACGCAGGAAGAGGTGGAGCAGGTTATTCATTCCGCTGGATTTTATCACAGCAAGGCAAAAAATCTGTTGGGAGCGGCCAGAGTTGTCGTCGAAATGTTTGGCGGAGAAGTTCCCCATACCCTGGCAGAACTGATCCGGATACCGGGAGTGGCCCGTAAAACGGCCAATGTGGTTCTGTGGGGGGCCTTCGGCATCAATGAAGGGCTGGCAGTCGATACGCATGTGAAGCGCATATCCCGTAGACTGGGCCTGACGCAGTATGACGATCCCGTGCGCATTGAACGTGATCTTATGAAATTATTTCCACGGGATACATGGGGCGACGTGAATCACCGCCTGGTATGGTTCGGGCGGGACGTGTGCGATGCCCGCAATCCTGCCTGTACGGAATGCGAAATGGCGGAATTCTGTCCCCGAGTCGGTGTGAAGGCCGGGTGAGGCGCCGCTCCCTCTTTTATTCCGCAAGGGCGGCATCCGACATGCCCGCACAAGTAGCGCAACTCTTTCTGCATAGGGCAGAGGGCGGGAAAAGCAGCTTTGGCCCTAGTGGCGAAGGGTCGCCGCAATATGCTGTTTCCTGATGCGGCAGAAGAGGCCGACCTCACATGTCCCCTGCGGATTTTACCGCTAATGATAGGGCGTAGACCGGATACTGCGGAGATATTACCCGACTTCAGCATCTGCTCTGTGCATGATCGTCGTTTTGCAGAAGCGGACGCACGATATCCCCTCGCTGCAAAGCAAGAGCAGGGGCGCATGAGCTTGCTGACGAGGCAGGGAGCGCGGCGCACGGGCAAACAGCTCCGGGCAGACTGCTTTCCGGAATGTGGCGGACGGAAAAGAGGAAAATCCGCCTAAACTCTGTCGACGTACAGCTGTTCGAGAAAGTTTTCCATGGCCTCATCCATGTGCGGGACGAACGGTGAGAGGTCAAAACTTTTTCGGCAGCTCGGGCAGTACATGTACGCTTCGTGGCAGCTGCGCCGGATATCAAGGCGTGAGCCGCAGTCCGGGCAGGAAAGTGTGGTGTGGGCTTCGCGCGGGGTGGAAAAAAACAGCATGGGATGCTCCGGAAAAGAATCAGTTGAGTTCCTGCCGGTAACGCAGGGATTGACGCAGGGTTTCGCGATCCATGAACTTGACTTCCGCACCGAGCGGAATGCCCTGAGCCAGGCGGGTAATCCTGATATTCGGGAAACGACGTGTCACTTCGTCGCGCACATAGCTGGCCGTGGCCTCGGCTTCCGCCGTTGCTCCCAGCGCGAGGATCAGTTCCGAAACTTCTCCTTCGGCCAGCCGTGCCGTCAGTCTGTCCATATCGAGCGATTCCGCAGGGCTGTGTTCCAGCGGGGCAAGCAGGCCGCCGAGAATGAGATACTGGCCCTTATAGAAATTGCCTTCTTCAAGCGCAAGCAGACTGTCCCATTCCGCCACGAGGCAGAGGCTGTCGCGTGAGCGTACGGGATCGGCGCATATGGGGCAGGGATCGCTGTCGGAAAGGCTGCCGCAGCGGGAACACAGGTGCAGCCTGTCCCTCAGTTCGTGGATGTTCTTTCCCAGACGGCGGACTTCGGCCTCCGGCCATTTGAGGAGCGTCATGGCAGCCCTCATGGCCGACTTCGGCCCGAGGCCGGGCAGACGGGCCATTTGTTCCACCAGTTCTTTAAGCGGTTCGGGAATGCGTTGCATGGGAAAGTTCTCCTTACCAGCCGAGGCGGGATTCCCGGCCCTTGACTGCGGGCAATGTCAGGGGAGTTGTGACTTTTATGCCGGGAGCGCCGAAGCGTACGGTGAAGGTTCCGGCATAACGCGACTCGCGGTATACTTCCACCCGATATATATCGCCTGCGGTGTCCAGAGAATAGTTTTCCCGGAAATCGCTCCGGCGTATGGTCAGGCCGCTTTCATCGGCGCCGAGCGTCGCGCCTATGGCGTTGACGCGGAATCCCGGTATTTTTTTGACCAGAAAGTGTTCCCGTGGGCGGATTTCATCGCCGAAATGCACGGTCTGCTCCTCTCCGTCCACCAGAACCCGGACGGAATCTATGGAATTATCACGCTCCCGCCATTCGGGACGGAAGCTGGTTACCATATTATTCCCGTAGTGTATGGTCAATCTCCCCCGTTCTCCGCTCACTGCGACAATGGGCATATTGGCGCTGAGGGTTTTTTCGCCGCCTTCGGGCAGAGGGATGGTGCCTGCGAGGTTGCTTCGCACGCCGGAGAGCGGAAGAACCAGACGGTTATCCATAAAACCGGCATAAACTCCGCTGCCGAGCGCGGAGAGGATACCGTCGGTACTCAGAGCAAAATCCCGTTCGAATTCCACCCCAGCCATGCGCAGAAAGGCTTCAACCATGCGAAGCTGGTAATAGGTGCGTTCCTTGACGCCGAAATCTTTGCTTACCTCGAGACCATAGGCGGCCTTGCCGTGGTTCAGGGCAAACCAGGTCAGGCTTTTGGCCATTTCCTCATCGCCTTCCCCCGTGCGGGTGTTGCGTACATGCAGAAGGTGCTGATCGGACAGCAGACACTTGTTGACTTCCTCAACCACATAGCGGGCGTTTTCGGCAAGATTGCCGAAGGCGATACCGGGGACTTCTTCCTGATCTATGATGACGCTCTGTCCCCAGCGTTCCGGGTTATGGGTGGAGGATTCCCAGGTAGGGCGATAGAAACCGCTGCCGTCGTGCAGGTTGAGGACAAGATCGACTTCAGGGCGGGTGATGATGCGTTGCAGACGGCGTATCGTGTCGTATTCCGGGTCGCTTTCATGCAGAGCGGCGAACTTGCGGTTCATATCGCCGTGCAGGCCCCGGGATCGTTTGATGATGCTCGGAAAATTGAGGTTGGGAATCACCAGTACGGTGCCTTTTTCATAATGATAATGGGTATCCAGCAGGGCGGCTGCGGAAAAACCTCCTGGCTCGTCTCCCTGAATACCGCCTATTATAAGTACCGTAGGGGCTTCTCCCGAACCGTGGACGGAAACGGTAAATTCCAGCGGAGAGGTAAGCGGAGGAAGAAGAGCTTCACCGCTTTTTTTGGCCGCAAATGCCCGTTCGACGAGTTCCGGCACCAGAAAGGCCGCCAGCGTGAAGGCAAAAAAAAGCATCCGCACGACAGCGTGCGAGAAGTATGATGAAAGAACACGGGTAAGGGCTGGAAACATGACGACTCCGGCGAATGAGACGGCGGGGAAGGCGCAGAGCTGCATAAGTCTGTGCAATTCCCGGAACAGAGGGGATTATGCGGGAGAAAAAGAGCGTCGTAAATCCCCTGAACGGAATTTTATGTGAAATGAGAGGATGGGGGAAGAGAACTTTTTCCGGGCTTGACCTGCGATGATGCCGGACGTATCGTTTTTCTTCCATTTTCGCGCGCGGCGCGATATTTTCGGCTTTTCGCAAGGAGAATTAATATGGCCGGCTTGGAACTTACTCCCTATATCTGGTTTGATGGCAAAATCATTCCTTCCGAGGAAGCCAAGATTCATGTGCTTACTCATGCCCTGCACTACGGAACGAGCTACTTTGAAGGTATCCGTGCCTATAAGTGCGCCGACGGTTCTTCTGCCGTGTTTCGTCTGAAGGAGCATATGACGCGTTTCATCAATTCCGGAAAAATCCTGCGCCTGAACTGCCCCTATGATCTCGCCACGATGGAACAGGCCGTGATCGATACAATGGTCGCCAACAAGATGGCTGAAGGCTATATCCGTCCTCTGGCCTGGGTGGGAGAAGGCCCGCTCGGCGTGTTCCCCGACAACCCCATCCGCGTGATTGTGGCAACCTGGCCCTGGGGCGCCTATCTCGGTGCGGAAGCTCTGGAAATGGGCGTGCGCGTCAAGACCAGCTCCTTCAACCGCATCCATCCCAATACTCTGATGGGCAAGGCCAAGGCGGGCGGAAACTATGTCAATTCCGTACTGGCCAAGATGGAAGCCGTGCAGAGCGGCTATGATGAAGCCCTGATGCTCGATGTCAACGGCTGCGTGGCTGAAGCCACCGGCGAAAACGTGTTCATCGTGCGCAATGGCGTACTCAAGACCACGCCCGCCGTGTCCATTCTTGAAGGTATCAACCGCGACGCCATTATGAGCCTGGCCACCGATCTCGGCTACAAGGTCGTGGAACAGGTCTTCACCCGCGACGAAATGTACACTGCGGACGAAGCGTTCTTCTGCGGCACGGCTGCCGAAGTGACTCCGATTCGTGAAGTGGACGACCGCGTTATCGGTGAAGGACACGCCGGTCCGGTGACCAAGGCCATCCAGAAAGCGTTCTTTGAAGCTGCTCACGGCGAAAATAAAAAGTACGCCCACTGGCTCACTCGCTATACGTTCTAGCCCCTTTTCAGGACGAGAACACGCATGGCTGACGAAGCTCAGACCAAAGTGCCGGGCGGGGGAGGAGCCTCCTCCCTCGCTGCGCGTTACCGTCCCCAGACCTTCGCGCAGGTTGTGGGGCAGGATATGGTGAAATCCATCCTGTCCCGCGCTGCGCGAGAGGACAGGGTTGCTCCGGCTTATCTGCTCAGCGGGACGCGCGGTGTCGGCAAGACCACCATTGCCCGTATTTTTGCCAAGGCGTTGAACTGCGTGCATGCTCCTACCGGAGAGCCGTGCAACGAATGCAGCGCCTGTCGGCGCATCACGCAGGGCAGTTTCGTGGATGTGGTGGAAATCGACGGCGCGTCGAACCGCGGTATAGACGATGTCCGTCGTCTGCGGGACGCCGTCGGTTACGCTCCGCTGGAAGGGCGTTACAAGGTTTTCATCATAGACGAAGCGCACATGCTCACCAAGGAGGCCTTCAACGCTCTGCTGAAGACTCTGGAAGAGCCTCCTGCGCGGGTTACGTTTATTATGGCCACTACGGAGCAGCACAAGTTTCCCGTGACCATAGTAAGCCGCTGCCAGCATTTTGTCTTCCGGCAGATTCCTGAAGCCACACTGGAAGCCCATATATGTTCCGTGCTGGAGCGTGAAGGCAGGCCGTTTGAAGAGGATGCCGCCCGGCTGATAGCCAGAAGGGCCGCAGGCAGTGTGCGAGACGCCATGTCGTTGCTGGGGCAGACGCTTGCCCTCGGCGGCGGGGCTTCGGGCGAGCTTCTGACAGCAGCTCAGGCCCGCGAAGTGCTGGGGCTGGCAGGCAGGGAAGTGATGGATCGCCTGATGGATGCGCTGGCGCGTCAGGATGCTCTCGGCGTGGCGCGTCTGGTGCGCGAGCTGCTGGCTCAGGGCGCGGACATGGGCTTTTTTCTTCGTGAACTGGGCACGTTGTGGCGCAATCTTTTTCTGCTCCGGCAGGCAGGCTCGGAGGCTGCGGCCGTACTGGAGCTTCCCCAGCGGGAAACGGAACGTCTGGCCGCGCTGGCAGAAATTTTTCCTCTTTCCTATATTCATGCCGCCTGGCAGATGACGCTGGAAAGTCAGCGTCGTATTCTTACCAGCCTTGAACCTGCTGCCGGGCTGGAACTTCTTTTGCTTAATCTTGCCCTGCTGCCCCGCCTGCTGCCGCTCGGCGAGCTGAATCCCGCGATTCTTGCCGGAAGCGGAGGCAATGCAATTTCCTCTGCGGAAGCATCAAAAGCCGGAGAATCTTCAGGAACGACGGAGCGCGGCCGCCCTTTTGCTGAAGGGGCGGCGTCCCCGGCCGGTTCCGAATCTGCACCTGTCGCCTCTTCTTCTCTTGCGGATTCGGAAAAAAAGGCATCTTCAGAGAAGGCAGAGGCTTCACGTCGTTTTCGGCCGCCGGAACATGTGCGCCGTACCGCTGAGAATGCTCCTCTGCAAGAGGAAAGCTCCGTTTCTCCGCAACACGCAGCGGGGGATGAGGTTCCCCCCTGGCTGGATCAAATTCCGGCGGAGGGGGATTCCTCTCTTAGCGGGCCGGAAAAGACGGGGCAGGAAAGGGATGACGAACAGTCCCTTTCTGAGCAGAAACAGGTTGCGATCCGGCAGGATACGCCTGCCGTTGCTTCCGGAGAACAAAAGAGGGACGGCCCCCTGAGCTGGGATGACTTTCTGACCTTCTGCGAAAGGCGTGAAGGTATTCCGCTCAATATACTCCGTCAATGTTCCGGAGAGATTCAGGGAACGCGTCTATGCCTGACCCCGTATTCCCAGACGGTATTCAGACAGCTCCGGCGATATACGGACAGCGTGGGGAAGGCGGCCGGAATTTGGGCCGGACAGACGCTTGAGCTGGATATTCAGCCTCCCCGCACAGAGCGTCGTACCTCGGCGGAACTCAAGGCCGAGATGCAGGAGCATCCTGTGGTGCGGGAACTCGGACGTATCTACGGGGCAACGCTTGTACACTGCGCCCCGGAGGGCGAAGAGTGAGAGTATTCGTATTTTTTCCAACCAGAAAACCATAGAAGATTAAGGAGGCCACATGCCCAATATGAACGACTTGCTGCGTCAGGCTCAGGTCATGCAGAACAAGGTTCTCAAACTCCAGCAGGAAATGGCGGAAAAGACCGTGGAAACCTCGGCCGGGGGCGGAATGGTCAAAGTCGTGATGAACGGCCGTCAGGAACTCCGTTCCATCGCCATTGATCCCCGCGCCTTGGAGGGGGGCGATGTGGAAATGTTGCAGGATCTCATTATCAGCGCGGTGAATGAAGGCGTGCGCGTAACCCGTTCCAATATGGAAAGGGAAATGACGAATCTTACCGGAGGAATCCGGGTGCCGGGCATGTTCTAGTCTGTTTCCGCAGGCCCGGCGCGGAGCTGAGCGGGATATTTCCCGTGAGAGCTGCGCGCCGGACAGCGGCCCGGATACTCTTTCATGTAAGCTTGGAAGTCCGGCCTGCGGGCAGGATGAGGCCGCAGACGCCGGGCCGAAAAGGTGCGTCGCAAGCCCCGTTCAGGGACAGCTCCCGTCTCCCTTTGTTGAGGGGGGCGGGAAGTTTTCGTCAGCTCACCGTACCGGTAATGCCGATAAGATTCATGAAGCGATCGTTGTCTGTCCTGAGCATGGCTCTGTCCTGCACGGCATAGGGATTGTCCGTATCAAGCCAGCTTTTCCAGGCTTCTTTGAAGCAGGCCATTTCCCATATGTGCAGCTCGTGCAGCTCGTCTTTGAAAAGTTCCTTCCACCAGGCTGCGGAATGCAGCATAGGCAGTTCTTCTTCTTTCCAGTAGGGTTTCATAGCTTCAGGAACAGTCTGCAGCTCGGATTTCAATCCCGGAAATGCCAGGGCGACAAGTCCGCCCTTTTTTAGCAGCGGGCGTATCTTTTCAGAAAAAAAGGTGTCGTTGTTTCCAAAATAATGATAGGAATCCACGCTGATTACCGCGTCAAAAAAATGATTTGCGAACGGCAGCTCGTGCGCGTCCGCGTGAATGGGAACAATAAAGTCGTCAAGACCCGTTTTTTGAAAGCGGATATGATTGTCCGTTGCCGGAATCCAGAGATCCAGAGCAAAAATTCGGGCCTTATACTCCCTTGCAAGGAATATTGAGGAGAGTCCCTTTCCGCATCCCAGATCAAGGATTCTCATTCTGGAACTCAGCGAAAGATGATCGAGCAGTTCTTCGAGAATGAGTATTGCATTAGGCCCCATCATGTTCGCTTTCAGAAAATCCTGGTCGTATTGCGCTGTTTTCAAAGGCATGGCGTTTCTCCTGACGGAAGTATGGTCTCCCACGGTTTTTCCCAGGGAGGAAGGCAGGAAACGACAAGGGGGGAAGCTCCCTCATATTCGGGCAGCGTAAGGCGGAAGGCGTGAAGTTTGAGGGCAGTTCCGTCTTTCCTGCCGTATTTGCCGTCGCCAACAAGAGGGTAGCCGCGAGAGGAGAACTGGACGCGGATCTGATGCGTGCGCCCGGTCAGCAGGCGTATCAGCATCAGGGTAGCCGTCTTTTCCCCTATGCGCCGGGTTTCCAGCGGGCGGACAATGCTTTCAGCTTCCCGTCCTTCCGGCCCGTCAGCTTCCATTTTCCTTTCATGCTCGTTTTTTTTCAACAGATCCCGCAGCCTGCATTCTTCGCTGTGGGGCCAGCGGCCCCATATCCAGGCGAGATATTCCTTGCGGGGAGGGAGGCCCTCTCGTCCGGCCAGCGCGTCGCTGAACTTGCGAAGGGCCGCATAGCTTTTTCCTGCAAGCAGCAGCCCGGAGGTATCCTTATCAAGCCTGTGAACGGGAGCGGGCAGAAAGGTCGAGCCGGAAAACTGGGCGGCAAGCCGGGAAACCACACTGTCGCTATGACCGCTTCCTCCCTGAGCGGGCAGACCGGCTTCCTTGTTCAGAATCAGAATGTCGTCGTCTTCGTAAACGATGGGGAGACGAGAAGCATGTTCATGCGGGGAAGCTCCCGGCGTCGGAGCGTCAGACGTTCTGGCGGGCGCAAAGGGCGGAACGCGCACGGCGTCGCCTTCCGCTACACGATCAAAGGCTTTGGCCCGGCCTCCGTTGATGCGTACCTGTCCGCTGCGTATCCATTTGTGGAGTTCCCCGTTTGCGGCTTCGAGACGCCGCTGAAGGAAGTTGAGCAGTTTCTGGCCCGCTTCCTCCCGGGAGACAATGAGCGCGTTCATTGTGTGTCCTTCCTGCCGGCAATGAGGGCCAGCGCGTTGACGACGGATGCGACAAGAGGGGAGCCTCCGCGTCTTCCACGCAGGGAAAGGCAGGAGCGTCCGCTTTGGAGCAGCAGTTCCTTGGATTCGGCTGCATTTACGAAGCCGACGGGCATGCCGATAATCAGCGCAGGTTCGGGCAATCCTTCATCCAGCAGTTCCAGCAGCGTGAGCAGTGCGGTGGGCGCGTTGCCGATAGCTATAATACTGCCGGAAAGGCGTTCGCCCGCCAGAAGAATGGCGGCTCTGGAACGGGTAATGCCGAGCTTCCGGGACTGTTCCTCGACGCCGGGCAGATCGAGCAGGCAGTGCGCGGAACAGTTCAGCGGGCTGAGCCTGCGAAGGGGAATGCCGGACAGAGCCATGCGCGTATCGGTCAGGACGGAGCATCCGTGCCGCAGAGCCTCAATGCCGCGCATGATGGCTTCTTCAGGGAGATAAAGATCTGCGGGAAGGGAGATGTCGCCGCTGGTATGGATCAGACGCCGGGCGACTTCCCAGGCAAAACCGGAAAAGGGGCGTGGTTCGGGAAGTTCCTCATCAATAATGGCAAAGGAACGGGCTTCTATTTCTTCCGGAGGAATCCGGGAGGCTGTTTGCAGAATGTCGGAAAACGGGCGTGTCATGAATGATCCTTGTTCCGGGTAAGGCAGCCTGCGACAAGGCGTCCGGCCGCGTCGGGATGAGAAAGGGGCGAGAGATGGATATAGGAGCCGGAAACAGAGCCTAAAGCGGCTCCTTCGTATTCAGGGATTGCACCGGGGAAGGCGGGCGAGCGCATTTCCCACAGGGGAGGCAGGGCGTCAGCTTTTTCGACTATGCGGGAATAATGGAATTCATGCCCGCGCAGAACGAGGCCGCGCCAAGGGCCGTTCAGGCCGCAGACTTCGCGATAGCCCAGAGCGCTTCGGCGCGTTTCCATACGGGCGCGCAAAGGCAGACATCCGCACATGGGGAAGCGCTGTCCCTCTTTTTCCAGAGCTTCCATAAGATAAAGAAAGCCACCACATTCGCCGTGTACCGGATGATTGCAGGCAAAGGCGCGTATTGCCTCGCGCATGGAGATATTTTCTGCAAGGCGTCGGGCGTGGAGTTCGGGATATCCTCCGGGCAGAATCAGGCCCTGTATTTCCGGAGGCAGACCGGCATCCCGCAGGGGAGAAAAGGGAACAAGCTGTGCGCCTGCTTCCTCAAGCAGCAGGCTGTACTCCGGATACCAGAAGCTGAAGGCTTCGTCCCGAGCCAGAGCGATACGCACGCGGGGCTTTTCTTCTGTGGGGGCCGGGAGAATATCTTGAGCCTGCGGAGGGAGAGCAGGGGCAAGCTTGACCAGACGGTTCAGCAGCGCGTCGAGATTGATATGCTCTTCCGCTATGTCCGCCAGCCGGGAAAAACGCGCCGCAAGCTGAGTATCTTTCTGAAAGTCCGCAGCCTGAACAAGTCCGAGATGCCGGGAGGGCAGAGAAATCTCTTCCATAAAGGGTATGACCCCCAGCAGGGGGATATCCGGACAAAATTCCGCAAAAGATTCGCGCAGAAGATCTTGATGTCGCTTGCTGCCGGCCTTGACGCAGACCGCTCCCGCTGTACGGAGACCGGGGCGAAGTTCTGCCAGACCCCGGGCTATGGCCGCTGCGCTGGCCGACATGCCTCGTACGTCGATGACAAGCAGCAGGGGAATATGGAGTTCCAGAGCCACATCTGCCGCAGAAGAGGATTTTCCGGGGAGCCCGTCGTACAGGCCCATGGCTCCTTCGATAATGATGAGCCGGGAAGCATCGGAAAGTCCGGTCTCGTCTGTTCCGCAGAGCCGCTCATGAGAAAGATACTGACGTGCGACATTGCCGGGATGTTCTTTCCAGGACTGCATCCAGGGATCAAGATTCAGGGAAGGACGACCGCATACGGCTCCATGCCAGCCGGGATCTATGAAGTCCGGGCCGGTCTTGAAGGGGCGAACGGAAAGACCTCGCCGTGTATATGCGGCCATCAGCGCGAGGGAAAGCGTCGTTTTTCCGCAACCGCTTCCGGCGCCGCAGATCAGGACGGAAGGCGGGCAGGCAGTATCGGGAAGGCCGGACATTGCACAGAATTAATGTTCACGGTGAAGCGGTGAGCCCGCCGGAAGTGCAGAAGCCGTGTCCGGTCTGCTCTGAACGTTGAGTTTCCGCGAAGTGTCCGCAAAGATAAAATACCCGTCGAACAGTTCGGCACAGCTGGCGGAGAAAATGTTGCCGTAAGGCAGATGATTGCGCATGTCGCCGCGATCGGCCTGCCGGGGCAGGAGAAAGTATGGCGGCTGACCGGAGAAATCTTCAGGAAAGAGCTGCTTCATGAAAAATTCCTTTACGGTTTGATGCGTCTCCATGCGCAGGAGGAAGCAGAGAGAAGGCTGCGACCGTCGATTGTCCGACCATGAGGGAATGCTTTCCAGCATTCTCTGGAATATGGGGCTTGTCAATCAAGGAAGGGAGGGAGCGTCTGAAAATATAAAAGGGGTTGCGGTAATATCCCGTAACCCCTTGAAATTTATGGTGCGCCTGGAGAGATTCGAACTCCCGGCCTACAGGTTCGTAGCCTGTTGCTCTATCCAGCTGAGCTACAAGCGCACTGCGAAGATGGAAATTAGATGAAGGGAGGGCTGTCGTCAAGCATTTTTTTGCGTTATGCAGAATTTTTTTCTACGGTGCTGATAAGGTGTTTATAATATGTTGAAATATATATTTTTTTGAGATTCTTGTTCCGGATGTCTTCGGAAACTGCGAAGCTGTCGCAATATTGTCGCGGCCTTTTCGGCGTTCAGAATGGGATTCCGGCTAGCGGGGCCCCTTCTGTCCTTTCAGAGCTTCTTCAATCCAGAGGCCGATCCTGTGTTCGGCTTCAGAGCGCAGAAGCTCCGCGCGTTCCCTCCGTTCTGCCTCAAAACGCAGAGACAGACTTGGCGAAGTGTTTGAGGCCCGGATCAGGCCCCATGCCTTGCCGAAGTCGATACGGACGCCGTCCAGAGCGTTGACTGGAAAGTGGGCTTCGTACCAGCGACGGGCTTCATCCACGACACGGGATTTAATGTGATCTGGACAGGGAAGGTTTATTTCCGGCGTGGCGAAGGAGGAAGGCCAGCCCGGCAGAGCGGAGAGCGGCTGCGCGATTCCTGAAAGGATGGAGAGCAGGCGTGCCGCGCAATATATGGCGTCGTCAAATCCGTACCAGTTTTCCCTGTGGAAGATATGGCCGGAAAGTTCACCGGCAAGCAGGGCATCCCGCTCGTACAGCGCGGCCCGGATCTTGGAGCGGCCGCTGCGGCACATTTCCGGAATGCCCCCGTGTCGCAACACATCTGCAAACAGACGGTCGGAGCATTTGACATCGCCGAGTATGACTGCGCCGGGATGACGCGCCAGAAGATCCCGGGCAAAGAGACTCAGCACTTCGTCGGCCATGAGCAGGCGGCCCCGCTCGTCCATGACGGCCAGTCTGTCGCCGTCGCCATCAAGCCCCAGCCCGATATCTGCGCCGTTTTCCAGCACGGCGGCACGCAGGGCGGTCAGATGTTCTTCCTTCATGGGGTCGGGAGGGTGATGGGGAAAGTTTCCGTCAGGTTCACAGAACAGTTCGATAAGATCCGCCCCCATGGCGCGCAGAACCCTTGCACAGATTTTTCCCGCGACGCCGTTGCTTCCGTCCAGAACAACCCTGAAGGGGCGGCAGGAAGGGAAGCGTCGTACTATATCTTCAGTATAGAAGGGGAGCATGTCCACAAAGTTTACTGCGCCTGCTCCCTCGGCATATATTCCCTGCTCCAGAACCTTGCGGACGGCCTCAAGTTCGCGCTCTTCCGGAATTTCATTGCCCATCCACAGTTTAAATCCGTTGTATTCCTTGGGATTATGGCTTGCCGTCACCATGATGCCGGCACTCTTTTTCAGGTGGAGTACGGCAAAATACAGACAGGGAGAGGGTGCTGCGCCAAGGTCGACGACATCCAGACCGGTGGAACACAGCCCCCTGATCAGCGCACGATGAAAGGAGGGGGAAGACAGGCGGCAGTCCCGGGCGACGACAACGCAGCAGGACTCTGAGGGAAAGGCGTCTTTTCGTTGGAGAAGATGTGTGCCGTATGCTTTGCCGAAGTTCTCGGCAAAGACTGCATCGAATCCCGGGCCGATCACTCCCCTGATGTCATAGGCGCGGAAGGCGTTCAGCACGGCGGGGGAAAGCATCATGGGCATACTCGCTGTTTGACGGGAACGGACGGGACGAGGGCGAAGAACAGTACCGTATCCGTTCTCTGCGGGGCTTCTTGACCGGGCTTACATCCTGCCTTAATCTGTACCAACTGATGAATAGAAACATCGGCCGGACACTTTGTCAAAGGGGCCGGAAGCGCAAGCGCCCGGAACGGGCATTGCCCGCGCAGAGGATACTGGATGAACTGGGATTGGGAAAAGCTTCAGGAGAAACGTCAGCGGCAGCAGTCGTGGCGTCCTGCCGGACGCCCGGAGCATGAAGAGGACGACGGACGACGTGATGAATCGCATGAGCAGGATGGACGGAGAAAGGAAGATGATTCGTCCGCCGGCTTTCGTTTTCTGAAAGGGCGCGGAAACGGCGGTACAGGAGGCGGCTCCGGGTCGGGCGGCGACCCCAGACGCTTTGTCGCTTCTTTTCCCGCATCCGGGGTAAAATGGGTGCTTCTCGGCGCCCTTGCCGTATGGCTGGCGACGGGTATCTATATCGTCCAGCCCGACGAGGCGGGAGTTGTGCTGCGTTTCGGCGCATATGATCGTTCCGTGGAGCCGGGGCCGCACTACCATCTGCCGTGGCCCATTGAAGAGGTCTACCGTCCCAAGGTCACGCAGGTGCGTCAGGCCGAGGTGGGATACCGCTCCCGATCCACGGGGGGGATTTTCCAGCAGGGACAGGTTCAGCCTGTGAATGAAGAAGCCGCCATGCTGACCGGCGACGAGAATGTCGTCAACGTGCAGTTCAATATTCAATATCATATCAAACCCGGCGACGGAGCGGTTGATTATCTGTTCAACGTCATGCAGCCCGATGCCGTAGTGAAGAAGGCGGCGGAGGCCGCCATGCGCGAGGTCATCGGCAAGACGACGCTCGAAGCCGCGCTGACTGAGGGGCGCGTCAAGATACAGGGTGAGGTCACCGATCTGCTTCAGGATATTCTTGACCGCTATCGCGTGGGGGTACAGGTGGTGGCCGTGCAGATGCAGGCCGTACAGCCGCCCAGCGAAGTGAGCGATGCCTTCAAGGACGTTGCCAGTGCGCGCGAGGATAAGCAGAGGCTTGCCAATGAGGCTGAAGCCTACCGCCGGGACATTCTTCCCAAGGCGCAGGGGCAGGCTGCGGAAATTCGCAACAAGGCTGAAGCCTACAGACAGACCCGCGTCAATGCCGCACAGGGCGAAGCTCAGCGTTTTCTTGCCGTTCTCCGGGAATATGAGAAGGCGGAAGACGTGACAAAAAAACGTATGTTGTATGAAACACTGGAAGAAATCATGAGCCAGCCTGGTCTGGAAAAGGTGATTCTGCCCTCGGAAACGGCAGGGCGCGTGTTGCCTCTTCTGCCTCTGGGCGATGCGTCCGCAGGTTCGGGCAAATCTCTGTCGGAGAACAGCTCTGCCGCCGGAACGGGCGCGTCTTCCGTACTTCCTTCCGTCTCATCCGTCCCTGCTGAAAGCGGACAGACTCCCGCGCAGTCTTCCCGAGAGGATACGGGCGTTCGCGCCCGGGCAGCCGTCGGTGATTACAGGAGGGCGATGTAATGCGTAAATCCATTTTTCCCGTCGCCGCTGTGATTGTCGTCGTCCTTGGGCTGCTGGGCTGGCAGGGGCTGTTTGTAGTGCATCAGAGCGAGCAGGCCATTCTTCTCCAGCTCGGCAAACCGCTTGAAAAGATTTACGGCCCGGGTCTGCATGTCAAGATTCCCCTTATTCAGAATGTCGTGCGTTTTGATGCGCGCATACTTGATTATGACGCCCGGCCTGCGGAGGCTCTGACCAGCGATCTCAAGACCATTGTGCTGGACAACTATGCCCGCTGGCGCATTGTGGATCCTCTGCTTTTCTACCGCACGGTGAGAACCGTCCCCAATGCTCAGGCCAAGCTGGATGCCGTGGTCTATTCGCAGATGAGAGCCTATGTTGCCAGACATACGCTGACGGAAGTGGTGGACAGCGCGAGATCCAGCATCATGGATTCCGTGACGGAGCAGGCTTCTGCTCAGATGAAGGAATTCGGTATCGAGGTTGTGGACGCCCGTATCAAACGCACGGATCTTCCTGCGGAAAACCTGCGCGCCATATTTGAGCGTATGCGTGCGGAACGCGAACGGCAGGCCAGGCAGTACCGCTCCGAAGGGGCGGAGGAATCCACCAAGATACGTTCCGCAGCGGATAAGGAACGGGCGCTCATTCTGGCCGAAGCCAACCGCGACGCACAGATTCTGCGCGGCGAAGGCGATGCCGAGGCCGCACGCATCTTTGCCGAGGCGTTTGCACGGTCTCCGGAGTTTTTTGCCTTTCAGCGCGGGCTTGAAGCCATGAAAAAATCGCTGAAAGACAATACCCGTATTGTCCTGACTCCGGACAATCCCCTGCTTGCCCCCCTGGGACAGTAGGAGGGCCGCAGCCTGAGCGAAAACAGCAGCGATCCGCGTCATGAGGAGGATCATGGAAGCCTCACGGAAATCCGGAAAAGCCCCGGACACGAAGCTGCCGGGCAGACCGGAAGGAGCGGCGGGGAATACTTCTCTCCCGCAAAGTCCATCGGAGAAAACGCTGATGGATTCGGATCTGTTGAGCGCAGCACAGGATCGGGATTTTGACGCCTTCATGAGCTGTATCAGGGCGGAATTCGGAGACTTGACGCAGCAGGAGCTTGCGGAACTTCTCGGGGTGACGCAGCCCACAGTTTCCGTTGCCAAGCGACGGGGTAAGGTGCCCCTTTCCTGGATTTTTCGTTTCCGCTCTCTGCTGAATGGTAAACATGATCAGGGTTCCCACTCTTCCGGTCTTCTTGGAGAACATGCTCCGACGGAACCCTCAACGCTGCGGGAACATGCGGGAAAGACCGTCAGAATTTACGGTACGAGATGCGAATGGCCCGGGGGCGGAAATGTCCCTGTTTTTCCGGTCGTCGGCCATGAGACGCTTTCCCGCCGTTTTATTGCGGACGGCGTGCTGATATTCCGGGTGGAAAGCCCCGCCATGCAGCTTACGTTGGGAGCCTGCGCCCTTGTGGGGGTGGATTCCCGGGATCGCACGCCTGTTTCCGGTGCGCTCTTTGCCGTGTGTCTTCCCGGCGAGGGGGTGATTGTGAGGCGTTTTTCCCACGCGGGAGAAAAGGTTCTGTTGTGTGCGGAACTCGCCTCTCTTCCGCCTGTCGAAATGGCGGAAAAGGATTTGGAAAGCCGTATGATCGGACGCTGCGTGTGGGTCATGCGCGAATTATAGTACGCTTGGATACCTCTCTTTAAAATGGAGAAAATTCAATCGGCCGGTGTGCAGTAAAGGTTGTTTATACTGATGAAAGGTGAAGATATGACTCGAGGCTCCTGGTTACGCCTGTTTCTGGTTTTGCCGTTCTGCCTTGTCGCGGGCTCCTGTTCGCGTATGGTCGAGGCAGAGCCGGAAGCTGCTTCGCCGCCTCCCGTAGTAGAGGAAAAGGTGGAAAGCGTCACGGTCAAGCTGGAGGATGTGCCTGAGGTTTGGCGTCCGCTGTTGCAACAGCTTGAAGCCGACGGTATTTCCGGTGAGGAAATTTCCTGGCTCTTCGTCCGCCTCGGTGGGGAAATTTCACAGGACCCCATGGGGCACAAGGTTCAGGAACTGTATAACGGGAAGTATTTTCCCAAGCCGAAAAGAACGGACAAGTCCGCCGCTGTGGAAGGAGGGGAGCTTATTCCGCAACCCTGGTACAAGGGTGTGGTAACTGATGCGAACGCACGACGCTGTCGTTCCTTCATCAATATGTATGCTCCGGCCTTCCATGCTGCGGAAGAAAGCTATGGCGTGCCCACGGAAGTTGCGGCCGCGCTTCTTTTTGTGGAAACCCGCCTCGGCGATTATCTGGGAGAGCAGAACGCCTTTGTCACCCTTGCCAGTATGGCGGCCTCACGAAGTCCGGAAACCATTCCGGACTGGATGGCAAAGCTTCCCGAACAGGCTCCGGAAAGGCTGGAATGGGTCAGTCAGCGTATGATGGACAAAGCGGATTGGGCCTATGCAGAACTCCGGAATCTGCTTGAATATTGTCTGAAAAACGGCATTGATCCCTTTGAGATTCCCAGTTCGCGCTATGGGGCGATTGGTCTGTGTCAGTTTATGCCTTCCAATGTCATACTGTTCGGACAGGACGGTAACGAGGATGGCATTGTCGATCTTTTTGATCCTGCTGACGCTGTGGCCAGTTTGAGCAATTATCTGGTGCAGCACGGCTGGAAAAAGGATATGACCATCGCTCAAAAAATTAAGGTGTTGCGTCGCTATAACAACCTTGCCATTTATGCCAACACCATTCTGGCGCTTGCCGAGAAGGTTCGGGAAATTCCCGGCCGTCCCGCTGTCAATCGCCCGCTTCCAAGACCTTCCGCCGTTGTCTCTCAGAGGTAGGAGCATGCTTGTTTCTCTTGGCGCAAAGCCTTTTTGCGCGCCTTTGCCGGTAATGCTGGTAGGAACCTATGACGCGCTCGGGCGAGCCAATCTGGTCACCGTCATATATGGCGGGATTTGCTCCCTTCAGCCTCCAAGCTTTTGTATCTCCCTGTTGCGCAGTTCCTGGAGCCGCAAGGCTATTGAGGAACGCGGAGCTTTTACGGTGTGCCTGCCCTCGCGAGCCATGGTGGCGCAGGCTGATTTTGCAGGTTTTGTTTCCGGCAGGCAGGAAGACAAGTTCAGCGTGCTGGGCCTGACTCCCGTGCCCGGGCAGCATGTGGACGCGCCTTATGTGGGAGAGTGTCCCGTCGTCCTTGAGCTTGCACTGACATACAGCCATGAACTCGGTTCGCATATTTTGTATGTCGGGGAGATTATGGATCTCAAGGTGGAGAAAGCGGCTCTGCGGGAAGAAGGCGTGCCGGATCCTGCCCGGATTGATACGCTCGGCTATGCCCCTCTTGCCGGCGAATATCTTGCCGTGGGGGAATTTGTGGCTCGGGCCAATGCTGTCGGCAAGACGGTGCGCAACGCCTGGCCGGGAGGAAAAAAGGCCTGAAGGGGGGTGGCCTTTTCTCGGGGAGCTAAGAAGGCATCGCGTTTGTCTGGGGAGTGTTGTCCGTTTTTCGTATGTTTCAGGGGCAAAGCATATGCTGGGATTGCAGACTTTTGCCCGGTCTGACTGTGTTTGATGTCGGCCACAGAAACGCCGTTTTTCTCAATATGACAGGCGGCATTGACCGTGCAGCTTGAGAAAGGGCGGTTTTCTTCTCCTGTCATTCTTCAGGGAACACATACCTGACACGACCTCGCTGACGACTGCTGCTCGACTGGAGCAGGTTCAGGAATGAAAAGTCCCGACAAAGGCCCCCTGATTTTACAGGAAGGTGAAACCTGCTCATTTGGAGATATTCTTTACGGAAGACGTAGCCCCCGAAACTCATCCGGCGAGAGGCCACAGGCTTTTATTTTTTTATATAAGGTATAGCGGCTGACATTAAGCAAGTCTGCTGTTTTTTTGATATTTCCTCCACAGCGGTTCAGAGCTTCTTCCAGAATTTCCCGATCTGAAAGTCTGTGTTCCACCGGGTCGCCATGCTTCCGATCCGTTCCTTCGGCAGCTTTCTGCCGTGAGACCCGGGCATTATCCGGCAAATCCTGTACCAGATCGACCTCGCAGGAATATGCATGATTCAGAGAAGGCAGCATGATATCTTCAGACTTGATAATTTTATCGGAGGCAAAGCAGTAAGCCTGTTCCACAACATTTCTAAGCTGACGTATGTTGCCTGGCCAGTTGTACTTTTCCAGTTTTTCCAGAGCCGATTCACTGAATATTTTGCTCGGTGCGCCGTGGTTTCGAATTTCTATTTCCGTCAGAAAGCGTTGTACCAGCCTTCTGATATCCCCTTTTCTTTCCCGGAGGGGAGGAATGTGCAATGTCAGAGCGCACAGGCGGAAGTACAGATCTTCGCGGAAGGCCCCGGCCTTCATGAGGGCCGGTAAATCTCTGTTGGTGGCGGCAATGATGCGGACATCCACATGAATGCCCCGGCGTCCGCCGATGCGCGTCACTTCGCCGTTTTGAGTGAGACGTAACAGGCTTGCCTGCGCTTCCAGAGGCATATCGCCGATTTCATCCAGAAAGATGGTTCCTCCGTCGGCCAGCTCAAATTTACCCATGTTGCCTTTCTTACGTGCGCCTGTAAATGCGCCTTCTTCATAGCCGAACAGTTCCGCCTGCACCAGATCGCGGGGGATCGCCCCGCAGTTGACCACGACAAAAGGTTTTTTCTTTCTCGGGCTGGCGTTGTGCAGGGACTGGGCAAACATCTCTTTTCCTGTTCCGCTCTCGCCGAGAATCAATACAGGAGCATCCATGGAAGCCATGCGCCCGGCCAGCTGGACAGTCTGTTGTTTGGTTTCGGAAGTTCCCACAATATCATCAAAGGTAAACGCCGCTTTGACCCCGGTAGCGGCAGGGGGATCATTGTCCCCCGGAGTTGCCTGAGGTGAAAGGCGCAGCAGGCCGAGATGTTCCCCAACAGGCAGAAATGAGACGGAAAAACGGTTTTTGTCTTTAATACGTCCGCGTCGCAGAACAAGTTCTTTCCTGTCGAAGGAAATACGACTTGCAATGTTGGTAAGACAGCTTTGATTATCAAGGAATTCCTTGATATTTTTTATTCTTTCCCCGACAGGGAGCTGAAGCCATTCCTTGGCCTTGGAATTGGCCTCCTGAATATCTCCGTTCTCGTTCAGCAGCAGAACTCCGCCCGTGATTTCATCCAGCAGTGCCCTGCGGACAAATTCGCTGGAGATAAAGCGTACGGCAAGGCGAATCATGGAGCGTATTGAGGGATGAAACTTCTGACGTCTGACATATGTGCTGAGAACGCCTACAAGATTGCGTTTTTCATCAAAGATGGGTTTTGCCATGCAGTACGAACCATGCAATGCCATATGCCAGTGTTCGGGGCCGAAAATTTCTACTTCCTGACGCAGGCGCAGGCTCATGCTGGCCGCGCCGTCGGGGATGCTTTTTTCTCCGATTCTTTCCTTACGTGATGAAAAGACAGGAGGATTGCTGTCTTCCGGGCCGTAGACGGAGCAAAGTCCGATGCCTTCTCTGCTGCACAGGTAGAGACAGTCAAAGTTGCTGGCGTCAGCCAGAAGTTCGAGAATCGGAGAAGCCGTGGCGATCAATCTGGCGTCACGTTTTTGAATGAAAGCAAATTCATCATAAGAGAGACGTTCCAGCTCCAGCTTTTCCGGATTTGTGTTTGCTTCACGGCAGCGCAGCCAGGAGTCATATATTATACCCCGGACAATGTGTCGATCCACAGGATTTCCGGATTGGAAATAATACCATTGCTTTAGCAGATCTTTGTCATAAGCGGAGCTTTCTGGATCCATATTGCCTCCTGCTGGTTGACATAAATTGACATCTTTTAGCATAAAATGACATGTATGTCCATTTATCAACATGAGATTTGTATACACGTTATAAAAAAATATGTGTTTTTCTCCTGATTATCAAATAAAAGCTTTGTAAATCTATATTGGCATACTTATTGCTATAATATGTGCAATAAAATGTGATGTGAAAGTATTCTTTTGAAGGTACTTTTTTAAAAAGTACTACAATCCTATTGATATATATATCATGATATAAAAATTTGCATAATATATATTATGTAAATTTTTATAAATTAATATCTTATGTGTATGATGATAGGCACTCTCTGCTCAAAAAAAAAGGAGGAAGAAGTATGCAGAAGGTTATGAGAGTGTTGGACACATTGATAAATGGCTTAGGAATAATTGTTCTGTGTTTTATGGTTATCGCCATCGGAATGCAGGTATTTTTCCGGTATGTACTTCACTGGCCTCTCGGGTGGCCTGAAGAAGCAACACTGTTTGCCTTCTGTTGGTGTACATATTTGGGAATATGCATTGTAGCCCGTAAAAACGGTCATTTACGTCTGGATGTTATCCCGACGACATGGCCGAGTCTGGCGCCGTTTCTGGACAGAGTATCCATGCTTGTATCCATCGGCTACTTCATTTTCTGCGG
>LBJMC04202__coassemble_514_pt1 | contig 27956 bp, 26 predicted proteins | sample LBJMC04202__metabat2_low_PE_018 | metagenome-assembled genome bin LBJMC04202 | reverse complement strand
TTCTTAATTTATTTTTTTATCATTATAATTCAATATGATAAAGATGAAAAAATTTTAGTGTCTGGCCGCTTCTGATCAGGCAAAATGGGGAATAATATGCCGGAAAAGCCTCAACACTTTGTCCGCATTCTCCGCCGCCACTTTGGCAATGGCATCCCAGGTCACAGCTTCCTCATCGTCTTTCCAGGAATCGTAGTCCGTACTCATGGCTACGGCCGCATAGGGAATTCCCGCCTCATTGGCCAGAATGGCTTCGGTGGCAATGCTCATATTGATGATGTCCGCCCCCCACGCCCGAAACATCCGGGACTCTGCTCTGGTAGAAAAACGGGGACCTTCTATTGTGACGACGGTTCCTTTTTCATGATGCCGGAAGCCCAGTTCTTCAAGGCCGCGATTCAATATGTCACGCAAAGCGGCGTCAAAGGGATCGGGCATGGCGCAATGCACGGGATTTCCCGGCTCGAAGTGTTCATGAAATGTCATCTTGCGCTGCCGGGTAAAATCAATGAACTGATCCGGCACGACAAGATCCCCGCGGGCTATCTCTTCCCTCAGAGAGCCAACTGCCGTACTTGCCAGAATATGCGTACAGCCGGCCTGAGCAAGCGCATGAATATTGGCACGATAATTGACCTGTGAAGGAGGAATGGTGTGTTCACGCCCATGCCGGGCAAGAAGCACCAGCTGTACGCCGTCAATTTCACCTTCGCGCAGCGGAGAGGAGGGTTCCCCATAGGGAGTGGAAAGTGAAATATCACGGGCATGGGAAAATATCTGCGGGTTATCCAGTCCGCTGCCGCCGATGATACCGATTTTATGAGACATGACACGCTCCGTGCGCACAGGAAGTTTCGCCTGAACAGGCATTTGAAAGAAAATTTCGGACAGCAAAGGAAAGCAGCGAGGCTGCCGCCCCTATGGAAGGGCCGTACGCAAGAACACCCTCGTCATGTCCCAGCATGACGACGACGGCTTCCTGCGGCTGCGCCCTTGCGATATCGGCAACAGCCAGCGCCATTTCCGGTGTTCCGTAGCTTGCGGAAGGAGGGGTACACAGGGCCCCGGCTTCCCGCAAACCGTCGAAAAGCGGACGACTGTGAACATGAATGACGCATTTCGCGTCCCGGCCCGCTTCATACACGGCGGCATGCGTCAGCGCTTCGGAACTGGCCGGAAGCGGCCCCGAGCAGGAAAGCCGATTTCCCGCAAGGCTCCATTCCGTGACCAGACTGTAGCCGTCGGCCCCGAGTTCGCGTATTCCGCCCGTGGCCGTTGCACTGATCACAAAGCCCTTTTCCGTACGCAACGATATATTGCCGTATCCGATTCCATCCTGACGCATGCCTATGAGACCGGCGTCAAAAAGTTCCGTCCGCAGCGCATCGAGTTCCTTCAGGGCCGGAACATCCGGCGCAGGAGCATTTTCATGGAGGCAGACATATTTGACGTAGCCTTCATCAGCCCTTTTTTCAGGGGAATGAAGGGGAAGAGACTCCCCGCCGGAGTTCATGCGGGCTTCCCTTCCTCACAGGAGGAGGCATGTTCGGGATAAAGGCCCAGAATCCCTTTTTCAGAGGCTGAACAAATACCTCTTTCCGTAATGAGCCCGGTAATCAGGCGGGCGGGCGTGACATCAAAGGCCCAGTTTCCGGCAGGAGACGATTCCGGGCAGAGCAGCACGCTCTCCAGCCTGCCGTTGCCCCCCAGCCCCTGAATACGACGGACTTCCTCTCCGTTACGCTCTTCAATGGGAATATCCCGCACCCCGTCACACAACGAAAAGTCGAACGTGGACGAAGGCAGTGCGACATAAAAAGGAACCCCGTTGTCCGCCGCCGCAAGAGCCTTGAGATAGGTTCCGATTTTATTGGCCGCATCGCCGCAGCGTGTAACGCGATCCGCTCCGGTGATGACAAGATCAACCATGCCGTGCTGCATAAGGTGGCCGCCGGCATTATCCACGATAATATGATGATCCAAGCCGTGCCGGCCCAGTTCCCATGCCGTCAGACTTGCCCCCTGATTACGGGGACGGGTTTCATCAACCCAGACATGAACATCCACACCGGAATCAAAAGCCGCATATATCGGAGACAAGGCAGATCCGTAATCCACAAAAGCCAGCCAGCCGGCATTGCAGTGCGTCAATACATGAACGGTTTTGCCTCCCTTCTTCCGGGAAATCTCTGTAAGCAGGGCTTTACCATGCTCTCCTATTGCCCGGCAGGCCTGCGCATCTTCATCGGCAATACGCCCGGCCTCCGCTTTCAGGAGCGCCTGTGCCGCCTCCCGGGATGCATCCGGTCCGAGAGAGGCCAGCACACGCATCTGCCGTTCCACGGCCCAGGCAAGATTGCTCGCTGTCGGGCGCGTTGCAACAAGAGCGGCTGCGCATTCCTTCATCCAGTCGCCGAAGACACGGTTTTGCGGAGCCTGTTCGGCGGCAAGCCACATACCGTACCCCGCAGTCGCTCCGATAAGCCCGGCTCCCCGTACTACCATGGCCGATATGGCGTGGCAGACATCGGCCACCGTATGCAGCTGAACGACCCGAAACTCATGTGGAAGCACGGTCTGATCAATGACGAAAAGCCTCTTTTCCTCATCTGCCCAAATAGTTCGATAATGCTTTCCATCAACCAGCATGGGATTACCTTATGCTCAGTTCAAGAATATCTGCGCTGACCTGCTTCACACTGGCCTTTACCGGCTTGACCCTCATGTCGAATACCAGCCGGATTCCGTCACTGCGCTTTCCTACACGCAATTCCCGCAGCATCCGGTTGCTCGGCACCCGGGGGGACGCCAGCTTCCAGTCGCCGCTGAGATCAAGAACAACCCGATCCGGGCCGGAAAGAATAAAGGTCTTGCCGCTGATGGGGCTGTTGGCTTCCAGACGCAAGGTCACGACATCGCCGTCCATTCTCAGGGTCGCATTCGTGATTACTGACGTTCCGTCTTCAGAAGGAAGCTTGCCTCTGGTGACAAGAACCTTCGGGCGGGAAACTTTCTCCTGTGCGGAAGAATCCTTTGCCTGAACCTGTTCAGCCTGTTTGACCTCTTCTCCGACGGAGGCCATATCTTCGCCTTTTCCCTGTGCGGAAATATCTTCCTGACGCACACTCTGCGCGCCGTTCTGCTTTGCGGGGGAAACAGAACTTGCGGGAGAATCCGCGGACGCTTCCGATGCTTCTTCAGACATGGCGGCGGGAGCAGGCTTTGTAGAACCACTTCCGACAGACATGGTCATCGCTTCCGTCGGAGGAAGGGGAGGCGCAGCCTCTGCAGACTCGTCGGCACGTTCCGCTTCCTGCGGAGCTGATTCATCCGGAGCGGCGACATTCTGCCGCGGAGTATTGTCCAGAAGTCCGGACACTGCGGGTGCGCCTGAAGATTCCCCGGAAATGGCGGAAAGTGGTTCCTGCAGAATCATTGGTACAAGCACGGCCATTCCCAGCATGGCCATGGCCGCTCCCGTATAGAATTTCTTGCTCATGACAGTCTTTTCCCTTGTGAAGGCCCTGCCAGGTCTTCACTGATACGCGCCTTAAGCCGCAAAGCGCACTTGAGGTCAGGTTCTTTTTCCAGAGCCGCATCGAGATATCGGGAAGCTTTGCCGTACTGCCCCATTTCATAGTAAATTCGCGCAAGATTGAAGATTGCATGCGTGTCGTCGGGAGATAACGTCACCGCCCGCTGAAAGCAGCGCGAAGCCAGCGTATATAACTTACTCTTGCGCAGATCGATGCCGAAATCCGTAAACATATGCTTGTGGGCGGGAACTATGCCGTCTTCCACTGCCAGAAGACGCTCAAAATCCTGCAGCGCGCCTTCCTTGTTTCCACGCCGGAAGCGCATCATGCTCATGGCAAATTCGCCGCGAATGGCCTTGTCGAGTTCTTCGGGGCTGCGTTTGACTCCCTGTTTTTCCGCTTCCCATCCCTGGGGGGCGGCCGATTTCCCGTCGAGGGAAACGGAAGCGGCGGGAGCCGCCTTCCGGGCCGGCTTTTCCACAGGCTCGGAAATCAGGGTCACCTTATCGGAGCCGGAAGATGGGGCGGAGGCACCCTTTGCCAGATAATCCCCGACATCCGGCTCGATGTCGGGCACGAGAACAATGCCCGGCTCGGCAGTAAAATCCCGCCGGAAATGCTCGAGGGGCAAAAGCATGGGCTTGCCCGTCGGCTTCAGATTCGCATCCAGTGTCTGAAAAATACAGGCTTTTGCCGGAGTATCCCGCCAAACGAAACAGTAGCGCTTGCCCGCAGCACTTTTTGAAGAACGGAGGGAATATACTCCGAGATATTGAGCCTTGGCCATGGCATTCACCTTCCATTTGCAGCCGCCGGTATTCCCGGCATACAGCCTTTCGGAGATCCGGAGAGCGGCTGTCGCGGATGCTTTTTAATACCCGAACTTGAGCCAAATGCAAAGAGGTGGCAAATAAGCCCGGGAACGCGGAACGGCATGTGAAAAAAAGAGTCTTGTGGACGATCCGAACTTTTTGCCTTACTGACAGGTTATGCACGAAATTTCATTGATGTCCGATATCATGCGCATTGCCGAAGAAGAGCTTGCACGACACGGCGGTCACCGGCTGACCCTGGTACGGGTAAGATACGGGACGCTGAATCAGATTGTCCCCGACGCCATGCGCATGGCTTTTGACTCCTTTGTTGCCGGTACGGCGCACGAAGGAGCCTGTCTGGAACTGGTGGAAGAACCTCTGCAGCTGGGCTGCCGCTCCTGCGGAGAAAAATTCGAGGCGGCGTCGCGGGAGGCACTGTTCCGTCCCTGTCCTTCATGCGGTCGCTTTGCGGGTTTTGAATGCCTGACTGGTGACGGCATTTTTCTGGATCATCTGGAAGCAGAATAAAGGAAGCACATATGGAAATACCTGTTGTCCGCAATATTCTTGAAGCCAATGACCGCATGGCCGCGCGGCTGCGTGAGGAATTCCGCCGTCACGGAGTGCTTGTCCTCAACCTGATAAGCTCGCCGGGTTCGGGAAAGACTTCTCTTCTGGAACGCACGCTGCGGGATCTGGGCAAAGAGTTCCGCATGGCCGTCATCGAAGGCGATCCCCAGACGGACAACGACGCCCGCCGCGTAGCGGCTACAGGAGCTTCCGCCGTTCAGATCAATACGGACGGAGGCTGCCACCTCGACAGCAATATGGTGCTTGCCGCGCTGGATTCTCTGGATGTGGAACATCTTGACATTCTGTTCATCGAAAACGTCGGCAACCTTGTGTGTCCTGTGGAATTCGACTGCGGCGAAGATGCCAAAATCGCGCTCCTGAGCGTTACGGAAGGGGACGACAAACCTGAAAAGTATCCTCAGCTCTTCCGGCTGGCCAGGGCTCTGATTCTGAACAAGACGGATCTTCTGCCCTATGTTGATTTTAATGTTGAACAGGCTGCAAAGCGTGCGCGCGCCCTGAACGACGATCTTGCGCTGTTTGAAGTTTCCTGTCGGGACGGCAGAGGATTGGAGGCATGGTATGCCTGGTTGAGGGAAATGTGCGGACGTAAGAGGGCAAAAGCATGAAATCGTGCTGTTTCTGTCGTGTGCAGGACGGAGGGCTGAAGACCTTTGACGATGTGCTGACGCATCTGAACGGACTTGGCCTCTTTAACATGGACATGGGGCTTGCCCGCATGAAAGGCACGCTGGAAAAGCTGGGACTCACCCGTTTTCCCTGTCCTGCCGTTCAGGTTGTCGGCACAAACGGCAAGGGCTCTACTGCCACCTTTCTGCAATCCCTCGCTCTGGCACACGGGTTCCGCGCCGGACTGTACACCTCACCGCATTTTGTCAGCCCCACCGAAAGAATCCGCATGATGAACCGGGCACTTCCTGAAGAAGCCTGGCCGGGGCTTGCCAACCGGGCTCTGGAAGCGGAACCGGGCCTGACTTATTTTGAATTGCTGACCGTCATGGCGGCACTGGCCTTTTATGATGCCGAACCGGATCTGCTCATTTTTGAGGCCGGCCTCGGCGGCAGATATGACGCCACCTCCGCCCTGCCGCTGGACATGACCTGCTTCACCCCCATCGGTCTGGATCACATGCATGTTCTCGGGCCGGATGTGGCAAGCATAGCGGCGGACAAGGCCGATGCGCTGCATGAGGGAATGTTCTGCGCGGTAAGCGCTCCGCAGGTGCCCGAGGCATGGCAGGCTCTGGAAAAAAAGGCCGGAACTCTCAAGCTGCCTCTCTTTGATACAACGGCGGCACATGCGGGCCACGAGCTTCCGTCTTCACTGTCCCCCCTGCTTTCTCTGGCCGATACGGCGCCTCTCGGTCTGTACGGCCCGCATCAGAGGATTAATGCAAAAACGGCGCTTGCGGCATGGCTGCTCATCTGCGACCGGGAAGGCTGGAAAACGGATGAAAAAACTATCCGTAAAGGGCTGGCGGAAGCCTTTATCCCCGGACGTCTGCAATACGTCGAGGCTCAGGGCGGATATCCCGCCTTTCTGCTGGACGGTGCGCACAATACCCATGGCATGCGAGCTTTGAGCAGCGCATTCATGCCGGACGAATCAGGGAAAAGACGTTTTGTTCCTTCGGCCGTCATATTCTCATGTCTGGCGGACAAGGCTCCGGAACAGCTGATCCCTGTTCTCATGGATATGCTGAAAGGCATTGCCCCGGATATTCCCGTCTATGTTCCCATAATCGCAGATAATCCCCGTGCGGCCCGCCCCGAAGATCTGGCGCGTATCATAGGGAGTGCGGCTCACCCGCTCCCCTCTCTGCGCGACGCCGTCGAACAGGTAAAGCCGTTCAGCGGCAGCGGCCCGGTACTGATCTGCGGCTCCTTGTATTTGCTCGCCGAATTTTTTACTCTTTTTCCTCATGCGCTGCACGCGCGGGGGGGTCTGCCCGACGCGCAATCCTGAGCCGGCGCAAAAGAGGCTTCTATGCGAGAATTGTTCCGGGCTCTTCCTTCGGTAGACGCCTGTCTGAACGCTATGGACGGCGTGTTGCGGGAACTGGAAGCTCCGCATACGCGCAGCCGCGAACTGATCAATCGTTTTCTTGATTCATGCCGGGAAGATATCAGATCCGGAGCCGTTTCCTCTCCCGCCGAGCTTGAGGCCGACCGGCTCATGCCCAGGCTGGAGGCCTTTCTGCGAAAAGGCCTGCGTCCCTCACTGCGAAGGGTACTCAACGCCACGGGCGTCGTCATCCATACAAACCTCGGACGTTCGGTTCTGGCCCGTCGGGCCATTGAAGCCGCCGTAACCGCCGCAAGCGGGTACTGCAATCTTGAGTACAATCTGGAAACAGGCTCCCGGGGCAGCAGACATACTCTGGTGGACGGACTGATCCGCACGCTCACAGGAGCGGAAGCCGCCCTTGTGGTCAACAATAATGCCGCCGCCGTCCTGCTTGTGCTGGATACTCTTTGCAAGGGAGGAGAAGTCGTCGTATCGCGCGGCCAGCTGGTGGAAATCGGAGGAAGTTTCCGCATCCCCGACGTCATGGCCCGCAGCGGCGCGCTGCTCCGGGAAGTAGGCACGACAAACAGAACGCATCTTTCCGACTACGCACGCGCCATCAACGAAAACACCCGGGCGCTGATGCGCGTACATACCTCAAATTATCGCGTCATCGGCTTTCATACCGAAGTTTCTCTTGAAGACATGGTGCGGCTTGCCCACGATCATGACCTCCCCCTGCTGGAAGATCTCGGAAGCGGCAGTCTCATCGACTTCTCGCCATGGGGATTACCCGGCGAACCGACGGCACGTCAGGTAATCTCCTCCGGCGCAGATATTGTGACATTTTCAGGAGACAAGGTGCTGGGCGGACCTCAGGCAGGCATCATTGCGGGCAGAGCGGAACTCATCGACGCCATGCGGAGCAATCAGCTTCTGCGCGCTCTGCGCTGCGATAAAATGACGCTCGCCGCTCTGGAAGCGACCCTGCGCCTGTATCTGGATCAGGAGAAGGCTCTTGCAGAAGTTCCGACGCTGCACCGTATGACCATGCCCCCTGCCGAACTGAAACGGCGGGCGGAAAAACTGCACAGGACGCTGCGACGGGCAATAGACAGGGATTATGCCGAATTTTCGCTTGTGCCGGGATACTCCCGAGTCGGCGGAGGTTCCTTTCCGGAATGCGATCTGCCCACAACGCTGGTGCGGGTTCTTCCTCTGGCCTGCACGGTGGAAACACTGCGTTCGCGCCTTCTGCATACGGATCCTCCTCTGGTGGCGCGAGTGGAGAGCGGAACGCTGCTGCTTGATCCGAGAACTCTTGAAGACCATGAATTTCCAGCCCTTGCCCAAGTATTGGCCGAGGCGCTGACCTACCGTATACAACCTGAAGCAAAGGATATGTGATGAAGGAACTCGCTCATAAAAGCCGCTCGGCATGGGAAGTCTATGCCTCTGCCAAGGATCGCAAGGCCATGCGTTCTCTGGCGGAAAAATATGTGGATTTCATCTCCCGCTGCAAGACGGAACGCGAAACCGTCGCTCATGTTGAGGAAGCTCTCCGCGCAGCCGGTTTTGAAGCCGGCATGAAGGAAAACGGCGGATTTCAAACCCTCTACGGCAAGGCGATTTTTGCCGTGCGCAGGGGAAAACGCCCCCTGTCCGAAGGCATACGCCTGATCAGCGCCCATGCGGACAGCCCGCGGCTGGATCTCAAGCAGCGTCCGCTGATCGAACAGGTCGGCGTAGGCCAGGCCAAAACCCATTATTACGGCGGAATCCACAAATATCAGTGGCTGGCGCGTCCGCTTGCCCTGCACGGCGTCATTGTTCGTGAAAACGGTAAAGTCATTCCCGTGGTTCTGGGAGAAAAGCAGAAAGAAGCCGTCTTCACCATTGCGGATCTTCTGCCTCATCTGGCCAAAGGCCTTTCCGGAAAAACCGTAGGGGATGCCTTTGAGGCGGAAAAGCTCAATCTTGTCATGGGACATGAGCCGGTCATTCCTCCGAAAGCCAAAAAAGGCGAAAAGGAGCCGGAAAAGGAAAGCGATCCCGTCAAAGCCCATATGCTCGAGCTGCTGAATAAGGCTTACGGCATTTGCGAGGACGACCTGCTTTCTGCCGAACTTCAGGCCGTCCCTGCGGGGCCTGCGGCTTTTGTCGGTCTTGACGAAGGCCTGATCGGCGGCTACGGCCAGGACGACCGCATCTGCGTTTTTTCCGCGCTGGAAGCATTTCTGGCGGTGGAAAAACCGGAATACAGCACCTGCCTGATTTTCTGGGACAAGGAAGAAATAGGCTCCGACGGAGCCACCGGAGCCAGCTCCCGCTTCTTCGAATATTGCATACAGGACATGATCGCCGCATGGGAACCCCAGACGCAATTCCGCACCGTCATGCTGGCAACCCGCGCCCTGTCCGGAGACGTTCATGCCGCCGTAGATCCCGACTGGCAGGATCTGCATGAAAAGCTCAACTCCGCCTTCATCGGTCACGGCCCCTGCTTCTGTAAGTTCACCGGTTCCCGCGGCAAATACGGCGCAAACGATGCCAATCCCGAGTATATAGGCTGGCTGCGCGGCATTCTGGATAAACAGGAAATTCCGTGGCAGATGGCGGAACTCGGCAAGGTGGATGCAGGCGGAGGGGGAACCGTCGCCCTGTTCCTCGCCGCATACGGCATGAGCGTCATCGACCTGGGGCCGGCCCTTCTGGGCATGCACAGCCCCTTTGAACTTTCCTCCGTTGCAGACCTGTACGCAACCAAAATGGCGTATCAGGCTTTTCTGGAAAACTAGCCCCTTCCGGACTCCCGGAATCCGGGGCGGCAAATCCGCTCCGTGAGGCCGAAGCCTCCTCGATGCCCCTGCGGCGCAGCCCTGTCGGCGGCCGCAGAGCATCAGGCGCAGACGAAAAAAGCCGCAAACCGGAACACGGGATTCCGAATTGCAGCCGTACTCAAAAGCAAAACCTGCTGACCTGTTCCGATCTTTAAACAGTCCCTGAGTCCATCGGACTCCTGGACTGTTTTTACGCTCAAGTGCCGACAGCCTTCCAAGCGTCAGGGTTCCGGCATTCCGCCTTCCCCGCGGCTGCGGGCTCACCCCCGCTGCTCCCTGCCCCGTACCGGGATGGGCGACACGGCTTCCGGCGGCGTATATTCTGCCCTCTTCTGTTCCTCTTATTGGAGCGGAAAGCCCGGCCGGATCACGCTGCACAAGATCAGAATTTCCAAAGAGCGTTTCCGTTCATGATACCGCGCGGCGCAATATAGCCCTGCGCTCTTCCGTATAGCGGAGGGGCAGTCCGGTGCCGTCGTCATCAAACAGAAAGCGCAAAAGATCCCGCATGGCGGCATCGGCTCTGTCGGCATCCCCCTTCAGATTGCGGCAAAGAGTCAGATAGCGCAACGCCGCGCCCTCCATACCGGGCATGGAGCGGGCTTCTTCAAGAACGGAAAGGCACTCGGACAGGGAAAGACAGCCGGGTAATGCCCGCTCTATGATCCTTTCTCTGTCGGGAAGGTCCGGGGGCAGGCTTTCAATGAGCTGTGTGCGCGTCAGCAGGGAAAAAGCCGCATGATCGAAACGCCTGTAAGGGCTTTCCGGGCAGGATTCCAGAGCTGCAAGCCCTTCGGAACAGAAGCGTTCAAGCAGATTCAGGGCTTCCCTCGTATTGCCGTCCCTCACCTCGACGCTGCGCAACAGCTCAAGATCAATGAGCTTGTCGTAGAGTTCGTCCGTATCTGCAATGGACTCCGCAAGTTCCTCACGGCTTTCAGTGAGCAGAGTGGAAGGAAGCGTCAGCACTCTGTACCAGGTATGTTCCATGACATCCAGACGGATGAGAACATCCCGTTCCGCAGGAGGCAGAGAGTCCAGCGCATCTTTCCAGTCTTCATCATCAAACACGCTTTTTTTGCAAAGCTGCTGGAAAAATGCCGTATGTTCATAGAGGTATATCCGGCTGAAATCCGTATCCGCAAAGCGTTCCCTGCGAGCCTGACGCCACTGCATGAAAGGCTCGAACCATTGCCGCACAAGCGGAAACCGTGCTTCAAAGGCTTGAAGATCTTCATCCTGCTCGCCATATTCATAGAAAAGATGAGCTTCTTCGGCAGCAATGGAGAATACGGCGTCATCCCGGCACAGATCCCTCAGGGCCAGCACACGGGAAGAGGCTCCGGGCGGATACTCGTGAACATCCTGAGCAAGAATCAGAGGAAAAAGCGCGTACCAATAGCCCAGCACGGAAGAGGCAAGGCTGTCTCCGGGATTTTTTTCCAGCCGCCCGGCCGCCAGAGGCATGATCTGTTCGGCGATTTCCAGCGCGGACATGTCGCGCAGGCGCACATCGGCTGAAGCGGGCAATACGCCGCTCTGTACCAGTTTCTCCCACAGAGGAGAACTTGCCGTCACCAGACACTCGCCCGTCTGCTCATCATAACTGAGGTTGTCCGAAACGGCGGATATGCCGGGAATTCCCGAGTCCGTCACCTCAATCACATATTGTTGCGCCTCTGCGGGCAGACGGTGCAACGGAATCCTGTACAGATACTTGAGTGCCTTCAGATCTTCTTCAGCCTGAAACAGTGTGGGATCACAGTCAAAGCCGCTTTTGGCCTCAATGACATAGAGTCCATGGCAGAGGCTTTCCCTCTCGGGATGGAGCGGAGCTTCCTGCGCAAGCAGACTGACGGACATAAGTATCAGGCTTTCCATCCAGTACATGGACATTCGTGTTTCCCTCCTGATTCCGCCGCGCCGGCTGCCCGGACATTGCGGAAAAGTTCCGTTCAACTCAACTTCGGGGCGCACTCCAAGCCCGATACCTAGGCGCGTTTTCCAAAGCCGACGCGAAACCTGTTCCCTTCAATGTCGGATTCGCATGTGATGGTCCAGCCCATATGTTCGCAGGCACGGAGCACAAGAGACAGACCAAGCCCGCTCCCCTGCCCGCCGGAAGAAGTGCCGCGTTCGCCGCGCCTGAAAATCCGCTGACGGGCCTCATCATCCAGAGGAGGCGAACTGTTCCAGATGCTTAAACTCTTCTCATCCAGATCTACCCGGACAGAACCGCTCACCGTGTAGCGCACGGCATTTTCCAGAAGATTTTTTACAATCATTGCGGCAAGTTCAGGATTACCCCATACGGAAACGACGCCATCTCCAGCACTTCTGACAAATATCAGTTCAAGCCCTTTTCGTTCCGCCTCGGGACGCCAGAAATCCAGCTGCACAGCCAGAATTTCATCCATATTGATCCCGCGACGTTCCAACTGTTCAGGGCGACGCGCCAGCAGCAGCATGGTTCCCAGCGTTTCCGCCATATCGCGGCCGGTGCGCTGCATGCGTTCCAAGGTGGAAAGGATGGATTTACGGCTTGCCGGAGACGGCTCCGTATCATCCAGCGCAAAATCTTCCAGAATTTCCACGCCGCTCCGCATCACCGTAAGCGGCGTACGCAGCTCATGGCTGACATCGCCGGTAAAGGCCTGTTCCCGGGCAAGATACTCGCTCAATTCTTCTTCCCGCCGGGCAAAAGCTCTGGCAAGAAAGCCAAGCTCATCCTTTCTCCGGCACAACGCGGACTCGGAAACGGCTTTTCCCTCCCTCACACGCCGGGCCAGCGCAAGAAGAGGCTCGGCCAGATGACGGCTCAATACCGCTCCGGAGGCAAGAGACAGCACCACACAAAACAGAAAAAATATCCCGAAGACGCGCCCGAGAATGGCGCCGACCTGAGCAAAGTCTTTAATTTCCCCCTCGATGACGTATAAATCTCCGTCGTCCGTGGCAAAGGAAAGCGCATAATGATCGCTGGCAATCCGGGTCAGCTGATACTGCTCCGACGTATAGGGCCTGTAGGGGAGAGGGACATTTCCGTCCTTGTACAGGCGCACTCCCATTTCCGCGGCGAGCTTGTCGCTGAACTGTATGTCCTCCGCCTTTCTTTCCGGATTGCGTTCCGCTTCCTGATCGGAAGAGATGAGCATGCGCAGCACGGGTTCCATATGCCACTGCACAAGACGCGAACTGACCGTGGCATACGCGGCATACAACACGCCGCCGAATATTCCCCCGCAAACCAGTGTCAGCAGAAAAAAAGCGATGAAGATACGCTTGCGGATGGAGCCCTTTCCGGCGTCGACCTCTCCAGAAACTTCACATGTTCCCTCTCTCCTCTCTCCCGAAGACTCAGTTCTGCTCATGCGCTTCTTCCTTCCGCCCAAGGGCATATCCGACGTGAGGAATCGTGCGGATCAGCGGTATTTCAAAGGGCTTATCCAGCTCTCTGCGCAGGGAATGAATATGGATACGCAATGCGTTGCTTTCCGGCGCGTCCTCTCCCCAGAGTTCCCGCTCAAGTTCGCTGCGACTCACCACGGAAGGAGCCACTCGCAGCAATGCATGCAAAATGTTGTATTCCGTCGGACTTAATTTAATGGGTTTCCCGTCCCGGGTCACAACGCGAGTTGCCGGATTCAGCTCCACCCCTTCCCATTGCAACAGCCCTTCCGGCATGCCCCTGCCGCCGCTGCCCGTGCGTCGCACAAGCGCGCGCAGTCTGGCATCCAGCTCCCGCAGGGAAAAAGGCTTAACCATATAATCATCCGCTCCGCCGTCCAGTCCGGAAATTTTATCCTGTTCCGTATCCCGGGCAGTAAGCATCAGCACGGGCACCTTGCTGCCGTATTCTTCCCTCAGCCTGCGGCACAGGGTCACGCCATCCATGCCGGGAAGCATAACGTCGAGTACGATGACATCAAAACCTCCCTCAAGCGCCAGTTGCAGCCCCTGTCTGCCGTCGTAGGCACAATCCAGATCGTATCCCTTTTCCTCAAGAAAGGTGAACAGGTTTGCAACAATATCCTGATTATCCTCTATAATCAGCGCCCGAATAGCAGCTTTGCCCATATTCCTCCCTACCTCGGCCCTTTTTCATCAAAATACAAGAAAGGCTCCGTGTGCAAAGCGCAGCGGTTTGCCTTTACTCCGATCAGACGGCGTTCACAGCCGTCAATCCGCAGAAACTGTACCGGATCTGGAAGCATTACGCCGGAAGAGCATGCTTGAAACGACAGTATTTCAGACACGCCCGCCGCCCCTGTGCGCAGCCGGTCTCAGCGGGGCATGCATTTCCCGACCGGTTATCTCAACGTATTTTTCCTCTCACTGTCGGTACTTAGAGGGAAAAGACGACGGTCGGGCTTTTTCAGATATCTGCCGGGAACATCAGCGGCACTATAAATAAAAAGGGGACGTGAATGCAATGCGCTCCACGTCCCTTAACTCCCGCAGTGGGAAACCCGTCAAATCTTGACGTTAAGACGCGACCCCAGGGAACGGCTTACCATGACCTTTGCCGGGCGGAGCAGGCGATCCCGGAGCTTATAGCCCTTCTGCATGACCCGCAGAATGTGTCCGTCATCCACATCCGTGCTTTCTTCCTGTCCAATGGCCTCATGATGTTCCGGATTAAAAGCCTCTCCTTCCAGACCGACGACTTCAAGTCCATGGCCTTTCAGGGCATCCAGAAGCAGCTTGCGGGTCATTTCCACGCCCATCAGCATATCCTTGCAGGCTTCCACCTTACTGCCATACTGAAGAGCAAGATCGAGGTTGTCCAGCGTCGGCAGCAGATCGGCCAGAACGCTTTCCTCCGCATAGCGGCTCTGTTCGTCCTTTTCCCTCTGCATACGCTTCTTGAAATTATCCATTTCCGCAAGAGCGCGCAGACGGATCTCTTCCGCTTCCTTTTTCACAGTACAGGAAGGGCAAACCTGTTCATGACACAAACGTTCCAGCTCTTCCCCGGTGGGAGCAGTTTTTTCAGGGGCGTCTTCCTGTTCCATATCCATATCTTCCAGCTCGGCATCCGGAATGTCGGGCCTGTGTCCTTCATTGAAATGATGATGTCTGCTCATGACAAAACGTCCTCCAGTCTTCTCTCAAAGTAGGCATGAACGGGCAGGTGTCAAGGCAAATTCAGTCGGGAATCCCATGGATCAGCAGATACAGTTCCGTTGCCATGCGATCCGCGACCAGCGCAGGCGAAACCTGCACCTGAAGAGCTTCCTGGCTCCGCGCAAACAGCTCGTCCGCCGCAAATACACCCTGCTCCGACAGACATGCCAGAGCTTTCCCCAACGGTGATTTTTCCTGCCCCGTCAAATGTTCGGTCAGGGCTTTCTGGCAGGCAAGAACGAGCTCCAGAGCCTGCGACATATCCAGCGCACCCTTGACGGATGTCTTCTCAAACCATCCCCTGCCGGAATCAAGAAATTCCGCGAGCGATACGGCCCATTCCCGGACGGAGTCGGCCAACGGTCTCAAGGGATCGGGCCAGGGGAGCGTCAGAACCCAGCCGCGTGATACCAGCGTGGGAAGAAGGCGTTCCCGCTGCGGCATGGTAAAAAGAAAACAGGTATCCGCAGAAGGCTCTTCCAGTGATTTCAGCAGCGCATTGGCTGCTTCAATACCAAGCGACTGGGCCTCAAGCATGACGACCACCCGTCTGCGTCCAAAACGGGGAGGCTCTCCCAGAAGAGGACGCAGTTCCCGAATCTGATCGATTTTGATACTGCCTTCGCGTCCGTCCAGAACGACAAGATCCGGATACATTCCCGCACCGATACGAAGACAGGCAGGGCAGGACAGGCAGGGAACAGCCCCTGAGCCGCTCTTGTCAACGTGTTCGCAGTTAATCAGCGCGGCCCACCACAGAGCAAGCCCTACACGTTCGCCCAGCTCTCCCCCTTCCAGATGCAACAACTGAGGAGGCGTATCTGCAATGGCTGACAGATGTGCCCGAACCCGCGACAGCTCTGAAGAAAGAGCAGAAGAAAAGGACGCGACAGCTTCTTCCCTGCTGGGCAGTCTTTCCTCATCCGCAGAGGAGGAAGACGCCCGGGATGCCGTTCTGCCCGTCCTTTTCGAATCCGCCATGGAATACGCTAACGCCGAATCGTCTGGTTGCGATCTGCTCCGACGGAGATGAATTCCGCCCGGACTCCCATGAGTTCCTCAACTCTTTCAATATAACGCCGAGTGTTTTCCGGCAGCTGCTCCCACGTTTCGCAGGAAGAAATATCTTCCTGCCAGCCAGGCAGCTTTTCATACACAGGAGTCACCCGGGCCAGCGCATTCGGCGTCTGCGGAGGATACAGCACCTCCTGCCCCTGGAATTTATAGGCGACGCAAATCTGCACTTCCTCAAGCCCGCCGAGAACGTCTATCTTGGTCAGCGCAATGGAGGTCGGCGCACAAAGCCTTGCGGTTTCGCGCAGAACAACGGCGTCAAGCCAGCCGCAACGTCTGGGCCGTCCGGTAGTTGCGCCGAATTCGCCGCCTTTCTGCTGAAGATGCATGCCGAGAGAACCGTCAAGCTCCGTCGGGAAGGGGCCTGCTCCTACGCGGGTGGAATACGCCTTGACAATAGCAACTCTGCTGTCGATGGAGCAGCTGGGTACTCCCGAACCAACGGAGGCGTTATCCGCAATGGTATTGGAAGAGGTCACATAGGGATAGGTTCCGTGATCGATATCCAGCATCACGCCCTGTGCGCCTTCAAAAAGGGCTCTGCGCCCTTCCCTGGCCGCATCGGCAAGCACGCCGCTGGTATCGGCAAGATAGGGCAGTATGCGCGGCGCAAGCGAAATGAGTTTTCCCTGCACTTCCTGAGGATCCATGACGGGTACGTCATACAGTGAAGAGAACAGAACGTTCTTTTCGCGCAGGGCTTCCGTCACCTTGCGCAGTACCAGACCGGGTTCGGCAAGATCGCCTGCCCGGATTCCGACGCGCGCCTTTTTGTCCTCATAACAGGGGCCTATGCCGCGCCCCGTGGTACCGATTTTCGCTTCGGCGCTGTGCCCTTCCCGTGCGGAATCGAGCGCGCGATGATAGGGCATGATAAGATGGGCCTTGGGGCTGATTTTCAGGCGTTCGGGACTGACATCGACCCCCTTGGCCGCGAGCGCATCCACTTCCTCGAGAAATACCTGAGGATCCAGCACCACGCCATTCCCGATGACGCATACCTTGCCGGGATGCAGAATACCGGAAGGAATGACATGCAGAACATACTTTTCACCATCGACGATGACGGTATGCCCGGCATTGTTCCCCCCCTGGAAACGCACCACGAGGTCAACCTCGCCACTGAGCAGATCGACGATTTTGCCCTTGCCCTCGTCACCCCATTGGGCGCCGACCACGGTAATATTGCCCATCACCCACTCCTTGAACGTCCGTAAACGGCGAAAAATCTTCGGCCGCATCCAACAGGACGGGCCAAGCCATTGTTATACGGGCCTTTGAAAAAGGCGTCAACCTTCATCCCGGAGAGGAGAACGCCCCACAGCGGGGGCAGTTCTCCGCTCCGGAACACGGCTTCATCACGCACGCAGCGCGGCCAGAGTTTCCCTCATGACCTCAACGGCTCTGCTCATGCGGCCGGCATCAGCCTGCGGCCCCATGTGTCCGAGCCGGAAAACCTTGCCTGCCAGCGGGCCAAGACTGCCGCCGACCACAAGACCGCGGCGGGCCAGCTCATCCCTCCACAGCGGCCATTCCACACCTTCCGGCACACGGACGGCAGTGACCGTAGGAGAATTGACGGCATCAGGACGGGGCCAGAGCTTCAGGCCGACAGCGGCCACGCCTTCCCTGCACTGCTTCCCTACCGCAACATGACGGGTAAATGTCCGATCCAGACCGTCTTCCAGCATAGCAGAAGCAGCAGCATGCAGCGCGGCGACGCCGAACCAGTTCGGCGTATAGGGAAAGCGCATCGCATCTTCTTCTGCCAGATGGAAGGGCAGAAGCGCGTCATACCCTTGATAGCCGACCTCCTTCATGCGTGTCCACGCGGCTTCACTTACAGCCAGCATGCTCATGTCCGCAGGGCAGCCAAAACATTTCTGCGAGCCGCCGAGCAGAATATCCACATGCCAGGCATCAGCTTCCACCAAGGCTCCGCCGAGGCTGGCCACGGCGTCCACGACAAAGAGCGGAACTCCGCGCTCCGCCTTGAGACGCCCCAATTCCGCAAGAGGATTAAGCGTCCCTGAAGGCGTTTCGCAATGCACCGCCGTGATCAGAACAGGGTGAACACGACGAATCGCCTCGTCCACAAGCGTAAGCGCCTTGTCATCAATGGTGGAATCATAGGGCAGGGAAATTTTCTCCGCCCTGCATCCCAGAGCCTCCGCCATATCCGCGAACCCGTCTCCAAAGACACCCGTCCCTACAGAAAGCACGGTATCGCCGGGTTTCAGCACGCTTTTCAAGGCTCCCCACAATGCCACCATACCTTCCCCCGTCGGCAGAACGAATTCGTTTTTCGTTCCGGCAAAACGTTTGAGCATGGCGCATGTTTCCCTGTACAGATTCAGATATTCCGTACCGAAACGCGGAGGCCCGTAGTCACGACGCAGCGCTTCGGCAGCGGCAGGGTGCAGGGTAACAGGGCCGGGATAAAACGGAAGTTCCACATAGGGAGTGAACATGGCAGTCCTCATGTCAATTTTCCACAAAATTGACCTGTCTATACTGTTGGTACTGAATGGTTGCGACAGTCAAAGCCGTCCTCCATACCGCAGCAGGCTGCTGCCGGTACGCAAGCACGGCGTGCATCATACATCGTTCTGTTTTTGATCTTCTCTGCGTTTACGTCGATGACTCTCCTTCTGAAACACTGCACAGAGAAAGAGGGGCAGAGAGGCTCATGCTTCTTCATGACGCCCCCTCCCCTCTCATTGTTCTCAGGAAATGTCGGCACGTTACCGCGGAAAAGATGCAGCCTGCCCCTCCGTTCCCAGTTCATGCGAAAGTGTCCAGCCGATATTCAGCAGGGAGGCTTCATCCAGAGGACGCCCCATGAGCTGCATCCCCACAGGCAATCCGTTACTGACCCCAACAGGGAGAGACAGTCCCGGAAGACCGGCAAGATTAAGAGAAAGCGTAAAAATATCCATCAGATACATCTGAAGAGGATCATGAACTTCACCAAGCTTCCAGGCCGTTACCGGAGATACCGGCGCAAGCATGGCGTCACAGAGCTTCAGTGCGTCGTCATAGTCCTGTCGGATCAGGCGGCGTACCTGAGCAGCCTTGCGGTAATAGGCATCATAGTAGCCGGAAGAAAGCACATATGCCCCCAGCAGAATGCGCCGCTGCACCTCTTCGCCGAAACCTTCCGTTCTGGAACGGACATACAGGTCTTCAAGGGATGCGGGATTGTCAGCTCTGTGCCCGTATCTCACGCCGTCATAACGGGCAAGGTTGGATCCGGCTTCCGCAGCGGCCATAATGTAATAGGCGGCAACGGCATATTCCGTATGCGGGAGAGAAACTTCAACCAGCTCTGCCCCCAGCGAGCGGGCACAGTTCATAGCCTCCTCACAGGCGGCTTTCACTCCCAGATCCAGAGCTTCGTGCCCGAAAAATTCCCGTGGCAGACCGAGTCTGATACCGTGCAAATCCCTGCGGAACAAGCCGGACATATAGTCGGGAACAGGCGCATCCAGACAGGTGGTATCCCGTTTGTCATATCCGGATATGACACCCAGCATGAGCGCGGCATCCTCCACGGAACGCGTCATGGGGCCAATCTGGTCAAAACTTGAAGCATAGGCCAGCAAACCGTAACGGGACACTCTGCCGTAGGTGGGCTTCAAGCCCACGCAGCCGCACAGGGCAGCCGGTTGACGGATGGAACCTCCCGTATCGGTTCCCAACGCGCCTGCACACTGGCAGGAAGCGACGCTGGCGGCGGAGCCTCCGCTCGAGCCGCCGGGAACGCGCTCCACATCCCATGGATTGCGCGTCGGTCTCCATGCAGAATGTTCCGTTGTTGAACCCATGGCAAATTCATCCATATTTGCCTTGGCCAGAATAATCGCCCCGGCTTTTTTCAGCCGTTCCACGACAAAGGCATCGTAGGGAGGCACAAAGTTCTCAAGAATATGCGATCCCGCAGTACAGGGAACACCCTTCACCGTGATCGCGTCCTTTATAACTACCGGAACCCCCCATAAAGGAGCTTCTTCAAGCGAAGGAATACGTCCCTCTGCCCGTGCGGTATCCACGATGCGGGCTTCTTCGAGAGCATCTTCATCGCGACGGGCCAGAAGTGCCCCAAGCGCATCTTCGGTCTCATCCATACGGGCAAGACAGGCAGCCGTCAGCTCTTCCGCCCGAATATCGCCAGAGCGCAGGAGATCACGGCTTTCTCTCAGACCAATGCGGTACAGTTCGCTCATTATCTGCCCTCCACAATTCTCGGGACAAGAAAGAATTCGCCGTTGTCTCCACCACGAGCCGGGGCGTTGGCAAGTATTTCCTCTCTGGTGAGCCTGCGGCAGGCCTCGTCCTGACGGCCGGAATGCAGCGCAGCTCCGGAACAGAGCGCAGCGTTCAGCTCAACAGGCGAATAAAGGGGGTCTACGCCCGAGCAGTCCAGTTCCGAAAGTTTATCCATGTACGCCAGAATATTTCCGCACTGCTCGCTGTAATAGTCCTGTTTTTCTGCAGCAGGCGCAAGCTTGGCAAGTTTGCACAGATGCAGAAAGTCATCTTTTGAAAGAGCCATGAATGCCTCGTATCTCTGAAGTGTTCCTGTAAGCCGAAGTCTCCGAATCAGCGTCCTTCTCCGGACGTTTCGGAAGTACATCAAAAATTTTCACTCCGTAAGGAAAGTCCGTTATTGCGCCGCGGCCGAAGGGCCGGCATCAGCCCCGTCTCCCGGGGTCTGCGGCTGCCCCGTCTCTTCCGCCGGCGTCTCCTCCGGTTCAGGAGCAACGTTCGGCAGAGGGGCCAGTCTGGAAGAACCGGGCATTTTATTCAATTTCCGGTAATAGGCGCCGAAGGCTTCAGGATCGACCGCGATCTTGCCCTGACGTGCGGGCTGGAAAAGAATCAGCTGCCTGTGGGCAAGGCCCAGAGCGTCCCACACCACGGGCGCTCCCGCCCATTCCAGTTTCGGGCCTGCGGCAAGCGTCGCATTCAATGACGCATTGTCCTTCACCATATCGCGCAGACCAAGCGCAGAGGCAAAGCGGACGAAGTCGTACCCAAGCACAGACCAGTCCCCGGGCTTTTCCCCTGTGCCGTTCATGGCGTTTCTGAAGTCGACCGCTGCCGGACTTTCCGAATTGTCATCCCACACGCCGGGAAATACGGAAAGACCGAATGTTTCAGGATCGAGAGCATGCCCGCCCTTCAGCCCCTGTTCCCACAGCACCGTACCGAGCATCACTCTGTTGTAGGCCCCGTGATAACGCAGCATGGAAATCAGCATATCCATGTTGCTCCATCCGTCCGGGAGGAATATGGCGCCGAAATCGGCTCTGGCCCGGGGAAGCGTTCCCTGTGCCACATTGACCGCCTGTACAAATTCACCCGTCAGTTTCGTCCAGGACTTCACATCTCCCAGAGGATAGGTCGCCGTACGGACAGAACAGCCCTGACGCGCCGCCGAAGAGGCAAACAGCGCGCTCATACGCTCGCCGTAACTGTCGTTGGGAGCAAGTATCCCGAAGGAATGTATTCCAAGCTCGTTGGATGCAAAACCCAGCACCGCGCTGATCTGATCTTCGTTGCTGGTAAAGAAGCGCCAGGCAAGCCTTCCTTCATCGGAGGACTCGGGAAGCTGAGATAAAAAGGCGAATACGGCCTTTCCTCCGAAGCCCTGAGTTTTGAGCGCCGAATACGGAGCTGCCAGCATGGGGCCGCCCACTGTGACGCAATCCTGCGGCAATGCCGCATATCTGGTCAGCCAGTCCGGCTGATCGGTGTCGATGAACACAAGATCCATTTTCGTGCCGGACGCTTCAAGCTGTCGGGCGGCGGCCCTGGCTCCGGCCTGAACCTGCTTTCCGAGTGAAGAAGCCGAACCGCTCAGGGGAAGAAGCAACGCAATCTTTCCTGCTCCGGGCCGTGTAAGCACGGGAGCCGCTCCTATGCCGAGCGCGGCTGAATCGGCAAAAACTCCCGGTGCGGACAATTTGGTCAGCATCCCGGTATTATCGGACAGAAGATTACGCTGCGCCGCCTCCCACAGCAGCAGCGACCAGGGGAAGGAAAGCTCCTGCACACGGGGAACGCTTTTCCCCGCAGCGGCCAGCGTCTGATTATCCGCCGTGCGTAAATCCGCCAGATAGACGCGTTCCATGACCTTCCTTCTCTCAATATCCGCACCCGCATAAACCCGGGACAAAGCCTGCCGGGCCTGTTCCGCGTACTTGCCCGGGCGGGCGGCTGCAAGATAGGAAGCTCTTTCCCGCAGCGCGGGGTTAGCCGATGCGTCGCGCCAGACGGCCGCGGCTTTCTGTCCCTGCTGGGTTGTCGTCAGTCCGACGAGACTCTGCAGCCAGGTGTTGATCATCGCCTCTTCTTCCGGACTGTAGCCAAGCGTTGCCTCGGAAGTTCCGCTCAGGCTGATTTTAAAAAGATTGGCGCATCCGGACAGCGCGAAGCAGCACAGGAGAACAAGCGGCAGAACGCGCAGGCGGATATTCAAAATGGAATGGTGCATGTCGGCTCTCCTCGAGCATCTGGCTCTTGAACTTGCCGCCCCACGGCGGCACGGCGGCAAAATATACAGTTGCCGTCAATCCGTAATGCGTCATGTTATGTCAGCTTCCCTCAATGGGCAAGGCGCATGATTTTTCCCCTCTCCCGGACCCCAGACGCTTTTCCGGCATGGACGAATCAGTCATACCATATTCTGGTGAGCGTCAGCCCCTGAGGAGGCGCAGTCACCGGCGCGCAACGGCGATCTCGGGCTTCGAGAAGAGCGGGAATTGCATCCGGATCAAATTTTCTTCTTCCACAGGCAACCAGCAGCCCAACCATATTGCGAACCATCTGCTTCAGAAAACCGTTTGACTCAAAACGCAGCAGCATCATCTTTTCCTGCCCCGGAACAGGAGACGAAAAACGCTCGATGGAATAGACATTCCGAACGCTGCTTTTTATATCCGTTCCCCGATTTTGCAGACTGGCAAAATCATGCTCTCCCACCATATGGGGAATGGCCGCGTCCACTCTGTCAAGATCCAGAGGTCCGCAGCCCCAGACAAAAGGATAAAGACGCGGCGGCACATAGCGACGCTCAAGCCAGAGAGCATAGGTGTACGCCTTGCGCGATACGCTGAAACAGGCATTGAACTCATCCGGAACATAGGCAAAATCCGTCACACGGATATCATGCGGCAGGCGAGTGTTGAGGGCAAGCACCCAGTCCAGATGATTTTTTTCCTCCGGCACATCACAATGCGCCACCTGCGCGTCCGCATGGACTCCGGAATCAGTACGCCCCGCCCCCTGTACATGGACGGGACGGCCCACGATATCGGCAAGGACACGCTCCATCTCCCCCTGAATGGTGGGCGGATTCGGCCTGTCCTTCCAGGCCTGTACCTGCCAGCCGCAATAATGCGTTCCTACATAGGCAATAGTCAGTTTCAATCTGGGCATACAGGATCACCGACTCCTGACGGACAACAATGCAACCACAAAGAATATATTCATAAATCAACCAGTTCCACTCGCGATTCCGGCACGGGAAAGCCGAGAAAACGCCCGCCCATTCTGGCGAAACGCTCCGCATCATCGGTTGTCATAAAAGAGGTTTCCCCTCTTTCGTTACGGGAACACAATCCTTCCTTTTCCAGAATCTCCTTCACGGCTTGTGCCGTAGTGGCGGCGGAATCCACAAGTGTCACATCCGGACCGACCACGTGCGCAATGGCCTCTGCCAGAAGAGGAAAATGCGTACAGCCCAGAACCAGACAATCGGGAACCTTTTCTCCTCTCTCCCGCGGCGTGCGGAAAATACCATCCAAATATCGGGCGGCAATTCCTTCGGCAAGCTCCCCTTCAACAAGTCCGTCTTCAACCATGGGGACAAACAGAGGGCAGGCCAGCCCGATGACCCTGGCATCGGGACGAATCCGCAGAATGGCTTCGTCATAAGCCCTTCCGCGAATGGTGGACTCCGTCGCAATGACGGCGATATCTCCTCCGCGCGACGCTCTGCATGCAGCCCTTGCGCCCGGTTCGACCACACCGATGACGGGAATTTCCGGATACGCCCGTCTCAAAGCCGGAAGCGAGGCAGCCGTAGCGGTGTTGCAGGCAACCACCAGCAGCTTGATCTTTCTTTCGACCAGTTTCGCCGTCACCTGAAGCGCATAACGGATAATGGTGTCCCGACTTTTCGTTCCGTAAGGCAGTCTGGCGGTATCGCCAAGATACAGGAACGATTCGCCGGGCATACGGGCACGCATGGCCCGCAGCACCGTCAGACCGCCCACACCGGAATCGAAAAGCCCGATGGGAAGCGTATTCATATTGTCCCCCTTTACCGCGACCCATCCGGGGCACTCCGGATACACACGGCATAGCTGCGACATCTTCTCAAACCTGGAACATGACCAGACTCCCCTCGGCCTCGTTGCCGCATACTGCGCAGCCCGCCATGAATCTGCCCTTCAAAATATACCGGGCATTCAGGTATCAGCCGGTTTTCTTATGCCCAAAACCTGCCGTGGGTCAAATTCCTATATCCTCTCCGGGGCCGGAGAGGAAAAGTATCTTGACAAGGCGCGGCCTTTGCCGCACAACCCCTTGAAGGCCGCCCGCCTCTGGGCTGGAGTTCTTCATATGCCTGGTGTTTTCAACCGGGAGACAATCTGTCGAGGCAACACGTCTCTCCCATTTCAGGAATGGGAAGATGAAAACTTCCTGCATCCATTTCCCCCTTCCTCCCGTACAGTGAACTTCGGGAATGAGGTTTGTTCATGAGCCTTTCCGCTGCTCCACTCACCATCCGCGGCACGCTGGTTCCCTTTTCTCCCGCTCCTTCCGACCCTCAGTGCAGGGTCGCTCTGGAACAGAACGATACCTCCGCACTGTTTGCGATTCTTCCGCGCGGCGCGGGAATAGATCTTGACGACATGGTCGGTTCCTCGCTGGAAATCATCTGCACGGTTCAGCGTCCGGCCCCGGAAGAGGACGAAGGGGCAGCGTTCGTCCATGTCCGCTCCTATCGCGACCTGGATTTCGATATCTGACGTCTGTCGCAGATGACGGAAGCGCGCCCTCCGTCCCGCTTTTCCTCACCTCCACGGTTCAGCTGCAATACCTTCCTGCCTCTGTTTTTTTCGTCTCCACGTCGGGATCCGAAAAAAAACAAAAAAAATATGCCTCCCCCTCTGGACGCCGCGCAAAAGCAACTTACTTTCTCCAACGAAGGCGGTTGCAGACCGCCCTCCCTGAAAGGGTTTGCTCGTGAACGTGTCGCGGAGTGCAGAAACAAACTCCGCAGCACAGCACGGATATTCCGAACCCGGTGGAGCAATCGGACCTTTTTCGTCCGGCTGCCCCGATACTGAGTACGATGAGGAGGATTTTTACATATGGGCAAGATTATAGGTATTGACCTTGGCACCACCAATAGCTGCGTCTATGTGATGGAAGGCAAGGATCCCAAGTGCATCAGCAATCCCAATGGCGGACGTACGACGCCTTCCATTGTGGCTTTCACCGATAAGGAAACGCTCGTCGGCGATACGGCAAAGCGTCAGGCCGTGACCAATCCTGAACGTACCATTTTTGCCGTAAAGCGTCTGATGGGGCGTCGTTACGACGCACCTGAAGTCACCCGCTGGAAGGAACATTCCCCTTACCACATCGTCGCCGCGAGCAACGGCGATGCAGCGGTGGAAGTTGACGGACGTCACTACAGCCCGCCGGAAATTTCCGCAAAGATTCTGGCTCAGCTCAAGAAAGATGCGGAAGCCTATCTCGGCGAACCCGTGACGGAAGCCGTCATTACCGTTCCTGCCTACTTCAATGACGCGCAGCGTCAGGCTACCAAAGACGCCGGACGTATTGCCGGTCTTGATGTCAAACGTATCATCAACGAACCTACGGCGGCTTCTCTGGCCTATGGCTTCGACAAAAAGGCCAATGAAAAAATCGCCGTGTTCGACCTCGGCGGTGGTACCTTTGATATCTCCATTCTGGAAGTCGGCGACAACGTCGTCGAAGTGCGCGCCACCAACGGCGACACGTTCCTCGGCGGCGAAGACTTCGACCAGAGAATCATCAGTTATCTGGTGGATGAATTCAAAAAGGAAAACGGCATCGATCTTTCCAAGGATCGTATGGCCCTGCAACGCCTGAAGGAAGCGGCGGAAAACGCCAAGAAGGAACTGTCCTCCTCCATGGAGACGGAAATCAATCTGCCCTTCATCACGGCCGATGCCAGCGGACCCAAGCATTTGATGATGAAGCTTTCCCGGGCAAAACTGGAACAGCTTGTCAGCGATCTTGTGGAACGTTCCATTGAACCCTGCCGCAAGGCTCTGGCCGACGCCGGACTCTCCGCCTCCGAAATCGACGAAGTCGTGCTGGTCGGCGGCATGACCCGTATGCCTCTGGTTCAGAAGAAGGTCGGCGAATTCTTCGGCAAGGAACCCAACCGTTCCATGAACCCGGATGAAGTGGTCGCCATGGGTGCATCCATTCAGGGCGGCGTCCTCGCCGGTGACGTGAAGGACGTGCTGTTGCTGGACGTGACGCCTCTGTCTCTCGGTATTGAAACCATGGGCGGAGTGTTCACGAAGCTGATCGATCGCAATACCACCATTCCCACCCGCAAAAGCCAGACCTTCACCACGGCTGCGGACAACCAGCCCTCGGTGTCCATCCACGTTCTTCAGGGTGAACGTCCGATGGCAGGCGACAACATGACGCTGGCCCGTTTCGACCTCACCGGTATTCCGCCTGCGCCTCGCGGTATGCCTCAGATTGAAGTGACCTTCGACATCGACGCAAACGGCATCGTGAACGTGTCGGCCAAGGATCTCGGAACCGGCAAGCAGCAGTCCATCCAGATTACGTCCTCCTCCGGTCTGTCGGAAGCGGAAATCCAGAATCTGGTGCGGGAAGCCGAAGCTCATGCCGCCGATGACAAGAAGAAGCAGGAAGTCATCGAAGCGCGTAACCACGCCGACAGCCTGATTTACGGCACCGAAAAATCGCTGAACGATCTCGGAGACAAACTGGATTCCAACCTCAAGGTCGACATCCAGTCCAAGATGGAAGCCCTGAAGAAAACCATGGAAAGTGAAGACGCTGCGGCTATAAAGGCTGCGACGGAAGAACTGGCCAAGGCTTCCCACAAGCTGGCCGAACAGCTCTATCAGCAACAGCAGGCCGGCGGAGCCTCCGCTTCTCAGGCCGGAGCGGCAGGCCCTCAGGGTGCGGCAGGCGCACAGAGTCAGGACAAGGGCGATGATGTGATGGACGCCGATTTCACAGAAGTGAAGTAGCCACCACGTTTCCCCGGATAAACAGCTAACGAAAGCCCCCCGGTTCATGAAAACCGGGGGGCTTTTTTATATATGGAACTACACCTTCCGCCGTTAAAACACTGTGGCAGACAGCGCAGACAAAAGGGCAAAGAACCAGAGATATGAGCTGCTAGTCAGTTTTCTGTTTTTTCATGATCTCGGCACAAAGTCTGTCCACCTTATACCAGCCATCTTCCACAAGCGTTTCAGTCTCTGGAACAGCTATCCCTGTTTCTTTTTCCAGTTCCATGAAAAATACCAGTATGTCGAGAGAGTCCAGCAAGTCGTCACGTAGATCCTGACCAAGCGAAACTGTCACCTCACGTCCTGATACTTTGTGAACAAGTTGAGCTATTATCAAGTGCTTCTTGTTCCGCCATCGTCCTACCTCCTGTATGTGGCACATGTTGTTCCCCATGAAAGCCCTCCGCCAAAACCACTCAAAAGCACTTTCTGTCCAGCTCTCAATATCGGCAGAAATTCTTCAAGCAATAGTGAAATGGAGGACGATACTGTATTAGCCACATTTCTCATTCTCACCGGACATTTTTCCTTATCTATACCCAACACGCCACATAAAGTCTGCAATATAAAGGCATTTGCCTGATGAAAAAAGAAAAAGTCAATATCTTCCT
>LBJMC04202__coassemble_469_pt1 | contig 30222 bp, 23 predicted proteins | sample LBJMC04202__metabat2_low_PE_018 | metagenome-assembled genome bin LBJMC04202 | reverse complement strand
ATCGGTAAGCGGTCTGTCGTTTGTTTTCATAAACTGCTTCCCCGCAACTCGTGCTTTGAACAACCATTCAATACCATGAGAGATTGTAAATCAAACAGCGTTCCCGTTTCATTTCCCTATATGCTTTTGGGGACATGCTTCCCCGTATTATATCATTTTGTTATATTATAGGCTGAGACAGTCTGCAAAATAAGGATAGTAGAGTTTTTCCTCCACTTAATGTTGCCCTGCTGTTTTGAATACAATGGTATCCTTAACTTCCAACGAGATAAAGCCCGAGACGAAAGGTACCGGGTACCTTGCTCCTCGGGCTTTAAGCTTTGACACATAGCCACACAGTTACGGTAAAACCGCCTTTGAAAATGCTGGCACTCGTGTAATGTCCATCTGGTGGAGGCGGGGGGAGTCGAACCCCCGTCCGAGAATGATCCACACAAGGCATCTACAGGTTTAGTTCAGGTATACGCTTACCGCAGGCTTCGCCCCTGAACGGGCAGCATACGGGCAGCCCTCCTTAAGTTCTTATCCGCGTGCCGGCGGGCGCACACGCGAACCAGCCCGATGAATTTGACACCTCGGCAGCGTATCAGGCGTCGGCTGCTCCGGCGTGACGGCCTAGGCCGTCAGGGTGCCCTGCTGCTTAAGCAGCGCAGGCGTATTCGTAATCGTTGTTGGCAATTACTTTTGTTGCCGCTTTTTACGAGGCCAGCGGCGCCTCGACCTGCAACCCCGGCTTCCACGTCCCCGTCGAAACCAGTGCGCCCCCGAAAGGGTCTTTTCTAAATTTGTTCCCAACAAAAACGTGATCAAAATATCTGTTTTTGTTCTCCCTGTAAAGAGTGAAGCGGCTGTTCCGAAAATCAGCATGTATGCTTGACAAACGTTAGACATCGAACTAAATATATTCACACACAAGGTTCGATATAAAACTTTATGCTTCGTCGTTTCGAGAAGAGGTTACGCGAAAAAATAAAGTTAGATATCTAACTGTTGTGTGGAGGAGCTTTGCTCCGGGATTTCGGTGTTTGCGCCCCAGAGGCAGGAACTAACCACTTTAATCAAGGAAGGAAGATATGAACAGACTTCTCGTTTCCGCTGCGGCTCTTGCCGTATTGTGTGTTGCCGGTGCGGCTCAGGCGGCCGGGCTTTCTCTTACTCAGGGGCAGGTGATCAGCCGGACGGCGGGAAAGGTCACGCTGCATGATTATGTAACGACCACGGGGGGAGCGGCCCAGGTGGTGGAAAGCGATCGGCTGGTGGTGTTCGACGTGCCCGGCAACGCTCCGCAGAACAACGAATTCAAGGCCTTTGTGGATTCGCTCGGCAAGCCCGTGGAGGCTGTGATCATTTCCCACGGGCATGAGCATCACTGGCTGGGAGCGGATACGCTTTTCCCGGGAGTAAAAATATACAGTACCGATGCGGATTCGATAAACGGGGAACAGGGAAAAAAGGATCTGGAGGGCGCGCGTGCCGCCATGGGGCCGGAAATGGTGCCCTATACTTCAGTTCCTGCTGTTGAGCAGCTTGAGGCCGGACAGAAGAGTCTGGCCGGTGTGAATTACGAATTCACCGTATTGCCTGAACTTGGTGCGGCCGTCATTTCCCTGCCCGATGAAAACATGGCTATGGTACATCATCTTGGGTATGTGGGAGTACATGTGCCGATGCCTCCTTTTGATGCCCGTCTGGAACAGCTGGAAAAACTGCTGAAGGATGGTTGCGTCTGGATTGCTGCCGGACACGGGTATCCTGCCGAGGCAGATTTGTTTCTTTCCGGCGTTGCCGACTACTATGATTTCGTGAGCCGTGCCGTGAAGGAAGCCGGTTCGCCGGAAAAGGCGAAGGAAATGATTGTCGAGCGGTATCCGGATTATGAGCTGGTACCGCTGCTCGACGCTTTTCTGCCGATGCTGATGGGCAAATAGTTTTTTGATGTAACACAAGGCGAGGGGCTTCCCGGGGCGGACACGGGAAGCCCCTCATGTTTATCTGCGCGTATCTGCACATTCGTCGGGCGGAAATGCTGCATGCGTCGTGCAGACGCCGTCAGTCGAAGTCTGCAAGCAGCGTGCCTACGTTGAAGGAGGCAAGCGTCATCTGACGGTATTCCGAGCGTATTCTTGCCATGGCCTCATAGAGATGCGGAGAGGAGACGCCGTTGTAAATGGAGCTGTGGGCCTCAATAAAGGCGGCCAGCGTGTCGCAGACTTTGACAAGTCTGCCGTCCTTCGGATCGAGGCGGTTGGCGTTGCAGTCCTGATGCAGTTCGTCGAAGGAGGAGAGCGCGTGGATTGTGCCTGAGGCGTCGCGTATGGTTTCTCGGAATTCCGAACCTACGTCCACCCCGAGATAATAGCTCATGCGGTCCCGAATATCTTCATAACCTGCTTCGGCAAGGGGAACCAGCACGCGGCGTTGAAGTTCCTCCGCCTCGCATTGATGAATGATGGCGGGAAGCTGTTCCACAGAACGCTTGACCGGCGTGATGATGTCCCGGGTCAGCAGTTCGGGAAGATCATGAAAAAGACCGCAAAAGAAGTTGTTCAGCCGTCTTGCTTCGCAGGTTCCGAGGGTAAGACTGAGAAAATAGGCGTAGGCCGCGACGACGAACATGTGCCCCAGCACGGAGGTCTCCGGAATGCGCGGCGTTTGCGACCAGCGTATCTGGAAGCGCAACTGTCCGCAGAGATTGGCCGTGCGCACCAGAGCGTTGCCCGCGGCCGCAAGAAGATCGCTCACGCCGTCCAGATCGTGCATGGCCTGGAGCTGCTCTGTAAAGGATGCGTCTATGTCGCGCAGCTCCTCATCAAAATAATTCAGCGGACGGATAAGATTGAATTCCCATTTGGAGGCATACAGATGGGCCGCGCGGAGAATGCGATCCGCTGTTGTCGGATGTTCGGCCGCCTCCCGTACCGGGCGTTTGTGATAGTCCACAAGTCGTTGCCAGAACTGCTCGTCAAGCGGACGTACCCGGGGTTCGAGTTCGCTCAGCACCCAGTCCGTGAGCTGGCTGTATTGTTCCTGATTTTCCTTAATTCTATAAAATATGGGAGGCTTGATGTCAGTGATGACCAGACGGTAAAAATAGTCGAACAGGCCCCCTTCAATGACCTGTCTGCCCAGTTCCAGCCGCTCTTCTTCTCCGAGTTTGCGGCACTGAAGCTGATAGAGCAGAAAGGCCGTGATCATTTTGTGGGCCTGCTTGTCCACCTCATACAGCTCCACAGGACGCAGTTTGTCATTCCAGCGTCGCATGTTGGAACCGGAGAAGACAAACTGCAACAGGCTTTTTCGCAGGGATTGCATGGTGCCTCCGCTTGATATTGACGTGGTTCCGTGTTAAGTAGGCAAATTCGTGCTGCCCCGCAAGCCCGTAAGCGGCCTTCCCCGTTGGCCGGAACAGGGCGGACAGGCACACTTTTTCCGATAATCTTCGTCTTCGCCAGCCGGAGTTCAGGTTGAGCGCGGGCGTTGATTGTCTGGCTTTGTGTTTTTTTGTTGACACTGCCCCATAAAGGGCATATACGTTCGGTCTTTGCTATTGAGCGAGACAGGAGAATACCCAAATGAAAACGTTCAGCCCCACGCCGGAAACCATCGACCGCCAGTGGTATATCGTTGACGCCAGCGATCAGATTCTCGGTCGCCTGGCCTCCCAGATTGCCCATCGTCTGCGCGGCAAGCACAAGCCTGAGTTCGCCCCGCACATGGACAACGGAGACTTCATCGTCGTGGTCAACTGCGAGAAGATTCGCGTGACCGGAAACAAGCTCCAGAAGAAAGTCTACTACGGCCATACCGGCTGGGTCGGCGGTCTGAAGCAGACCACGCTGGAAAAGAAGCTGGCCGCCAAGCCTGAAGACGTGCTGCGTATTGCTGTTCGCGGGATGCTGCCCAAGAACCGTCTTGGTCGTGCCATGCTGAAGAAACTGAAAATTTATGCCGGCGCCGAGCATCCCCATGCTGCGCAGGCTCCCAAGCCTCTGACCTTTTCCAACTAGGAGCGCGATCCATGTCTACCTCGTTTGATTACGGCACCGGTCGCCGCAAGACGGCTACCGCCCGCACCCGCCTGTATGCCGGTGGGGGCCAGATCGTGGTGAACGATCGCCCCATGGAAGAGTACTTCCCCCGCAAGACCCTGCAGATGATCATCCGTCAGCCTCTGGTTCTGACCAAGACTCTCGACCGCTTTGACGTGAAGGTCAATGTCAGCGGAGGAGGCGTTTCCGGTCAGGCCGAAGCTGTGCGCCACGGAATTTCCCGCGCATTGCTGCAGGCCGATCCTTCTCTGCGCGCTGTTCTGAAGCGTGCGGGCTTCCTGACTCGCGATGCCCGTAAGAAGGAACGTAAAAAGTACGGTCTGGCCGCTGCGCGTGCCCGTTACCAGTACTCCAAGCGTTAATATCCGCTTTCTCCAGTCCGCCGGGCAGGCCGTGTTCTTCGGCCTGCCTTTCGATTACAGGCCTCGGGAATTTCATCGTATCTGGTGGAATTACCGGGGCTTTGCCTTTGTATTTCGTGCGTGGTATGCTCAATTCTCGATGTGCCGGGCGCTTACCCGGAAATAGCCCGCGCGAGAGCTTTCCTGAAGCGGGCGGAACGCACGGATTGAGATATGGACACGCAGGCTCCCAAAATGCTTCATCAGGATCAACGCCCTGATCCTGTGCTTCCCAATTTTCCCTCAAAAACATGCATAATCCTGATCGGCATGGCCGGAGCAGGAAAAAGTACTGTCGGCAGGGCTCTTGCCCAGCGTTTGAACTGGATCTGTGCAGATACGGATCACATCATAGAAGCCCATTATGGCGTGGTGTTGCAACATATTGCGGATGCTCTGAGCAAGGAGGAATTTCTTGATCTGGAATGTTCCGTCATATGTTCGCTGAGACTGAGCAGGGCGGTTCTTGCCACGGGGGGAAGCGTCGTCTATCGCGAAGACGCCATGCGACATCTGGCATCCCTCGGCCCGGTTGTGCATCTGGATGTGCCGCTTTCCGTCATTCTGGAACGTATCGCTCGCAATCCGGATCGAGGCCTGGCCATTGCCCCCGGGCAGACTGTGGAAGATTTGTTCCGGGAAAGGGAAGCTTTGTATCGTCGCTATGCGGATATTTCTCTTGAGGTGGGAAGTATGACGCCGACAGAATGTGCGGAAGCCATTGTTGCGCGCCTGACGCAGATACGTTGAAGTTATTTGCGGGCGGATTTCAGCTTGAGGATCGACACAGCAGCGGCGCCGCCGCTACGAACAGAGGCATGATCCGTGTGCGCCTGTGATGCTGATTCCGAAAAAGAGGGGGCGGGGCAGGAGTATGACCGTCCTCAGCCGGAGAAGAAGGTTCTCCTGCCCGAAAAAACGACGACTACAGGTGGCCTACCTCTTCGGCTATGCGCAGGCACAGGCCGGCCCTGTTCAGCGTATAGAGGTGGATGCCGGGCGCGCCGCCTTCAAGCAGGCGACGAATTTGTGCGACGGCAAATTTCAGCCCCACTTCCTTGACTGCTTCGGTGCCTCCGCGTTCATGGGCCTCTTCAAGTTCCAGATAGAATTTTCCGGGAATGTTTGCGCCGCACATGGAAAGCGTGCGCCGTATGGACGCAAGGCTCTGAATGGGAAGCACTCCGGGTATGATCGGCTTTTCTATGCCCATACCCCGCAGACGGGTCACCAGTTCGAAATATTCGCGAGTGTCGAAAAAGAGTTGCGTAATGACGAAATCCGCTCCGGCTTCGATTTTCCGGCGCAGATATTCCCTGTCATGGTAGAAGGAGGGGGACTCCGGATGAGGCGCGGGGTAACCTGCCACGCCGATGCCGAACGCGCTTTCCCGGGCACGGATGAAGGCAACCAGGGTTTCCGCGCAGGAGAAGGTGCCGGGACGCCAGTCCGGCCCGGCGTCGCGTGGTCTGTCGCCGCGCAGAGCGAGCAGATTGTCCAGGCCCGCGAGGCGGAATTCGTCAAGAGCCTGTATGATGCGTTCTTCCGTCGCACTGACACAGGTGAGATGCGGCATGGGTTCCATACCATGATCCCGTTTCAGTCTGGTGGCAATTTCCAGCGTATTGGTCTGGGTGGACCCCCCGGCCCCGCAGGTCACGGATGCAAAGAGCGGATTCAGGCTTTTGAGCCGTTCCACCCGTTCAAAAAAGGCGGGCCAGTCCTGCCTGTCCTTTGGAGGAAAGAATTCCAGAGAGTAGAAGGGAGCGGAACGCTGACGGATGAGATCGGGAATTTTCATGGGAATTTCCTTGTATGCCGGACGCTTGCTGTGTCAGAAAAGTACAGGGCCGGGCGGCCGGAATTGCTCGGAACTCGGCTTGCCGGGCATGTGTTTTACTATATCAACATAAATTGATATGTCAATGTTATCCCTGCCTGGGGTTGCGAGCTTCCGTTGCGTCCCGGGGGAGAGAGCTTGCAATTTTTTATGTCTCTTTTTAGAGCAATGAAATGTTGAATGCAACCGGCGCGGGACTAACGGTACGAGTTCCTGAACTTTTCGTGGAACCTGCCCAGATTCCTGCAATCGGGTGAGCCTATGAAGTGGTCGATCGCCAGCTTTTTCCGCAACGGAATTATTGCCTCCCTTTTTCTGGGGGGGCTGCCGCTTCCGGGGATGGCGGAAGATATGACGGCAGAATTTGCAAACGCTGCCCTGGAGATATCTTCTTCCGTTATGACCGGGCCGGCTCTGCCGTTGCAGGGCGGAAGCTGGCGTGAGCTGGCTCCGGGCTTTTCTTTGCGCGAGTACAGCCGTGTGAGCGGCGGCAGTGCGGAACTCGTCGTGTTGAAGATGAACCCGGCAAACTGCGAAATTGTTCTGTGCAGCGCGTCGCTTGACGGGGAATCGCCGCATACGCCTATGCAGTGGGCCAGCGAGCATAATCTGATTGCCGTAATCAATGCCGGTATGTATCTGCCGGACGGCCTGACCAGCACCGCCTATCTGCGAAGCGGGGATAAAACGAATAATGGGCGGATTGCGGAAAAATACGGCAGTTTTTTTGTTTCGTCTCCTCGTCGTTCCGGTCTTCCGGCCGCTGCTCTTCTGGACAGAGATGCAGATGACTGGAAGGATTTACTGCCTCAATATGACTTTGTAGTGCAGAACTTTCGTCTGATAGGGCCGGACGGCGCACAGCACTGGCCGGAAAATGGGCCGCGTCATTCTATTGCCGCCGTGGGCATGAATGAGCAAGGAGAAATTTTCTTCCTCCACTGTGAAACTCCGGTCAACGTGCATGAATTTGTCCGTATGCTGAGGGAGGAGAGCGGATTGAACCTGACCCGCGCCATGTATGTGGAGGGCGGGGCACAGGCGGTTCTCGGGGTCTGGACTCCTTCGGAAAAATTGTATCGTGTAGGACGGCATCCGGCAAATTTTCTTTTCGGCGGCCCTGTTCTGCCGAATGTCCTCGGCGTGCGCATGATCCGCAAAGATTAAACGACTATCGTTGCCGCAGTATCATCCATCATCATCTTCATCATTTTTTCTTTGTCTGGTGTCCGGGAATGGCGCGTCCTCGCTATGACGGACCGTAAGCCTTTCCGGCAAGTTGAGCCGGGCACGAAGACAGTTTTCTGCCTTTCGTAAAAATGAATACCTCGCCGTGGCGGTGGAAATACTGCTTGATATTTCACTGGGGACTTCGTTGCGTTCGGCAGGCTGTTTATGTGAGCGAATGAAACTGTCAGGGAATAGCCTGAAATTTCAGTATGCCGAATGCCGTGGCAGAAAATTCTTGAGACTCGACTGACAAAGAAAGCTGTTGATGTTCCGGAATATTTCGATTCAGGAGAAAGGGCGTTTTCAGGCGTGCCATGACAACATATTCCTTGTCTGCATTGTCTGGAGAAATGCACTTTCCTGTCTGGAACAGCATCCATATCCAGCACATCCTGCGTATGTTTCTGTCTGAAGTATTCGGCCGGAGCATTTTTATGAAGCCGGGCCGGAATCAGGTCATGAGGACATGGCCCGGTCGTTTTTCATGGCCCGTCGAGGCCGGAGTATTGATACCGCAGGGTGTAACGGAACCTTTCGGGCCTGCCGTAAGACAGAGGCAGGTGTAAAAAAAAGTAACAATACAGGCTTGCGTGTAGAAATTACTCACATTGTAACGGCAAAAATGTTACAAAACGTGTCATCTGCGAATCTTTTGAAACAGTTGAAACGGAGAATTTTATAAATATATATTTATATCAATATGTTATCGTTTGTATTAGCTGTTGGCACATCCTTTGCTAAAGGCTGTGCATACGACGGAGAGTTTCTCTCCGGGCGAAACAAAAAACATCCGACACACAATGCGGAGATAAAGGAGAATCATATGAACGCTCGCAGAATCATGGCTGGTCTGGCTGTCACCACTCTCGTACTCGGAACCGCAACTCTTACCTTTGCCCGCGGCTATCAGGGGCGCATGGCGGGCGCTTATGCCGGAAACTATGGGGCCTGCTACTACAACGCCGGCTATCAGGATTTGACTCCGGAAAAGCGTGCGGCCGTGGACAAGCTCATTCAGGATCATGTGGCGGAAGTGACGCCTCTGCGCGAACAGCTTCAGGCCAAGCATCTGGAGCTGAACGCCCTTTCCGCCAATCCCAATGCCAAGCCGGATCAGATCAGCAGACTTTCCGGGGAAGTTGCCGAACTTTCTTCCAGACTGAACGATACGGCTGTGAGTTTTCGTGAGAAAATGGCTGCTGAAACGGGATTCGAGGCCATGCCCTACGGGGGCTATGGTCGGGGGAGAGCCGGCTGCGTCTATGGCTGTGCTTATGACGGATACGGTCGCGGTTATGACGGATACGGCCGTGGCGGTATGGCCGGGCGCGGCATGAACGGACGCGGTATGAACGGCGGTTACTATCATATGGGCTGGAACCGCTGAACCGGAAGCGCAGGAGCTTCCGACGCCGTCGACTCGACGCGGCGCGTCCGACAGGGAACCGGGGGAGCATTGCTCCCCCCGGGGCGGGGACGTACTCCGGAAATATTTGTTACAAAGAATAAAGCTCTGTGACAAATTATTAAGCGAGCATCTCTGCGGAGGGGAATGGGCTTACCATATGCCACATGGATATTGTCAAAAGCATAGAGGAAAAAGCATGAACATTTCCCGTCGCAGATTCATTGAGATGAGCAGTTGTACTCTTGGCGCGGCCCTTTTGCCGACATTTCCTGCCATTGCTGCCGTTCCCGACATGGATTCCGCCGAAGTTGCGCGTCTTTTTAAGGAATTCGGCGCTACAAAGAAGATGCCGGAAAAGCTCAATGCCTGGCTCAACTCTCCTGAAAGGCAGAAACGCGCGCCGTACCGGGTGTTCGACAACGTCTGGCAACTGGGTCTTACCTGGGTCTCCGCCTGGGCTGTTGAGACCAGTGACGGCTGGGTTCTCATCGACACGACGCATGAACCTTTTGTGGATTTTCTCATCGAGAATTTAAAAACGGCCGGGATTGCGCAGGATCAGATCAAGCTGGTACTCATGACGCATGGTCATTTTGATCATGTGGGGGGCTGTCTGCGCCTGAAGGGGCTGTTGAAGAACGCCCGTTTTGCCATGACGGAACGGGGCTGGGACGAAGCCGTACGCTATGCCGCTGCCAGCAGGGGAACGCCGAAGGAGTGGGCCATGCCGGAAGGAAAGGATCTGGTTGTCCATGATGGCGAAGAACTGCGCTGCGGCGACAACGTGTTTACCGTTCTGGAAACTCCGGGGCATACCTGGGGGACCGCCTCCTATATGTATGAAGTACGGCATGGCGGCGGGAAATGGAAGGCTGTGACCGTGGGCGGGCAGGGGCTGAATGCCATTGAAGGCCCCGATCAGGTTCGCGCCTATCTGGACAGTATGAAAAAACTGGGGGACGCTGCACTGAATATAGAGGTAGATCTGACGGCTCATCCCTTCAGTACGGGACTGACGGAAAAAATTCCCGCACTTCAGGCTCTGCGCGCCTCCGATCCGCATCCTCTGGTGGATAGGGCGGCATATCTTACCCGTTTGCAGGGCTTGATTGATGGCGCAACCGTCAGGCTTCAGCAGGAGCTGGCACGATCCGGAGCCTGAACCTGTTCCGTCTTTTCGGGCTTTGTCCATGAAAAAATAATGGATAAGCGGAACGGATCAGGAAAAGTTTGGGTATGAATGATCTTCTTCCAGAAGTGGAAAGGAGAAGGGACGTTCCCCTGCGGGGGAACGTCTTTTGTCGATGAGAGGCAGAAAACCTTACTTCGAGCGGGGAACATTTCTTCCCGGAAAAGCGACGGCATGGATTGGTCGAAGTTTTCCTGCCGGAGAAATTTTTTCTGATTCGGAAAAACGGGAATTGCCCGAAGATTCTTTTCCTATTATTTTTATGCCGGCGGCGATAGAGAGGGAAGCTTTGCCGCTGAAGGGTTATCCGCGAACAGAATTTAATGAGACAAGCCCAGAGGGAACAATGAAACTGCGCACGAAAATTTTGTCGGGTTTTGCCGCCATGCTGGTCCTGACCGGGGCGCTGGGATATGTGAGTCTGTCGCTTACCGATACCATGAGCGAGCATTCGGCGGAAGCGGCGTTGGTAGACAATGCACGGGCAACATTGTTGCAGATGCAGGTTGCCACGACGTTCTATACGTCGACAAGCGATCAACGTTATGCCGATAACGCTCTGCAACGTATTGACGCCGCGAGGGAAATTTTCGGAAAGGCTGCGGCAATGGAGGTCAGTGAAGCCAGCAGAAAGGATTTGCAGAAGGTTATGAGCGACGCCGGAACGCTGCATGGCCTGCTGGAGCAGCTGGTGACGGAGCAGCGCAGGATCAATGATCTTAAAAAGCAGGCGGACGACGTTTTGAGGAAAACGGCCGCCCTGTATGACGATATCCTTGCCCGTATGGAACGTCAGCTCCGCATGGAAAGGGTGGACGCTGATATTGACGTGTTCGTGTCCATGAACAGCATTCGCACCAGGGTTGATACGGAAGTGCGCACGGGGGTGGCCGCCTTCAGCATGACCACGGGGAAGGATGCCGGCGATCGTATTCTTGCAGTTCTTAAGGAAACCGTGACGGCCCTTGAAAAGCTGGAACCGCAAATTCGGGACAGAGACTGCCGGACGGCGTTTAACGCTATGCTCAAGCAGTTTGAGGAATACAGCGGACTCATTGCGCAGTATATTGATCAGCAGGTCAATATGGGCTCACTGAGAGAGCAGGTCTCCAGGCTCGTCTTCTCTCTGCAGGAGCAGGCCGCAAAATTGTCGGCGTCCGGTACTGCGGCCGTGCAGGAAACCAACAGCATGGTCAACGGCGTGGTTCTCGGAGTCACCCTGCTGGCGCTGCTGCTGGGTATCGGGGTAGCACTTTATATCAGTACCAGCGTACACCGGCAGCTTGGAGTGGATCCCGGCGAACTTGCAGTGCTGGCGGATCGTGTGGCCGGTGGGGATTTCGACGTCGACGACGGTTCTGCACATATTGGTGTGTTCGATAATCTTCTGAAGATGGTGGCCATTCTCCGGGAGCATATCCAGGCCGCGCAGGAACAGTCCGAGCATGCCCGCGAGGAATCGGAAAAGGCCATGGCCGCGATGCGTGCGGCGAACAAGGCCAGTGAGGAAGCGCAGGCGCGGCGCAACAGTATTCTTGTCGCGGCGGATCGGCTTGAGTCTGTCATCAATGTGGTATCTTCCGCCTCGCAGCAGCTTTCCGCCCAGATTGAGCAGTCCGGCAAGGGGGCGGAGGAACAGGCTGCCCGTATGGCGGAAACTTCCACCGCCATGGATGAAATGAATACCACGGTGCTTGAGGTTGCCCGCAACGCCGGAAAGGCTGCGGAATTTTCCTCCGAGACGAAACAGAAGGCCGAGGATGGAGCGCAGATTGTCCACAGTGTTGTGGACAGCATCCAGAATGTACAGCGTCAGTCTGTTCAGTTGAAGGAGGATATGGGCGTACTCGACGGACATGCCCAGGCTATCAGCAATATCATGGAAGTCATTTCCGATATTGCCGATCAGACCAACCTGCTGGCGTTGAATGCGGCCATTGAGGCGGCCAGAGCGGGGGATGCGGGACGCGGCTTTGCCGTGGTGGCGGACGAGGTGCGCAACCTGGCGGAAAAGACCATGGCCTCAACCTCCGACGTGGCCTCCGCGATCAAGGCCATTCAGGAAAGTACGACCAAGAGCGTACAGCAGCTCGACGCGGCAGTGCAGACTATTTCTCAGGCTACGGAGCTTGCCGTTCAGTCCGGGGATGCCCTCAGCGCCATTGTCAACATGGCTGAAGAAACGGCGGATCAGGTTCGGGCCATTGCCGCGGCAAGCGAGCAGCAGTCTGCCTCAAGCGAGGAAATCACCCAGTCCATCGGGCATGTGACCACAATTTCCGGGGAAACGGCGGAAGCCATGAAGCAATCTTCCGAGGCCGTCTCCGAACTGGCAAGGCAGGCTCAGGAACTCAGCAGTCTTGTTACCGAAATGAAACGCGGATAGGCAACGTATCCGGTTCGGAGCTTCTGCGGCCGGAGCGGCGTATGCTGTTCCGGCCTTTTAGTGTGCTTTGAAACCGCTCCCGTAATCAATTAAAGCGAGACGCCGGCTCCGGAGAACTGCCCGGCGCGAGTCTGCAGGGTCGTGCCTGTAGACGCAGAACATACAGATATGGACAGCACTGTCACCGGCGGAGGCGTGAACGCGGCAGGCTGTGGAACACAGCGTCCTGAATTGCAGATATGCTCAAGAGCAATACGCTCTGATTTATGACGTCTGCTCTCCATATATATTCTTTTCCCGGCGGGATAAGCGTATGGATGAGGAAAATCCCTCTGATGCAGGATGAAGGACGGCATGAAAAAAGAAAAGCAGGTAACAGCTCCCTGCCGGAGACTCCCGATAAGGGAAGCTCCGGTCGCAGGATGAGAAAGGCGTGCCGTTTACTCGTTCACCGTCGTGGCGCGTCATCCGGATGAGGGATACTGGCCGGGAGTATCCGAGAGGGAACGGATTTGCGGCAGGCCGCGAAGAGGTCAGTTGCCGCGTGCGCTGCCGAGGCTCGGATTGATTTCTCCCATGGCTACATACAGGGCGGAAAGCGCGGTGAGATAGTCCGTCTGGGCGGAGATGAGGGAAAGCTCTGCCTCCGCAAGATCGGACTGGGCCGTCAGCAGATCGAGGTTTGTGCCGAGCTGGAGTTCATAGCGCATTTTTGCGTCGTTATAGGATTCCTTTGCGCTGGCCACGGAACGGCGGGCCACGTCGATCATGCGCAGAGTGTCCTGCACGGAGGAAAGACAGGATTTGATTTCATAGGCCGAGTCGTTGAAACAGCTGCGGAGCTGGGCTTCAAGCGCGGCTATGTTGGCATTCTCTTTCCCGATTGCATGGTAATCCCTGCCGGAGTCAAAGATGCTCCAGCTCGCAGTCAGCCCGGCCTGCCACTGATTGTAGTCGCTTCCCGTGTATTTGCTGCCTGCCGCACGGGGAGTATCCCCCTCGCTCTGCCATATGAAGCTGGCGGCAAGCTGGGGGAAGAATGCGCTGCGGGCCATGCCGCGATCCTTGCGGGCGATGTCCACGGCCAGCTGGGCAAGCTGCAGATCCGGCCTCATGCGGTAGGCCCGTTCGAGGCAGTTGTCCAGCGTTCCCTTGAAGGGGACGGTATTCAGATCTCCCACATAGTCGGTGTCGGCGTCCACGCGAAGGTTGAGCAGGGTATTCAGTTGGGCCCGGCAGATATCCCGACTGTTTTCGCACTGGATCAGCACAGCCTCGCTGCGGCTGACTTCCAGTTCGGCCTGAAGCACGTCCAGACGGGGACGGGTACCGACGTCATAGGATGCCCGGGCAAGGGCAAGCTGGGCACGGGCCCGTTCCAGCGAACGCTGCGTGCTGCGGATATTTTCCTGCGCTCTCAGATATTCGAGGAAGCTTGCCTGTACCTGCCTGACAATATCGAGCCTTGCGTTTTCGAGTTCAAGGCGTTTCTCATCCTCCTGAAGGGCCGCTTTCTGGTAGGAGTTGAGCAGGTTGAAGCCCGTGAAAAGGGGTTGACTGACATTCACGCTGAAGCTGTATGACTTTTTGGTGTTTCGCTCCGGGCGTTCCTTGTCGTACAGCGTTGCTCCGTAGTTCACGCCCACGCTTGGCCCGAAACCGGCGCGCGCTTCCAGGCGGGCGGATTCCGCCGCACGCAGGTACTGTGCGGAACTTTCCAGCACAGGATTGACCTTGAGGGCCTCGTTGACGGCTTCTTCCATGGTATAGGTAAGCGCCGCAGCGGGAAGGGGCAGGGCAAGGGCAGAGGCAAAGAGCAAAAGCGCCGGCAGGACGGCGCATGGTTTGAAAATGCGTAAAGACAGCATGATGGCGTCCTTCTGAAAAAGCTGTCCGAATCCGGAGCAGACTTCCGGATTTCATCGTCCTGCCCGGATCAGGTTCCGGCTGCGGAGCGATCCGGGAAAGGGAAGGCGAATATACAGGAAAGCTCCGGAAGCGTCCACTCGCCGTTATCCCCTCCGGGGCCTTGACGAGAGCTTCGCTTTTTTCGATGTTTCCCCCATGCTGTTGTATATTCATGTTCCTTTCTGTCGATCCAGATGCCGGTACTGTTCCTTCTACTCCGAAGCTGTCGGAGGCGAGGGGCTTCTCGATGCGGCCTCGGAACGCATGCAGCTCTGGATGGACAATGTCGTCATGGAAATGGCCCAGTGGGCGGATCGGCTCGGCCGTCCCGCCATTCGGACCGTGTATTTCGGCGGAGGTACGCCCAGTCTGCTGCCGCCTTCGATTATCGGAACCATCCTGAGCAAGGCCGCCCGCTGCTTCAAGCTGGAAGGGGCGGCGGAAATCAGCATGGAGGCCAATCCGGAATCCATCAGCAAGGCTACGGCATCGCAGTATCTGCGGGAAGGGATCAACCGGGTTTCCCTCGGTGCGCAGTCCCTGAACGATATGGATCTCGCGGTACTCGGGCGAGTTCACTGTGCCGCTGATGTGACGCGTGCCGTGTATGCCCTGCGCGACGCCCATTTTCACAACATCGGCCTGGATCTCATGTGGGGACTGCCCGGTCAGACGTCGCATCAGTGGAAAAAGCAGTTGAAGGAAGTGGCGCGTCTGCGGCCGGAACATCTTTCCTGCTATGGGCTGACGCTGGAGGAAGGTACGCCCATGCTGGAACTGTGCCGGAGCGGCGCGCTGCTTCCTCTTCCGGATGAGCGCGAGTCCGCCCGTATGTATGTTCAGGGGGCGGAACTGCTGGAAGAACTGGGCTATCTCCAGTACGAGATCTCCAATTTTGCCCGTATGGGCTATCTGTGCCGTCATAATATGGGGTACTGGGAAGGAGAGGATTATCTGGGGCTCGGCCCTTCGGCCACATCCACCATCGGCGGGCGTCGCTGGACGAATCCGGCGGATCTGAACCGTTGGGCGCGGCAGGTGAAACGCCATTCTACCGGCTCCGCCGCGGAAACGCTGGAACTGAGCGATCGCGTACTGGAACTGATCATGTTGCGGCTGCGCACCACGCGCGGCCTGAGAGTGAAGGCCTACCGCGAACTGACGGGACGCGATTTTCTGCGCGATCACAAGCAGCTGGTACACGCGCTGCATCGGCATGGTCTGGTACGCATCAAGGACGGCTATCTGCGCCTTACCCGAAACGGAATGCTGGTTTCCAACAGCATTCTCGAGCGTTTTTTTGAAGCTTCGCGGGAGGCCCTGCAGGGCGGAAAGGCTTCCGCGCCGATCGGGGCGGATGCTGCGCAGCTTTCGGCTTCCCCTGACGCCGAAAAGGATGCCGCGCAATGACGGCTGCACGCGGGAGGCTTGCTCCCAGCCCTACGGGGCCGCTGCATCTCGGTAATGCCTGGGCCTTCCTCTGGGCCTGGATGGCCACGCGACTTGAGGGCGGGAGCGTGATCCTGCGTATGGAAGATATCGATCCCGCCCGCTCTCGTCCGGAATGGGAGGAGGCCGCGCTTGCGGATCTGACCTGGCTGGGGCTGGACTGGGACGAAGGACCAGTACGCCAGAGCGGGCGGGGAGAGCTGTATCAGGCGGCCTGCGAACATCTGAAACGGGCCGGGCTGCTCTATCCCTGCTATTGTACCCGGCGGGAACTGCGCGATCTTGCGGGCGCACCCCATGGCTCGGCTGCCCTCCCCGGTTCCGCCGTGGGGGACGCCGGCGCGCCCTATCCCGGAACCTGCCGCAATCTGACGGCTGAACAGCGTGCGGCCCGGGAAGCGGAAGGGCGTCGCCCCTCGTGGCGTCTGGCCTGTCCCGCTCAGGACGAAAAAAATGCCGTCGTGGAATTTGAGGACGAGATCGCCGGGCTTTGCCGGATGAGCTTCGCCGAATGCGGCGGGGATTTCGCGCTGCGCCGTTCCGACGGCGTGTGGGCCTATCAGCTTGCCGTGGCCGTGGACGATATGGAGATGGGCGTGAGTCTGATTGTGCGCGGCGAGGATATTCTTTTTTCCACACCGAGGCAGATATTGCTGTATGATCTGCTCTCCGGAATGTTCGGCGGGCATCGTCCGCGACGCTTTGCTCATCTTCCCCTGCTGCACGACGAAGAGGGCGAGCGGCTGGCCAAGCGTCACGGCAGTATGGGGATTGCCGCCCTGCGGGCGGCCGGAATCTCCCCGGAATCTCTGACGGGTCTGCTTGCGGCAAAGGCCGGTCTTGCGGAACGGGGAGAACGGCTTTCGCCTTCTTTGCTGCTTGAGCGTTTACGCCGCGCAGGAGGACGGCAGGCTCTGTGGTCGGCTTTGCGCCAGGCCCGGAAGGCTGCGCCGCTGCGCATTCTGCCGGGAGACCTCCGCGGGTTGGCCTGAGATTTCGTCGTCGGCCCTTATGCTTTTCCGCGGCCGGAGCCTGCCGATGCGCTTGACGCCGTGCCATAATTGACATACGCAAATTTTTTACGGTTAAGGTTGAAGAGCGCGCATTCGTGCGCAGGGGAAGGCGCTCATTCCATGACGGAATCATCCCCCCCCCGCGCAGGCAGTCCCGGAGAGTTCCCTTGAGCACGCAGAACAAAACACAAAAGCCCATCAAGCTTGCCACGCATTCGGAACACGCGGCCTATTTCATGCCCATGCTGGAAAGTTTCGCCGAACACGGCGATTTGAATGAAGTGGTCAAAAACTGCGTGGTGAAATCCTGTGACCTGCTGGATGCGGGTGTTCCGCTCTTTCCCAACGACTTCCGCAAGGAACACGACGCCGGCAGCGTGCGCGCCGAATATGAGGCCTACAGCGGCGAAGAACTTGAAAATCTTGACGAGACCTTCTCTCTTGCCGGACGCATGATCTCTTCCCGCTCCTTTGGAAAGGTGATTTTCTTCCATCTTCAGGATCGCACGGGCAGAATTCAGTGCTACGCCGAACGGGAAGGGCTTGGGGATGACGCCTTCAAGGTGTTCAAAAAGCTGGATGTCGGGGACATCGTGGGCGTGACGGGGAAGCTGTTCCGCACAAAGACGGGCGAACTTACGCTGAAATGCTCCGCAGTGAAGCTCCTGACGAAGTCCTTCCGGCCTCTGCCGGACAAATATGCCGGTCTGACCAATGTGGAATTGCGCTATCGGCAGAGATACGTCGATCTGATAGTCAATCCCCGCACGCGCGATATTTTCCGCAAGCGTTCGCGCATTATCCGGGAATTTCGCCGCTTCATGGAACAGCACGGCTTCATGGAAGTGGAAACTCCCATGATGCATCCCCTTGCCGGGGGCGCGGCCGCAAAGCCTTTCATCACGCACCACAACGCGCTGGATATAGACCTGTATCTGCGCATTGCCCCGGAACTTTATCTCAAGCGTCTCATTGTGGGCGGGCTGGAAAAGGTCTTCGAACTCAATCGCTCCTTCCGTAACGAGGGCACGGATACCCGGCATAATCCGGAATTCACCATGTGCGAATTCTACTGGGCTTTTGCCACGTTCCGAGATCTCATGGATTTCACGGAGCAGCTCTTCGCCCATATTGCTCTGGAAGTCTGCGGCAGCACGGTGATCACCTATCAGGAGCAGGAAATAGATCTGACCCCCGGACGCTGGAACCGTCTTACCTTCCACGAATCTCTGGAACTTGTCGGCGGCCACAAGCCGGATTTCTTCTGGAACGAAGACGCTCTGCGCGCTCACCTGACCGCCCGCGGAGAAAAGGACATGGAACGCGACGGCATAGGCAAGCTCCAGTCCCGTCTCTTCGATCTGGATGTGGAACCGAAGCTCATCCAGCCCACGTTTATTTATTATTACCCCGCTGAAATTTCCCCTCTGGCCAGACGCAACGACGAAAATCCGGAATTGACGGATCGCTTTGAGCTGTTCATTTCCGGCGGGGAATATGCCAATGCCTTTTCCGAACTGAACGATCCCGTGGATCAGCGCGGACGCTTCGAGGCTCAGATGGCCGCAAAGGCCGCCGGCGACGAGGAGGCAAACCCCCTGGATGACGATTATCTGCGGGCTTTGGAATACGGTCTGCCGCCTACGGCGGGGCAGGGCGTGGGGATTGACCGTCTGGTCATGCTGCTCACGGACTCCCCCTCCATCCGCGAAGTGCTGTTCTTCCCGTTGCTGCGTCCTGAAATCTAGGATGCTGCGGAATCGTTGCGGATCATTCCCGAAAGGCGGGGATGTTCCGATGAGACGTACACCCACAGACGGGGGTTTTCATGAGCAATACTGAAATACGGGCACATTAGCAGGCGGAAGAGCATGGGGTTCGAGCGCTTCATCGCGTCGCGCTATCTGATGTCGCGCCGCAAGCAGACCATCATTTCCGTCATTTCGCTCATGAGCGTGCTTGGCGTGGCCATAGGTGTAGCCGCGCTTGTCGTGGTCATGGGCGTGTACAACGGCTTCACCTCCGATATTCGGGATAAAATTCTGGGGGCAAACGCGCACGTTACGTTGCTTTCGGCTGATCCGGCGATTTTTGATCCCGTGGACAGACCGGAGAACGCAGCCGGGACGGAGGAAGAGAGCGCAGAGGCCGGGACGGAGCAGGCTTCTCCTCTGGCATCCGTACTTGCAGAAATTCAGGCTGTGCCCGGGGTAAAGGCCGCCACGCCGTATATTTATACGGAAGTGTTGCTGTCCACAGCGCGCGGAGCCACGGGGCTTGTGGTGCGGGGCGTCGATCCTCTTCAGGCCGGAACGGCTCTGCAACTTCTGCGCGACATGCCCGCGGGGGATGCCCGGGATCTCGCCCGGGAAGGCGTGCCCGGCATTGTCATCGGAAAAAATCTTGCCGCGCGCTTCGGCCTGACCGTGGGAAGCCGGGTCAATCTCCTGTCGCCCATGGGACAGCGCAGCGCAACGGGCTTTACGCCGAAGATACGCTCCTTCCGGGTGGTGGGGATGTTCAGCTCCGGCATGACGGATTATGACAGCCGTCTGGCCTATATTTCGCTCGACGCGGCCCGGGAACTGCTCGGCCTTCCGGAGGGCCGGGTTTCCGGCATTGAAGCCTTCTGCGAAGATCCCTATCAGGCCCGCGAGATTGCCGCCACCATCCAGAAACAGCTCGGGCCTCCTTTCTACGCACAGAACTGGATGGATTTGAACGCAAGCCTGTTTGCCGCGCTCCAGCTGGAACGTATAGGCATGTTCATCGTGCTGGCCATGGTCATTCTGGTGGGTTCCTTTTCCATCATCACTTCGCTGGTCATGCTGGTCATGGAAAAAACGCGGGATATCGCCATTCTCATGTCCATGGGAGCCACGGCCGGCGCCATCCGGCGTATCTTCATGCTTCAGGGGCTGATCATCGGCATGGTGGGAACGGGCATCGGGTATGTGCTGGGGCTGGGGCTGGCCTGGCTGCTCAAAAAGTATCAGTTCATCGATCTGCCTCCCGGCGTCTATACCATGGACAAACTGCCCATGCTGATAGATGTCTCCGATACGCTGCTTATCGGGGTGGTTGCCATGATTATGTGTTTTCTTGCCACCATCTATCCGGCGCGCCAGGCAGCCAGACTGAAGCCTGCCGAGGCGCTGCGCTATGAGTGATTCCATGGCGGAACTGTATCGTGTGGAGGAACTGGGCAAGACCGTCAGCGGCCCTGCCGGAGAACTGACCATCCTTTCCGGTCTGAATCTGACCGTGGAGGAGGGGGAGTCTCTGGCCATACTGGGAGCATCCGGATCGGGGAAATCCACCCTGCTGCATATGCTGGGCGCGCTGGACGCTCCCACGCAGGGCATGGTATATTTCAAGGGTCGCCCGCTCGGAGAAATGACGCCTGCCGAAGCTGCGCTGTTTCGTAATCGTCAGCTGGGATTCGTGTTTCAGTTTCATCATCTTCTGCCGGAATTCTCGACGGTGGAAAATGTTGCCATGCAGGCGATCATCGGCGGCATGAGCCGCCGCGAGGCTCTGGAAAGGGCGGAGGTCGCGCTTGAAAGCGTGGGGCTGGCCGCCCGACGCGACCATAATGTGACCACCCTCTCCGGAGGAGAGAGACAGCGCGCCGCCATAGCGCGGGCGACGCTGCTTTGTCCGGAAGTGCTGCTGGCCGATGAGCCGACGGGCAATCTTGACGAAAAAACCGGAAATCTGGTGATGGACCTGCTTCTGGAACTTAATCGCGTCAAGGGGATGACCCTTGTTGTCGTGACGCATAATCGCGAGCTTGCGGCCCGCATGGGGCGAAGGCTCGAATTGAAATCCGGAGTACTCTATGATGAGGGACGCCTTTAAAGCTCTTCTTTCTGCCCCGGCGGGGAAAACGCTGTTGCGTTGTCTGGCTTATTGCCTGCTGATATCCGCGCTGGCCGCGGGCACGCCCGCACAGGGGGCGGAAGCCGTTCGGGTCGAGGAGGGCATGGATCCGTCCGTGCTCATTCTGCCCTTTGCCGTTCACGCCGCTCCCGGGCAGGCCGAACAGCTCCGGCGTGATATCCCGGAACTGCTGCGCTCCTCTCTTGCCGCTACAGGCTTCCGCATTGTCGGGGGCAAGGGCGGCAGTAATGCCCCGACGAACGATACAGGGGCTCGTTCCCTCGCTTCCCGGGCAAAGGCGGATTATGCCGTGTACGGCACGCTCGCCCAGCTCGGCGACGCCTTCAGTCTGGATATGCGCATGGTGTCCTCTTCAACGGGCGAAGCCTACGCATATCATGCCGAGCGGAACTCTCTGCTTGAGCTTGCTCCTGCCGTGACGGAACTGTCCGAACAGGCGAGAGGTGCGGCGCGCGGCAAGGGGGGCATAGCCGATATCGAGATACGGGGGCTGCGTCTGATTGACCCGGAAAGAGTGAAGGTGCGCCTCTCCTCTCAGGTCGGCGGCGCGGTGGATGAGGCCAGTGCGGACGAAGATTTGCGCCGTATCTGGGAAATGGGATACTTCAGCGACGTGCGGGCCGATCTGGAACAAAGCCCGCGCGGTCCCGTGCTGGTATTTACCGTTGTGGAAAAGCCGCGCATCGACGATGTGCGGGTAGAAGGTTCCGATGCCGTGGATATGGACGACATTACCGAAGCAATGTCCTCCAAGACCGGCGACGTACTCAACGACAGAGTGCTGGCCGAAGATCTCCAGAAAATTACGGAACTGTATCGCAAGAAAGGCTATTACCTCGCCGATGTGACCTATGATATTCAGGAGCGCACGGGCGGAGCCTCTGCGGTGCTGCTGCTCAAGGTCAACGAGGGCAACAGGCTGTACATCAAGGAAGTCTCCATCGAGGGGCTGGAACAGGAAGATCCGGACGAACTTGCCGGTAAGCTCTCTCTCAAGACCCGCGGACTGTTTTCCTGGATTACCGGCTCCGGCGTACTCAAGGAAGAAGAGCTGGAACGGGATTCTCAGCTGCTCCAGGCAACTCTGGTGAACAGGGGTTATATCGACGCCCGGGTCGCCGCGCCTGAAGTTCGTTACGATGACGACGGCATACGAGTCATTTTCCGTGTGAGCGAAGGGGCGCGCTATAAACTGGGGCAGGTCGGCTTCAGCGGCGATCTCATCGACACCAGAGAAAAGCTTCTTGAGCAGACGCATCTTGACGAACTTGCTGCGGACGGCGAGTATTTCAACCTTGAGACCATGCAGGAAGATATCAAGATCCTGACGGATTTTTACAGCGATTACGGTTATGCCTTTGCTGATATCGGGGTTGAAACAACGCCGCGTAACGATGCCGACGGGGCTTTCGTCGACGTCACCTATACGCTGAATCCCAAGGAACGTGTCTATATTCGCCGGGTGGAAGTCGAGGGAAATACCAAGACCCGTGACAACGTCATCCTGCGCGAACTGCGTCTTGCCGACGGTCAGCCCTTCAGTGGCTGGGCATTGCGCCGCAGTGTGGAGCGTCTTGATAAGCTCCGTTATTTCGACGAGGTCAATCCTCAGCTTGTGCCTACCGGCAATCCCGGCGAAGTGGATCTGAAAGTCGGGGTAAAGGAGGGGAACACCGGTTCCATCAATGTCGGCTTCGGCTACTCCACCTATGACAAGTTCGGCATCGCCGGCGGTATCAGCGAGGCAAATCTGTTCGGCCAGGGCTATTACCTCGGCCTGCAGGGCTATACCTCCACGAAGGAAACTTCGGTACGCGCCACGTTCATCAACCCGCGCCTGTATAACAGTAATCTCGGCCTTTCCTTCCAGCTTTATGCCGTAGAAGAGGAATGGACGGATTTTGACAAGAATACCGTGGGTGGGCGCGTCAATTTCATGTATCCTCTCGGGGAATATACCACCCTGAACTGGGGCTATCGTCTGGATCGTTATACGCTGTCCAATATCGAACCCTGGGCCACAAGCATTATCCGAGACTATGAAGGTACCAACTGGGCAAGCGTCGCTTCCGTCGGGATAGGACGCGATTCCACCAACAGCCCGACCTTCCCCTCCCGCGGAACCCGGGAAGGAATCACTCTGGAATACGGTGGCGGCGGTCTCGGCGGGGATGACAACTTCTTCAAGGTTACCGGCGAATACGGTTTCTTCTATGGGCTGGTGGATAATCATGTGATACACGCCAAGGTCAGCGCCGGCGCCGTATTCCGTAATACGGACGACAGGGTGCCGGTCTTTGAACGCTTCTTCCTCGGCGGTATGAACAGCCTGCGCGGCTATTCCGATGACGACGTGTCTCCTCGTGATCCGAGAACGGGAGAACATATCGGCGGCGATCGCATGGGTTACGCCACGCTGGAATACATCTGGGCCTTCAAGCCGGATGCCGGTCTTGCGCTGGTTCCCTTCTATGATGTCGGCTTCAACAGCGATTCCGCCCGGGAATCTCTGTTCAACAAAATCTATCAGTCTGTAGGGCTGGAACTGCGCTGGCGCTCCCCCATGGGCGATCTGCGCTTTGCCTACGGCTGGCCGCTGTCTGAAAACGTGGATGGAAAATCCCGCAACAAGGGACGCTTCGAATTCTCCATGGGACAGGGATTCTAAGTTTTCCATAAGAAGAATCGGAAGCAGCTCCGCATTCTGCGGGGCTGCTTGTCTGTTGAGAATTTTTTCAAAGGCATTCTTGCCTGATTGCGAAATAGATACGTCTCACGTTGTCTCTAAAAGGACACTGTACAGCAGTCGACGTAAGCGTAAGGCCGAATCTGCATGAAAAAGAACGCTCCGGGAAGCAGACCCCGGAGCGTTTTGTTGTGTGAACGAAAACTCCCCGCTAAGCGGGGAGTTCCAAAAAGGCGAAGCCTATACCTATCCACAAAAAGCTCTCCTTTGCTTAGTGTGAGGTCGCAAGAGAAATGAGAATCTCCCGCAAGAGAAATGAGAACGTGCCAGAGCATTTTTTCTGCTTTGGCACGTTCTTTGAATAAGATTTTAGTGCGCGGTCTGCGTGTCAGAACAGACACAAAAGCACGCCCATTTTTTCAGCCCTCAATAATCCAGCCCGCGAAGTCTCCGAATCTGAAAACCTCCACGGCGTCCTCTCCCAGTTCTCCCGGATAAAGCGGACGCTGGATTCCCGACAGAGACAGTTCCTTGCTGACCACGGCTCCCGGTTCCGCGCCCTGGTCGAGTTTGGAAGCCCAGGTCAGCCTTGCCAGTACCGTGGCAGGATAGCCGCCGGGCGGCACCAGCTTGTCAAAGACGATAATGGCCCCGCCGGGACGTAGCTGCTGCCGCAGGCGGGTCAGCAGTTTTCTGCGGGCGGGCACGGCCAGGAACATGAACACAAGAAAGGCTACGGCCACGTCGAAGGGCTTGTAATCGAATCGCGTTATGTCGGCCCGCAGCGCCCGTCCCGGCGCGTTGTACGCCTCCACCATATCCTGACATTCATCCAGCGCCGTCAGCCGCGCACAGCGCGCCTCAAGGGTTGGAGCAAGCACGCGGCCCACGTTGCCCGTGGATGCGCCAAGGTCATAGACCTTACCTTCTTTCGGGATGTATTGCCGGGCTATCAGGCCCATGGCGGCGCTGGCCAACTCATACCAGGGCAGTTGCTCCCGGACATGCCCGTCAAATTCTCCGGCGAAGCCGTGGAACGTCCAGTCGTGCCCCTGACTCATACGTCCTCCAGGTCCAGCCCCAGCCGTTGGGAAAACGACTTGAGGGCCAGGCTGACAAGTCCCATGCGCCGCCCGTCCGGGTACGGCAGATCGAACTCAAAGCGCAGGCTTTCCGCCAGTTCTCGCGGATGCCAGGCAAGCGGCTTGCGGCAGAGAACAGTCACCATGCCGTCGGATAATCCGGTCTCGACAAATCCGAAATACCGACTCCACAATTCCCGCCATTCTGTTTCCTCAAAGAATTTCTGTGCTTTGGGTACCAAGGCGAGATCGCCCAACACCACACCTTTTTCCATACCCAGCGGGAAATAACATACCGTGGATGCCCTCTGACTCATGGCTTCGCCATCCGTGATACCGCCCCATGAGCTGCTCTTCGTTCCGCGTGCTGCCGCGCATATCAGCGTTTCCGGGCCGCATAGAGCCGCCACAATACGCAGAATGTGTTCCCTGTCTTCTGGAAAGGGCACGCTGTTCAACACGCTGGAAACGAAAATGGCGCTGAATTGGGTTCCCGCTCGAACGGCGGAAAGAAAGCCCATGGCCGACGTACGCCCCTTTTCCCTGTTTACCGTATAGCCGTCAGCGGGATATGGCTCAAATTCCGTTACGCGGATACCCACATCCCGGAGCATCCGGGCTTCGTCGCCCTGTCCTGAACCGAAGTCCAGCACGCTTTCCCCGCAGGCGGCCTTCCATTTTTCCATGAAGGCGGCATCCAGCCGCACGTCGGAAAGCCGCTTGTGCCGATACACCGGCAGCACGAACGCCCGGCCAAGATAGGTTCGATGCAACCATTTCCGCCGGAACGCGCCGTAGCGCAGAAAATCGGCATTGTCGCCCGTGAAGCGGAAGTCCATGCTCAAAAGGTTCAGCATGGCACGGGCAAGTTCCGCCCGGTCTTCGTCCAGCGTGACCACGGCTATTTCCTTCTGTCCCTTTCGGGCGGCGGCTTCCAGCCTGCCCACGCCGTTGATGACCGTGCCGTCCGGCGTGGTCACGATGGGCAGATGGACGCCGAGCCGCGCCAGCATCCGGCCCACATTGGCGGCATGACGCACGAAGCGGGACACGTTGCGCCGGGCAAGGGGCGAGACTTCCCGCATCTCGGCGGCCATGCAGGGGAAGAATACCGGGCTGTCCGGGGAAATGTCCGGCAGTTTTTCGGCCAGAGAATGAACATCCGCCCCGCGCAGGGCCGCGCCCATGTCCCGCTCGGTATTCTGTACGGCTATATCATTGGTGGCCCGGTTGAACAGGATATTGATGCCGCGCCGCCGTGCTTCCGGCACGTCCACATGCAGCACGGGCACGCGGGCGGCTCCCATGTCCACGGCCACGGCGTGCCGCTGATGGCCGGAGAGGATTTCTCCGTCCATGGTGGCCACCAGCGGCAGCAGAAAGCCCAGCTTGCGCAGGGAAAGCCTTACCAGTTCCAGACGTTCCGCGTCGGCCTCACGGGGATTGTACAGGGCGGGCCGTAGGGCGGAAACGGGCAACAGTTCAATTCCGTTCATAGCCCAGCCTCCGCAGGATTTCGGCCTTGATTTCCCTGTCGGTGAAGCCCGCCCCGGTCATAAGCTCCGCTTCCCACTTTCTGAAAGCCTCGCGCGTGACCGGGATACGATATGGGCCCACAATGATAATAGTTTCAGTTTCCGATTTCTTTTTCGGAATCAGCATAAAACGCTCCGTTCAGGCCGTCGAACGGCTCGGAGCAGGGGCTAAAATCCCTCACATGATTCAACGTGCCACAGCGAGGGCACTTGATTTCCAGATCGCGGGCGGTTCCTTTGCCCAGCAACTTGTTGCAATGACCACAGCGGATTTCCTTCTTTCCCTGCATTTTCAACGTTTCCAGCGGTTGCCCCATGCGCTCCGCCATGCTAGACCATGCCTTGTCCCGCGTGGACAGACACAGACAGGCGGATACTCCGCAAGCGGCGAGCTTCCGCTTGTGGGGCCGTGGTGGGCTTGCCTCAAGCCCGCCGGTGGGGGCGTCCCTCGCCCCCGCCTCTGTCAGTCCTCACCATAGCGGAAAAAAGTGCGACATGCCCGGAAACAGCGCGTTCCATGCGAAGAATCTTCGCTCGTAAACAGACTTATGCCGCCAGTCCTTCCGGAGCTTCCACAGCCGCCCGCATTTGTGATTCAAGGATGTGCTGGTATACTTTGAGGAGCATGCTTGGGTCTGAATGATCCATGACAACTGCAACGCTGCGGATATCGCCGCCGGCGCGAATGGTTTCAGTCGCAAAAGCGTGGCGGAGACCGTACACCGTGATGCGCCGGGTAATCCCGGCCCGCCGGAGCGCCGCCCTCCACGCCGCCCCCAAGTTTTTGATTGGCTTACCGTGGTAATGGATCACCCATTCGCAGCCTTCATCCTCCACACGCCACGCCCGGAGTTTATCAATCAAGTCACTCCGCAAGGGGATTTTGCGATAATCATGCCCTCCGGGGCGTTTGGCTGCGCAAGGCATGAGAGCCGCCCCGGCAGCCTCCGAAATATCGCTCCATGTCAGACGAAAAAGCTCCGACGGGCCGGGGCGCGCCCCGGTGCAGTAGCCGAGCCATATCAGGCGTTGGATATGCGCCGGAGCCACTTCAAGAATCTGCCGCAGTTCGGCGGGCGTGGGCGGAAGGAGACGCTGGGAGCGGGCATAGGGCAGACGCAGACCAGCCAAGGGGGAAGTGCGCAACACTCCCTCTCTGACGGCCCAGTTGTAGGCCGCACGCAGGATTTTTATCCGGCGGTTTACGGTCGTTTGCTGTAAGCCTCTTGCGCGCTGGGCCGCCATGAAAGCCTTGGCGTCCGCCTCCATCAGCCGGGTCGCCTTGCGGTGTCCGAGTGCCCGTCGGAGGTGGACGGCATGGTAAGTGTCGGCCTTGCGTGTGATCTCCCGGATACCGTCGCGGGCAAGGTAGGCGTCCAGCAGTCCGTCCACGGTCAGAGCACTTGTGCCGCGTTTCGTTTCTTTCCGAACGCGGACGATGCGCTTCTCTTGATGGGCAGGATGGACTTTTGCCTCTCCATATGCCTGTGCTTCTTCCTCTGTATTGAAGTATCGCTCGGAGCGTTCGCCCCCGCTATGCAATACCAGACGCCACTTTTTTCCCTTTCGCCACGCCAGAAAGGTGATTTTATACCGCATCGCCTATCCCTCCTTTTTAGGAGGGATAGACAAACAAAACCAGTATATTGTCAACAGCGATCCGTCTGCCCGGTACTGTGCGAGCGAGGGATGCGGAAAGTACAACAAGGCGGGCGCGCCAAATATTTCTGGATCGTGCTGTATTGGCTTCACAAACGGCCAGCAAGGCACTTTTTATCATTCCGGTGCAATTTCCGCGCAAGGAAACATTGTCGGCATGTTTGGCGGCGGCTCAATACATGATCCGACGGCTGGGCATCAGGGGGGAATAAAACTCAATGCCGCAGCGTCGTCCTCTATTTATGGTTCCTCGACGACAATTATGCCCCCATCGATTGAAACCCCTGTCGCCCTATACCTCGGCAGGACTGCCGAGGTATAACGCAACTGGCTGCCTGTAATGCTGCGGTACTACTTCCGGGCCAGTGGGGACAACGCGCGATGCGTCAAAACTGACATCCCATGCGCCGTTTGCTACTGCATTGCCCTGCATGGCGGCAGCGCGAGGATTACCTGCCGAAAAAGCGCCGCTACTGTAGTTTTGTGTGACGCCATAAGAGTCAGTGTGTACACCCACGATATTGCGTATTTCATCCCGGTGGTATGCCCCAACCTCACCTTCTCCCCCACAGTACCGGGCAGACCGAAAACACCAAGAACAGCCAATAAAAGCAGGCGGTTTTCAGGGTGTCCCGGTCTGCCCGGTACTGCTCGAAAAGTAATGCCGGGAAACACAATGCAGCAGGGCTGCCAAATGTGACAGGCCGAGCCGCTGGTTTTCAGAAGACCACAACGGCTGGAGCTTTATCGTTCGTCGCTGGAGGGAATAATCCTGTGTACAACATAGAATCTGTTGTGGAGATGTACAACCTATCCGTTGATGCCTCACGCTCGAATCCAATTTTTGGTCTATCCGATACTGTAATGCCTGAGTCCTATGATACCCCAATCGCTTTATACCTCGGTAGACCTGCCGAGATATAGGGCGACAGGTTGTTTGTAGTGTGCGGGGGCAAACTCGTTGCCTACATGCTCGCTCCCCCATACACGTGAGGCATCGAACGTCGCAACAACGCGTCCCCATTCCGCTCCGGCTGCGATTTCCTGATTTGTATAGCTGGTAACGGAAAATGCCCCTGTGTAGTGTGCCGTCGCTGGGCCAAACGCAGACATACCGCCTTGCAAATTGCGCCCGGTGTCGTCACGTCTAGCCCCGATCTCGCCGTCATTTCTCCCGCAGTACCGGGCAAACAAGAGATGTTATATAACATAGTAGAATCACACTATTTTTATTTTTCTTAGAGTCTGCCCGGTACTGCGCGGGAACAGGCGCGGGGAGGTTCAATGCGGCTGGCCTGCCCGCGATTCGGGGGGAGGTTAAATCGTTTTTGGCGAGTAATACCTCGTTTTCCGGCGCATTATATACTGATGCAGGATATACGCTGTCGTTGCTCGGCACGGCTGGGACTGCATCATTTATGCCCATATTGTTTGACGCTGCCGGCTCGTGCAAACTCTATGGCACGTCGGCTACGGTTATGCCCGCCTCGGTGGAGACGCCGATCGCCCTATACCTCGGTAGGTCGTCCTAAATATAAGGCAATGGGCAACGCGACGTTTTCAGGGCGTGTCTTGTCGGCAAAGCGTTGATTAACTGTAAACGTATAGTGCGGTATTTGTGCCCCCACTTCAGCGATATAGAGGATCGCACTATCGCTGTAGTTTGATGAGGGCGTCAAGTTCCCGAAGGGATGAGCGCAGTTCCAGTATTGCGTCGCGCCCCCCATTGGTTCGGTGGTTATACCCGTCATACCAGTCTGTACGGCGTCTGCCTGGTAAGCTCCCGCGCCTGTTCCCGCGCAGTACCGGGCAGACCGGGACACCCTGAAAACCGCCTGCTTTTATTGGCTGTTCTTGGTGTTTTCGGTCTGCCCGGTACTGTGCGAGGACGAATGCGGGGAAGTATAACACACCGGGCCTGCCAAATATTACAGGGACAATGCAAGGTACAAGGCGCATGGATCAGCTCATAACCGAGACAGGGGCGCTCTACTGGCTTGGCCGGGACACCTCGGTGACAGTAACCCAGGCAGCCGTTTCAACTCCGGCGGATATCGGTTTTAACGCATCCCGTTCCAATAACGTGTACGGCGCATCGGCTACCGTCATGCCTGCGTCGGTGGAGACGCCTGTCGCCCTATACTTGGGCCGACCTGCCGAGATATAGGGCGACAGGCGTTTCGGACGAGGCAGGCATAACCGTAGTAGATGCACCATAGATTGAGCTTACCCGTGAAGCTGCGAAGTCTAGCCAGCGCCATCCGTTTATCGCTCCCGTGGAAAACTCGGTAGTGCTATAATCGCTGACTGGATTCGTCTGGCGCAATGCTCCGTCTGGCGCAGGCATATCCCTATGTCCCCACGCAGTGAATGACCCGCTAATGTCCGGTAGTCCGGCGGAGATGTACCTGCCCGCCCCCTCTTGCCCACAGTACCGGGCAAACAGACCTGTCAAGCGAGGCACAAATAATCCCGTGGGGTTAG